>Ga0070667_100000103_pt1 | contig 107232 bp, 104 predicted proteins | sample KBSS33metaG_FD_64659 | JGI IMG/M metagenome (GOLD analysis project Ga0070667, IMG submission 64659) | Switchgrass rhizosphere microbial communities from Kellogg Biological Station, Michigan, USA - KBS S3-3 metaG | ecosystem: Host-associated > Plants > Roots > Rhizosphere > Soil ...
AGAGATCGTCGATCACTGCACCTACGCCTGGAAGCAGCTCGTCGATCGGCCGTGGAAAATCATGTCCATCGGCCTCCGGGACTGGGCGCACGGGTTCTGATCAATGAATCTTGGTATAAGGGAACGAGGGATCGCGCCAAGCGTATAAGACGTCTCCATTTCCGAGGTGACCATGGCCGCCGCATCCATACCTGCACGCGTCCGGGTCTACCCCGTGCACGCTATCCTCTCAGCTTACCCACTCGCTTTCTTCACGGGTGCACTGATCGCCGACATTACCTATGCCAACACCGCGCAGATGCAGTGGGCAAACTTTGCCATCTGGCTTATTACTGGCGGCCTTATGTTCGGCGTTCTGGCAGCGATCGCCGGCATCGTTGATGCCATAATGAACAAAGGTGCACCCAACCGTCGGCCGTGGCCGCATAGCATCGGGGTGCTGCTGATGATGATATGCGCGTTGATCAACGCCTTCATTCACAGCCGTGATGCCTGGACATCCGTGGTACCGGCAGGGCTGACATTATCGGTGATTGTTACTCTGTTAGCGCTCGCAACGAGCTGGATGGGCTATTCGCTTGAGTCGCGCCAGGAGGTTCGGTGATGCTTAGTAGCTTCAAGAGCGCGCCCCTGATATCGGCGCTTGGCCTTTCTATCCTTTCACTCTCCGCCTGCGGGAGCGGCGGTGGTGGTCCAGCAGCTGATCAGCTCGGTCCTAATCCTAAGTTGCCTTCCCAAAATCAATATCTCATTCCCCCGATGCATGTCGCAAGCCCGGAGTCTTGGGGCAACCGCGTTCCAAAGGTTGCGGACGGACTAAAGGTCACTGCATTTGCAACCGACCTTAAAAATGCGCGCTCGCTTTACGTCCTTCCCAACGGGGATGTGCTGGTAGCGGAGCCTAAGGCTCCGAGTGAACCGATTGCGCGCCCCAAGGATATCATCGTCGGAGTGGTTCAAAGTTTTGGCCATAGCAGTGTCAAAGGCGCCGACCAGATCACATTGCTCCGCGATACCGACGGGGATGGCAAGGCGGACATTCGAACCGTACTCATCACCAAGCTGACCTCGCCATTTGGAATGGCTCTGGTGGGTAGCGACCTCTATGTCGCCAACACGGACGCGATCATCCGGTATCCCTATGTCACCGGGCAAACAAAGATCGCCGCGCGCGGCACCGTTCTGACTGAGCTGCCGAGCGGTCCGATCAACCACCACTGGACAAAGAGCCTGACGGCAAGTCCTGATGGTACGAAACTCTACGTTGGTATCGGATCGAACAGCAATATTACTGAAGCTGGGATGGAGGCGGAAAAGGACCGTGCCCGGATCTGGGAGGTCGATCGCCTGACAGGTGCGCATCGTGACTATGCGACCGGATTGCGCAATCCCAATGGCCTGACCTTCAATCCAGCCGATGGTGCATTATGGACCGTTGTGAATGAACGCGATGAATTGGGTCCTGATCTCGTTCCTGACTATATGACCTCTGTTCGTCCGGGGGGCTTCTACGGTTGGCCGTGGAGCTATTGGGGTCGCAATGTCGACCCCCGGGTCATGCCTCGTCGGCCAGACAAGGTCGCAACGGCGATTATGCCTGATTACAGTCTGAGCTCGCACGTCGCGCCGCTCGGAATGGCATTTTATGATGGTCAGAATATGCCCGTCTATAAGGGTGGGGCATTTGTTGGCGAGCATGGAAGCTGGAATCGCGGAAATCTCAACGGCTACAAGGTGGTGTGGGTCCCGTTTGCAGGGTCCAAACCCAACGGAAAGGCCCGCGACATTGTAACTGGCTTTATCGCGCCTGATGGCAAGGCGCTTGGGCGCCCAGTTGGCCTCGCCGTCGATAAAGCCGGTGCGCTCCTGATTGCAGATGATCTGGGGAATGTTGTGTGGCGCGTGTCGGCTCGTTGAATCGACACGATCTTTGCAGCCTTCTTGAACCAAAACACTTTCCCTAAGGACATTCCGGCAAACAGCGCGTCTTCGCGACTGGGTGCTTCGCTCAACCAATGCCCTATGCGTGAACCAGGCACTACACGTTGCAAACCGGACGCGGAAGTACGCGCTAAAACCCATGTACGCTCATCACATGACGCGGAGCGAGTTCGCCCCGCGCCATGTGCCGCCATTCATCCATTGACGATTGTGCCGCCATTGGGATGAAGAACTTGGCCTGACATGTAGCTCGCATCCTCGCAGGCGAGGAAAAGGAAGGCAGGGGCCACTTCATTAGGCTGTCCCGGTCGCCCCATGGGTGTTCCCTCACCAAAATGTTCGAGCTTCTCCGGGCTTGCCCCACCGCAGGGATTGAGCGGCGTCCAGATTGGACCGGGCGCCACGGCATTGACGCGGATGCCTTCGCCCACAAGATTTTCCGACAACGACCGCGTGAAAGCGGTGATGGCTCCCTTCGTTGCGCTATAGTCGAGCAATTCGGAACTGCCTTGATACATGGTGACGCTGGTGCAGTTCACGATCACCGCCCCCGACCGAAGATGTGGCCGTGCCGCCTGGACCAGAAAGAACATACCAAAGATGTTGGTCTGGAAGGTGCGGCGTAACTGCTCTTCGCTGATGTCAGTGATATCCTTGTCAGGATGTTGTTCGCCGGCATTATTGACGAGAATGTCGATCTTCCCAAAAGCGCTCAGGGTTTGACGGACTGCCTCGTCACAGGCTGCTCGGTCGCCTACATCTGCCCGGATCGCGATGGCGCGCTGACCTTCGCTTTCTACAATCCGCTTTGTGTTCTCTGCATCGTCATCTTCCAGCAGATAGACAATGGCTATGTCGGCCCCCTCGCGCGCGTAGAGCGCTGCGACCGCACGACCGATGCCGCTATCCGCCCCTGTGATGATCGCAACCTTTCCCTTCAGCCGATTGGACCCGGGATAACGCGGCTCCCATTGGGGCTTGGGCTCCAGCTTACTCTCATGGCCCGGCAAGCCGTCCTCATGAATCATCTCCTGGGTGTCGCTCATCACTTTTCTCCTTCTTGGGAAAGAACACGCGGGCGCATCGTGCGTTCACTCCAAACGGAAGAAATGACACCGTTGGAGAAACGCGATGCCGCTCAAAGCGCTGGCCCTCAATTGCACCCTCAAAGCCAATGCCTCCGAGGAATCATCCACAGATGCGATGATCGCGGTGCTCGCATCTGCATTCCTGGAAAAGGGCGTTACACTTTCCGAAACCGTCCGCGTCGCTGCGCTCGACATCAAGCCAGGGGTGACATCGGACGAGGGCGAAGGAGACGACTGGCCAGCGCTGCGTGCGAAAATTCTCGATCATGATATTCTTATCGTTGGCGTCCCGATCTGGATGGGACAGATCAGCAGTATTGCCAAGCGCGTCCTAGAGCGGATGGACGCCTTCCTGTCCGAGACTGACGAGCAGGGGCGCATGCCCAGCTATGGCAAGGTTGCAGTGACGGCGATCGTGGGCAATGAGGACGGTGCGCATTTCTCCTCTGCTCAATTGTTCCAGGCGCTTAATGATGTTGGTTGGACGATACCCGCTGTTGCTGCCTGCTACTGGGTCGGTGAGGCGATGGGATCGACTGACTTTAAGGACCTGCAGGAAGCGCCCGAAATGGTGACGAAGACGGCCAAGATGCTCGCAAGCAATGCCGCACATTTGGCAGGTCTGCTGAAGACTGCCCCCTATCCCGGTTGAGGTGGAGAAGCTGGTTTTATTGATGGTGAGCTCAGTTTTGCTCACATGCACGTAAAAATCAGGAGAAGCCTGCCTCGCGCTCCTCGGCAGTTTTGACGGGTGGAATCACGCCGACCTTTCAGCCGAAAATCTCACTTGCCGCGCTTGCCTCAATAGGAGAGCTGCTCCATTTCAGCGAACTCTAGGCAAGGTGTGTAGGCATACTAGTGCCTTTTTGCTGGCTAATGAACGCGCTGAGCACGGCGCAGTCGGCAGCATCGGCAGACTATTCCAGCGCACCAAGAAGGGGCAGCTTCCCCGCACAAGATGCAATGTGTGCTTCTTCAATGACGGACGGTAGCCTGAATCGTGAGCCCACCACGAATGCTCAATTTACGCAGTGCTATTGGACCCGCGGGGTAAGAATCTGCGGACATGGGCGTTGGCCAAAGTGCTTGCGCCGTCCATTCGACTAAGCCTTCAGGCGAAATTCCCCAGATCATCGAGATCGTCCGGCAAATCATCGCTGTCTTTTGAATCTTCGTCGCCCTTTTTATCTGGGCTCTCTTCTTGCGGTTTGCTTGGCGTTGCTGCTGAAAACTCTTTGGCAAGCACCTCATGCCCAACTGCAAGCAGAGCATGGCGCCGTTCAACGATTTCACCAGAATGAACGGACGCCTCTTCACGTTCTTCTCGCGCGCGGCGTGCATGATATTCGGATTGGGTCTCGCGAACCATAGCCATCTCCCTAACAGCGGGAGCAAGTGCACTCTCAGTCGCCACCATGCCAAGCTTGGAATGGCGATGCAGATTCATACCAAATCCTGCGGTATATGTCGCTCCCTGTCTAGCTGGCGGCTATTCGTGGAAATTGAAGGAAGCAGCTATCAGTTCAAGCTGTTGTCCTCGAAATCGAGAATTTTCCCGAGCTGTCTGATTCGGTGAAATGTCCAAACCACCGAGGAAATTGTTGCGACCGCCACAGACAGGAGAACCATTTCTCCGGCGCCCAATTCGTCTATCATGTCTGCTCATCCCCCTTTCGCAGGCGATAGTGCGGCTCGATTGGACTTGCGGGGTGCCAACCGAGCCGAGCCTTCTCAGCCGAGGGGGTGGAAGATGGGCTGGCGACATGGTGACATCATTCTGGATCCATGTCTTAATATGGATCAATCCAAGCACTGCTGTGCCATTCTGACACATGGATGGGGATCAAAAGAAACGCCCCGCCAATATGGGATGGCGGGGCGCTTAAGGTCTTCCAATCGGGTCGCAAGTGATTGGCCTCCTATAAGTGCTGAGCCCGCTAAGTGTTCCGTTCGGAACGAAAACTTATATTGCTGCAGTTTTGTTCCTATAACGTTCTCAATCAGAGATGGCCGACAAATATCTTATAATCTTGACCTCTAGTCAAATCTGCTTCGCTATCGGGCAAATATCCAAGGGCATTTTGCGAGATTGGACTTCAATGAACGAACTATAGTCTGAGACGGCACGCCGTTACATGGTCGACAGCATCACCATATGTTTATTCGTTTGCAGGTAAAAAGAGCTGCCCCGATCGCCCCATCGCTGACCCGGTGAAGTCGTGACGCCATGTCGTCTCTGCACCGCTAACGATCGGAACAGTCTGATCGAAGAACTTGTCCAACATAAATGGGATAGTCGGCACATTGGAAAGCACCAGCGGATATTGGCAAAATGCAATGTGCGAACACGCCGAAGTAGCTGTTAAAATATTGTATTACGACTACGTAGAATGATAAAAGTGCCATGCCCAGCCGGCGTGCCACATAGCGATCTGATCGCTATGATCGATGGACAGATGGCTGAGAAGTGACACGCTATCACCTACAGTGAGATCGCCCCGCGAAGGCTATGCGCAGTGCAAGTCGTATCTACCCTGGATAAGTCGGTTGTCGAATATGAGCTGCCAGAAGATGTGGCACGTCATGCTCGGAAATATCTGGGCAAACTATAAATGGTGTTCAGCCGCCGCCTATGCCTTCGATAACGACGCCGGAACCTTCGCAACGAGAGCAAATCTCCAGGTCGTCGCGTCCGGTGCCTTCGCATTGAGGACAGACAATCTCCTCAGGACAAGGCTCCCGCGGCGAGATTTGGTCGAGATCGGCGGGGCTTTTCTCGCTCATCGTCATCCGGCGTTGTTTGAGGGCTGGGTCGAGTTGCTGCCATTCACACCATCCGCGCCGGTCTGATCTGTCTTGAAGTAGCCGAAACCGACAGCGACAATGAGCAGCCCAACAACCATTATCAGGCTAACCACAAGAATGTTTCGTGTCACCGGTGTCCGCGAGCCACTGCGCGCCTCAACCGTAGACACATGGGTCTCAATCCCATCGTTTCCTTGTTCTTTCTGCACGCTGATCTCCTATCGGAAGGGGAACATCGAGCATGCCGCACTTGTTCCGGGTCGAAGCGGCTTACTTCACTTTGTATCTCATTTAGTGGGTAATGATGGCCTGAATACGCGACGGCCTGCTGTGAGACCATATCGGCAGCAATCGAGAGCGGCCGTCGATCGGGCGGACTACCTTACCCGTTTAATTCGAAGCAGTAAGTGGAGCTTCGCGCTTGAGTGAAAGTTGTCGCCAGCAGCAGCACAAATATCATTAAATACCGTGTTTTCGAAGCGCGATACGATATGGTCCATCTCTGCGATCAAACGGCGCGCCCTTCCAACTGAGCGCAATGCGGCCTTCAGCGATCAGCGCATCCACGGCTGCATGGACGTCGGGCATGCGTGCACGCCAGCCCGCATTGCCCGCCTTATTTCCCGCAGCCAACGCTCGTGCAACCTCGCTCGGACACATTGTAGCGTCCAGAGCGCGGCCGGCGAGCATGGCAAGTATCAGCCGCGTCGTTTCAACCTTCCCGCTCATGCTGATTCTCCTAAAAGCTTTCTGGCCGCCAACGCACCCAATAGAATTAGCCGAGCGCCGCGCGAAAGACAGCCTTAGCCCTACGGCCGACGAAACGCTGACCACATCGAACTCGACAGAGTGTTCAGGCATCAAATTGCGCGGTGTCCCGCTCGTGGCGCAGAAATGCCGACTCTTCGAAATCACACCAAGCCACGGCAACGTTCACGCAGTAAAGGTTATCAACCGTTGCGTATATTGGTTTGGCCTCAGCGCCACAGGGCGTTCGTCGACTATGTTGTGCCTAAAGACGGGAGAGCAACTCAGCCTTCTTTTCGCGAAATTCCTCATCAGTCACATGACCTTTAGCATGTAATCCAGCCAATCCCTCGATCTTGCTAAAAATCGCCTCCGCATCATCTGCCGATGCTGTATGTGGAATGGGTCCGGTGACCGCTGCGGTTTGCTCTCTCGTTAGCGAAGCGGCAAGGTCACCTTCAATCTCCTCACCTTCATTGCCGCGCACAATTGGCAGGTCTTTTAGGCTGACCGTACCACGCTGGCTCGTGAGGGAGAGCGAGCGACCACTTCCCTGCTGCTGGCCCAGCCCGGTTATGCGGTGATCTCCTGTGTCGTACACCGTAACGCGCCCGCCTTCTGAAATTGCAAACCGACTGGCAGCAGGAAATACGCCGTAGTGAACGTCATTTTGCGTGCCCGTTGATGACGGCACGCCTAGCTCGGCGGGCCATGATATCGAGCCCAATTCCGATCTGCTCGCTTCAAATAATGGCGAGCTTGGATCGTTTTCACCATGACTTTCGACCAGCAGAGCTACATCCTCGCAGAGCGCCGCAACCCTAGCTTTGAGCGCCGCGTTGAACATGTCGCCGATCATGAGCATGCCGCCACGTGACCATTGTCCCATACCACCAAGTTCAACATCACTAAATTGCGCCTGATGGCCATGGCCGCGCGCCATAGCACTCGCCAATGTGGAGACTGCCCGCTCGCTGAAGCCGTGGCGCTGGGCGAGGTTAGCTATCCTGGCCTTTCCCTCCTGCGGCAGCGCTGACAACGGCTCATGAGCTGGATATTGTTGCTGATTTTGCATCAGAGGAAGATAGGGCCGGTCAGCAAGCTAAACAATGGACTTAAGCCATTATTGCGCAGGCCTTCCATGCCGAGGCTTCATCAGGTCGAGGAGCCGGAACTGCTTCAGCCAATAGGGGTTAGAGCTCGTTCCGATGCGCGGTGGCCCCAGCTTAGTAAGGGGATGCGACCTCGCTTATGTATTTAGAAAGCGAGACGATGCGGATTTTCACGATCGGCTATGAAAGCACGACCCAAGCAGAACTCATAGCCGCTCTGAAAGAAGCTGATGTCGCTCTGGTGGCTGACGTCCGCGCTGTTCCACTGTCCCGACGTCCGGGCTTTTCCAAAAATATTCTCGCCGCAGGCCTTAGAGACGCGGGCATCGATTATGTTGGGCTCAAGGCTTTGGGAACGCCGCCTGAAGGACGTGAGGCAGCAAGAAGAGGCGACCATAAAAAATTAGCTGCTATATATGCTGGCCAACTCGACTTGCCCGAAGCGATTGTGCAAGGAGAGGAGTTGAGAGACCTTGCGTATCAACGCCCTACAGCTCTGCTATGTTTTGAGCGAAATCCGGAAGAATGTCACCGCTCTTTGCTCGTCGCCGCCCTTTTTGCTGACGCAGAACGCATCGATCTTTTTCCATCACCTATCCGCTGACAGCGGGCAAATTGTAGGCGTACCTCTCATAAAATGAAATCGATGGGATGAGCATGGTACTGTTCTGGCGCTGGTGAAGGCCGTTTGGTTCGCGTGCAAATAACGATCAGGAGCCTGTATCTCGCTCCTCGGCATCCTTAACGGGCGGGATGAAGCTGACCTGCGCCAACCGCCAGGCGCGATCTTCCGTATCTGGCCAATAGTGCCGGGGATGACGGCATTCACGTGGTGCATGCGTATCGTGAACCTCTGCGCGAATAAGTCGGCCGGTTTCGCGAAGGCGGATGGTAGCATCGGGAAATTCCGCCTTCAGGTGATCGCAGCCTTTTGCGCGTCCTCGGAAAGATCGGTGCCGGACAGCGCGCGGGGGGCGCCATCCACAAGTTCAGCGGTCGAGGACCGCAACGCCTTAAACCCGTCAGTGATGACATCGACGGAAATGATAGCCGCAGCGACGGAATCCGCCCACCACCAACCGAGACCCAGACCGACGATGCCGGCAAGACCAGCCGCTCCCGTCAGCCAGTTGGCCTTGTTCATCAGCGCGTCGGTGTGAAGCAGCTTATCGTTGAGCGCTTCAGCGAGCGGCAGTTCTTTTCTGCCGATGAAAAGCGGCGGGATAAGGGAATAGACCTGTGCTGCTATCATCAACCAACCCAGCCAGATGTCCTGCCCAAGGATCACGATTGATCCCACCGTCGCATGTTCGGCAGAACCAAGAGCCATGATCGCATTGTATAGCAGCAGCGCGCCCACCGCTGTCAGCGCAACGGCCGCCACGAAAAAGCCGAGGCCACTTACGCGTTCGAAGCCGAAAGGAAAGCGTTTTGACCGGGACGCGTGGCGCTCGAGATAGGCGGCAATGAGAAACATTATCGGGGGAACCAGCCCTAGGGCATCCTCGATCCAGGCGGTCTTCATCGTCTCGCTTTGGCCAAGAACCAGGCCCATGGTGACGATGATCGTGAGCGTCCAGAAGATGTTCCAATATTCAAGACGCATGGCCTTGCCCATCACGTCGTGAAGTTCTTCCGGCAAGCTGGTCCCACTCATTGTGCACGAGCCTTGGCAGAAACGGCGCGGCTGGCGCGCTCGACTGTCATGATCCAGCGGTTCTCCCCGTTCCGCATCGCCGCTTTCATCTCCATTGGCGCATCTTTTGAGCCTGAAGAAGACAGCGGCGGCGCAAAGGCGATATCGCTTTCCCATGGACTCGACTGGCGGAAATTTCCGACGGCAAGGTCAAGCGTCCCATCGTCGAGGCGCTGCAGCAGCGCCTCTCCCGATCCGGGCTCCCATCGCGCGTGAGCATGCGTGCGTTGCTCGATTTCGCCAATCAGCCTGAGGACTTCAGGCGCAGTGCGCGCTGAAGGATCGACCGCTCCTACCGCGAAAACCTTCCTATGTTCGACGCGTTCCGCAGTTCCAGACGGGTCGCGAGGAAGCGCGTCGCAAGCGCTAAACATGAGGCAGGCAATTAGCACGGCCGGGCTTTTGGCCTTATATCTGTTTGGAAAACGGAATAGACTTATCGGATCAGTCGCCATGGCTGCCTTGCTGGATTGTTGCTGTTCACAACTCGCGGTGGCTAAAAAAGACGCAAACATGCTAAAGAGTTGGAGAATAGAGCACCAACGCAGAATTTTGCTTGGGAACCGCGTCAGAAACATGGGTTTCACTTCGTGTACGTAACGAAAAGCGATATCAAGCCCTGGCTTCAATGAGCCCTGGTCGGACGGGTGCGCGACTTGCTTGCGCCTTAAATCTCCGCCAGGCGAAACCTCCTGCGGTGTTGCGCTTTATTTCAGATGCGTAATCTCCATGGGATCGACGCAAGAAGCGAAACGTCCGGCCTTGCGCTTTGAAAATCGCTCGATGAGGGACCGGGACGGGTCGAAATTCCAATACCATCCCCGTGAACTAGGCATCCGAAAAACTCAGAGTGAATCTTTGAGTACCCAGACACTCACGCTACCGCCATTTACCCGGACAGAGATGCGGCCTTCTTGATCGGCGACGATTTCTTCCTCGCAATGTCCCAGAAAGTCTGTGTACGTCATGCCAGCATGATCGGGCCCTAGTTCGATCCGCTTCGACGTTTCCTCGGAATTCGTAAGGATTGTTATGCAGCCAGGCGCCTCGGCTATTCCATGTCGAACAAAAGCGATGCAGTGAGGATCGTCGAAAACATCGGTTTGTGCGCCATTGGCAAAGCGCTTTCGCGCTTCAATAAGTTTGGGGAGGCATTTGATCGATGGCATATCGACATCGTGCTTCTCACCATCGTTAACGCTGTCACTGTAGCTTGCGCCATAAAGATCGGGATAGAAGACACAGGGCACACCTTGTTCCCGCATCAGGATCAGCGCGTACGCCAGTGGCTTGAAACAGGTTTCAACTGACGCTTCCATGGCCTGTAAGGGCTGGGTATCATGATTTCCGACGAGCGTCACAGCTTTGTCCGGCAATGCCGCGACCAATGTGCCATCGAATATAGTTCGGAGATCGAAGTCGCTCCCCGATTTGGATGCATCATAAAACCGATGGTTGAGCGCCACGTCGAACAGCATCAGCTGCTGGTCGACAAGCTCGAGATAATGCCTCAGCGCCTCCAAGTCGGGATGCCAATATTCCGCGACCACGAAAAGTTCGCTGTCAACGGCGTCTCGCATATGTCCCACCCAGTCTCGAAAGAACCATGCGGGTATATGCTTGGCAGCATCGAGCCGAAATCCGGTGCAAGCAACCTGCTCTGGTAGCCAGCGGCCCCAATATTTGAGTTCCTCGTAAACGGCGTTGTTCCGGAATTCGACGTCCGAGCCCATCAGATAGTCAAAATTGCCGTTTTCTTCGTCGACCTCGGCATTCCACTCGCCTTCGCCATATTCGTTGACGAGGCGAAAGATGCCATCGTCATCGGGATCTTCGATATGGTCGACGCCGCTGAAACACTTCGCGTCCCAGACGAATTGAGAGTGCTGCCCCTGGCGCGCTGGAAAGGTAAAGCGGGTGTAGGCCGATGCTTCGAAGATATGATCTTCGATTTCATTTCGATCTTCAGGATTTGCGCGGCGCACCTGAACCCGTTCCTTTTCGTCAGCGCCCATCTTATGATTAAACACGACGTCGTGGATCACGCCGATCCCGGCGTCTCTTAACGAGGTGGCCGCATGCGCGAGGGCTTTGCGGTCGCCATATTTGGTAGGAATCGAACCCTTCTGATCATATTCGCCAAGGTCGAACAGATCATATGTATCGTAGCCTACGGAACTTGCGCCGGAGGCACCCTTGTAGGCAGGAGGAAGCCAAACGTCTGTGATGCCCATGTCGGATAGGCTGCTTGCCTTGTCCGCCACCTCGCTCCATAATTTGCCGCCATCAGGATAATACCAATGGAAAAACTGGAGCAGGGTCCGTCCGGTCATTGCGACTCCGTGAGATTATGGGCGGCAGGATAACATTTCCAGAGGTGAATTGGTTTCCGACGGTCTTCCATGACGAGGATTTTTGTAGCGTTTAACAGGTCGGCGGGCGAGCGGCACGCTGGATCACTGAATGGATCGCAGCGGGTTGCGCGCCCTTGCGGCATTAGGCTTGCAAGTTTGAGGGCGACTTCAGGCGCGACTGCAGGCAGTGCCGGTGCGTGGCTCAAGTCGCTTGGGCGTAAATCCTGCAATGATCGAGATAGCCTGCTTCATGTCGGGCCGCCAGATCGACGACGGCACGCCAAAGCCAGGAAGGGGCGTCTAAACTCTCCGATCGGTCATAACGAAGTATGTCTAGCCAACCTTGTTTTGTTTCGGCATCCATCTGGCGGCCATGCGCTTTCCCGACAACGAAGGCGAGGTACCGCGCGGCTTTGAGCGCTTCATCGTGCGAGAATTGTTCAACTTCGATCTTGAGATCCTGAGGCATTAGTTCACGCACGAACATGGAGCGGCCAAGCAAACTAGCTGCCGCCATTCGCTCACCGAGATTCGGCGACAAAGCCTTAGCGGCGGCGAGCACGCGTTCGGCAGGAACGGCGGGCATTTTGGCGTTTGGCGCAGAAGGCGCAATTGGTTCAACCGCTTCTTTTAGGTCGATAAGGCAGTGGTTGGAACGCGACTTGCCTTTAGTCGCAACAATCGCGGCAAAGCGCCAGAGGCCAAGCGAACTGCAGCCCTTCATCCAATAGGCTGCGTCGACCATTGCAGCTGTGATATCATCTCCGCGTCCATTCAAGGCCAAAACCATGGTGCTGACTGGCGGATGTGCGATGACGTTACGCAGCGCCGCATAATCTGCTTCATTAAGAGGCCAGAATCTTTTCCCGAAGGGGATAGATGGCTCAACGTCCTCCAACCGCTCCTTGGCGAGATGGCGCCATTTTCGCCCGATAGCGCGCCTGCGAACTATTCGAACGATGTCGGGCTCGGGCTGAGCGAGTTCGTCTGGAGAATGGTCAACGAATGCCCGTTCATAGCCCTCGATCATCGCTTCGATCATACGCGCGGTGACGATGCCAGGCAGGTTTGATCCGCGTGCCGCAGTGGCGAGCGACAGACCGAGCCGGATAAGGTCGTGCGCAGGATTACCGATCACTGCCTGGTCCAGGTCCCGGATCTGGATCGCCACTTTCCCATCGTCATCCGCAAGCGGACCAAGATTACCCAAATGGCAGTCACCACATATCCATATGGGCGGGCCTTTGGGCAATGTGCGCGCAGAAAGTGATTCCTCGAGCCACTCGTAAAATAAAAGCGTGTTTCCGCGAACGTAAGCATGGGGCGAGCGAGCCATTTTGCGATCACGGCGGCTGTAAAGATAGGAAAGGCGATCGATTGGCGGGAATGGCTTCATCAGGACATAAACGAGCAACAAAGCGCGCCGTTCCGATCGTTCTGCTAGCCGGGCATGTAAGTGACCGCATTAGAAATCTTAATTCGCTATCCCGAGCGGCGGGAATTGAGCTTTAGCAAGTTCGGCCTCGTAAAGGCGCTCGGCAGCCATATGCGGAACGTGGATAGTCCATGCCAAGGTGTGAAGTGATGCTTCGCGATCCAGCCGCAAATATGGAGAAAATGAACAAATCTAAGCAAGAACACGGAGGAAGCTTTTTTCGGGACCGGGAAATTCTGGTTAGCGTGGCAAAAACCACACAATATAACAGAAAGGTTGGACCGCATTTGCAGTTGATGCAAAACTGTCACACCGCGAACAAATCCCTTGTGCACTGCAACCTAAACCTTCTCCACCTGTTCAGCCACTCCCATCGGTACACCGAGGGTTTGGAATATCTGGAGTTTGAAAATGAAGAAGTTTTTGTTCGCAGTGGCCGTCGCCATCAGCCTTCCCGTCGCTGCGCAAGCGCAGGATGGTCCTGCTGCAACTGCGCCCGATGGCACTGACGCGTTCGGCATAGAACCCTATTTTGGCGTCCTTGGCGGCTATCATACATTCGACAAGGATAGCGACTTCGGTTCGCCCCGCGGCGGCCGCATGAACGGCGCCCTGGTGAGCGGTATTGCCGGCGTAAACATTCCGCTCGGCCCCGTCTTCGTGGGCGCCGAAGGCAATGCCAGCAAAGGCTTTGGTGATATTGACTGGGAATATGGTGTGCGTGGGCGCGTAGGCGCGCGTGCCGGCGAAAGCGGGATGGTCTTCGCTTCAGCCGGATATCAGTGGGTCAATGGCAAGCGCGCCTATGGAGACGACAAGGATTGGGTCTATGGCGTCGGCGTAGAAGTCGGTCCCAAAGATATTGGCCTCGGCGGCCTGACGGGTAATAGCGGCGTCCGCATTCGCCTGCAGGCAGAGACCTATAATTTCGACAGCATCCGGCCGATGGCGGGCGTGGTCTTCCACTTCTAATATTGCTGGCGGGGCCGATCTGGCCGATCGGCCCCGCATATCGTGCTATCTTCCGCCGATGGAACAGCCCAGCGATTGGAGCGCTCTTCAACCAGATTATTTCGGGAGCGAGAGATGGAGCAACAGGTGGGGCCGCGGCCAATAATGATATTGCGCTTAGCAGCTATCTGCATGGCGATAAGCGCATGCGACGGACCTGCTGAAAAAGCAGGAAAGGCCCAGGACAAGGCTGCCGCCAATGCGTCCGGCGTTGCCTATACAGGCGAGGGACCAGCGCAAAGGCTTGGCGAAGCAAAAGATCGTGCCGACAGGGCCGCTGACGATGCGCGAGACGCAGCAGCACAAGCCCTGGAAACGCAGGCGGATGCCCGGCGGAAAGAAGCAGATCTGGCAGCAGAAAAGCTCGAGGAGCAGGCCAAAGCCATACGCGACAAGGCGGACATTGAGGCAGAGGCGCTGGAAGGACGAGCCAAAGCGGCGCGCAAGGATAAGTAGGTTGGCCTTGCCCTTCTGTCAGAGTTACATTGATCAGAATCCAGATAGGGCATGAGCGCTCGTCGTTTCGCATCTGTGCGCATATGCATCGATCGATTGGAGAGCGCAGGACTGATCAGCAAATGGTCGATCCCAGAGCTGGGCTGCAGGGATAGGCATCCCGGAAAAAGGCCCATTGTGTAAGTAGCCTCCTCAGAGTACCGCGCGCACAGCTTTACACAACCCCTGGCCAGTTAATCGGAAGAAGGCGTCATGCACCTCCGGCGCGAAAAAGGCGTAATCGATCCATCGGTCCGGCCCATGAGCATCGCGTTCGGTCGGCATTACATTTAAATCGTGCGCCAACATGGCTGGGAGTCCCATCTCCATCAGGCCTGCGCCATTCTAACAAATTATTTCAGCAACATATTCCGTCGGAGGAACAAGACGCTTGTCAGACTTGTTACAGCGATCCGATCATAGGAGGAGGACGACATGGTAGAAGTTAGAAATGATCCCAATACGGTATATGTTGAGCGCAAGTCCAACACTGGCGCTATCATACTTGGGGTAATTGTAGCTGCAGCCGTTATCATCGGCCTTCTTTTTGCCACAGGCTTCTGGAGCGCAAATGTGAAAGAGGGTTCTTTGCCTGAAGTTAGCGTCAAGGGTGGCGATATGCCAGCTGTTGATGTGGACTCGAAAAAGGTTGTTGTTGGAACCAAGGAAACGACTGTTGATGTTCCGAAGGTCGAAACGGAAGAAAAGAAAATTGATGTTCCTGTCGTCGGCGTAAAGGACAACTGAAGCTTGTAGACCCGACTACTGATGTAGATACGGCCGTTTAAGCTGTATTTGAAACGGCGACCATCGATTGCTCAGTCGATTGATGGTCGCCTCCATAATGCCTGTTTAGATGACTTTGGACGGCGGAAACGTGGCTTTGCTTCAAAGCATTGCAAAGATCATAGACGGGTCGTAGTTTCCCGTTATGCGGAGCCAAAGGTATAAGAAAATTTTGTGGCCGAATTGAATTTATTTGCCTGGTAAGGGTCTTTATTAGCTTGAGATAGTTTTGTTGACGAGTTCGCTGCACCCCGTGGCGTTTCTATATCTCAGGAACCCAGTTATGACCGAAGCCAGTCGCGAAATATCCACTCTGAATAGCCTGATTTCCACTACGCTCGACAGTGTGGATGGCTACACTGAAGCAGTTAAAGATACAAAGAACGCTAGCTTTGTCTCGCTCTTTAACAATTTAGCAGGCGAACGTCGGCAGCTCGTTTCGAAACTTCAGCAGGAAGTAACGACGTTGGGCGGAGAGCCTGAAGATGACGGCACGGTCCTAGCAGGTGCCCATCGGGTATTTCTCAATCTCAAAGCGGTGGTTACCGGCCATGATGACAAGGCGATCATTAATGAGGTCGAAGCTGGAGAAGATCATATTAAAGCGAAGTATGAAGATGCGTTGCGCGACCGGGATCTGTCTCCAACGGTCCAAGCCCTGATTTCTGCGGCCTACGATTCAGTCAAGGCAGGACATGATGAAATCCGCGATATCAAGCACTCTATGGAGCGCTGATGAAAAGGCGGCGGGGGCAACCCCGCCGTTTTGTTTGTCACTATGTCCCGGCTATCTGCCTCGCCTTAGCGAGCTCGACTACATCAGGCGCACGAAGCAGCGCGATCCGCTTTTCAGACCATTCAATTAGCCCGGCGCCAGCGAAAGCTCGCAGCCAACCTTCCATTGGCCAAAAGAGCCATCGGTCGTAAAATAGCTGAGCATTTCGTACGATGTCTTGAAGATGTTGCAGAGGCGGATCATAAACCGCGTGATGCTGATGAAAAGCGCCAGTGCCGCCCATAAATATGAGCGGCACATTTGCGCGCTGCGCACGGAATCCGAAGTCAGTGTCTTCTGCGCCATAGCCCGTGAAGGCCTCATCAAATCCCGCCAGTTCGTCAAATCGCGCGCGACGAATCCCAAATATGAGCGACCAAAACAGGCCGGCGTTAGTCTCTTTGCGCACACCGTCTTTTGGGAAGCAGCGTTCTGGATGCGAACTGGTCACACGCAAAAGCATTTCCTCAGTCCAGCTTTCGCGAGCGTCGTTTGGCCCGAGGTATAACGCTTCTGCGCAGATGAGCGCGTCTTGTTGGAAGAGCTGAGTCTGCATCATACCCACCAACTCACGCATCGGGATACAGTCCACATCCAGGAATAACAGATGTTCACTGTTAGCCGCACGTGCGGCTGCGTTGCGTGCAGCAGCTAGCGGCAGATTTACTCCATCCAAGCGGATCACCTGCGCAGCAAAAGGTGGCTCTGGCGCAATCACCGGCAGGTCGCTGCTCATATCGACGATAATCAGTTCATTCGGCATCACAACATTGCGTCGTAATCCCTCCACAAGCTCAGCCAGATGTGCGGCGCGGTTCTTAACGATCGTCAGGACGCTGATAGTCATGACGTGCGACGCAAAATATCGAGGCGATAGTGTTCGCGCCGTTGAGACGCGATTAGGCCCATGATTGGGCTGGTCAGTTCTATAAGCATGTCAGCAGCGCCGTCACCTGTTTGTGGATAGTCGGTCTCGCCGGTAAAATGAACGAGGAGGATATCGCCACCAGGGACCATGTGAGATTTTAGCCAGGAAGCAGAGCGTTTGAGATCCGGATCATTCCAATAATAAGCGACCTCCGACAGGACGACTAGGTCGAACTGCCGATCAGGGGCATCGCCTGGGAAAGCCATTCGCTCAAATTCAACATGAGGGGCATCTGTCAGGCGCTGCTGAGCAGCAGCGAGCGCTGTTTCACTGACGTCAATCGCCAGGAGGGCGCCGCACCACTCTGCCAGTTGGGAGGTGAGCACTCCTTTGGCACATCCGACCTCCAGAGCTTGGGCGTAGGTCCTGCCAGATAGTGCGGCAATACTGTCTGCAAATTTAGCCTGCTCATAGGGGCTAGTCTCGAGCTCCCAAGGATCGTGGGTTTGCTGAAACATATCCTCAAAATAGTTAGGTCCGATTGTCGTTTGATGGCGGCCCATCATCGTTTCCTGACATAAAGAAGGTCTCGTGTTGTCATTGACTGTTTGTCCTTGGAAAGGCGGAAGCCGGCACCAAAAGCTGCGGTCAGTTGGCTACGATGAGCAGCCAGGGCCTTGCGCCGCAAACCGGGTAAGATCGGTGCCGAAATCAATGTATGATGGGACCGTATAGTCGGTGCTGTACCCCAAACGATATATTCAGCGATCTTTACACGCCCCCTGCAATGGGATTGGACTGCGCTCGCAAGGTTCGCGGCGGCTGCATGGTCGCAATGCGGCTCTGTGGCGGCAGTGGTGGCCAACACGTCCACGCGAAGCCGAAGACATAGAGCTGCAAGTTTGCGACAGCTCTGGTCGAAAGCGGCGTCGCCCGCTTTCGCAGGAACTGCGTCCCGCCAACCCAAGAAAAATGGTGCTGAGCAACGTCTGCCTGCCAGTCGTCGAAGCGCTCGTGCAGCTTCGCGTTTTCGCATTGAAATAAGCCGCCCAGCACGGCCGTTCTGAATAGGATGCGATCCTGAGCCATCAGTTAGATATACCAATCCTGCGAAACAGCCTGCGGCCGCCGTTTGCGCGATGAGTGCGCCTACTCCTAGCGTCTCATCGTCAGGATGTGGGGCGAGCACCAGCCACCGCCGCCCCTTCCACGGCCGCGCTGCGATTGATTGCGCATTCTGGCGTCGGATTACCAAAGTGGATCCTTATCGCCCCATGCATCATGATCAAGCCATGCAATAGCTGCCTGATCTTTTGCATAGTCAGGTCCAGCCTGTCGCAGATAGAGGCTCAGATCACGGATGATCTTGTCGATCCGCTGTCCATCAATGGCGCTGCGCGTGCCGACGATCCGGCTCGCAAGCTCCATCACATCGAAGGCGGCCCGCTCAACGACGCCCCGCGTCATGCGCGCAAACGCAGGCCCGTCTGCCTCTTGGGCCGCTGCGCGCGCCGCACACTCTCTTACCCAAAGATAGGCCGTGCGCGTTGCCACAACGGCATCGGCAAATTTCGCTCTCTGCAACGGGTCTTGACGCGCTGCGAGTGACATCGCTTCTCGGGTTTCGGTTAGTAGCGCTTCGATGCCTCCAAGCTGCACAGCCGTGAATCGCCATGCGCCGGTTGTGAATTCTGGGTCCCGGTCATAGTCTCCCGGAGCTCCCAGCAGATCGTCGGCCGCCACGTCCATCCCAGTCAGGTCATATCGCCCGCTTCCCGTGGCCCGCATACCGCGGACCCGCCACTCCGAAAGGTCTGCTCGCGCTCCGTCGCTTGCGTCTGCAATCACGAGCCGACGGTAACCGGCCTCTGGCTGCGCCGTGACAATTGCGTGATCTAGACCGCCAGCTCCGGTCGCAAACGATTTGGCCCCCTCTAAGCTGCGGTCGTGGCCTTGAGTTATAAGCCGAACACCGGGCGATGGTTCGGTTGCCCAGACGCCGTAGAATGCCCCGGTGCTGAGCTTTTGATGCAATATGGAATGCTGATCAGGCGTGCCAAACCATGCAAACAAGAGCATCGCATTAACATGCCCCTCGTAAATCCGCCCAACACTTAGATCGCCCCGGCCCACGATCCGAAGAACGGAGAGCATGCATGTATATTGATGATGTCTATTAGCGAAAACCTCCCCGCCGGCCTTTTCGGGCGCGAAGGTACGATGCAATCCGACGTTGCGGAGCAAGTTGAGGCTTTCGATGGGGAAGACCGGCGCGGCGTCATATCGCGCCCCAAACTGAGCAAGTTCGGAGACAATAGCCAGCGCGCGCTCTTGGGGCGTTTCACGCGGCACATTGCTGAATTCCGGAGCGTTCATGCCACTTGCTCCAGATTTTTGGGCGACGCGCTTGCCAATTCACACAGCCAACGCGCTGCGGCGCTTGCACCCTTGGGATCATGCAGATTGCGCCGAGCTGCATCGGGGAACGCGAGCGCCTGGGATATCAGGGCTGGCCATTGATCCGGAGTGGGCCAGTCAGGGATGACCACTGCCGCCCCAGCCGCGGCAAGCCCGCGTGCCGTCGCCAGTTGCTCATCAAAAGGGCGGTCTTCAGGCACACAGATAAAAGGCTGATCCGCTGCAAGTACAGAACCTACCAACCCGTCTCCCGCGGCGCCAACGACAAGAGTTGCATCTGCGATCGCCTGTTCGGCATCCTCGACCCAGCCAAAAATTTTGAGGTTTGACGGTATCCGAAGCGGCGATGAGCATGGTCCTATCACACGCCATTCCCATTGCGGACAGCGCAGCGCTGCCTTGGCGATAGTTTCGCCATCGCCGGGCTTTCCTCCCCTGCCGATAACAACGAGTATAACATTTGCCGTGTGTTGAGCGCTTCGAACGGGCCTGGTCGTGATGCCAGGGAGGTAGCGGGTTTTTGCGCGTACCCACGGCGCGGTTGATACAGCTTCCAGCTTTTTATGAAATGGCGCTAACAGCCCCGCTGCGCTTCGGAAGGCTTCCAGATGCGGTGGGTCGCTCCGCTCTCCATTCAGCCGGACATAGACGACCGGAACCGACGCGAGGCGCGCCAGCATCGCTATTTCCACCGATACATCGATCACGAGCAGGGCTGGTCTATGTGCTGCAATCCATTGCGCGATCGCCGCTACGCGAGAGCGTATGCCATCATGATAAAGGGGAGCGTAGTGTAAGGCGTTCGGTCGAGCCTCCGACCCATCAGCCCCATCGAAATCATGCCCAGCGATGCGGTCGTCCGTTAGATCCAGGCCTGATGAACCAATGCCCGTGCCCATCAGAACGACCTGTCCAGCAGCTTCACCAGCGATTGCCTTGGCACGCGCGAGATGCCCGGCCCCGTGATGATGCACATAATAGCCGATAGGCTGATGTGTCATTCGCCTGTCCCTAAAACCATGTCATTCGGCATCTCTGGAAGCAGTGGCTCCCGGCGAGCGATGCTGGAATACCCTTCCGGACTATGGCGCATTTGCTTGCGCCAGGCCGCGCGCTCAGCCCAGTGCTCAAATGCAGGCACCATTGGCGCGGTACTATCTTCCGCCCTAATAAACAGTGCTTTCATTGCTGCTGCCATTCCTCCGGCAGCACGGCCTTCCGTTCGCGGTGAGACTCGGGTCATCACATTGGCTGGGTGAGCCAGCCGCCCGCCTTCGGAAATGGCTGCATGAACCAGTGCGACATCCTCGCCAATCGGCAGTAGAGGAACGCCGCCACAGCGGAGATATAGTTCTGCGCGGATGGCAAGAGAGGCGCCTGTATGGTCTCCATGGCGGGGCGCTGGATCCCAATCCACAGGGTCGAGCCGATCTTCGATCTCGCGCACGCGCTCCCAATATCGGTCCCAGATGTGGCGGAGCCTGGATACTGCTGCCGGCAATGGTTCGCGCTCTTCATCGATCATAATCTTTCCCCCGACGAGATCAGCTCCTCTGGAAAATGCGATCATTGTGTTGCGCAGCCATTCTGTTGGCGGCCGAGCATCGGCATCAGTGCTTATAAGTACGCCATTTTTTAGTTGGGAGAGGAAGCGTAGACCCTCAGTCATGGCCAGTCGGCGCGCCGACCCGGCATGTGCGACTTCTTCAGAAAAATGCGCTACGACGACATGGATGTCGAGGCGCCCAGCATAATGGCCTTTCGCCTCCTCGATCCTGACGAGGCTGTTGTCGGTCGTATTGTTTATGGCGATGGAAAGCGGAAGGACGCCCGGCCAGTCCTGCGCCGCAATCGCCGCCAGCAGGATTGGCAACCGATCAGCTTCATTGCGAGCCGGGACGCAAATGCATAAAGACACAGGCCCGCCGCTCGCGATGGTTCGAGGTGTCGCGCTCGTCGGCTCAAACATGAAGTGAAGCGTCCGCGATGTATTGAGGCGGTGCGGTACCTGCCAGTTTACGCACGGACGGAGTAGGATCCGCAGCACCGCTATCAACAAGCTTAAGCGTACTTTTGCCATGTATCGTCAGGCGCAGATATAATGCTTCATAAGCATCGATCATCCGGCTTGCATTGCAGACCCGCTCCGCACGCTTACGGCATGCACGGCGATCGAGCGATAGGGCGGTAAGCGTAGCGTTTGCCAAAGAGTCGATATCATCCGGAACGGCCAAAACGCCGCACGTCCCATCGAGAATTTCTGGAATTGCGCCGCGTGCGAACGCTGCGACCGGGACGCCGCACGCAAGCGCTTCGGCCACAACCAAGCCATAGGGTTCATCCCACAACGGGGTGCAGAGAAAAGCGCGGGCGCCGCCTACCAGTTCGGCTAGTCTGCCATGTGCCAAATGCCCGACATGGCTTGCGCCCGCTCCTAAATGCGGAGCAATCTGCTCGCGAAAATAGACGGGGTCGAGCATTGGCCCGGCGATTTTGAGCGGCAACCCCACTTGGCGGGCAGCAGCGATCGCAAGATGCAAACCTTTTTCGGGAACGATGCGGCCATACCAGACCAGATATTCGTCCGGGTTGGCCTTCGGCCGGAAGGCAAAGCGGTCGAGGTCTATGCCGTTCATGATGATGGCATCTGTCGGCATTACATGTTCCCAGAGCCCAGCAACGGCGTTTGAAACGGCGACAAACGCGTTGTTGCGCGCGCGGCAAAGGCGAATGCCGCTCTCGAGCCAACAGAATGGGGGAGTATGCAATGTCGTCACCATTGGCATCGGCAGGCTGTCAGCCATCGTTACCGGGATATAATGCAGGCTATTATTGTGGATTACATCAAACCGCCGGTGACGAAGCTCTGTCATCAAGCTGAGATAGGCATGATGTTCCTTGAAGAATGCAATGTCGGTGGCTTCAGCTGTGCCCACATTACTGATAGCCGTTTCGGAACAGATCGCTTCAAGGCCAAGCTCTGGCTCTGAGCGCGATGAAGCGAATATGGTCACGCTGTGGCCGCGGTCACGCAGTGAGCGAGCAAGCAGATGCGTATGCATCTCAAGGCCCCCAGCAAAAGGCTCTGCTATCGGATATTTCAAGTGGGCGATGATGCCGATCCGCATCTTTGATTGTCCTTACCGGCAAGGGGAAGACCGGCACAGGGCCGGTCCTGGGTATTTCGCAGGTTAGAATCAGCTATCCGGCTTGGCATCCAGATCAACAGCTGCTTCCCTTGGCCAATAGCGCAGCTGCCGACAGGCCTCGATGAACGCCTTCGCGTCGGCGGGCTTCGTAATTGACAGACAGGCTTCGTCGAGATCGTCGGCTATGCCAGCTTTAACGAAGATCGGTGTCGCATCTGGACCAATACCGACATATTTGCAGTGCGCAAAAGCATCGGACACGAAATCCTTGGCCGCCGCATCGAGAGACAGTTGGGCCGCGCCTGCCGCAGAGACGAGCACCACCACGGCATCAAACAAGACAGAAGGCCCTCCATCGATCTTGTGTTTGGCCGCCACGCTTGTTCCGTCCGACAAGGTAACACCAGCGATCTTAGGCGCTACGATCTCATACACCGCGCCTTCGCTTTCGACGGCTTTCAGCAGCGCCTTGAAGATCGCTGCGTCTGCGTCATCGCTGAGCAAGATACCGAGCTTGCGACCCTTGAACGAGTCTGGTCCGTTTTTGACGATACTAAGCTTGTCTGAAGGGGGCAGGTCGGTCACTGGTTCCCGCGCAGCGGCCGCCGCATCAGGTAACGTCATGCCGAGGCCCTTTGCGACCGTCGTTGCTAGCTCCATATCAATATTAAGAAGGTGCGAGACAGTGCGAGACCGGATGTCGGGGCGCTCGACCTTCGACAGTTCAAAAACCAGCGCGTCCCCGATATGCTTTTGCTCAATCGGGGTCTGGCTGACTAGAAACTGTCGGGCCTGACTATAATGATCGGCGAAGCTTTCTGAGCGCACCCGCTGCTTGGGTTCGTCTGCAACTTCAGCGTAGCTAGTAAAGCCCCTCGCTGGATCCTCGCGTGGTCCACCTTGCGTCGGCCCCCAACTATTTGGCTCGTAATTGACACGCCCCTTGGGATTACGCATGGCCATATGCCCATCCTGCTGGAAATGGGCCATGGGGCATTGGGGTGCATTGATCGGCAAATGCGTGAAATTGGTGCTGCCGAGGCGCTTGATTTGGGTGTCGAGGTAAGAGAAATTACGGCCCTGCAACAGCGGATCATTCGAGAAGTCGATACCAGGCGGAACATTTTGCGTCATGAAAGCGACCTGCTCGGTCTCCGCAAAGAAATTATCTACGACCCGGTCAAGCACCAGCCTTCCGACAATGCGAATTGGCACCAGTTCCTCAGGAATGAGTTTGGTTGCGTCAAGCACATCGAAAGCGAAACTATCGGCGAAAGCATCGTCGAATAGCTGTACGCCTAGCTCCCATTCCGGAAAATCACCGGAGTTAATCGCGTCCCAAAGGTCGCGACGGTGGAAATCAGGGTCGGCGCCATTGATCTTGACTGCTTCATTCCAGACTACCGATTGCAGGCCCTGCTTGGGCTTCCAGTGGAATTTGACGAAGGTCGATTGACCTTCAGCATCTACAAAACGAAACGTGTGAACACCAAAGCCTTCAATTGTGCGGAGCGAGCGCGGGATTGTCCGGTCAGACATGATCCACATGATCATGTGCATGCTCTCAGGCGTGAGGCTGATGAAATCCCAGAAATTGTCATGCGCCGTCTGCGCCTGCGGGAAGTCGCGGTCCGGTTCAGGCTTTGCGGCGTGGATTAGGTCAGGAAATTTGATCGCATCCTGGATAAAGAAGACCGGTATGTTGTTGCCGACTAGGTCCCAATTGCCCTCCTGCGTGTAGAGTTTAACTGCGAAGCCACGGACATCCCGAGCAAGGTCTGGCGAACCTTTTGAACCTGCGACAGTCGAGAAACGCACAAAGGCCGGCGTGCGTTCGCCAACGCGCTGGAAAACGTCGGCGCGAGTAACATCTGCCAAGCTGTCGGTAAGCTCGAAATATCCATGAGCTCCGTACCCGCGAGCATGGACGACACGTTCAGGGATCCGCTCATGATCGAAGTGGAACATTTTCTCGCGGAAATGTGAGTCTTCCAAAAGCGTTGGACCGCGCGAACCCAGCTTGAGGCTGTTCTGATCGTCAGCAACTGGGATGCCATGCTGTGTCGTCAGCGTCGCGACTTGGCCGTCAGCGACTTGGCGGGTTTCCCCTCCATTACCTTGTGGCTCGTCAAAGACAGGTTGCAAATCCATATCGGCTGGGAAGGCCGAAGCTTTTTGCAAAGATTCACCGCTTATATCAGCCAGGGACAAGTCGGCTGGCCTGACCGTTGATAGCGGATTAGTCTTTCTAGCGGCGGATTTGGGCGCGGCAGGTTTCTTGGCCATGATGGTCCTCGTCAAATTATGATAGGTGCGACGAGTGACCGTGCAAAACACAGATCGGCGTCGATTGCGGAAGTTGTGTTAGAAACCGGTGTCTCTCGGCAAAGTTGCGGTGATCGCCCGTAAATTAACCTGCGTCATCACGATTAATGAGCGTTCCGAAGCAACAGCTTTGCGCGAAAGCCGTTGTAGCTTTGCACAGATCGTCCCGCTGATGCGCGTCTGCTCATTTGCGAGGTTTAACTTATGTTTACTGAACGATTTCTCAGGCACAGACGTGGAGTATATCTTGATGGCGAGGAAAGGGCGCGCCTTGAGGCGGCAATTACCGAAATAAAGACATTACCTGCGCGTCAAAATGTGTCTGTAGCGGGAGAGGAGCTTAACCACAGCATCCTGCTCATCGAAGGGTTCATGTCTCGCTACCTAGATGATCGTAACGGCCTTAGACAATTAGTAGCGATCCATGTGCCGGGGGATTTCGTAGATCTTCACGCATTTCCATTGAAGGTGCTTGATCATGATGTGGCAACGATGACAGCTGCGACAGTGGCGGTGGTTCCTCATTCTGAACTGGAGGACATAGCGAGTTCTCTCCCGAAACTGACGCGTAAGCTCTGGTTTTCGACCTTAATCGACGCTGCCATACATCGAGCCTGGCTGTTTCGTCTCGGTCGTCTCGATGCCGTGGGGAGGGTAGCACATTTCATCAGCGAAACTAACGTCCGTCTCATGTCGGCAGGCCTAAGCGACGGCAAACGGTTCGCCTTGGGTTTGATTCAACCTGATCTCGCGGAGATTTGCGGCCTGACTAATGTCCATATCAATCGGGTACTGCGGCAACTGCGTGAAGAACGCCTGTGCGTTTTTCGATCGTCTCTCGTGGACGTCCTCGATCCTGAAAAGCTGGCCGCTCGGGGCCAATTCAACCCTGATTATCTCTACATCGATAGCGAATCGAACTAAGTCCTCCCCTAATATCAAAGGCCAAACACATGACAAATTTCCCCAGCGCAACGCAAACTCAGACCAAGCCTGGTGTCGCGAACGCGGAAGGTGGCCTCGTTGTCCTCGATGGCCCTGACGGAGTCGCTGTGACAATGACCCCAGATGCCGCCAAGAAAACTGGGACTAGCCTTATTACAGCCGCAGAACTTGCTAAAGAGCAGATTGTTGCGAGAGACCCTGAAGCCGATGTTTAACGTATTTGTGGGCTACGGCGCTTGATCATCGAGGCTGTTGGATAGGTGAAATCGATTTCAAAACTCTGAAAATGGCAATTGTTTGTTGTCTAAAGATTGCCGTAAAATAGATCGTTAGTGAACTTATTAGTGGGACCTGTAAATATTTAGTGACGATAACCCAATTTATAAAAATGGCTTCTCAATGGGAAGCTGTTATGTAGCCGCTGGCCGGCTAGGCAACGTCATGTAATCAAATTGCAGCTACGTTTTTTTGATTGCATGATCATTGTGCACTGCAGCAACGATGTCGCGTTTCATCAGTTATATGGGCGCAACGGGCTTTGCCCGCGCGGGAGAGCAAAGATGGTTGGTTTAGGTTCCACGATTTCACGTCTTACTAAGCTCCGATCAGCAGCGGCTGGCAGCAACGCTAGCAAGAGCAAGGATCAACTAAGCGATCTGACAGGCTTTGGCACAAATCCCGGAGCGCTCTTTTGTCGCTTCTACATCCCTGAAAATTTGTCTCCGAACGCACCTCTGGTCATCGTTCTTCACGGATGCACGCAATCGGCCAGTGCCTATAATTTTGGTTCAGGATGGTCGCAGCTTGCAGATGAACAAGGGTTTGCTTTGCTCTTTCCCCAACAGCAGCGGTCGAACAATCCAAACCTTTGCTTCAATTGGTTTTCGGCGACAGACGTGCAGCGCGATTGTGGTGAAGTCTTTTCAATATTTCAGATGATTAAAACAATCGTTGATCGATATCAGATCGATCCAACTAAAATATTTATCACTGGGCTGTCAGCGGGTGGCGCCATGGCGTGTGCTATGCTTGCCACCTATCCAGAGCTCTTCGCAGGCGGAGCTATCATAGCCGGTATGCCATACGGGTCTGCGACTTCGGTGGCAGATGCCTTCGCCCGAATGCGCGGCCAGGGCTATCCATCTGACGGCAGCCTTGGAGCAATCCTGCAAGAGGCTTCTAGTCACCAAAGGCCTTGGCCAACGATCAGCGTCTGGCAAGGTAGTGCTGACGCAACTGTCGATCCTATAAACGCTAAGCGCATCATTGCACAGTGGAAGACAGTTCATGGCGTCAAAGGTATATCAGCGGAAGAGGACGTGGTCGACGGAAGCCTACGCCAGATATGGCGGGCACAAGACGAGCGGATCGTGATCGAATCTTATGTCGTTCCAGGAATGGGCCATGGCACGCCCTTGGACACTGGGGGCCCGAAAGGCGTCGGTAGTAGCGGTCCATATATGATAGAAGCCGGCATTTCTTCTACCCGACATATTGCTGCGTCTTGGGGATTGATGGAACGCATTAGGCGTACAAGCGCGGAAGGAGCATCAACAGTGAACTCAACTGACGAGCGTGTCCAATCGACAGCAGGGGATGCAAAATTGAACGGAAGGCGCAACATGGCGCAGCCCGGAGACGTTGCGGCGGTTATCACCGACGCTTTTCGAGCCGCGGGCCTATTGCGTTAAAGCTACCAGCCATTTTTAGAATCGCTTGGGAGCTTGGACCTTGGTTTAAAACCAGCAGTGCCCAGAGGTGGCCTGTAGTTAGGGCTATTTCACTCTTTGGATCTTGCCGTAACAGGTCACAATCCCCAGAAATATTGATGGCGCGCTCTGGTCGAGTGGTTTTAATAAAATCAAAAACTGGCGTCTTGCTGCCACACGTTATGAAGACCAGCGACGTTTATTTTGACTTCGCCACGCTCGCTTCAATCGACTTCTGGATACCCATTGTCCACGGCACCTTGCGAACGTCCGTTCTTTGAGTAGTTCAACCGAATGTCTTGGGGGGGCGGCCAATTTCCGACGACGGTGCGGAACGGAAGGGTAGGTCAAACACTCCTTTTAGTACAGAGAACGCGCAGCTGGAAAGGCCATGGTGCAGTGAAGACCCTTCCTTTGACTATCCGCCCCTCAATTTTAGTCATCAGTGACCGGATTGAGCACTGCACTGCGCCTTCTATATCATCGCTGGCAGCTGATGTGCCGTGGGGTGATGTGTCTGTAGAAGAGCCGCCTGCACCAGTACTGGGCAGTTATCTCGAGCGGCTACCACTAGCTTGCATTGCTGGCGGCCTCGCCGAACAGGCGGAAATATGGCATCACGTCGCAGGGGGCGGTGATTTCCTACACAGACCAAGCTCGATCCTTGCCTATCGAGGCGTACCGGTAGACACACTTACACCGCCCTTCCGGTCTAGAGCGATGCGCAACTTGCTGATGGAACATGGTGCTCCGCACATCCTCGTAATATTTGGTCTTGGCGTCGATCCTGCGCTGCTTGATGCCTGCTCGAAAAGCGTACGCATATATAATTCGATCGATGCGCCGGCGCTGCGCGTTCCGCCGGCAATTAGCGCCCGGTTCGACATTATTTTGACGGGAGCGCAATGGCAGTCAGATGTTGTGCACGATCGACATCCCGACATGATAACCGCCATCCTGCCGGTCGGGCCCGAATTTGCGAACGAGGCGCAGTTTGAACCGCTCCGGCTAGAGAAGGATTATGACCTCATTTATGTAGCCGCCGCACAAGCTTACAAGCGCCATGACCTGCTATTCGACGCGCTCGCCGCCTGCCCTCGCGACGTGCGCGCACTTTGCCTATTCGGTTATGGTGAGCTTGCCGATATGCTCCGAGCGCAAGCCAGAGATCGGGGGCTGGCGGTCGACTGTATCGGCCCGCCTGGCCTTGGTTATGATGGCGTCAATCGACTAATGAACCGCGCCAAATTTGGCGTCGTATGTGGCCGCGACGATGGCGCACCAGCGATCCTCACTGAGTATATGCTTGCGGGTCTTCCCGTACTGGCGAATTCTGAATTGGTCTGCGGCACGCAATATATCACTCCAGACACTGGGCGTCTGGCCGCGCCCGGGAAATTCGCAGATGCGATAATGGCTATGCGTCGGGATTACCTATCTTTCGAACCGAGGGCCATTGCGCGCGCGCAATGGACTTGGCCACACTCTATCAAAAAGTTGAGACCCTTAATCAATGCAGCGCTTTCCAAAAAATTCTGTTGAATTAACTTGGGTCAATACAATAAATCCGTAGTTCGCCGGAAAGAAATCTGGCGCTCACGCATTAGTCCTTCACCAAAAGCAGGGGGAACCTTAGGTGTACGGACCGAGCGCTGAAAGTTTCCCCAATATCGCTGCATATCAGCATTTAGCGGAAACCGATTTCGCTCCACTTATTTGCTTTTCTCACCTTCGCTGGGATTTCGTCACGCAAAGGCCTCAGCATCTGATGCGACGGTTCGCTGCGGAGCGACAAGTTTTTTACTGGGAGGAGGCGATTGCTTGCGATCATCCTCTTCCTTATCTTGAGTATCATCCCTTCCCGGCTGACCAAATCATCGTCTTGCGACCACGTGTGCCGCACTGGTGGGACACAGCCGCACGCGAGGCAGCTCTTGCTGACCTGCTAGCGATGTTGATTGAAACATCAATCCACTCGGTCCCGATCCTTTGGTTCTACACGCCTATGATGTTCGGCTACGCTAGACAGGTGACCCCTAAGGCGATTGTCTATGACTGCATGGATGAGCTGTCTGCTTTCCGGTTTGCTGACCCGCTGCTTGTTGAACGCGAAGCCGAACTCCTCGCTCGCGCCGATGTCGTGTTCACAGGAGGGTTTAGCCTTTTTGAGGCAAAACGCTCCGCGCATAATTTCATTCACCCATTTCCCTCAGCAGTTGACGTCCAGCATTTTGCAGCAGCGCGGGACGGCAAAGAGGAGCCAATTGATCAGGGCAGTATCGCTGGACCGCGCCTTGGTTTCTATGGCGTCATCGACGAGCGGATCGACCTGACACTTGTCGACGCGGTCGCTTCGGCCCGGCCTGATTGGCAGCTGGTGATGATCGGCCCCGTGGCGAAGCTTGACCCGGCAAGTTTACCCAAGCGTCCTAACATTCACTGGCTCGGATCGCGCAACTATTCTGATTTGCCGGCGTATCTTTCTGGCTGGAATGTCGCCCTCATGCCATTTGCCATTAATGAGGCTACCCGATTCATCAGCCCGACAAAAACTCCAGAATATCTTGCGGCCGGTTGTCCGGTGGTTTCTACCCCAATTGTCGATGTCATGCGGCACTATGGGGACGTCCAGGGAGTTACAATCGCTGATGGTGCTTCCTCGTTCATTTGCGCTTGCGAAGCCGCGCTGAAGTTGCCGCCGACAGGCCCTTGGCGTGACGAAGCCGATGTATTGGTTTCCGGTCTTAGCTGGGACAATACGTTTGCAGCAATGAAAGAGAAAATTGCGACGGTGACGGCACGACCTAACGTCCCGAATGTCGTCGTAGCAAATGACCGTATCGAATTGCCCTTCATACGATCGGCTGAACGCCGGCCGGACTATGATGTCCTGGTCGTAGGCGCTGGCTTCGCTGGCGCTGTGCTAGCCGAGCGCTTCGCTCGAGACCTAGACAAGCGGGTCCTTATCATCGATCGGCGCAATCATGTTGGCGGTAATGCTTATGACCATTATGACGCGGCAGGCATTCTCTTTCATCAGTACGGGCCGCACATCTTTCATACCAATAGTGACGAAATATTCGCCTATCTCTCTAAATTCACTGAATGGCGACCTTATGAACATCGGGTGCTGGCCAACATCGCAGGGAGGCTTTTGCCGATACCAATCAATCGCACAACACTGAACGGGCTATACAATATCGACCTGCAGGATGAAGCAGGTGCTGCGGCTTTTCTTCTCGCGCGCGCTGAGCCGCGCGAGATCTTGACGTCGGAGGACGTGGTTGTCGCCGCGATTGGACAGGAATTGTACGAGACATTCTTTCGTGGCTATACTCGCAAACAATGGGGCCTTGATCCCTCGGCACTTGATAAATCTGTAACGTCGCGTATCCCGACCCGGACCTCTACCGACGATCGTTATTTCCTCGACAAGCATCAGGCGATGCCGCTGCGGGGTTACACAGCAATGTTTGAGTCGATGCTCGATCACCCCAATATCAAGATCGAAACGGGGGTTGACCATCGAGCAATCGACATAAGGGCGTCGCATACGATTTTTACTGGCCCTATTGACGAATATTTTGATCATCGTTTCGGCCAATTACCTTATCGCAGTCTTCGCTTTGAGCACCAAACGCTGGACCAGGCCTGGTTGCAGGACGTTGCCGTCATCAATTTTCCCGACGAGGCGACGCAACATACCCGGATCACAGAATATAAGCACCTTACCGGCCAGCATAACACCCGCACGAGCATCACCTATGAATTCCCGCAGGCCGAAGGCGATCCCTATTATCCGATCCCACGGGCGAACAATCAGGCGCTTTACCTTCGTTATAAAGCCTTGGCAGATGCGCTACCCGATGTGAGCTTCGTAGGTCGCCTAGCAACTTACAAATACTATAATATGGACCAAGTCGTCGGTCAGGCTCTCGCAACCTATCGGCGGCTCAAAACCCGGATCCAGGCTTTAGTCGCTTGACCGTTGTACCACGACGCATTTGTCTGATGACTGACAGCCCTGACCCGTCTGGCGTTGGGCAGCACATGCTGAATCTGGCGCAGGGATTAGTTGCCGAAAATGATGTCGTCATTGGTATGATTGACGGGACGTCCCTCATGCGAAAGGCTCGAGCGGACGGTTTCACCGTAAAGTCTATTGATCCCAACAATTTCTGCGATCTCAAGCGATGGTTTGATCGCATTCAACCAGATCTTGTCCATATTCATGCTGGGATTGGCTGGGAAGGGCTCGGCATAGCAAAGGCCGCTCGGGAGGCTAGTGGTGCCATCATCCGTACCGAGCACTTACCCTTTCTACTGACCAATCGGGCGCAGATCTTGGCCTATTGGGAAGGACTGAGGCTTGTTGACCGGGTTATCTGCGTTTCAGATGCCGTTGCCCGAAGCTACCTCGAGGCGGGTGTACCGGACAACATGTTGGTGAAAATCGCGAACGGCGTGAGCTTTCGCCCGCCTTCGCGTGACCGGGATACATTGCGCCGCCACTGGTTTCTTGGTGACGGGGCCGTCTTGCTCATGGCCGGACGCTTCGCACCGCAAAAAGATCATGCTTTGCTACTGCAATCGCTCCCGGCGATATTGGAGGCGCATGCCGACACCGTAGTGTTGTTGGCAGGCGACGGGCCTCTTCTTCTTCCGATAGCCCAGCAAATTTCCCGTCTTGGACTTGCTGGTGCAGTCCGGATGCTTGGAGTTCGCAGCGACTTGCCAGACCTAATGGCGGCGTCCGATCTCCTGTTGATGCCATCGCGGTTCGAAGGGCTTTCACTGGTCGCACTTGAGGCGATGGCAGCCGGGTTGCCAATTGTAGCAACTCAAGCTCCCGGCAATGTCGAACTGATCGAACCAGACATTAGCGGCTGGCTTACTCCTGCAGGCGACGCCGCCGGCTTTGCCGATGCGGTCATCGAGGCGATTGATAATCCAGACCGCCGGGCTCACATGGCCGCGATTGCCAGTGATCGGCAGCGTCGGCTGTTCGAGGCCGATCGCATGGCCAACGAGACTAAGGCTCTTTACGAAGACGCGTTCGACGCGCGCAAACCGAAAAGGAAGTGTGTGATACGCATTGGATTTATCGGTGCAGGCGGAATTGCGCAACGGCATTTCGGCATCCTTGAACAGTTTGACGATGTCGCAATCGTCGGCATCACGGATATCGATGCGGACTGTGCAGTGCGGGCCGCCGCGCGCTTTGGCGCGCGTTGGTTCATTGATAGCGACGAGATGCTGAACTCGCTCGATCTCGATGCCGTTTACATATGCGTGCCGCCCGCTGCTCACGGCGCACCCGAATGCTCCGTAATCGCTCGGGGCCTTCCCTTTTTTGTTGAGAAGCCGGTGGCACTGGATCTTGAGACGGCCGAAGAAATCGCCTTAAAGGTTGCCGCTGATGAGCTGGTAACCGCAGTAGGCTATCACTGGCGGTATCTGGACACGCTCGACGAAGTGCGCGGCCTTCTGGCGGATAATCCAGCTCGGCTACTCTCAGGATATTGGCTGGATTCGACGCCACCGCCTCCTTGGTGGTGGAAGGTCGACAAGTCAGGTGGCCAAATGGTAGAGCAGGTCACGCACTTGCTCGATCTCGCCCGCTATCTTTGCGGCGACGTGAAGCGCGCCTATGGTTTAGTCGGGCACAGCCAGCGTGACGCCTATCCCGGCCTTGACGTACCGACTGTAAGCAGCGCCAGTCTGCTGTTTGCGAATGGGGCAGTCGGCAATTTTGCTTCAACTTGTTTGCTAGGCTGGAACCATCACGTCGGGCTCCATCTGTTTGCCGACCGCCTCGCTATCGAAATTACCGATCATGATGTCATGATTGATGTCGGTAGGGGGCGCCCGGTGCGTGGTATTCAGACTGATCCCGTTTGGCAGGAGGATCGCGACTTTATCGATGCAGTGCAAGGTAAGGAAAACCGGATACGCTGTTCTTACGTCGAGGCTTTGGCCACCCAGCGTCTAGCGCTGGCCGTGGTGCGATCCGCGCGCACCGGTGTGCCTGTAACTTTGGCTGCGGAAAGGGAGCTGGAACTTGTCTGAGCCGCGCCATATTCGCGCGCTGGGCGTGGAACAACCAGGAGCCGCCTACTTACACGGCTATGATGAGGCACCGCTCGATCCTGGGAAGGTGCGGCTGGATACGCTTTATACAGGCTTTTCAGCGGGCACCGAATTAACCTTCTTCAAAGATAGCAATCCCTATCTCCACGCACGCTGGGACAGCGAGCGGGGCGTGTTCATACCCGGCGAGCCGCAGCAGCATTATCCAATTCCTTTCTTAGGCTATATGGAATGTGCTCGCGTTAGCGAAAGCACCGTTGCTGACGTTGCACCAGGCGATGTTGTCGCTGCGATGTACGGCCACAAGTCGGGCCATACCGCCGACCCTTTCCACGACCTGTTGACCAAGCTGCCGGGCGAAGTCGATCCAATTTTAGGAATCTATGTTGGTCAGATGGGGCCAATCGCGGCTAACGGGATCCTGCACGCCGACGTGGAATTGCTTGGCTCATCGGTCACGCGCTTAGGCTGCAGCCTTGCTGATAGGCCGGTTCTCGTCATCGGCGCTGGCGTGGTCGGCATCATGGTCGGGCTTTTCGCCCAACAAGCTGGCGCTAGTGAAGTGGTGATCGCGGATCCTTCGGCCTTTCGTCGTCTTCGCGTTAGCTGTCTGGGCATGACCGCGATGACGCGGGATCAGGCTTGGAACTACGCCAAAGGACGCTGGCTGCACGGCGGCGTAGATCGTGGTGCCGACGTGGTGTTCCAGACCCGCCCTGACACCGCCTCTCTTCATGCCGCAATGCAAGCGCTACGTCCCCAGGGGACAGTGATCGACCTTGCTTTCTATCAAGGCGGGTCCACAGCCTTACGGCTAGGAGAGGAGTTTCATCATAATGGCCTCAACTTGCGCTGCGCCCAGATCAATCGGGTTCCGCGCGGCCTGAAATTCACTTGGGACCAACGCCGGCTGGCGGGGGAGACGGTCAAACTACTGCGCGCACGTGGAGAAGAAATTAAGGCCCAACTCATCACTCATGTCGTGCCGATGGAAGAAGCGCCGGCTTTCCTATATAATCTGGTAACGGAGCGCCCAGAATTCCTGCAGATTGTCTTCAAGGTTAACGACTGAGCATGTATCAGGAGAATTCGGAGCGGCCGCCGATCCGCATCCTTTTTGTCTTTGGATGGCTTGTTGTTGGTGGAGAAGAGACTGAGGTCCGGCTGCTCGGGCAGGCACTCGATCGAACACATTACGCCATTGATGTTGTCGCATGTCTTCACAAGCCCGGCATGCCCGACATGACGCACCGACAACTTGAAGCGGTGGGCGTGCCTGTTGACCGGACTCCATACCATCTATCCCTGGACGACACCGTGGCCTATCTCGCGAGTCTTATTCCAAACTATGATATCGTTGTTTCCTGTCAAAACGTCGCCGACATCTATCCGGCACTTGAACGGCTCCACCTTCGGCCCCCGTTAGTCGAGCATGGCGGCCTCGTGTCCGAGGCGTTGGCCGGCCCCAAACATTTTACCAGTCGCTATGTCGGGGTTTGCCAATCTATCCGTGCAGCGGCTGCGTCAAAGATGCCCGGTCGCGAAGCCGACGCCCTGATGATCCCGTCGATGGTGGACGTGGATGCCTATCGCCCTCACCACCGGGCAACGCGCCGGGCCGCCCTGGACATTGCAGATAATTTCATATTGGTGGGTTGGGTCGGCAGGCTCGACCCTAAGAAAAATGTTGAGGATTTTATAGCCGCTGCCGCTATTGTGCAGGCAAGGCGACCAAACACGCACTTTTTGATCATTGGTGGCCCTGATGTTTTCTTTCCTGATTATGCGGTCGCGTTGCGGGCACAAGCAACATCGCTTGGTTTGGACCGGGTGCTGACATTCCTTGGTGATCGCGATGATGTACCAGACTTACTTTCGGCGTTAGATATCTTTGTTTGGCTTTCCGCTGATGAGGGAATGCCCCATGTCATATCCGAGGCCGGAGCAATGGGCCTTCCGGTTATCGCCACTGCCGATAATGGCAGCATTGAACAGATATCCGATGGGATAAGCGGCCTTTTCGTACCGCATAAACAGCCGCTTCGCGTCGCTGAAGCAATAACGCGGCTAGTAGATGATCCTCTGCTCAGATGTCAGTTGGGCTCAGGACTTCAGGCGCATGTGCGCAGCCATTACGCGATCGCAGCCGTCGTTCCGCAATGGACAAGCTTGTTCGACAGACTGATGGCACGCAAACAAGCTCCCCCGCCTTCGCTTTTTCAAAGCTTTCTTCTGGGCGGTTTCGAATGCTCGACACACCGTCGTGCTCACGATCGCAAGCGCATCGACGTGATCGCTGCAACGAAACACGACACGTTCGCCGGTGACGACTATTTGCTACTGCAAAATCACGGCATCGCAACCGTGCGAGACGGCGTGAGATGGCATCTCGTCGAGAGAGAACCGGGGCTCTACGATTGGTCGAGCTTGGAAGCACAGCTCTCGGCTGCTGAGGAACACGGCGCGGAGGTGATTTGGGACCTTCTTCATTATGGCTGGCCTGACGATCTCGACATCTGGAGCCCGACATTTATCTCTCGCTTTGCGCGTTTTGCTACGGAGGCTGCCAGAACAATTGGCGCTCGCACCAAAGGGCGGCGATTCTACACACCAGTCAATGAAATCTCATTTCTCTCTTGGGGTGGTGGTGATGCCGCTTATCTCAACCCGTTCGCGCACGGGCGCGGCTTTGAGCTGAAGGCGCAATTAGCCCGCGCGTCGATTGCAGCAATGGAGGCAATACGGACGAACGATCCAGAGGCTCGTTTTGTGCACGCCGAACCGGTAATCAACGTGATCACCGATCCTGATCGCCCGTGGGATGCTCCTGCGGCGGAAGGACATCGTCAGGCCCAGTTTCAGGCGTGGGATATGATCGAGGGCAGATATTGGCCCCAGCTAGGTGGTCAGCGCTCGCTACTCGATATTGTCGGAGTCAATTTCTACCACAACAATCAATGGATCCATGGCGGCACGCCGATCAATCGCGATCATAGGTTGTGGAAGCCCTTTCATCACATACTTGCAGAAACCTACGCTCGCTATGGTCGGCCGATCTTCGTCGCCGAAACAGGCATCGAAGGGGACGCGCGGGCCGACTGGTTCGCTCATATTCATCAGGAAGTCAGTCAGGCGCGCCGGCTCGGCATTCCTGTTGAGGGCATCTGTCTTTACCCCATCCTCGATCATCCCGGCTGGGATGATGATCGGTACTGTCCAAACGGGCTACTAGACCCTATGCGCTCCGTGTATACCCCACTTGCCCGTGCAATAAAATATGCCCGCAAAGAGCAGATGAGGTAGTCTGCTTCGGTTAAAAGAAAAGGGCCCGCAGTCAGTAGGACGGAACAATATGAACTCTATAACGCGAGAATGCACGACGCAGGCGGCAAATATGTCTGACGAAGAACTCATAGAAACTTGGGCGAGCGCCACTGAGGAAGAAACAGAGAATCTTTCTCCGCTGCTCAGCGCCGTAGTCGAGGAAATGGGACGGCGTAAAATCCCGATTGGATAACCAAACAGATCATCGCAGCCCGGGCCGGGGTGCCACAGTTCCGGTCAGCTCAATACGCGTGAAAAATGGGTTCGGCGTCCGATGCCTACCCAGCGTGGGGCATATTTGGGCGGTGTGGAGATGTCGGCATATGGCCAGGGTGATATTGCTTCCCAGTTAAGGGTAGCAGTCGCTGAAAATGCTGCCGGTTGCACGCACTAACCCGATCAGTTGGATTGCCGGTTAAGATCGTTCGCGGAATAGCCTGACCCGAGAATTTCGCTAAATCGTCCTGATCGAGATTAATTCTCGCTTCACTACCGTTCTGAAATGAAGGCTCGGTCGTTGTTCTGCTGACATCTGTCCGAATCAGGTCGATCGATGTGGAGTATCGCATAGCCGAAACCTGGACCACGACCAAGCAAGGGCAAAGACCGGTTCGAAGACCATCCGCTGCACCGTGGTCATCTATCACCGCCTCCTGCCGACTGGTCTTTCAATAGGAAAGGAATTTGCTCTGGACATACTTGCTGGCTGGGTCGCCCCCGTTGCCACGATGATCGCTGCTATGATGACGGCCGCGCATCTTGGGGCGCGTATGACGGGCTGGGGGTTCGTAATCTTCACGGCTGGATCCATTGCCTGGTCACTCGTCGGTTTCTCAACTGGGCAGACCAATCTGCTCGCCACCAATGTATTTTTGACGTTCGTCAATCTCATCGGCGTTTGGCGGTGGCTCGGCCGGCAGCGCGCCTACGAAGATGGAGGCAAGTCGGCAGAGGCGGCCAGTCGCCGGTCGCCTCACCCAAATCTTTTCACAGCTACAGGTATCAGCGGCATGCCGGTGATGACCGCGGACGGTCGAGCGGTGGGCAGAGCGGTTGAGGCGCTCGTGGCGTGCGAGACAGGACATGTCAGCTATGTCGTTGTCGCCTCGGATGGGGTCGGCGGTTTCGCCGAGACGCTGCGCGCCGTCGCGCGCGAGGATATTCGCTTCGCTTGCAAGGAACTTCAATTGATCTGCGATCTTGACCGCTACGATACGCTGCCATTGCTGGACGAAGGTGACTGGCCGGCCGCGCCTGCAGGAGTTCAGGAGGAGCGGTCGCTATGAGGCGCGCGCGCGATATTGGCGAAACGGCCTTTATCCTCTGGCAGGCCTTGAGCGAAGGCGACCTTCTGTTTCTTGCAGACGATGAGCAGGCCGCAGAAGCAACCGCCGTCGCGCTCAGGGCGCTGGCACCCGACCATATTGTGATCTTTTTGCCTTCGAGCGATGCATTGCCAGGCGATACCGCTCCGGCGTCGCCAGCGAACATTGGCCATCGCGTGGCTGCGCTCAGCGCGCTTCGCCGGGTTGGGCAGGATCCTCACAGACGCGCGCTTGCTGCGATCATGAGCGGAGAGGGAGCAGCGCGCAGATATCCTGATCCTGCATCATTTGATGTCGCACCGCCGTCGCTCGACATCGGGGACAAGATCGACCTGCTGGCTTTCGCGCAGGATATGAAAGCACTGGGTTATGTGGAGGATGACCGTGTCGATGAGCCCGGTGAGGTGGCAGTCCGCGGCGATGTCATTGACATATTCCCGGCGGATGCGGGTTCACCCGCCCGCATAGAGATTGCCGACAACGTGATAAATGCTATTCGCCTTTACGATCCTACGTCCCAACTCAGCACCGAGACGTCTGGTCCATTAGCGATCGGACGGGCGCTCGAACCGGATGTCGGCCCAGGTACATCCGTTCTCGCGCATCTCAGGCCTGGCAGACTATTTTTGTCGGGGAAGGCAGACGCGCGTCGCCAGCGGTTCATCCGATTGGCGCAGGACGCCGCCCGCGGCAAGGACAAGGCCGTAGATGCCATAGACGAGTCGAGCTGGGCGGCTGGTCTGACGGACTGGGTAGTGGGACCGCTAGAGGCGGACAATGTCGGGCCCATACCCCGCTTTGCCGAAGATCGCTCGCCCCTTGGTGCAATGGCTCATTTCGTCCAGCCGCTCCTCGACAACCGTCGTCTTGTGTTGGTCGGCAGTGAGCGGGATATACGGTTCCTGCGGCCTCGTATCGCAAAGCGGCTCAAGATCTCCCTGACCCTTGCGGAGGATTTTGGCGCCGTCAAGGCGCTGCCTGAAGGCAGCGGAGCTGCCATTGTTGCGCCAATCGATCGCGGCGTGCTGACTGATGCTGTCGTGATGGTCGCTGCGGGAGATCTGTTGGGAAGCCGTGCCCTTATAGGCGCGGCGGCGGAGCCCGTCACGGCGGCGCTCGCCCGCAGCGGGGGAGACATCAGGCGAGGCGATATCGTCGTACATGAGGATCATGGCGTTGGCCTGGTAGTGGGTTTGGAGGTGGATCCCAGTGACCCGCGCAGCGAGACGATCGCGCTGGAATATGCCGGTGGATCACGCCGCCTCGTTCCGGTGGGCGAGGCCGCCCGGATCTGGCGCTACGGCGCTGACGCCGACGCTGTTTCCCTCGACAAGCTCAATGGATCAAGCTGGCAGAAGCGGCGAACTGACATCGCCGCGGCCGTCGCCGCAAATGCGACGAGCCTTCTCGCCTTGGCAGAGGAGCGTGCACGTCTCGCCGCACCGGTACTCGATCCAGACCCTGCACTTTTTGAGCGCTTCGTCAGCGGCTTTCCCTTCAATGAGACCGCAGACCAAGCGCGTACCGCGCAAGTAGTACGAGACGATCTGGGCAGTGGTCGCCCCATGGACCGCCTAGTTATTGGCGATGTGGGGTTCGGCAAGACCGAAATTGCGTTGCGCGCTGCGGCCCTGGCCGCGCTCGCTGGCTATCAGGTTGCGCTTGCGGCGCCGACCACGGTGCTGGTGCGCCAGCATCTGCAGACGTTCGAGCAACGCTTCGAAGCTTTCGGTCTTAAGGTTGCAGGGCTGTCTCGTCTCTCCACGGTGGCTGAGAAGAAGGCAATAAAGGCTGGCCTAGCAGATGGCGTGATCAACATCGTCGTCGGCACAGGGGCAGTCATGGGTAAGGACGTGCGCTTCGCCAAGCTCGGCCTTGTCATCATCGACGAAGAGCAGCGATTTGGGGCAGCTGATAAAGCACGTTTGCGAGGCCGTCCCGAGGTTCATCTCCTTGCCATGAGCGCGACGCCCATACCGCGAACCCTGCACCGTGCGATGATCGGCTTACAGCAAATGTCTATTATCGCCACACCGCCTGCCCGCCGGCAGCCAATCCGCACAAGTCTGATCGAGCTGGACGATGCGCGTCTTCGCACCGCCTTATTGCGCGAACGCTCCCGCGGCGGTCAAAGCTTCGTTGTTGTCCCGCGCATCGAAGACTTGGCGTTACTTTCAGAGCGGCTTCAGCGCATCGTTCCCGACCTCATTTGTATCGAAGCCCATGGCAAATTGCCGCCAAATGAAATCGATACGGCGATGGTCCGCTTCGCCAGCGGCGATGGCGATATATTGCTGGCAACCAACATCATTGAAGCCGGGCTGGACGTGCCGCGCGCCAATACCATGGTTGTCTGGCGTGCCGATCGCTTCGGGCTTTCACAGCTACATCAGCTGCGCGGACGGGTTGGGCGAGGTCATCGGCGCGGCCAGGTGCTTCTCGTGACCGAGGGCGCTGACATTGCCGCGCGCACGATGAAGCGGCTGCGGACGCTGTCGACCTATGATCGGCTCGGTGCTGGCTTCGACATCGCTGCCGCCGACCTTGACCAACGCGGCGCCGGCGATCCCCTCAGTGATACACAGGCCGGCCACATGAAGCTCGTTGGCGTTGACCTCTATCAGCACCTGTTCGAGACAGCGCTGAAGCAAGCGCGAGGTCAGGCGGATCTAGACTGGACGCCCGAAATCGCCCTGCAGGGCACCGGCGCGCTGCCGCGGGAATGGATTCCGGACGATGATATCAGGCTTGGCCTCTATGTTCGGATCGCCCGTGCGGCCGAGGCGCGCGAGGTGGAAAACCTGGAACAAGAGCTTGTCGATCGGTTCGGGCCTCTCCCCCATGAGGCTCAGCAGCTTATAGCGACCATGCGGATCGCGCTGCTTGCTCGGATGGCCGGGATTGCCCGGGTCGATGCCGGGCCGGCCGCTATCGCGCTCACGCCGCATGGCAAGCCAAAGCGGCCACCCGGTGGGCTCGGATTAATTGCGAAAGAGGAGCGTTGGCTTCTCAAGGAGGCAACCGAGGACGTAGAGCGACTGGTGCGCGTGACCGAACTGCTTGAGACGCTGGGTGAGGCCTGGTCATGACGGTCGCTGGTTCGGGGGGATGGGACGGCGTGCCGCTGCTTGACTGCTTGATCATCGGTGGCGGACCTGCCGGGCTTACGGCAGCCATTTATCTCGCACGGTTTCGTCTGTCGATCCGGCTCGTTGATGCAGCACAAAGCCGGGCGTCCATGATTCCCCGGACCCACAATCATGCCGGATTTCCCGGCGGTATCACGGGACCGGACTTGCTCGTGCGGATGCGGACACAGGCTAGGGAGTTCGGCGTCGACGTCGTCTTTGGTTCTGTCGATTCTGTTGCGCGGGAGGCGGATTGTTTCAGAGCGAAGAGCGACGCTGGGCATTGGCGCGCGCGTTCAGTGCTGCTGGCAACAGGTGTTGTCAACAACCGCCCGCCGATGGCGCCTGACCTCCATGATATCGCGGTAGAGCGGGGGCTCTTGCGCTATTGTCCGATCTGCGACGGCTATGAAGTGACGGACAAGCGGATCGCCGTCATTGGCACACAGACCCATGGCCATAATGAAGCCCTGTTCCTGCGGATGTACTCCTCCGACGTAACACTCATGTCTCCCTCCGGTGACCATATGCTGAGCCGTGATGAACGGCAAAGATTGAAGGAGGCTGGTGTTGTGTTGCAGGACGGACCTTGCCAACCTCTAACCATTGATGGCGACCATATTCTCGTGCCCGGTCCTGGCGGCGTGGAGAGATTTGACACAGCCTATCCAGCGCTTGGGTCTGTAATCCGTTCCGAGCTCGCAACGGCCTTAGGCGCGGAAGCGACGGAAGAGGGATGCCTTGCCGTTGATCGGCATCAACGCACGAGCATTTTGGGTCTCTACGCGGCGGGCGACGTCACTAAGGGGCTCGATCAGATCAGCCATGCGATGGGGGAGGCAAGCGTGGCGGCGACGACGATCCGTAATGACCTAGCAAACATTGCGCCGATACGCCGCTAATGCCCCGAACGGGATTGTTGCACACTGGAAGCCAACCGACCCGAGATTTGCGGTGTGCTCGTCTCTCGATCGATGCTGGGCTGGCAGCAAGCCAGTCATATTTGCATAAGGCTCTCGCGGCGCGCTCAATCGGCGTCATGGCGCTTTCTTATCATAGTAAGCCCAGCTATCGCCAAATGATGACTATGTGTTTTGATTGCAAAGATTTCAGAGGCAAATCTGCCTCGACTAAACCACACAGGAATCTGATCGCACGATCCGTTGACCGGCCAAACACGGGCGATTTAGACTGTGTTGAATGCGGGCGAGTCTGGACGAAGGGTCGAGACCACTGGCTGTTGAAACCAAGGACGCACCTGCAGCCTGCCCCGGTGCCACTTGATCGAGAGCCAGACGAAGGCCTCAATTGATGGACAGGAAAAGACGTTCAGATAAATTTGAAATTTTGATGGCTTGCGGTCCTCAGGTAGATGCGACCTATTTAACGTGATCAAAGAATAGTGACTTTTGAAGAAAGATAAATATCAAAATATGATATGTATCATACAAATAATTAGTTTGTGATTTGGCTCCTTTTTTGTCTCTGGCTCGTTGATATGGTCTAACCTTAGGGAGGACTTTTATGAAAATCTCAAAAATAATTCTTATTGCTTCGTCTTCGCTTGGTCTGGCAACTGTTGCGACGGCGCAGTCGACCAGTCCAAGCGGAACCATGACGACTCCCAGCACCGGCAGCATGGGCACAGGCTCCGGCACGCCAGCCCCGGGATCAGACATTATGAGTTCGGGAATGGGATCCGGTACGATGGGCTCTGAGCCAAAAGATGGTTCTGCCATGGGTATGCCGTCTGACCCGACAGCGGCCAAAACTGGGTCTAAAGGTAAGGCTACAAAGGCATCCAACGCGCATCGGAAGGTCAAAAAGAACCAGCGCTCAAATCCTGACAAATCGGGAAGCCCGACAAATATGCCCGCGCCCAGCGCAGACCCACAATAACTATCAACCGTCCCGCCGCCTCCTTAACTCAGGAGGCGCTGGGACGAGTTTTTAATTTCGATTAAGTCCCAGTTCGCGGCTTAGGAATTTACGTTTCTAGAGCACTTCCCTCGCCAGAATATCGGCAGTCGTATCTGCTGACCCTGCTACCTGCAGGATGCGGACCGGCCAATCGCTACGTCCCGGGCCGATCAGGGCGATATTGCCGCCATGGCCGTCAGCAGAATAGAGGGTCCATCGGTTCCAGAAGCTGCCGGTCCCGCCCGCTGATCCGACATTGACCTTCTCGTCCGGGGGCAGGTGAGCAGATAAACCCCTCGGGCGCAAGCCGGCTGACCCCGCACTGGAGGGGCCGGTACGCGTACGCATCAGACCTGATCGCGTCATGCGTTCAATCGGGTTGGAATTTCGCCGGCGTGTGGCAACGCCCGCAAACCATGGAAACGACGGCTCCCCCCAGCGTTGAGATGGCAAGGAGATGATCATGACCGATAAACCAGATCCAGATAAGGAAGCTGCTGACAACCGGGGTAAGCGTGCAGTGCCCGGGTCAGGCGAAGTTAAGGGCAGCGGCGCCGGCGCCGGAGGAGGGGGCAATCCCGAGGATGTCGATGACGATGCAGCCGGGGGCGGTAGCGCGAAGCAAGTCGGCGACGGGAAAATTGCCGATGGCTGATCCCACAATTATCGAGATGCACCATAATCTTCCACGTGACGAGGTTCGTCGGCGTATGGCGTCTTGCGTCGGCGACCTTCCAAGGCATATCCCAGGTGGCATCGCCAGCGTCACATCATCCTGGCCCACCGTCGATCGCATGCTCGTCGATGTTACTTCGATGGGTCAAGTCATTCCCTGCACGCTCGACATAGAAGATGACCTGGTGCGAGCCAGCGTCACTTTGCCTGGAATGCTGGGGCTGATCGCGGGTCCGATTGAAGTGTTGGTGCGGCAGCGCGGTGAGGATCTCCTGCTCGAAGGCCAAGTGAGCAGGTAGGAAGAACGATCCCAACGCGGGTCGCCGCCGAACGACCAATCTCTGTGGTAACGTCATTTGCCGTAAATGCTATGTTTGGCCCCGCGGTAGTCCAGTAGAAGTGATTCAGCGGTTCTGGTTTTTGAGGCAAGATCTGTTTTTTTTCTGAGGAGGATTTAATGACCTACCAAACGCCACAAGAATTGCCTGAGGTCGATGCGGTCACCGCAGAAGAAACGGCTTTGGGAATGACTGATGAACAACTTTGCAACGCGTGGAATGCAGTTCACGACATTGAAAATCTGACTGATTTGGAAGTCGCAATCCAATCCGAACTCGGCAGGCGGAACATGCAAGTCTGATCGCAAAATGGAAGGATCTAATCAATCCGGAAGCGTCATCATACCGGTTACTTGGCCATGCATAACTCTGTGCGCTATAAATGGCTCGTGTCGGGATATTGTCTCAGCGACCTGCTAGGGATAGTTTCTGTCGAACATAAATAGGCTTGAGGCGGATAAGCGGTTGCAGACCTGCCAGCCCTTTTATTCTATACCTTTTTATCTCGATGACTCTTGGACCCGTTCTAATGCGCCATGCGTTCGGCCTGAACAAAAGGAGAGAGAAATGAAAACGATAATTTCAAGTATTGCCGTAGCCGCTTTATTTAGTGGAATTGGGCACGCTGCGGCACAGGATCACAATCCTGCAATTAAAGACAGCACAGTAACCCAGGTAAGCCATGCTGCCGATGGTGCGAATTCGTTCACTGAGGACCAAGCCAAAGGACGTATTGGCAAGGCAGGCTACAGGGACATCACGGATCTCAAAAAGAGCGATGATGGCCATTGGGTAGGTTGGGCTACGAAAGATGGCAAAAAAGCGCACATTGCACTCGACTATAAGGGCAACGTCACCACGGTTGCGGGCAAAAAGTAATTGGAGATCTGATAATGACAAAGACCGTAACGAGACTGTTCGATGATTATGGTGAAGCACGCACGGCAGTTCGGGCCCTTGAGAGTTCGGGGTTTGCGAGAGACGACATCAGCATAATTGCAAATAAGAACGTCCATGGGGGGTATGACAGGGATAACGATGATATTAACGAGGACGGCGACGTCACCCGGGGGGCTACCACTGGCGCAATACTGGGCGGCGTAGGCGGCCTTCTAGCGGGATTAGGCCTCCTGGCGATCCCAGGTCTTGGACCTATCGTGGCGGCCGGCTGGCTAGCGTCAACTGCTGCAGGCGCTGCCATCGGTGGTGTTGGCGGCGCAGCGACCGGTGGCATTGTAGGTGCATTGAAGAATTCAGGCCACGATGACGACGAAGCAAACGTATACTCAGAAGGCGTTCGTCGCGGAGGCACACTGGTCAGCGTGCGGGTTCCTGACGACCGCAGGGCTGAAGCTGAAGCCGTTTTACTCGAGCATAATTCTGTAGATGCTGAAACGAGAGGCGCTGCATATCGAGAAAGTGGCTGGAGCTCGTTCGACCCCGAAGCCGAGCCTTATACGGGAGACGAAATTGCTGCTGATCGAGCACGGTACCCCAGATAGTCCCAAACCCTTGGGTAGGCACTACTGAGTTGGCAATCGCGCAGAATGAAATACCAAGGCATGCCATGAACGAAGCCGGTGTGGCAGCGACATGTATGCCCAACAATCTTGCAAAAGCGATGTCGATGTCTCTTTAAAAAAGGCCGCCCGATGGGCGGCCTTTTCCATTGTCAGCCGATAACGGCCAAGCTTAACGAGCAGACCTCGTAGTGAAGGCCATGTTCACAGACTTTGCCGTGACCAGCGTTTGACGATGAGACAATTGACCACCTCCTTTCGTTCGTTGACGATGAACTAAATATGGGTGCCTTGTGATGAGCGACAACCCCTTGGCCCTTGTTTTCCCGTCTGTGCCATAGAACCACCGCGTTCACTTGACGAAGTTCGACGATGACCGGGGAGCTGACAGCGTTAAAGTAATGACATGTCACGCCGTCAATCGATTTCAGCGAACGTGCTGCCATTTGCTATTCCAGTAGCGGCTGGTCAGTTTTTGAATAAGATAATGAGCAAAACTGCCGCTGATTCTGACGTGAGATTTAACCAGAGGTCAATTTTTGCCCTCCGCAAAGGCGCCGTTCGCCCGCAGCTGCCTTACAATACCATTATAAGCGGCGTGTAGCCCCTGACTGCGCCCAATCTCATGGTCTGAGCCGGCCGCGTCCCAGAAAGACAAAAGCCACTCATCCGGGCAACGCGAGCGAAGCACCCAGAGCGCCAGCCCGACGCCGCGGGTCTGAGCCTTGCCCTCGATCGCTGTAGCTTCGCGCAGGACACTGAGCGCGCGTTCGATCGTTCCATGCGCACGCGCATTGCCGTCAGTGGAAGTCATGGCTGCGGATGCGCACTATTTCTTGCTGCTCCTGGATTGTGCCGAACGGCGCCGAAGCAAGGGTGCGACCACTTGGGAATGCTGGATCCCGCGGATCAGGCCCGCCGCCATGGGTTGCTCCATCGCCTCGGCCGGGCGCAACCGAAAAGTCCATGCGCCCGATCGAGCGCAGCAAGCTGTCATGGTCCGTAATGCGGTCGCAAATGATATGGATGACCTCGCCTTCCTTTTGTAGCCGGCCGCGCATCGCGATCATGGAGGCCGACATGACCTGGCGGCGATAGATTTCAAACCGATCGGGCCAAAGTATGCCCTGGGCGACACCGGTCTCATCCTCGATCGTCACGAACAACACGCCTTTTGCCGAACCGGGCCGCTGGCGCACGAGGATGACACCGGCGACCTCCACATTGCGACCGTCCTTGATTGACGTAAGATCGGCGCAGCGCACAATCTGCCTGGCATCGAGCTCGGAGCGCAGAAATTGGAGCGGATGACCACGTAGCGAAAGTTGGAGCGACCGATAGTCTTCGACGACTTCATGTCCGGCATTCATGGCGCGCAAGGCTACTTCAGGTTCGATACCTTCAGAGGAGAACTTGCTGTCGCGCACATCAGCAGCTGCAAAGAGGGGCAGGGGGGCTTCGCCCAGTCCCTTGACTTTCCAAAGCCCCTGACGCCGATTTTCAGCGATACAGTGAAAGGCGTCCGCTTCGGCCAGCCGCTCAATGGCAGCGCGCGGGGTGCCGGCACGTCGCCAAACCTCTTCGACACTGTCGTAAGCTGTGGGCCCGCGTGCCGCGACGATGGCTGCGCCATGGACGTTTGCGAGGCCTCGTATCATGCGCATGCCAAGCCGCACCGCCAGAGTAGGCCCGTTGGCCTTTTCCAACGTGCAATCCCAGTGGCTGTGGTTGACCGAGACCGGTCGCACCTCGACGCTATGGTTTCTGGCATCGCGGACGATCTGCGCCGGCGCGTAGAAACCCATGGGCTGGGCATTGAGAAGGGCCGCACAAAAGACATCGGGATGATGATGCTTCATCCAGCAGGACGCATAGGCGATCTTTGCAAAGGAGGCGGCATGGCTTTCGGGAAAGCCATAGCTCCCGAACCCCTCAATCTGCTTGAATGTTCTTTCCGCAAAATCCTTGGGATAACCGCGTGCAATCATCCCGCCGACCAGCTTGTCGTAAAAATGCGAGACGCCGCCAGTGAGCTTGAACGTCGCCATGGCGCGGCGCAGCTGATCGGCTTCCTGCGGGGTGAACCCCGCGCCGACGATGGCGACCTTCATTGCCTGTTCCTGGAATAGCGGCACACCCAATGTTTTTTCCAGCACGGCGCGCAGCTCGGGTCTGGGATATTCCGAATTTTCCTTACCCTCGCGCCTGCGCAGATAGGGGTGGACCATGTCGCCCTGGATCGGACCGGGTCGTACGATCGCCACTTCGATGACCAGGTCATAAAACTTTCGTGGCTTCATGCGCGGCAACATCGACATCTGCGCACGGCTCTCGATCTGAAACACGCCAAGCGTGTCGGCTTTCTGGATCATGGCATAGACGGCGGGGTCATCGTCTTGCAGATCCGCCATCGTCACACGGATGCCCTTTTCCTGCTCCAGCAAGTTGAAGGCTCGGTTCATGCAGCCGAGCATGCCAAGCCCAAGGACATCGACCTTCATGAATTTGAGCGCGTCGATATCATCCTTGTCCCATTCGATGATCTGGCGATCTTCCATGCGTGCTGGCTCGATAGGAACCAAATCATCAAGCCGGTCTTGGGTCAGCACAAACCCACCGGGATGTTGGGACAGGTGCCGGGGTGTGCCGATCAACTGGCGGGCCAGGTCAAGGGTCAGCTTGAGCCGATGATCCTCGGCGTTGAGGTTGAGGCTCTCAATCTGCTCCTGCGGAATGCCATCCATGCTCCAGCCCCACACAAGCCCGGTCAGCATTTTCGTGAGGTCACGCGGCAGTCCAAGCGCCTTGCCAACTTCGGCAACAGCGCCCCTCGTGCGGTAGCGGGTCACGACGGCAGTGAGGGCCGAGCGATCCCGGCCGTAGGTTTTGTAGATCCACTGGATAATCTCCTCGCGGCGTTCATGCTCGAAATCGACGTCGATGTCGGGCGGCTCTCGCCGCTCGCCGGAGACAAACCGCTCGAACAGCAATTCATGCTGGATCGGATCGATCGATGTGACGCCAAGCAGATAACAGACGCAGCTATTGGCCGCCGATCCGCGCCCTTGGCACAGGATGCCGCGTCGTCGGCTTTCAGCGACGATCGAATTGACCGTCAAGAAGTAGGGCGCGTAACCGAGCTGGCCAATCAGCTTCAACTCATGATCGATCTGGGCACGGTACCGAGGAGGGATGCCTTCAGGAAATTTGGCTGCAGCTGCATCCTCAGTAAGCGCGCTTAACGCTTCCTGCGCTGTCCGACCTGCGATGACCTGCTCATACGGATATTGGTACTGGATTTCGCCAAGGTCGAAACGACAGGCGCTGGCGATATCCGCGCTTGCCTGGATCGCATCCGGGAAAGCGGCAAAGCGGCGCTCCATTTCCGCAGGCGATTTTAGGTCACGATCGAGGAAGCGCTCGCGCCGGAAACCCAGTTCGTCGATGGTGCATTTTTCACGGACAGCGCTAACCACATCCTGGAGCGGCCTTCGCTCTGAACTATGGTAGAGGATGTCGCCTGTCGCAACGCTCCGAACGCCGGCTCCCCGCGCCAGTCCGTCAAGCTCATGAAGTCGTTCTGCGTCGCCAGGCCGTCGCCGTATCGACAGCGCGCAGTAGCTGCGCAGACCAAAGGCAGTCCTGAGCTCACGAAGATGCCCTGCCGTCTCTTCATTGGGCATGTCGGGCAGAAGGATACCGATTATATCGTCGGCATGGGCGACGATGTCGCTCCAGCCCAATATGCACTTGCCTTTGCCGCCGCGCCCTTTGCCAATCGAGAGCAGCCGCGTCAGCCGTGACCAAGCCTGGCGATTGCAGGGATAGAGCAGCAATACGCGACGATCGATAAGATCGACCCGTGCGCCCGGGATCATGCGGACACTGGTCGCCTTTTGCCCATCCCAGCCGCGCACGACGCCGGCGACAGAATTGCGATCGGCCAGTCCCAGCGCCGTATGGCCCAGCAGAGCGGCGGCCGAGAACAGCTCCTCGGGCGAGGACGCGCCGCGCAGAAATGAGAAATGGCTGGTGATCTGGAGTTCGACATAGGTCGTCATCAGCCGAACACGCCATGCATGTACCAGCTAAGATCGCCAGTCATATCTTCTACGCCGTCACCGCGGCGGAACAGCCAGAACCGCTGGCCTTGCTCAGCCTCGACCCGGAAATAGTCACGGACGGCCCACATCTCCTGCGCATTGCGCCACCATTCGCCGTGGACGCGCTCGGGGCCGTCGCCTGCCACGACCCGGAAATCTTGCCGACGCCAGGTGAACCGGCGCGGCGGATGATCTGGCAGCAATGCAACGACATTTGAAAGGGGCTCTGGCTTTTTGAGCAGTCGCGCGGGTCTTTTCCAGTCTGGCCAGCCTTTTGGTATCGCCAGCGGCGACACGCGCTGCACCGCACGTTCGGGTACATCGCTCTCCCGACTGGATAGGCGGAACAGTGCAGATTGACCGGCGCGCGTGGTGAGCTGATCGACCAGCGTAGCGATGTCGCAGTCCTTGCCTACATCCAGCAAAGTATTGACTGCCTGGGCGCCAAGCGGTTCATGGTGGGGGACGGCAAGATGCATCGTTTCAATACCCAGGCCAGGATCAAGTTCGGCCATTCTGAGCGCGAACATGCGTTTGAGGTGCCGACCATCGCGTGTCGCGCGCGAAGCGCCGACAGCGAGACGCTGGGCTTGGCCGTCCACGCGATCGCAGATGAGCAGCACGGTCCGTGCCCCAAGCCCATCGCCGCGAAGACGATCGACCAGTCTATCGACAAGATCACCAATCACTTGCGCGATGCTCTCAGGCGTACCGATGGGCTCTAGCAGGCTTAGCGTCACTATCGGCGAATCTACAAGTACGACCGGTGTTATCGGCTCGGCAACAAGGCCGCGCGCCTGATCAAGCCGTTCCACGACTTTAAGCCCGAGACGACGCGCCAGCGGACCGCGCGGCATGGGATAAAGATCAGCAATCCGTTCAAGCCCAAACCGGGCCGCTGCTATCAAGGCATCGGGCTCCAGCCGCAGGGCTGCAAGCGGAAGCGCGGCGATCGCTTCAGCTTCCTTGCCGCTTTCAAGCCTGGTTATCGCGCCAGGGCTGAACCGCGCCAACGCATGGGCAGCCCCCGGCGTACCGGCGATGGCGATCCGGGCTGTGAATCCAAGTCGCTTGAGAAACGCCAACAATCGGCGGCAGAAATGCTCTTCACCGCCGAACAGATGCGTCGTTCCGGTAAGGTCGAACCACAGGCCATCGGCGCCGGAAACGCTGGCTGTCGGTGTCCATTTCCGCGCAGCGTGGATAGCGAGACGGTCCAGGAAAGCGCTGTCACCATCCAGCTGGGCCTCGTGCACCACCAGATCCGCGACCAGTGCGCGCGCATGCACAGCCGCCATGCCTGGCCGAAGACCAAGGTCCAGTGCGACCGGGCATGCCGCATTGATGACGTCCCGCTGGCCGGTGCGCGCGACGACCACGGTCGGTGTGCCCCATAGCGTCGCCCATGTTGGCGCAGGGGAGATTGCCGCAGACGTACCGTCGTCGGACCGCATCGCGCGAAACGGATGTTCGGCATGTTCGCTACGCCGGCCCATCTCACGCATGGTCGGGCGCTGATGCGCAGGCAGAGCATCAATGTCCGATTGGGACGGCCGGCGACTGATTGCGCCATCGTGCGCCCAGCGCGCACCCGGCCGCCAGCCACCGCCGCGCGGAACCGAGCAGGCGCCGGGATCATCATCGATCGGCGTGTCGAAGCGCGGCCCGGCTGCTCGCACAATGTCAGGCGGCGTGACGGGATGCTCGTTCCTGCGCAGGCGTTCGATCGCCAGTTGCGGCAGGAAGAGCGAGGCGACCCTTTGCATCGCACGCCTCCAGTTCGAGTGAAAAGGGATTGCCGTTCCTTTGGCGGACCAACTCTACCAACCAGCGCGCTCGACCAACGCCTGCCCAGGGCGTGCGTTCGGAGGGAAGGCAACCGACGCGCCACCGCGTCATCGCGGACGATGGACTTGTCAGCGGACAGCGATCGCGCGTGCGGTGGCGACGGTAGAGCAGCATCGGCGTTTTTCCGTCTGATGCAGCGAGCTGCAACCGACGCGTTGCAGTCATATCGGCCGCTTTCACCTCGGCAATGACGCAGGCGAGCGATCCATCACGCAGTGCGTCTTCAGCCATGGCAAGCACTTCAATGTCCTTGCGGCCCTGGCCATATAGCAGCTTGTCCGGGGCCAGTCCGACCTGTTCAAGCCCGGGCGCGTAGAGATCGAAGGCCGTGGCTGTCCAGAATATGGTGACGCCGTCCTGGTCCGCCAGCTGCGCCGCTATGCCGGCAATGAAGAGCGTGGCAGCTGCGTCATCGTTCAGCGTCGCCGATGCAGCGCCGAATTCGTGAAGCCCGCCCAGGTCGAGCCCGCGATCTGCTAAATGCGCATCGACCTCGGCCACGCCGAACGCAAACGTCGGCCCTCGCTTCGCGCGCGCATCTGCCACCTGCTCGCGAAGCGCGACAAGCTCTTTGGCTAAAGGCCGGGGCAGGGGCGTGACTTGGGCGGACATAGGGATACACGACTCAATTGTTCCCTATATGTTCCACTCAAGAACGGCTCGCCGTCAAGGCACTTGCGACGACATGATCGTTCCTGGTCGCAGTGCCATCCTTGCTCGGCTCGTGCTCTGTCGGCCGCTCAAACCCATATTCATCTGATTTCCTAGATGCGCATTGTCGACGGACACGTTATGTTCCTACCAATGATTCCTTCTCTACAAACGCGCGCCGATGCGGTATCCAAGGATACCGCTTCGCCCGATTTCGTCGTGGTCGATGTCGAGACGGCGTGCTCAAATGTGAGCAGCATCTGCCAGATCGGCATCGTCGGCTTCAAGGACGGCGTTGAGGTCTTCGAATATGAGACGCTGGTCGATCCGCTCGACCGCTTTTCGTCGTTCAACATCCGCATCCACGGCATCACCGGCGACCACGTCGTGGGGGCGCCCACATTCGCCGACATCCATGCGGCGATCGGTGGCCATCTGGGAGGTCGGATCACGGTCGCGCATTCCTATTTCGACAAAGGTGCGCTCGGCGCTGCCTGTCGCATCCATCGTCGGCCAGTGATCGAGACGACATGGCTCGATAGTGTGCGGGTGGCGAAACGTGCCTGGCCGGAACTGTCCAGCCATCGGCTGAACGTGCTGACAAAGTTCTTGGGCGTCAAACACAAGCATCATGACGCGCTCAGCGACGCCCGAGCCGCGGGAATGGTTATTGTTCGGGCAATCGAGCACACCGGGATCGAGCTCGCTGGCTGGCTCGCGCCCGTAGCCTCGCGTGGCGGCCCGGCGCCGAAGCCCGCTCTGGTCGGTCCGCTGAAGGGACAGCGCATCGCGATCATCGGAGCGCCCCGGGATGGAGTGCTTGCCCAGTGCCTTGCTTGCGAAGGGGCGCGCGTGGTCGCTGCGGTGGGTTCCACTACGACGATGCTGGTCATCAGCAACGACCAGCCGTTCGGCCGCTTCGTCACATATCAGGCAGAGCACCGCAAAGCTGAGGAGATGCGGCGCAGCGGTTCGCCGATTGAGATCCTCCTTGAGGAAGAGATCCGGCACAGGCTGGCGCTTCCCCTCGCTTCTTGAGACTGCGGGGCGACTGCTGACATTCGGTCGACCGGCGTGATGAGGATTACCCAGGCGTAATCGTCGGAAAACGCAAAGCACCGTCTGGACGGCGTCGCAGCGCTACAGAAAAAGAAGACGGCAGAGCCGGAGAAACCCAACCCGCCGGCCAAGCCCCGGCCCAAGCCGAAGCTTCAACCATGGTGGGCGAAACTCGACGAGGCCGTAAAGGCGCTCGCCGAGACCTCGCGCGTCAGGAGCGGGAGAAACAGGAAATCCGCGAACGCGAGCAAGCCCTCGAGCGGGAGCGCAGCGCGCATGCCAAACAGTCGGATCGCGCAGCTATGATATAGTTCGGTGAGGCTTTTGGCCATGTCACGATTGTTCTCTCTTCGTTCCCAAGTTATATAAACGTGAGACTCATAGCTTCAGGGAATGGGAGGCCATGTCGAGACTGCACATCATTGCTGCTTCCGTCTCCGACATCGCGACGCATTTTGGCGTGGCGCCGGTCCCGATGCTCGATGTGCCGACCGAAACCACCGAAGGGGCAGGGGGGCTTGCCGTCTTCGAGCGCAACGGACGCCGCCTGCTCAAAGCCATGGACTGGGGCTTTCCGCGGCTGACCCGCGTCATGCGGGAGCAGGGCGATCCGCCGGGGCGGATCGGGCTTGTGGCCGACCTCACCAATCCGCTCTGGGCTGATCTGGTGGTACATCCCCGCTATCGTTGCCTGATCCCCATCAGCCATTTCGCCAATCCTGATGGCATCCCGGGCGAGAAGACGCGAACCTGGTATTCGGTGAAGAAGCAGCCAATCATCGCCTGGGCGGGCTTTTGCCGCAACGTGCCGGACTATGGGCCGGTCTATGCGGGCATGACCATGGAGGCCAACGCTGCCGTTGCGCCCACCAATGACCGGATGCCTGCGCTGCTTGACCCGCACGACCATGATCGCTGGCTCCATGGCTCAATCCGGGAGGTCATAGACTTTCAGTTCCGCGCGCCCTTTGCCGCCAACCGGATGATTGTAGAAGAAACCGAAGATCTCTGGCGCAGCGGCAAGGGGCCAGTCAGCGCGCGACCGCAACTGGCGTTCCTGTGAAAAAGGCCTGATCAGAGATGCTGGACCTGTTCGACACACTTGTCCTGCCCGGCTTTGCCAGCAGGGAGGATGTCATCACCGCGGCAGAGGAAGCCAAGCTCATCGCGCGTATCGACGCGCAATCGCTCACACCGTTCAAATTTCAGGGCTGGACGGGCAAGCGGCTGACAACATCCTTTGGCTGGCACTATGATTTTGACAGGGCGCATTTTGGGCCGACCGATCCCATGCCGTCCTGGCTGCTCTCGTTACGTGAGCGCGCTGCAGGCTTTGCCGGGGTGAGTGAAGAGACGCTCGTTCAGGCCCTGCTGATCCGCTATGATGTGGGCGCTGGCATTGGCTGGCACCGGGATCGCCCTGTGTTCGAGCATGTCGTCGGCTTCTCCCTGGGTGCCCCGGCAACGATGCGGTTCCGGCGGCGTAATTCCAATGGCTTTGACCGGGCTTCTGCGCCGCTTGCGCCGCGTGCGGCCTATCATCTCGCAGGCGAGGCGCGGCATGTCTGGGAGCACAGCATCGCCGAGATGGATGTGACGCGCTGGTCGATCACCTTTCGCAGCTTCACGGAAAAAGCGCTCTGATCGCTGTGCCAAAACTGATATTTAGGCGCGATGTGTAATTTGTACACTCTTCGAAAAAGTGCAGCAGAGGTTGCAGCGCATTTCAATGTTAGCGACCCGACGCTGTCGAACGCTCCGGAAGAGGTCTACCCCGGATATCCCGGCATGGTTGTCCATGAGGTGGATGGCGTAAGGCGCATGCAGTCAATGGTCTGGGGCTTCCCGCTTCGTTTGAAGACGATGAAACCGGATGCGAAGCCCAAGCCGGTCAACAATATCGCCGACCTCACCAAGCCGATGTGGATCGGCCTGGCGCACAGGCCACCATGGCGATGCCTGATTCCGGTCACGCACTTTGCCGAAGCAGAGGGACCCAAGGGCGCGAAGACCCGCACTTGGTTCAGTGTGAAGGATCAGCCGATCTTTGCCTGGGCTGGGCTTTGGCGGGTGAGCGATGAATGGGGGCCGGTTTATTCTGGGGTCATGACCGACTGCAACGAGGCGATCCGGCCTGTTCACAACCGCATGCCAGTCCTTCTTCACCAAGACGAGTATGATCAATGGCTGCGAGGCAGCTTTAACGATGCTGTGGATCTTCAGAACAGGTGTTTCCCAGACGCGCTGATCGAAATGGCGCAAACGTCTGAGCTCTGGGTCAAGCGAGCCGGGCGGGCGGCGGAAGTAGAACAGAAGTTGCTTTGAAGGTTCATTTACTCTGCCAAATCTCAACTTCGAGGTTGTGAGCTTAAATGCGGAAAGCTTGACGAGGTGTCTGGAGAAGAACAGCAATTCTTCTCGTTGACACCTATAATTTTATCTTTTGATGCAAATGTCGCCGCCAAAAAAATGAAAGTGCAATTTCACGACGAAAACATTATTTGGATTGTATATATTCACATAGACATGTGGATGGATCTGTGACTAAATTCGCAGATGGACGAGAAATTGAGAACTGCCAATCGACTAGAGCAGAATCCGATCAATCTGGTTCATATCCTGTTGCGGTGAAATAATTCGCGCACTCTTCGGGAGTGAAACGGGGCAGTGCATCGCGGATAGCATCCCAGAGTTCCGGGACGGTTCGAGCGGCGACTTTTCGCAGGATGGCCTTGAGTTTCGAGAAGGCGTTTTCGATCGGGTTGAAGTCGGGACTATATGGCGGAAGGAACAGCATGCGCGCACCAGTTGCTTCGATGGCCTCGCGGGCGGCCATGGTTTTGTGGGCTGGCAGATTGTCGAGGATGACGATGTCGCCCGGCCGCAGCGTTGGCGCCAGAACCTGCTGGGCATAGGCAGCGAACCATTCCCCCGTCATAGGGCCGTCCAGAACCATAGGCGCGGTCATGCCCGTTAAGCGCAACGCGCCGATGAAGGTTGTGGTTTTCCAATGGCCATGCGGGATTGGCGACCGACACCGTATGCCGCGCCTTGCCCGTCCTCGCAGGCGCGCCATCTTCGTTGACGCGCCGGTTTCATCGATGAATACTAAGTGTTCGGGATCGAGATTAGGCTGGGCCTTGAACCATGCGCGCCGCCGCGCGAGAACGTCGGGCCGCTCCTGCTCGCTGGCGTGCGCCGTTTTTTTTGACCGTCATCGAGTGACGGTCGAGGAAACGCCAGATGGTGCTCGGTGCGAATACGGCTCCATGCTCCGATCGAAGCATCTCGGCTAATTCAACCAGTGTGATGTCCACCTGCTTCTCGATCGCACCCAAAATGGCATCGCGATGGCCTTCAATCCGTCGCGACCGCATGTCGCCACCCTGAGGCTTCGCCCTTGTCGACCCACTCTCTCGCCATTCGCGAACCCAGCGAACTGCGCTCGCCGCTGCAACTCCAAAACGCTCGCCTGCCGCGCGCCGTGACAGGCCGCCGTCAACTGCTGCAATTACCCGTGAGCGCAAATCCTCTGAGATGGACTTCGTCATGCCAGGCTGGCCTCCTCATCCAGCTAACATGGTGAATCAGATTTTCCAGTCCAAGGAAAGCCCTACGATTCAGTATGATCGGATTATGCTCTAGATGGGCAAGCGGCCCAGGAAATCAGTTTGGCCCCAAGCCAAGATTTGGCAGCCAAGGCGGATCGTTTGCGTGGGTTTACTAAATCTGTGCGGACGCTCAGCTTGCCATTCTTGAGAAACTGAATTGTCATTCGAGAGTTTGGCAAAGGATTTTTACGCGCTTAGAAAACTGACAGCGATATTTTTATATGAAAGCTGTCAATCGGGCCCGCAATAGTCAAGATCAAGCAAGATTTTCGGCCTTCTTTCAGGCTGGAATGGCTAGGTGTAATGCCTTTCTTCTTCAGTTAGTAATATCCTCTTCGAAATTCACGTGGCACGCAATTCAATCAGCTTGTGCCAGAGGCAGGTGAATGGATAGAGGATTATCCCAACCAGTGCTGTGATCAAACTTTCCATTATTTCGCCCCCTTCTATTATTGGCATTTTCCCAGCCAGCGCGTCTTACACCGGTGAACGTACTTTAAGATGAGCCAGGAGATGGAGCAGGTGCTGGCCACTGATAGCGTTAAACTTTTTCAGAATATGCATGGTGTAGAACAGATAAGAATGACTCAAATTGCAAGTGGCTCGCGGGTCGCCAAGCTATAGCCGTTGCCGCTCGCCAGAACATGCAGCCGGACTCCGAACATCGATAGTGCCTCCTCGCGGCCGCCTTCGGCTATGTTCGAGTGCGATACTCCGGTGCCGTCAACGATGTAGACCGCGCCGCGGCCTACGACTTCAAAACGGTCATCTTCAATAACAATCGCGGTATCTTCGTCGATACCGATGCCCAAGACGCGCGGGTTATGGGCCACAGCCCCAAGAAGGCGGCCAATGCGCCCCCGCTCGGCGAAATGTTGATCGATGATGACGTCGCGGATCAACCCTAACCCTGGCGCCATGTGCAAATCGCCAATTCGGTACGACTCAGCGCTCGTGCCACGCACAAGCATTGTCTCACTCATAACCGACGCACCAGCAGACGTCCCGGCGACGAGGCCCCCGCGCGCGTAGAGCTGGCGGACCGCTTGCTCTACCGGCGTGTCACCAATTTGGCTCGCAATACGTAACTGGTCGCCGCCCGTAAAGAAAATGCCGGCCGCGCCTTCCAGGATCGCTTGGGTATTGGCTGATAGGGTCTCGTCGCGCTCGTTCACATAGAGCTCAATCAGATCGGTAATGCCAATCGCTGCGAACGCGTTCTGGTAGCTCTCGAAGTAGCCCTTTGGCTCATGGCTGGCCACCGTCGCGATCACGAGCTTGCCACCTCCAACGCGCTTGGCGACCTCTTTCAAGATTTCACGGTCGCCATCCTTATCCTCATGGCCGCCTATGACGATCAAGGTGCCGGGCTTAGCTGTCATTCACTACATCCTCATATTCCGACATTTCTACACCCGCGCGCGGGTCAGGCATGCGATCGTTGGCCATTGCGACGGCAAACTGCTCGCTGTTGAAGGCAACGCCAAACCGGCCATCTTTGCCAAGCGCGATGATCCCGGCTTCGCCGCCCACGCGCGCGAGCGAAGTAAGCGCGGTGCGGGCAGCGTGAGCCGGACCAAATGTTTCAAGCGCTCGCATCACGCGAGACGCAAGTGTGACGCGGATGATGCTCTCGCCATCGCCGGAAATTGCCACCCCTCCGATCATATCATCGACATAGAAACCGCAGCCGGCAATCGGCGCGTCACCGACGCGGCCCGCCAATTGATCGGTCAGTCCGCCTGTCGAGGTCGCCACTGCCATGCGACCGAAGCGGTCGAGCGCGACGCAGCCGACCGTATCATGCTGCTTTCCGGCGTGGCGCAGGTCGACACGTTCCGATGCGCCGGCATCGAGGGCGGTCCCCTTGCGCACGGCAAAAGTGCGAGCGCCTTCCCCCACGAGTAGCACCGGCAGTTCATCAAGAAGCATTCGCGCTATCTCAACCGGGTTGCGGACGCCTATGAGGCCTGCGACGGCGCCGATATTGAGATGCGTGCCTTCCATGATAGCCGCGTCGAGTTCATAGTCGCCATCGGCATTGGGCACTGATCCCGTGCCTGCATTATATGTTGGATCATCCTCTAGCGCCTTGACGACGGAGATCACCGCATCGAGCGCATTGCCACCATCGCGCAAAATTCCGACGCCGATCGCTGCGGCGTTCTGGCACCCGACGCGATTGCGCTCGCGCTGTTCTAGTGGGATTGAGCGCGCGCCACCATGCAGGATAATGGACCAGCGCTCAAACATCGATGAGCTCGGCTTGATACCAGACAGGCTCGAAGTGAGTCACGATGTCCCAGACCATGGCAACCTGCGAAGGGCTGAGCACCACGACATCGCCGCGCTGCGCCAGATTGAGTGCGAAGCGCGTAGCTTCAGCTTCGTCGATGATACGGTGGATCCGCGTTTCCGGCACACCGCCTTCAATCGCACCGCGCGACATCATCGCATTGATCTCACCACGCGGACGACCGCGACCGTCAGGAGTCTCGCGGAAGACCAATTCGTCAAAAATGCGTGCGGTCAGCTGCCCCATGCCGATCAGGTCCGCGTCACGCCGGTCGCCCGGAACGCTATAAGTGCCAATGAACCGGCGACCCGGCTGCCGCATAGTGTCGAGGAAAGCCGCCAGCGCTTGGACGGCTGCAGGATTGTGGGCGTAGTCGACGATCACCGTCACGCCATGGCGTTCCAGGATATTTAGGCGGCCGGGACTATCCTCCCAAGACGTCGTGAAGCTGGCAAGACCAGTGGCGATATCCTCTGACCGAATATCTATCGCCGCCGCAATTGCAGTTGCCGCGAGCGCGTTGGCAGTGTTGAAAGCCGCCGCACCTCCTTGGGTCGCTGGGATCTCAGCGGCACCTATCACCTTGTGGCGCGTGCCATCTCGATAAAACACGATGTCCTGGCGATCATTCTCGGCGTCAAGGATCACCGCCATACCGCCCTCGGCGATGTGGCGATCCAGCTTTTCATCGCGTCCCTGCATAGAGAACCAGCAGATGCGGCCACGGGCGCGCCGGCTGATTTTCACGACAAGCGGATCATCGGCATTAAGGACGCTCACGCCGCGGCGTTTAACCGCTTCGACCACCACTGCCTTAACGTCGGCAAGGTCGCCAAGCGTGTGAATGCCCTTCAAACCCATATGATCTTCAGTGATATTAAGGACGCAACCGACATCACACCGGTCGAACCCTAGCCCCTCGCGCAAAATTCCGCCGCGCGCTGTTTCGAGCACAGCGGCATCGACGGTCGGATTGCCCAGGACCATACGAGCACTTTTCGGGCCGCTGGCGTCTGCAGCGCGAATGAGCTGGTCATTGATATAAATGCCCGATGTGCTTGTCAGACCGACATTTAGGCCCGAGGCGCGCAAGATGCGCGAAACCATGCGAGAGGTTGTCGACTTGCCGTTAGTCCCTGTGATCGCGATTACCGGAATGCGGCTAGCGCGGGGTCGTGGAAACAGATGATCGACGATCGCTTGGCCCACATCGCGCGGCTGACCCGAGGTCGGCGCCAGGTGCATGCGTAGGCCTGGCGCGGCATTAAGTTCCACAATCCCACCACCGGTCTTTGAGACCGGACGCGTGATATCCGGCGACAGGAAATCCAATCCAGCGACATCGAGCCCGACCGCTGCGGCGGCCTGCTCGGCGACGAAGATGTTTTCGGGGTGAACGGTGTCGGTGCAATCCTCTGCCGTCCCGCCGGTGGACAAATTCGCGGTGTCGCGGATACGCACCTTCTGATTCAGCGCCGGAACAGACGCCGGGTCAAGGCCTTGAGCGTCAAGCACTGCTAGCGCAGCCACGTCCAGCGTGATCCGGGTCAGCATATTTTCATGACCAACGCCCCGCCTCGGGTCATCATTGGCCTCAGCAATCAGATCTGTGACCGTGCGGCGGCCATCGCCGACCACGGCGGCCGGGTCACGGCGCGCCACAGCGACCACTTTTCCGCCCACGACAAGAAAACGGTGATCGACACCGGGAAGCTGTTCCTCGACAATCACGCGCGGACCATGGCTGCGAGCAAGGGTGAACGCCGCCTCGAGATCGTCAGAATTGCCGATGTTGAGCGTAACGCCGCGACCGTGATTGGCGTTGAGCGGCTTGATGACCAGCGGCATACGCAACCGGGCCGCCTCGCGACGCGCATCCTCGATTGAGCGCACCAGTACGCCGCGTGGTACGGGCAGCGCGGCATCGGCAAGCAGGGTGCGCGTCAATTGCTTGTCGCCCGCGATCTCGACAGCAATATGTGCGGTCTCGCCGGTAATACTGGCGCGCAACCGCTTTTGACGACTGCCATATCCCAGCTGCAGCAGGCTATGCGTATCGAGACGTCGTACGGGAATGCAGCGTCGACGCGCCGCATCGACGATTGCCTGAGTACTCGGACCGAATGCCGATGCCCTGATGATTTTCGCCAGCTCCGCGACTATCGCTTCAACGCTGGCATCACCAGCCAGTATGCTTTGTGGTAGATGATGGAGGCCATCGAGCGTGGATAGATCGTCAGGAAGAAGTCCGCGCAATAATTGGAGCGCTTGAGCGCCAGCGAGCAATGCTGCGCGCTCATCGACATATTCATAGAGGACGTCATAGATGCCACTTTGACCGGGCACAGACCGTGTCTTGCCGCGTGAGACGCGCGCGCCAGCAAGCGATTGCAGCTCGATGGCGACATGCTCGGCGATATGACCGAACCATGTGCCGGTCTCGAGGCGTTCGACTAGACCGCCTGGCCGGCCCTTGCTGCAATGATGATTGCGCAGTCCCGGCAGCAGTGCGAGCAGCCGAGTGGAGAAGTCAGGGAGCGTATTGCTGGGTCTGGCTTCAAGAGCGCCAATATCGAGGCGGATACGAACCATTGGCCGCAAGCTGTAGAGATTGGGGCCGCGGTAAATGCTACGTTCGATGACGCGTAGCAACCCCCTGGCCGGATCCTGGCTAGATTGGATCGACGCTGGCACAACATGTGCGCCATCGTCCGTTGTCGCAGGGAAGAATATCGAATTCAATTCGGCGCACCCCAGGTCAAAGGTCAGGATACGCAAACGAACTGAAACATCGTTCGGGTGCGGCCACCGCCAGCTAAATTACTTTAAACCAGTTATATCCGGCCTCGATTTTGAAGGGGTGCCGCGCGTCCTCGTCAGCGCTTGCGGCCTCGCGGACGCGCTTTGCCCTTCGTCATGGGATCGGGCTTAGCTGGTGGGGTCCATCCCGCCGGCGGCGTGATACGCTGCTGGCTGGTTCCCAGCCCCATCTTGCCAAGCTGCTGACGAATTAATCCCGACGGATCGAATACATCAGCGTCAGCTTCCCCGCCGGCTGCACGCGTGAGGCTGATGCGGTCGCGTATCCGCGCCGCTTCCTCGAAATCGGATCGCGCGGCAGCGTCCTCCATAAGCTTTTGTAGTTCAGCGAGGCTGGCTGTCATCGTGTGCTCCCAACGACTACGCGGTGCAATTGGCTAAACGCCGCTGCCGATAAATGATATCCAGCGAGCGACGTCGTCTTCAAAAACTCCAAACCAGGAAATTAACGCGCCCATGAGCAAGATGGAGGCAATATCTCACATTTGCCGCTCTTCGAGCCCGTTCACGAAGAATCACTTTAAACTAAAGCAACTACGGGAACGGTGTGCTGCGTGCAGCGTAATGCTGACTATGCCAGCACCTCGCACACCGCTTTTCCCATGGCGGCATCACTCGCAATCGGACCGCGAAAGCGCCCTTGCACATCATGTATCCGACGCTGCATTTCCATGCGTCGGCGCTAAGGCTGCCCTGGCCAAGGGTACGCTTGCTGTGCTTGCCTGCAAAGCAATTGACAGCGCGTGGGACGATGTCCGCATCCACGATGCCCTGTCGCAGTTTGCAGCAGAATATCGCTCCGATCCCGGCTTATATCGCAGCCTGGCGGTTGTATTTGATGGTCCGAGCAGCATGAACGAAGAGCAATTTGAGGCAGCGTTGTGGACGCGTCTTCAGTCGCTTTCAGACAAGGACGTGTGGCGTGGACACGCTTATGACGAGACTGTCAGCAGCGATCCCGAAAACCCGCATTTCTCGCTTAGCTTCGGCGGCGAGGCCTTTTTTGTGGTCGGCCTCCATCCCAACGCAAGCCGACCTGCTCGGCGGTTTGCGCAGCCTACACTGGTGTTCAACCTGCACGACCAGTTCGAACGTCTTCGTGCCGAAGGCCGTTATGAAACAATGCGCGAGAAAATCCTTGTGCGGGATGAAGCGTTAGCGGGAACGCGCAATCCTATGCTGAGCCGCCACGGCGAGACGAGTGAGGCTCGTCAGTATAGCGGTCGTCCCGTTACCGATTCCTGGGCTTGTCCTTTCGCCTATCGTGGTAAAAAGACTGGCGCGCCAACGACAAAGACAAAAGCTGATCCACCCTTCAAGGCGGACGGCTGGCCAAGAGATAAAGGAAGCCGTGGGCTATGAATGGGCACGGCGTCACGGAAATCCCACCCCGCAGTGGCACGGCATTTGCTCTCGCTGCTGGGCAGGTTTTGACGGTCATCGACCCGAAGGGTGTACAAGTCGCCGATCTTTTGGCTTATAATGCCCACGATCTTCATGAGGTGATCTCATCGGGCCGAACGCTCGACTATGCTGAGACAATCCGGCTGACGACGGGTGACAAGCTTTATTCCAACCGATCGCGCGTGATGCTGGAAATTATTGACGATATGGTCGGGGTCCACGACTTCCTGCTTACGCCTTGCTCGGTCGACACATTTGCGCACTTCTATCCCGACGAACCAGCGCATCGCGGTTGTTTTGGCAATCTTGCATCTGCGCTCGAACCCTATGGCGTGACGCCCGACCGCATCCCTGTAGCGTTCAACTGCTTCATGAATGTGCCTGTTGACGAGACTGGAAAGCTAAAAGTTCTGCCCCCGCTCAGTAAAGCTGGTGACCATATTCAATTTCGTGCTGCGATGGATCTGGTGATCGGCTTAACGGCTTGCTCGGCACTTGCCTCTAATGGCGGTAGCTTCAAACCGATCCATTACCGGATCGATGAGGCCAAGATATGACCGAGCGACCAAACGCTACCTCGGACTGCTCCGGCCGCTATCGAGAGCGTGCGGGAGCTAGGATCGACTGATGTCCCTCTATTTTATGCATGTTGCTAATGACCGCGGTATTGCGATCGATGAAACCGGCCGTGACTTTGAAGGCGATGAGCTAGCCATTGCTGAAGCAAGTCGAGCGGCAGGTGCGATCCTCGCCGACGAGTTACAAGCGGGTGCCGATGGGGTTTCGCTAAAGGTCTATGTCGAGCACGTCGACAAACGTCGTGTCGCAACCGTATCGGTATCCGGATCGTTGACCTTCTGATGACGGATAATCTTCTCTCGACCGACGCTCTGGCTGAGGGGGCGTTGGCGCCATGGATCCGCCGTTTGCAGTTGCGCACTGAATTGGCTGACGCAGAGCTCGCTGCGCTTGCGAGCTTGCCGTTTGAGCGGCGCGTTTATGACACCAATCGCGATTTTGTGCGGCTAGGCGAATGCGTCACGCGCGCTTGCGTCATTGTCAACGGCCTTGCCGGGAGGTTTGACCAGACCGCGAGCGGCGCGCGTCAGATCACCGCGCTGCATATCCCGGGGGACGCGGCGGACCTCCACTCGGTGCCAGTGCCAAAGTCGAGTAACGCGCTTCAAGCACTCACCCGCACAGAGGTTGCGCATGTTCCTCATGGACCATTGCACACGCTCGTCGCTGATTACCCCAACATCGCCCTTGCATTCTGGCGGGATTGCGTCGTCGACGCCGCGATCCTGTCCAAATGGTCGCTCAATCTCGGTCGGGCTTCGGCGCGGCAGCGCATCGCACATTTATTGTGCGAACTGTCACTGCGCTACGGCGCGATAGGAAGGGATGGTCTTCGTTTTGACTTCCCCGCCACTCAAATTCACATCGGTGATGCGACGGGTTTGACCAACGTCCACGTCAACCGTGTTGTTCGCGAACTTAGCGAGGATGGGATGGCGCGAGTGCGCGGTGGCAGGGTCGAGATACTTAACTCGGCGGCACTAGCCAAAGAGGGTGATTTCGACGCAGCTTATCTACACTTGATAGGGCAGTAACCTGACGCGAACTTTATTGTGCCAGGTTGGCAACAAGAAATAGGCGGATAGTTATCTGCTGAGCGCGACGTCATTCATAAAACTAGCTTTGCTCTCAATATCCTAGTTTTTCTTATTTTAGATGATCAATTGATCCAGGAGATCAAGTAGGACAAATCTTATCTGAACCAGCACTTTCTTTTCACGATATGAAATAATGGATAGAGAATGATTGCCGTGCGTTGCGGTGTCATGGCCAGATCAAATTCCGAAACTGAACGCGCCGCGTGGGCCTGTGCAGCATTTATTTTTACAGGAGCATGGGGATGAAGCCCGAGAATTTTTGCGCAAGCGAGTGAAGATTCTGCGTTACGAGAGAAAGCCAGAGGCCATACAGCGATGCATTATGCTGCTTGATCGAATTAATCGGCTAACTGCATGGCCCCGCCATGAGCTTCTGAACTAGGCATCACCCTATTTAAGTCACCGTTAATATTGCTGAATATGTTCTAATTACAGCACGGACCTCTCAAGCTAGTGGGCGAATATCCGACTTTAAAGAGCTTGCAAATCTTGTTTGGCAGCATTTGCTTCGCCCATTCTCCATAGCGATTTTTGCCACTACACTAGCGGTGAAAACACTCGCGGCAATATTAAGTTTATTGCAAAGAATTTAGGTGGGCATCTGTTTGCCAACATGAAGGTGCGTAAAAAGGTTCTAAGAAGATCTGACAGATGACATTTACAGTCGTTCGCGGACAGCCGCTTGAACGTCGAATCGGTAGCAGGCTTCTCATTTTAAGTCGTAGCGATTGCGCGCCACGGATCGCCCTGTCTCCACACAAACGGAATAATCGACGGCAAATTTTGATGCGTGGAACAAAGCCAGGTTGCGCCTGCTCATAGTGTTTCATGCATTGCCGCTCGTGGGCGGCGAAATTTCATCAAAACGTAGATTAACTTTGGTGATTGGTATGAAACTCGATCGACGTACGGGAATTGATGGAGCGATAGGCCTGAATTGTCCCCACGCGAAGAGAGGTTTGTACCATGCCTGGCAATGAGAATGGCCTGGATCCTGAAAACGGCCAGTCCGAGGAGCTTCCCCGTCGCGGGCCAGCTGGCGACGTCCAGCCCAATGCGGATGACCTCGACCCGCGCACGCGCGGTGGCAAGCCACAAGAAGACGTAAAAGACCGGCCGTCCGTCGGTACTGTAACGCCTGAGGATTACCCCAAGGCCGATCGCGCTGACTCCCGCCCTTAATGATCAAAGGAATTGCAATGGGCACCACCTTAGAAGGTAAATTCGTCAGCAGGACGCAAGCCGACCTCGCGATCGAGCGGTTGGTGCAAGAAATCGGAATCGAGCGGACCGATATTTTCGTTGCCGCGGAAGGCAGCCAAAACAGCGCCGGAAATGTAATTGCTGGTTCGGATGGTGAAACGGTAGGTCAGGCCGCAAGAAACGACGCTGCTCTTGCGGGTAAGATCACCGTGTCTGTCGATCTACAAAACGAGACCCTTGTTGCAGAAGTAAACGCTGTTATGCGCGAGTTCGCGGCAGCTATTTGACATCACGCTATCATCTGCAGCTAGGCACGATAGCGCGCGGTCTGCGCTATATTTCGGCCTTTACCGCGACATAATAAAGCTAAGGCGCTATCGTCTTTTCACCCGATCGGGAGCCCATCCGCGAACGCCTTGACTTCGCCTAAGTAAATGTCGGCGCTTTCGACTCCACTCTTTGGGATACCGTCAGAGGATGGAAACGATTTCGGGTCTGTAGATGATGGCGCCCAAATCCCATTCTGTCGGGCCCAAACGGTTTGCGGCCACCCATCGCGAAAGAGCCTCCGCGAACCTCTGGAATTGCGGGGAGAAATTCTCCGACGTTCGAAATATCTGCATTTCCGCAAATTCGCAGATTGCGTGGCGACCTCGTCAAGACTCAAAACGACGTCCACTAAATATCGTGTGTTGATGTTACGCCTCGAGGCGGCTGTTGGAGAATAAAATTTAATACCAAATTATCTTGACAGATTAAGTATCGATCTCGTACCATCTCAATGGATCCCAGTTAGGGTCATTAAAATCATAGTTCAGATGTTGGTATGTAACAATATTTATACTTGATTAAATTTTATTTATCAAATAGTTGTTTCGATAATTAGTATCCTGCCGCCCCAGCCAACAAATTTGCCCATTTTGACCAACACTGTCTCAACGCGTTCCGGCAACCTGTGCGCGACCGGCGAGATGGTGCTGTTGACCATCGGCGTCCGGTGCCGAAAATTTTCCCTGCTGTAAGTGTCAGGCAGCCGCCAAATGGCAGTGTGATAGCCTCCCTGAAAAATGCAGGTTCAAGAGAGGATCGCCATGTCTGTAGCACAGGTGCCGTTGCACGTTCCCGTCGAGCGGGTCGTCGATTTCGATATTTTCAATCCGCCGGGTGTCGAAAGCGATTATTTCGCGGCGTGGAAAACTCTTTTAGACGGGCCGGGATTAGTCTGGAGCACGGCGAACGGCGGCCACTGGATAGGCGCGCGGGGCGATGTCGTGCGTCAGCTGTGGGCAGATGCCGATCGCCTGTCCAGCGAATGCCTGGCGGTTACGCCGGGACTGGGTGAGGTGATGCAATTCATTCCCCTCCAGTCCGACGGGGCTGCGCACAAGGCCTATAGAAGCCCGGTGATGAAGGGGTTCGCCGCGCGATTCATCACTGCGCTGGAGCCGAGCGTCAAAGCGGCGACGAGAGAGCTGATCGCCGGCTTGAGAGAGAAGGGGTCGTGCGAATTTGTCAGCCAGTTTGCCGAAATTCTGCCCTTGAACATTTTTCTTAGCCTGATTGATGTTCCCCTCGAGGATAGGCCGCGGTTACGGGAACTGGGCGTGCAACTCACGCGCCCGGACGGGTCGATGACGGTGGAGGGCCTGAAGCAGGCAGCCGACGACTATCTCTGGCCGTTCATCGAGAAGCGCATGCAGGAACCGGGCGATGACCTGTTCAGCCGCATATTGGCCGAACCCGTGCGCGACCGGGCATGGACCGTCGACGAAGCCCGGCGGATGTGCCGCAATCTGCTGTTCGGTGGTTTGGATACCGTTGCGGCCATGATCGGAATGGTCGCCCTGCACCTTGCCCGAAATCCGGAGGACCAGCGCCTGTTGCGGGAAAACCCTGATCGCATTCCTTTAGCGGCAGACGAACTGATGCGGCGGTATCCGACGGTGGCGGTCAGTCGCAACGCCGTGGTCGATGTCGAGATCGATGGTGTTACGATACAGGCCGGGGATTTGATTTATCTCCCCAGTGTGCTGCACAATCTTGATCCCACCTGCTTCGACACGCCCGAGGCTGTCCGCTTTGATCGCGGGCTCACCCCTGTGCGCCATACGACGATGGGGGTTGGGGAACATCGCTGTGTAGGTGCTGGGCTTGCGCGCATGGAAGTGATCATGTTCCTTCGCGAATGGCTGGCCGGAATGCCGGACATTAGCTTGGACCCTGCGCGTCCTGTCCGCATGAAGGGCGGCAATGTCGGCGCTTGCACCGCGATCCCGCTAATATGGCAGGTTCCGGTTTAGCTGCGGCGCTCTTCCTCCAGCGCATAGTGTTGCTGGCTTGCCTATTTATGTCCCGCGCAGGCGCATTGTCTGTAAGCGGCATTTCGCGCATGTGAGAAAATATTGCGCAACGCATTCCCTGCGCTTGCCTGATTGACCGACCCGTATTTCCCGCACATCAGCCCCAAAATTCTACTGCGACTTAGTCGCAATATCTTCGGGGGTTTATGATGCGTTTTTATCACTTTGTTTCCGCGCGCTTTTTGCTTTTGAGTGTGTCCGCCTGTGCTCTCGCCGCTGCGCCGGGTCTAGCCGCCGAGCCACCTGCCGCCGAGGCTGATGCGGAAGACCAGTCCAACGCCATCGTCGTCACCGCAGCGGGCTATGAGCAAAAAATAACCGAGGCCCCGGCCAGCATCACGGTGCTGGACCGCGCGGAGTTGCAGGAAAAGCGCTTTGGCAGCCTGGCCGAGGCGCTGCAGGATGTGCAAGGCATCGATGTCGGCGGAGAGGCGGGCAAGACGGGCGGCCTCAACATCTCCATTCGCGGCATGCCGAGCGACTATACGCTGGTGCTGATCGACGGCCGTCGCCAGAATGCGCCCGGCGGCGTGACGCCCAACGGCTTTGGCGAAACATCGACCAGCTTCCTGCCGCCTTTCTCCGCCATCGACCGGATCGAGGTCGTGCGTGGCCCCATGTCTACGCTGTACGGATCTGACGCTATGGGTGGCGTCGTCAATATCATTACCCGTAAGGTCGGGCAGCGCTGGGTCGGCACGGCGAGCGCGGAGAGTACGATCCAGGGCGACGACCGCTTCGGCAATATCCAGTCGGTCAACGGCTTTGCCCAAGGGCCGATTGTCCGCGATCTCCTGGGTCTGACGGTGCGTGGCAGCGTGTTCCACCGGGCGGGATCGAACATCGCCATCCCCGGCGATCCGGCGCTGACACTAGGGCGAAACCCGGTGGAATCGGACATCTACACCTATGGCGGCCGGCTCACGCTGACGCCGCATGCCGACCATGACCTGTGGATCGAATATGACCGCAACGAACAGGTCTATGACAATAGCGAAGGACAGTTGGGGACGCTGGGTTCCGGCGGCTATGCGCCGGAGCAGCGCTTCAACCGCACCAACTATGTGATCGCCCATAGCTGGCGCATGGGCTTTGGCCAACTCGACACCACCCTGACCCGCAACGATACCGAGACGATCGGCCGCCTGATCCCGAATGGCACGCCCGGGGCGACGCCGGGGAGCGGCCGCAGGCTGGAGGCGCGCAACGACATCATCGATTCCCGCTTTGCCGGAGCGGCGGGGCCGGTCGCCTTCACGGTCGGCGGCCAATATTGGCGGGCGTGGATGGCCGACGGCGTTGCCCCCGAGCCGTTCAAGTTCACGCAATGGGCAGGCTTTGCGGAAGCGACGCTGACCGTGGTCGACGGTTTCAATCTGACCGGCGGCGCGCGCTATGACGATCATTCGACCTTCGGGTCCAAATGGTCGCCGCGCGCCTATGCGGTCTGGAACATTGACGACAGGTTGACGCTGAAGGGCGGCGTCAGCCGGGGCTTCAAGACGCCCCGGGTCGAGCAAATCGCCAGCGGCATCATCGGCTTCGGCAATCAGGGGCGCACCCCGCTGATCGGCACGCCCGGCCTGACGCCGGAGACCAGCACCAGCTATGAGGCCGGGCTCTATTATGACGGGCAGGGGTTCTTCAGCGGCAACGTCACCCTGTTCAACAATGATTTCAAGGACAAGATCGCCACGGGACCGGGCATCCCCAACTGTACCTTCGCGGGTAATCCCGGCCGGGCCGGCTGTCTGGATGTCGGTTCCTTTCCGACGGTCGACCTGTTCGGCCAGTCGATCAATATCGACGAGGCGCGCACGCGCGGGGTGGAAGGCGCTACGCGCTTCGCCTTCACGCCCACCGTGTCGCTCAGCGTCAACTATACCTACACGGAGAGCGAGCAGTTGAGCGGTACGGAGGAGGGACTGCCGCTGGTCGGCATGCCCAAACATATGCTGAACGGCAATCTGCGCTGGAAGCTTGGCGACAAGGCGAGCGTGTGGGCGCGGGCCGAAATCCGATCAAGCCGCTATCGCGGCAACAACGTTCAGCAGGATGCGGTCGGCGATTTCCGCAGCTATGAGGTGTTTCACCTCGGCGGGTCCTACCAGATCGCGCCCGCCTTCCGCCTGTCTGCGACGGTTTATAATATCCTTGACACCGATTATGCGGTCTACGTGCCCTACGCCAGCGGCGCGAGCACGGTCTATACGCCGGCCTATTCGATCAATCAGGAAGGCCGCCGCCTCTGGCTGTCGGCAACGGTGGACTTCTAGAAGCTTCGGCCGGGACCCGCTGGTCGCGTCCCGGCTGACCCTTAACGGCGTCCTTCGAGATAGTCGTTGAGGATTTCGTGGAAGAAGCGGACGCGGGTTTCCTGTCCAGTGAGATAGGCGTCGGTATAGCCACGCGAGTGCATGCCGCGCTGCTGCCCTTCGGCCAGCATCATGTCCTGATAGACGATCTGCCCCTCGATCTCTGGTACGCCCCGACCATTGTCGAAGGCGCGGTGCTGCATCTGCGCCTCACGCATAGGCTGTGGCCCGGCCATAATCGATTCCACCTCCGTCTGTCCGGCGACCGGGAAGGCCATGCACCACAGGTCGAACGTGCATTTGTTCGGGTCCGTGGCGTGCGGCTCGGTGCGGAAGAAGATGAGGTTGTCCGGCAGGAAGCTGATGGTCACATTGGGGAACATCACCGTGTGCGGGCTGTCGGTGATCTCCTCGTCATTCATATGCTCGTAGTGAACATAGCCGCGCTCCCGCCAGAGCCGCCGCTTGGCGCCCTTCAGGTCCAGCCAGCCCTGCATCGCCTTGGTCTCGTAATCGGGATAGCTGTCCGGATCGATATCCCACTGGCGCAGGATATAGTCAAACGGGTGCGGCACGCCGTCTGGCAGGCGATTGGATAGCGACGGGCGCATCGGCTGGACGGTGCGGCCATGGCCGTTGGGATACATTTCATGCCGGGCGGTATCGACGTCCTGGTCGATCCATGGCGGCACCTGCGGATGGGCGGTACGGGTGTGATAGCTTTCCGAGAAATTGTCGGTCGCAAACTTCCAGTTGGTCTCCAGATCGATCTTCATCCAAAATACCCGGACTGCGGAATCCATCGGGTAGTTCTTGTAGATTTCCGGCATGGGCGAGAGGAAGTCGAGCAGTTCCGGCGCGCTATCGTCCATCGTGTACCACACGAAACCGCCCCATGTGGCACAGCGCAGTTCCTTCAGCGTCAGCTTTCCGCACGGATTGCCCTGCGGGAAATCATGCGCGTCCTGCGCATAGGCAAGCACGCCGTCCTTGCCCCAGACCCAACCATGATAGGGACACTGGAAACTGTCCGCCGCCGCGCTGTCATTGACCAGGCGCATGCCGCGATGCTGGCAGCTATTGTAGAAGGCCTTGATAGACCCGTCCTCCTGGCGGACGCAGAAGACGCTCTCATTCATGAAGTCGTGGACGATATAGTCCCCCGCTTCCTCAAGCTCCGCCGTCCGGCCCGCAACATGCCAGATACGGGTCCACATATGGTCCCATTCCGCCTGCATGAAGTCCTTCGATGTGTAACGATCGCCCGTGATCGGATCGCCACGCAGGTTCGCCACATCACGACCGTCTATCGTGAGCTGATGCTTCTCAGGATGCGTCATGTGTTACTCCAGACTCTGTTGCGCTTCGGCAGGACATCATTGAGCGGTCAGGCCGCCATCGACAGTAAATTCGCCGCCTGTGACATATTTCGACGCATCGGACGCCAGGAAGGTCACCATGGCTGCGATGTCGTCGGGCTCGCCCATCCGGCCCATCGGGATGGTAGCGTTGATCGCGTCATATTGCGCGGGATTGTCGCGGATCGCAACCTGCTGCATGTCTGTCCATATCACGCCAGGCTGAACAGAATTGACGCGGATATTCTCCTTCGCGCATTCCATGGCGATGGCTTTGGTCATGATGCGCACACCGCCCTTGGACGCGGCATAGGCCGCCGCGCCCGGGATGCCCACAAGTCCTGCGACCGAGGAGAAGTTGATGATCGATCCGCCGGTTCCCTGCGCCCGCATCTGGCGGAGTGCGACCCGGCAGCCCAGATAGACGCTGGTCAGGTTGACGTCGATCTGACGCTGCCAATCATCCACGTCCAGCGCATCCATCCATTTCAGCACGGCAATGCCGGCGTTATTGACCAGAATATCTATCTTTCCGAACGCCTTCACACTCGCAGAAAGCACAGCTTCCCATTCCGCTGCGGAGGTGACGTCGTGGGCCATGCCCTCCGCCTTCAGGCCTTCACCCTGCAGTTCGGCGGCGCGTGCAAGTACCGCATCCGCCGCAATGTCGGTGAGCATGACGTGGGCGCCCGCGCGCGCCATCATACGGGCGCTGGCAAAGCCGAGTCCTGCGGCTGATGCCGCACCTGTCACCAATGCGACCTTACCTTCGAGTGTCATAATCCAGTATGTCCTTTTGTCAGGCAGTGCGCAGCCAGTCGCGCATGGTTGAGCGATCGCCCGCGCCGCGCGCGCCGAGCAGCGCGTCGGGCAGGGCGGTCATGAAGCTGTCGGCGGCAGGTTCCTTGCGAGCCCAGTCGATCAGTTCGCTGCGGTGGGCGATCTTCCAGACGCCTTCCCGCCGTTCGTACCGGTCGATATAGCGACCGGCGATGATCATATCCTGCGGGACGGTGTCCTCGATCAGGCGGTGGAAGGCGAAATAATAGAGTTCGCCGAACGCCACATCGCCCTCAACCTCTATCAGTGATTGCCCGAGCAGATGATGGTTGGCCTCATGCGTTTTGAGGAGGTCCTGAGCGAACGTCACGAAGTTGGAGGCCGACCCTTTGAAGAAGCCATAATCGGCCGTCGCATCCGGCCAGAATACTGAGTGCTGGAGATCGGCGTCCAGCCTGTCCTGCCCGCGCATGTAACGGGCATGAAGATCCCCGATCTCATTCTTGGCAACCAGAAGGTCGAGCCGGTCCATTCTTCACTCCGAGAAAGGTAAAAAGCTGCCCGGCCACGTCTGGCGGCCGGGCAACAGGGGGAGGTCAGAAGCGCGCGGTCAGCTGGATCTGGACTGTGCGCGGGAGGGACGCGAAGCCAATCTGGTCAGCCGGCGTGGCGACCGCGGTTCCCGTGCCGGTGCCGGTATTCGGGGCGTCGACAACGCCGCCGACGATGAAGCGGTTCGTCAGGTTCTTGCCGATCACCGCCAGCTCATATTTGTCGTCGGTGGTCTTCACACGGATGGAGCCGTCGATCGTCAGATATTTGGGCTGGTTTGACAGCGGATGGGCGAAGCTGGAGGCCAGGTAGCTGCCGCTGTAGCGGGTATCGACCGAAGCCCCGAACTTGAGCGTTTCCGACATCTCCGTCTCATAGCTTGCGCCGATCGAGCCGGTCCATTTCGGCGCGACCGCCGTGGCCTTGCCGCTCAGGTCCTGACCGAGCGCACCCTGGAAGGTGGTGTCGCACCCGGCCGCGATCGACTGACCGCCATAGCAAGGCGCGATATAGCTGCCATAGCGGGCGCGGTTGTAGTTGAGCGATCCGTGCAGGTCGAAACCCTCAATGGCGCGGGGCGCATATTCGAATTCCAGCTCCACGCCCTTCGTCTTGGCCGAACCGGCATTGGTCGTGATGAAGGCGAAGGTCGCCGAGTTGAAATAGTCGACCTGGAGATCGAGATATTTGTACGAATAGGCGCCGATGTTCAGGCGCAACTGGCGGTCGAACAGCGTCGTCTTGATGCCGCCTTCAAAGCCTCTCGCCCGTTCCGGGTTGAAGGCGACGTCGCTGGCGACCGTCGTCGCGCTGACGAAGCCGCTGTTGGAGAAACCGCCGGATTTGTATGCGGTCTTGTAGGCGCCATAGACTGTCACTGCGGAGGACGGCTTCCAGGTGATCGTGGCTTCCGGCGACCAGTTGTTGAAGGTCTGATTGCCGGGGATGGTCACGCCCTGAAGGAAAATGCCCTGCAGCAGCGCGTTGACATAGGGCTGAACAAGATAGCTGTCCTTGGTCTCATGCGTGTACCGCACGCCTGCCGCCATTTCGACCGACGGCACGACCTTATAGGTCACCTGGCCATAGCCGGAGATGGTTTCGCCTTCGGTTTCCGAGCGCTTCAGATAGCCGAGATAGCGCAGTTCGGGAGCCTGCGAGCTGTCCTCGACATTGCCGAAGGCGCCCGTCTGCGTGTGGTTGCGCTTCGTGGACTGATAATAGACGCCGGCGAGCAAATTGACCGGGCCGTCATAATTGGTCTGTGCCCGGAATTCCGACGAAAAGGCGTTATATTTGGAGCGCTCCGACGACGGCGCGGCGGCAAGGTCAGACGACACGAAAGTGCAGTCGCACGACCAGCGATTGACGTTCTGGTTATAGTTGTTGATCCAGGTCAGCGTCAGATCGTCGAGCGTATATTCGGCGGTGCCGGTGACGGCCCAGCTTCTGTAACGATTGTAGAGGCCGCCATCATCCTTTGAGAATGGCTGGCTCCCCGCGATGTCGGCTGGAACGCGGTTCTGGTAGATGTTGAACTTGCGCTCGCACTTGATCGCGGAATTGAGGGCGTAGGTTCCGTTGGCGCAGGCGAAGGGAACATAGTTCCAGCTGTTATTGTCCGTGTCGTTCGCCGAGGCATTCGCCTTCAACGTCACCTTCAGCCTGTCGTCAGGTTGCCACTGGAGCGTCACGCGACCCAGCATTTCCTTTTCACCCGGAGCGTCGCTGGTCGAGGCCGGCGCGAAATGCGGGGTCAGCGTTCCGGTCGCGACGTCGAATGTCGGATAGGTCTTGTCGATGCCGCGATTGTTGAAATAGCCGCCGAACATGTTGGAGGCGCGCACAGCAATGCGGATGCCCAACGTGTCGCTGAGCGGGCCGGACGCCATGGCTTCGCCGACCAGATTCTTGGCTTTGAATTCATAGCCCACGCGGCCCATGAATTCCGGCTTGTCGGACGGATCGGCCGTCCGGATGGAGATTACACCGGCCGTCGCATTCTTGCCGAAGAAGAGCGCCTGCGGACCTTTGAGCATTTCGACACCGGCCAGGTCGAGGAAGCCTTCATTGATCACGCGGCCCTGACCATAATAGACGCCGTCGAGGACGACCGCGACCGACTGCTCGATGCCGATCGATGTCGAGGAGGAGCCGATGCCGCGCAGGGTCAACTGGGCGCCGGAGCCGTTCGATGCGCGGCCGATGGTGAATTGGGGCGTCTGCGTGGAGATCTTCTCCAGGCTGGTCATGTCATATTTCTGGATCTGTTCGGCTGACAACGCGGTGACGGACACCGGCACATCCTGAAGGCTTTCCTCGCGCCGCCGCGCGGTCACGACGATATCGACAAGTCCGCCCTGCTCGCTGGAGTCGCTGGCCTGCGCGGGCGCGGCCGTATCCTGCGCATGCGCCCCGACGCTCAGTATCGGCAAGGCCAGCGCGCTGCTAAGCAGCGCGGCCCGAAACGCAAGCCCGATGGTCATTCCCTTGTTCATGACATCCCCTCATTATTGCTTCTCTAAAACGATGAAGATGCGGGGGAGGGGGCGGTGGGACGCGGAAGGCGGCTACATGCGCGCTCGCTATCGGGTCTGACCTGGTGTGTGGCGCCAATCCCCTTGGGGATTCACGACATCCTCTCTCCATACATCATGCCGTTATCGTTCGTTCTCGGCACGTCGCCAGAAAAGCACCTGAATCGCGTCAGGTCAACAAAATTACAGCACGCTGTAATTACTGATAGGTCTTTGCCCCATGGGAGGAAGGGTCAGAGTTGCCGGGCTATTTCAGCGACGCGGACGAGTATCGTGGCGGAAATCTCTGGTTTCATCACCGGCAACAGGGCGCGCAGGACCTCGAGTTCCAAATGCCTCGCAAAGTCCTCGTCCGATACTTCCCCTTTTGACCACAGGATAACGGCGGAAACGATGCCAAGGCGAAACAGTCTTATGAAACTCGCACGGGATGCGCGTTCCTCTATCAGTCCGGCGCCTGACATCTGGTCGAATGTTAGCCCGACATAAAGTTCATAAAGATCGTTCAGGCCGACAAGATCGGAATGATCAAGCAGCACCTGCGCCAATACGCGGGCCATCTCCGGAGCCTCCAGAGTGACCTCGGCAACGCGGCGGCCGAATGCCAGCAGAAACGCCATGCCGCCATCCGGCACGTTCTGAGCAGCAGCCTCGAATACGTCAGCGCTGCGGTGCTGAGCCGCCATTGCGATGAGGCGATCCTTGCTGCCGAAGATGTTATACAGCGTCTTTTCGGCGACATGGCTGGCCGCTGCGATCGCGCGCATCGACGCGCCGTCGTATCCCCGCTCGCCGGTGAGTTGCTGAGCGACTTTCAGGATGCGTTCGCGCCTTTGAATTTGGCGTTGGGTCAGCTTTGGCGTGGCAATTGCGGGTTCAGACATGAGCCCGCAATGCAATGCATCACGTCAAATGCCAAGAGGTACGGTGATTTTGCCCGGCGCCATTTTCTGGGCCGCCCCAGCGCCTATCAACCCCAGCACAGACAGCAGCATGCAGCCGATGGCGGCCCACCCAGCGGCCAATATCCGGTCATTGTTTATGACCAGCGACGCAAGGAGGGGGCCGACAGCTGAGCCAAGCAGCTGGGCGCTGCCGATCAGCATCGCGGTCCGCAGGCTTGGATCGAAGCCGATGAGAAGCGGCATCTGGAAGGGCGGGATGAACATCCAGAAAAAGGCGAAGACAGCCAGTGATACCCACAATATCAGGTCGCCCTCGAGCGTCAGCACGCCAAGGATGCAACAGATCGCCACCAGCGCGCCGGTCGCGCAGACCAGCCTTGGCGGTAGCCGCGACGCCGAAACGGCTGCGGTCAGCCCGCCCGCGATCTGGAACAGGACTGCCAGCAGCAGCCCGTCGTTCAGCGCATCCATTGAAAATCCGCGCGCCCGGCCGATCGGCAGCACGTAGACCCAGAAGGCCATGATCCCGCTCAGGAAGGTCGCGACGGAAAGGAGCGCGATGATGCCGTGCAGGGGCGGCATGCCGCGCGTTGCCGCATCGATCATGCGGTAGGCGGCCGGGACGAGGAATGCTGCGGGAAGCAGCGCGATGTTCAGAAGGGCGAGCGTCAGATAGCCCGCGCCGGGACCCATTGCGGGCAAGACCAGCCGCGAGATGAGCGCCGTCAGCAGCAGCGCCACCAGCGCCTGCACGGTCACGTAGATGGCGAACAGTCGGCCAGGCGCCTGCGCCCGGGCAAACATCCCCACCAATATCCAGAGCAGCATTCCCGAACATGCGCCGCTCAGCCCCCTCAGGACGATGACCAGCGCATGATCGACGAAGGCGGTGCCGAGATTGGCAAGACAGGAAATGATCAGCGCCAGGGTTGCAATGCGCTTCATGCCCATGGGTTTCAGAAGGATCGCCGCGAACGTTGTGGCAAGCCCCATCCCCATCGCTTCGGCCATTGCGGATTGGCCGATCTGGGCCGCGCTTATGCGCCCTGCCGCCTGCAGGCCACCCAGCAATATGGGTTGGAGCGTCGGTATGCATCCGGCTGCGACGCCTAGCGCGATGATGCAAATGATCTGAATTGTCCGCAGGCTGTCGCCCGCCTCCACCCGGCTGTTCACATCCATCCTCGCCATCCTGTTTTTTTGGTAGCGGGGAGTTGCCTGTGAATTGGCGCGGCCATCTACTGCTCTAAGCAATAGCTTTCTGGCCGGTGGGAACCGGGAGCGGCGGCTCATAATGAAGCAGTTTACTGTCATATCGGCGAAGAAAAGCGGGGTTATCCCGTCTTGCGAATGATGGCGTCCTCCTTCATTGGCTCCTTATGCCCGTTCCGTTTTTTTTGAAGGCAACATCATGACGCGCACGACCCTTACCCGTTTCCTGATCGAACAGCAGCGCGAGGCGGGCGCGCTTGCCCCGGAATTGCGCCTGTTGATCGAAACCGTCGCGCGCGCCTGCAAGACGGTCAGCCATGCGGTGAGCAAGGGCGCGCTCGGCGAAGTGCTGGGCAGCCTGGACAGCGAGAATGTGCAGGGCGAGGTTCAGAAGAAGCTCGACGTGATCGCCAATGAAATGCTGCTGGATGCGAATGAGTGGGGCGGTCATCTGGCCGCCATGGCGTCGGAGGAGATGGAGACGCTCCATCGCATCCCCAATCGCTATCCCAAGGGTGAATATCTGCTGCTGTTTGATCCCATCGACGGGTCCAGCAATATCGACGTTGACCTGTCGGTAGGTACGATCTTCTCGGTGTTGCGCGCACCCGAAGCTTGCGCCGGACGCGAAGTCATGGAGGAGGATTTCCTTCAGCATGGCCGGTCGCAGGTTGCGGCGGGATATGCCATCTATGGTCCGCAAACCATCCTGGTCCTGACCGTCGGCACCGGCGTTTTCGAATTCACGCTCGACCGGGAAGTGGGCGGCTGGATCATGACCGACGCGAATATGCAGATGCCGCAGGGCAAGTGCGAGTTCGCGATCAACATGTCCAACCGTCGCCAGTGGTCGCCGGCCGTGGCGCGCTATATCGATGAGCGTGTGCAGGGTGCGCAGGGCCCGTGCGGCAAGGATTATAATATGCGCTGGACCGCCTCCATGGTGGCCGACGTCCATCGCATACTCAAGCGCGGTGGCATCTTCATGTATCCGGCCGACAACCGGACTCCTGGCAAGGCAAAGCTGCGGCTGATGTACGAGGCCAATCCGATGAGTTTCCTGATCGAGCAGGCGGGCGGCGCGGCCACCGACGGCTTCGGCGCCATCATGGATGTAGCACCGAACGCCCTGCACCAGCGTGTCGGCGTGGTGCTGGGCGACCGGGCCGAGGTGGAACTCGTCACCGCCTATGGACGGGAATAGGGCAACGCCCTAGCGGTGTAACGTAGGCCGCCGCCGCCATCCGCATCAGGGAGGCATAATCATGAATGCCGCCAGGATACCGATCCGTCCCTTCTCGATGATGCGCGCCTTTCTGGCTACGGAAGCGGGTGGCGGGATCGTGCTGATCGCATGCGCGATGGCCGCGATGATCATTGCCAACTCGTCCCTCTCGACAGCCTATTTCGAAGCGCTTCATATGGAGGTGGGCGGCCTCAGCCTGGTTCACTGGATCAACGATGGCCTGATGGCGCTGTTTTTTCTGACGGTTGGGCTGGAGATCAAGCGGGAAATGCTGGATGGCCAACTGGCGCGCTGGTCGGATCGTCTGCTGCCGGGCGCGGCGGCCGCTGCTGGAGTCGCCGCGCCGGCGCTCATCTACGCGACGATCAATGCGGGTGATCCAGCGGGCCTGAGGGGATGGGCGATCCCGGCGGCGACCGACATCGCCTTCGCGCTTGGCGTGCTGGCGCTGCTCGGGCCGCGGGTCCCTGCCTCGCTCAAGATATTCCTGGCGGCCGTTGCCATCATCGACGACCTGATCGCCGTACTGATCATCGCCATATTCTACACGGCGCAGCTTCATGCGCTGCCGCTGGCGGGCGCGGCTGCGGGCATAGCCACTTTGCTGATCTGCAACCGGCGCGGCGTGGAGAGCCTGTGGCCCTATCTGCTGATCGGCCTGTTCGTGTGGTTCTGCGTCCTGCAATCCGGCATCCATGCGACGCTGGCGGGCGTCGCCGTCGCCATGACCATCCCCCTGAGGACATCGCCGGGAAAGCCTGATGAGGCGCATTCGCCGCTGTACCGGCTGGAGCATGGGCTTCACCCCTGGGTCGCCTATGCCATCGTGCCGCTGTTCGGCTTCGCCAATGCGGGGGTGTCATTGCGCGGCTTCACCTGGCCGGACGTGCTGATGCCGGTTCCGCTGGGCGTCGCGCTTGGCCTGTTGATCGGCAAGCAGGCGGGGATTTTCACCACGCTGTGGCTGATGGTCCGCATGGGTTGGGCCGAACGACCAAGCGGCGCAGGCTGGGGGCAGATCTATGGCGTCGCGCTGCTGTGCGGCATCGGCTTCACGATGAGCCTGTTCATCGGCGGCCTCGCCTTTGGTGATGGCTCTCACCAGAATGACGCGGCAAAGCTCGGTATCCTGCTGGGATCTCTCCTGTCGGCCTGCGCTGGATATGGGGTTCTGCGTTTCGCGCGGCGGTGAGCGCGTGCGCTTCATCGTCACCAATCGCTCGCAGGTCAGCGTTCGCTGATAGTGTCCCGCCAGTCCAAGCGCGCCTGCCAACCCCGCCGTTCGAGTTCTGGCAAGGATGACGGGGCGTCTGCATAGCCAAGGCAGAGCAGCGCTACGAAATGCCATTGGGGCGGTGCCGCCAGCATGGCGGAAATCCGCCTGGGTTCGACTATTGATATCCATCCCAGGCCGATGCCGCGACTTTGCGCCGCGAGCCAGAGCGTGTGGATGGCGAGCACGGTCGAATAGCGAAGCGTTTCGGGCATCGTCGCTCTGCCCAGGCCCTGCCCTGCCGAGGGCGCCTCATCGGAATAGACCGCCAGAATTTCGGGTGCTTCGCGCAGGCCATGCAGCTTGAGTGAAGCATAGCGCGTGGCGCGCTCGCCCTCATAGCATAGGCCAGCATTGCGCGCGGCCTCATCGACATGGTCCGCCAAGGCGGCGCGCAATCCCTTGTCCCGGACGCGAATGAAGCGCCAAGGCTGCGCATTGCCGACCGAGGGCGCGCATTGCGCCAGTTCGAACAGGCGCTCCATTTCCAATTCTGCGATCGGACGGCGCAGGAAATGCCGCACATCTCGGCGCCAAGTCAGCAGATCGTCCATCAGTCTTGTGATGTCCGAGTCATTGGCCGCCGACCTGGTTTCCGACATCAGAACTCGATCCCCGGTTGCGCCTTGACGCCCTGTTCGCGGAAGGGATGCTTGATCAGCGTCATCTCTGTGACCAGATCGGCCGCCTCGATCAGCGCATCGGGCGCGTTGCGGCCTGTGACGATGACATGGGTCATCTCGGGCTTGGCCTTCAGCGTCTCGACCACCTCATCGACGGGCAGATAGTCGTAGCGCAGGACGATATTGAGTTCATCGGCCAGCACCATGCCATAGGCGGGGTCGGCGATCATGCGCTTTACCTCGTCCCACGCCTTGCCCGCGGAGGCGATGTCCTGCTCGCGGTTCTGGGTGTCCCAGGTGAAGCCGTCGCCCATCGGCAGGAACTCCACCTGATCGGGGAAGCGGTCGAACACCGCCTTCTCGCCGGTTTCCATGGCACCCTTCACGAACTGGACGACGCCAACCTTCTTTCCATGGCCAATCGCGCGCACGACCATGCCGAGAGCGGCGGTGGTCTTGCCCTTGCCCTTGCCGGTATGGACGATCAGCAGGCCTTTCTCGATGGTCTTCGCGGCAACGATGCGGTCGTGCGCGGCCTGCTTCTTCTTCATCTTCTCGGCATGCTTTTCCGGGGTGCGTTCTACCATGGTCATGCTCCTGCAAGCTCGGCGAGCAACACGCCCGCGCTATTGGATCTGGGTTTCCACATGCCGCGCTCCAGCGCCTCGGCAAGGCGCGCCGCCGTTTCGCGCAATGCGGCGGGATTGGCGTCGGCCATGAAGGCGCGCACCATCTCATCCTCTATGAAGGCGGCGTGAACGGCGTCGAAATGATGGTCGCGCACGGCATGGGTCGTGGCGGCAAAGCCGAAGAGATAATCGACGGAGGCCGCAATCTCGAACGCGCCCTTATAGCCGTGGCGCATGACGCCGGCGATCCATTTGGGGTTGGTCACGCGGGCGCGGACCACCCGGCCGATCTCATCCTCCAAGGTTCGGATCACCGGGCGTTCGGGACGGCTATGGTCGTTATGATAGGCGCGCGGGCGCTTGCTCGAAAGATGCTCGACGGCAGAGGCGATGCCGCCCTCAAACTGATAATAATCGTCGCTGTCGAGCAGGTCGTGCTCGCGATTGTCCTGGTTCTGCACCACGGCGTCGGCCTGGGTCAGGCGGGTGGTGAAGAGGTCGCGCTCGGCATCGCCCTCGACGCCCGCGCCATAGGCATAGCTGCCCCAGTCGAGATAGACATTGGCGAGGTCGACGCGGTCGTGCCAGATCTTCTCATCAATCATCGCCTGCAGGCCAGCGCCATAGGCGCCGGGCTTCGATCCGAACACGCGGAAGCCCGCGCGCAGCGCCGCCGCCTTCGGATCGCTGCCGCTATCGATCAGGTGCGCCGTTTCGGCGCGATGGCGGGCGGCGGCGGGATTCTCATCCTCCGGCTCATCCAGCGCCATCACCGCGCGCGCTGCCGAATCGAGCAGGTCGATCTGCTCCGGAAACGCATCGCGGAAAAAGCCTGAGACGCGGAAAGTGACGTCGACGCGGGGACGGTTGATCTCCGCGACCTTCATCACCTCGAAACCGATCACCCGGCCCGATGTCCAGTCCCAGCGGGGCCGCACGCCCATCAGCGCCAGCGCCTGCGCAATATCGTCGCCTCCGGTGCGCATATTGGCCGTACCCCAGGCGGACAGCGCCATAGCCCGGGGATATTCGCCCTCGCGCTGGAGATAGTCGTCGACCAGCAATTGGGCGGATCGCTGGCCGAGTTCCCATGCGGTGGCGGTCGGAACCGATCGCGTGTCGACCGAATAGAAGTTGCGCCCGGTGGGCAGCACGTCGGGGCGCCCGCGGGTGGGCGCGCCGGACGGTCCGGGGAGAAGGAAGCGGCCATCGAGGCCCGCCAGCAAGGCCGCCTTTTCGGCCGTGCCGCAGGCGTCGACGCGGTGGGCGAGGTCTTCGCGGATGGAGGCAAGGACGGCGCGGGTTCTCTCGCCTAAGTCGTCATACCGATGGCAATCGGCATCCATTTGCGCTCCATCGGCGTTGGCGCTCATGGATCCCGGATCAAGTCCGGGATGACGGGGGAGGGGGCGCGATATGAGAGCGATGGCCAGCAGTTCCAGTCGCTCGATCGTGTCGCCGATGGTGCGCCATGGGTCGTCCGACAGCTTCGCCAACACGTCCGGCCGGGGGCCGGTCCAGCGATCGCCCATCGTGCAATCCAGCGGATCGAAGCCGAGCGCCAGATCGTCCGCCATGGCGCGCAGCAGCGATGCCTCTCCCGGATGCGTATGGCCGCGCGGCGTCCGTGACAGGGCGATGAGCAGGTCGGTGCGCAGCCGCCCCTCCGGGGATTGGGTGAAGATATGCAGTCCGTCGCGGATCTGCATCTCCTTCAACTCGCACAGATAATTGTCGAGCGCGGCCAGGGCGTCGTCGCCGTCCCCAACCGCGCCCGCATCCGCGTCCAGACCCTGCGAGCGGGCGAGGTTCAGAATTTCGGTCTTGAGATGGTTGATCCGGCGCGGGTCCATTCCGGCGGCGAGATAATATTCATCGACCAGCGCTTCGAGCGCCTTGAGCGGTCCATAGCTTTCGGCGCGGGTGAGGGGCGGGGTGAGATGATCGATGATGGCCGCGCCGATGCGGCGCTTGGCCTGCGTGCCCTCGCCCGGATCGTTGACGATGAAGGGATAAAGCTGAGGCACCGGCCCCGCGCATATCTCCGGAAAGCAACTGTTCGACAGCGCGAGCGCCTTGCCGGGCAGCCATTCCAGATTGCCATGCTTGCCGACATGGACGACCGCCTGCGCGCAAAACGCAGTGTTCAGCCAGACATGGAACGCCAGATAGGCATGGGGCGGAACGAGCGCCGGGTCATGATAGCTGGCTTTTGGATCGATATTATAGCCGCGCGCGGGCTGAACCGCGACGACGATGTTGCCGAAACGGTGGACGGGCAGATGGAACGCGCCGTCGCGCACGAAGGGATCGGCTTCGGGCAGGCCCCAGCGTTCGGTGACCGCGCAGCGTACCGCGTCGGGAAAGGCGTCGAAGGCGAGGATGTAATCGGTGAGGGGAAGCGCAACGTCTCCGCTCGAAGCGAAAGGAGGTTGAGTGCGGTCGAGTGAGGTCAGATCGTTCGTTACCCCTCCCAGCATTACCGCCATGAGCTCGGCTCCATCGGTGGGAGCATTGCCGACGCTATATTTGGCGTCCCGGAGAGCCTTGAGGATCGCCGCTGCGCTGGCGGGGGTGTCCAGGCCCACGCCATTGCCGACGCGGCCGTCGCGATTGGGATAGTTGGCGAGAACCAGCGCGACGCGGCGTTCCAGCGCGGGCGTGCGGCGCAGCTTAGCCCAGTTGGCGGCGAGGTCGGCGACGAAGGCGACGCGATCGCTCGCCACGCGTGGGACGACTATGCCGCATTGCGTCCTGGCGTCGAAACGCTCGGCGGCCTTGAACGCGACGGCGCGGGTGAACAGGCGGCCATCGACCTCCGGCAGGGCAACATTCATCGCCAGATCGCGCGGACCCAGACCGCGGGGGCTGCCGGCCCAGGCCGATTGCTCGATGCCCGCGAACACGGTCTGCAGGATCGGGCAGTCGGCATCCTCCAGAATGCCCGGCGTGCGCGTCTCTCCCGGCGAGGAGGCGGCGAAGGAGGTCGCGTTCAGGATGATGTCAGGTCTCGTCGCCGCGATCACGCCCCGCAGCCAGTCCATGGCGAAGGGTTCGCGCAGGGCGCGCACATGGACGGCGAGGACGTTCAGTCCCCGGTTTTTCAGCGCCGCGACCAGCGCGTCCACGGCATCCAGTGTGCCCGCGATCATCAGGGCGCGATAGAAACATAGGAGCGCGACGGGTTGTCCTTCGGTCCAGCCGGCCCGGACATCATCCAGCGTGGGACGCTCGACACCGGCCACGTAAAGTCCGGCGTCGGCGACCGGTATGGGATCGTCCGGCGTACCTGCATCCGTACCGATCAGCCGCGCGGCGTGGCGCAGAAAGCTGACGGCATTGGCCACGCCGCCCTGGCGCAGATAGTCCCGCAGCCGCTCGCTGACCTCACCGGGCAATGTCGAGGCCGCGTCGAGCGAAGGATCGGGTTCGCGCCCGTCGGCGATCGCGACGAAAGCGAGGCCCTTTTCGCGCGCCACGCGCGCAATCTCGTCCACGCCATAGGGCCAGTAGGCTTTGCCCCCCAGAAGGACCACGCACACGAAGCGGGCATGGGAGATCACCTTCTCGACATAGAGATCGACCGAATAGGGATGCTTGAGCTGCAACAGGTTGGCGAGGCGGATCGAGGGCGCGCCATCGCCCAGTTCCGCCGCCGCTTTCGCGAAGCAGGCCAGTTCGCTGTCCGCCACCGTCAGGAACACGATCTCGCCCGGCGACTGGTCGAGGTCGATTGCCTCGTCGCCGTTGGAGACGGTTCCCGGGGTAGCGGCCAGCAGATGCATCAGGCGAGGGCGGCGGTGAGTGCGGTTTCGATGGCCGCCTGATCGAGGCCCTTTTGGCCGATCACCACCAGTTGCGAGATCCGTGCTTCCTCCGGCTTCCACGCGCGGTCGAAATAATGCTGGATACGCGGGCCGACAGCCTGGATGACCAGTCGGGCGGGGCGGCCCTGAACCGCGATCATCCCTTTGACGCGCAAGATATCATGGTCGGCAATCAGCGGGGGCAGCGCCGCAAGCAACGGGTCGATGCTGGCGATCGCGCCGCCCTTGACGACAAAGCTGTCGAAATCGTCATGGTCATGATCCGGTTCGGCGTCATGGTGGGAGGGCCTGGCCTCCAGATCGTCCTCGGCACCGGCGAACAGGCCCAGGAGGACGCTGGCATCGACCGCGCCATGATCCGCGCGCACGATCTTCACCCCGCCGCGTGTGTCGGCGGAGATATCGCCTTCGATCCGGGTGAGCGTGTCTCCATCGACCAGATCGGACTTGTTGAGGATGACAAGGTCGGCGCAGGCGAGTTGATCCTCGTACAGTTCCTCCAGCGGGCTGTCGTGATCGAGCGAAGGGTCTGCGGCGCGCGCGAGGGCGAGCGCGGCTTCGTCGGTCGCGAAACGGCCGGCGGCCACGGCGTCGGCATCAATGAGTGCGATCACGCCGTCCACCGTTGCGCGGGTGCGGATGTCGGGCCACTGGAATGCTTTCACCAGCGGCTTGGGAAGGGCAAGGCCGGAGGTTTCGATGATGATATGTTCAGGCGGGTTGGGCCGGTCGAGCAGCTTTTGCATCGTCGGCAGGAAATCGTCCGCGACGGTGCAGCAGATGCAGCCATTGGCGAGTTCGACAATGTCGTCCTCCGGGCAGGCTTCCTCATTGCAGCCGCGCAGCAGTTCGCCGTCAACGCCGACATCGCCGAACTCGTTGACGATCAGGGCCAGCCGCCGTCCCTTCGCATTCTGCACGAGATGACGGATGAGCGTGGTCTTGCCGGCGCCCAGAAAGCCGGTGATGACCGTGGTCGGTATCTTGCTCAAGCATTTGCTCCTTCATGTGCGGGATTATCTAGGGTGTTGTATTTTGCCCGCCTGCGCCTGCGGCGACGGACCGTTCTGATATCGCGGGCAACCTTGCGCAGTCCCATCCATGTACCCGTGCCGCAGACGAAGGTGACTGCGGTGAGGAGTGGCAGGACGACGATATCCCACAAGGGGCGGGATCGCAGTATCGGAAAATCCAGGCTGTGAAGGCCGTCCTGCAACCATTGGAAACTCCGCCCATTGCTGTCGAATGCGCGGATCAACGTCCCCGAATCCGCGTCGATATAGAGGCGGGTTGCTTCCCTGTCGTTCAATATCGCCCGCCATACCGGAAATTTCAGGGAGAACTTGTGCTGGTAATAATAGGCGTCCGCGTCGCGCAGCAGGTCCAGCGATGCGATTGGCGGGCCGTTGTGCAGGGCCTGCGAAAGCGTGCTCTGCTGCAAGGGAGCAGGGCGGCCGCGCGAATCGAAACGGGTCATGGCCCCATTTGCGCCGATCGCGATCAGATAGGTTTGGCCGCCCAAGGGCGCGCTTTCCAGCCGCACCGTCCCGGCAGGCAGCCGGTCGATCCTGGCCATTGCCTCACGAACCTGACCCCATGAGACTTGGCCCGCGAGCCGCTGGCGTTCTGCAAAGCCCGCCATGCTGTCCAGGAAGCCCCAGGGGTTCATCGAGAATAGTCCGCTCGCCACCCATGTCAGGGTGAGGATGCCGAAGAACAGGCCGAAGATATGATGCCACCACCACAGGCCGCGATAGGGCGAGCCGATGCTGCCGTCACGCCTGCGCCGGAGACGGGCGATGCCGACCCACAGCCCCGTGACCGTCAGGAAGCAGCCGGTGAGCGAAGTCCAGACAACGACCTTATCCCACAGTGCGCCATCCTGCCGCAGGATGGTGGGATAGAGCCAATGCGGAACGGCGCCGAGCCATCCCCAGAAACGCTCGAAGCGCGTGGTCTGCTGCACCACCTCCCCGCTATTGCCCGCGACATAGATGGTTGTGCCCGAGCGATCGGCATAATCGATGCGATAGAGCGGCTGGTTGCGGCGGAAGGTCTGGACCGTCCATTGGTCCATCCCGGTCACTGCCGCAGCGGCGATCCCGCCGGCAACGCCCGATTGCCGCCCGAAGGTTTCGCCAACGGCGCGGGCATCGGGGGGGGACAGGGCGCCGATGGCCTGCCCAGTGGACAGGTCATATCCGTTGGGTGTTGCGCGCATCTGCGCGATCGGCCGGGCCGGATCGATCACCGGGGTCACGCGCAGAACGGGCCGCCCCGCCATCATCTCCAGCTTCGCCGATGACAGGGGCGTATCGGATGGCAGATCGATACGGTCTAAGGCATCGGCCCCGGGCAGTTGCAGCGGCGCGAGGCCCTGCAACTGCTCCGCCGCCGTCAGCAGGGGATAATCGACATACATCATGACGAAGCCCGACAGGCACCAGACCGTCATCAGCAAGCCGACGGAGATCCCGAGCCAGCGGTGCAGGAAGAGGATGGGGCGGAGCATCGCGCCTAGAAGCTCAGGCCGTAGCTGACCCGGAGCGTCCGGGGTACGCCGCGCAGGAAATAGAGGAAGCGCCCGCCCGTATCAGCCGGAGCCGATCCGAAACCGCGCGTCGCATACTCCTTGCCGGTCGCATTCTCGACATTGATGCCGAACCGGTGCCGCCGCGCAGCGCCATCGACATAGAGATGCGCGCCAACGTCGATGGTCGCGTAATTGCCGTAATTCTGGCGAGGAAATCCGGACGGCGATGAGAAAGCGTCGCCCACCCAGTTTACCGCCACATTTGCTCCGAACGGCAAGTCCTCTGGCGCGTAGGCGATGGAGCCCTTGGCATATTGCTTGGGTGTCCGGTCGCGCTGCGTCGTCGCCCCCTCGTTACGGGCGCGGGTATAGGTATAGCTTGCGTTTACATGCCAAGCTTGGGCGAGCGTGGCGTCGATCTGGAACTCCGCACCGCGCACCTTCACCCGATCATCGACGTTGATGTAGGTGCCGTTAGGGAAATCCGGATCGTCGTAGGTTGCATCGATCAGATCGGTAATCCGCCGCTGGAAATAGGTTGCTTTCCAATTGAGCGCACCGCCGGCCAACGGGAATGCGCCGCCCGCTGTGAAGTTGATGTTCAGGCTCTGCTCCGGCTTCAGGTTCGGGTTGCCGATCTCGCAACAGGGATCGATGCCATAAAGCGATGAGGCGTCGGGCAGGACGAAGGAGGTGCCGCCGATGCCCTCGACATACAGGCTGTCGCTGATGTCGAAACGGCCGCTGACGTTCCAGATGGTCTTCTTCGCGCCGCCGGTCTTGTTGTAGCGCAGCCCTGCCGCGATCCGGCCCCGGTCAGTGATCTCGTCGGTGGTGCGGACCTGCAGGATGCCGGCATGGACCTGTTCGCTGGTTTTGCCGATCAGCAGCACATCGTCCCGGCCGTTGAAGTTCTGGAAATCATAGCCGACCAAATATTCCAGGCCGCGATGCGGATGCAGCTTCACCACCGCGCTACCGCCATAATCCTGATAGCCCCAGAATGTCCCCGCCGGATAAACGGTGATCGGCGGGCCAGCGGGAATGGGATTGAGTATCTGGACATAGGCCGTCTTCCAGTCGTGGAAATAGCCCTTCAGGAAGAACTGGATCGTGTCGTTGCCGGTATAATCGAGGCGGGCGCTGGCGATCTCTTCATTGCGATCGTTGCGGCTGGTGTTGACGCGGGTGGCGCTCAGATTGTCGAGCTTCGCCTCGGTATGCTGATACTGCAGGTTGAGGCGCAGGTCCGGCGTGAAGTCGAACTGATATTTGCCGCCAGCGGACCAGAGGCGATAGCCACGCTTCCGGTCGGTCGCGCTGGGCTGCATGACGCTGTAGGGCCGATATCCCTCGGCCTCGTTGCGGGAGGCATAAACCACGAACTTGTGTTCGCCGATGCTGCCCCGGGCATAGCCGTCGAGGTTGGTGCCGAAACGGCTCTCGACGCTGCCGTTCACCTGCCCGTTGAAATCGTCCGTGAAGCTGCGGGTTACGACGTTGATGACGCCGGCCGCCGCCTGCGTGCCGTAGAACAGGCTTTCGCCGCCCTTCAACACCTCGACCCGTTCGATCATGCTGGCGGGCAGCGTGTCGTTGGGCGATGTGCTGCCATAAAGCCGGTTATTCAGGCGGATGCCGTCTGCGGTCCACAGAACATCCTGCGTCCGCGACCCCTGAAGGGACAGGTCGACATAGCTGAACGGCCCGGAGCCGGGCATGATGTAAAGGCCCGGCACGGTCTGCAATGCGCGGGCGACATCGACGAAGCCGCCATCGCGCACCTGCTTATCCGTCACGGTTTCAATGTCGCTGCCATAATGGGACAGCTCCTGCGGCAGCGTTTCTTCCAGGCTCTTGCCGGTGACGACGATGCCGTCGGCGTCGTCGCTGGCTTCGGCCCGAGCAAGGACTGTGGTGGAAGCAAAGAGGATGGCGGCAACGGCCAGCCGCGATACGATAGGATAGGTCATTATAGTCCCCCGTCGGCGTCCAATCGACGTTGGACAGGGGCGTGCCGTTTACGAACGGTCGGAACGCGCGGCGACCGGACGCCCATGGGCGGCCGACGCACGTCTCCGATGCGGCCCCTGCCGCGCGTTCGTCGCTCAGACGGAGTTCACCGTGCCACGGCCATCCCCTGGGCCAGGGCAAGAGCGACCAGACGCCGGCAGGTCTCCTGGCTCATGGGTCATCGCTTGATGCATGGCCTTCCCAGGCCTCGCATGACTTAGCGTCCGGCCCAGTGGCTGGCGGCTCGGGTCTTTTCCCGTCCGCACATATGCATCGCGCTCGCCACTTACAGTTGCAGGGACAGCCGCGGCATTGGGTGGATTTCTCCGCCCGCACCGCGTTCCCTTTTAAGGCCTCTCACGAGGCCACCGGCGCGATCATTGCCCCTGTTTCCGGCCGGAGCCTTTTTCAGGGACGGGCAGCCAATATGTCAGATGCGTCCGGATCGCAAGCGCAACGGATGCCGGAGCGTCAGAGGACCGCAAGCGATTGCAGTCGCCAGACGCGGTTGAAGGAGAGGGTGACGGCCGAGAGCGGAGCGATATCGATGCGGAACAACGCCTGTTGCGGCAGGCCAAGCGCAGACCCCATGGCGGCGCGTATGACCATCGGGTGGGTGATTGCCAGAACGTCCTTCGGGATATCATCGAGCCAGGGGCTGATTCGCGATATCAGCGTGTCCATGGTTTCGCCGCCGGGCGCACCCGAACCAGGATCGGCGATCCAGCGGGACAGAGCGTCGGGATCGCTCGCATGGATGTCGGCTAGGCTTCGTCCGGTCCAGTCGCCATGGTCCATATCGCGCAGGCCGGACTCTACCTCCGCGTCTATTTTCAGGTTCTCGGCGGTCTGGCGCGCCGCAGCCATTGGGCTTGTCAGAACGGTCGCAGGCAAGGGGGAGGGCAGGCGAACCTTTGCGAGCTTGCGCAATCCGCCTTCATCGATGGCCTCATCGGGTGCCGGGAAGCCGCCCTCGCGCATCGATAGCGTCGGCGCATGGCACAGCAGGATCAGGCGCTTTGACAAGCCGGCCTCCGGTTGACGTTGACGCTGAGCCCGGTTCCGTCATATTGCGGACGAACAAGGCCAAGGAAGAAGCCGGTGGAAATCCGGCGCGGTCGCGCCACTGTTATCGTTCGCTGAACCTTTCTGTCGAGAGGGGAAAGGGCGAAAGTCAGACCTTCCTGGACGAACACATACCGGCGGGACGCGGAAATCCCGAAAGGAGCAAAGATCATGGCTACGGCGGCATTATTCGCAGACGACGTCTTCATCCCATTGCAGGGCGGCGACGTGGCCATTCCGCTACGCGAGATTCTGCCCTGGGCGATATTCGGCACCTTGCTGGCGATGATCTTCCTCTATTTCGTCAGCACCGAACAGGGCGCATTGTCGCTGTTCCAGGGCATGTATGTGCACGAATTCGTGCATGATGGCCGGCACCTGCTGGGTTTCCCCTGCCACTAAAGCGGGGTTCTCTCATGACCAGAAGCCTTCTTATCCGCGGCATGATCGCGGGCATCATAGCGGCCGTCCTCGTCACCTTGTTCGCGCGCATTTTTGCCGAGCCCTCGGTCGATCTGGCGATCGGCTTTGAGGCGCGCCACGAACATATGGCGCATGCCGGGATGCCGGACATGAACGCGCATCAGGAACCGGAGCTTGTCAGTCGCGAGACCCAGAAGGGGTTGGGCCTGCTGACGGCCATCACGCTGTACGGCGCGGCGGTCGGAGGGATTTTCTCGCTCGTCTTTGCGGCCGTCTACGGCCGAGTCGTGATGATCGGCCCGCGCACGCTGTCGCTGCTGCTGGCCATTGCCGCCTTCATTGCTGTCGCCCTGGTTCCGGCGCTCAAATATCCGCCGACGCCGCCAGCCGTGGGCCTGCACGAAACGGTCGCTTTTCGCACGGCCAGCTTCTTCGCCATGATCGGCCTGTCGCTGGCGGCGCTGGTGATGGCCATCCGACTCGGCCGGAGTTTGGCGGGCAGGCTGGGCGGATTTAACAGCGGGGTCGTAGCGGCCCTGATTTATGTCGCGGTGATCTTTGGTTTGCAGGCGGCATTGCCTGTTATCAACGAAGTGCCGGCCGATTTTCCGGCAACCGTTCTGTGGGATTTCCGCGTGGCGGCCATTGCGATGCAGGGGGTTCTCTGGTCCGTTATCGGTCTGAGCTTCGGCATGATGGCGGAAGCATGTTTGCGGCGATGATTGCGCATGGGAGCGGTATAGGCTCCCTGTCAACATAGGGTTCGGTAGCCAGAATTTTCGTGAGCGTCAGGCGGCCTCTGAGGAGCGCGGCTCCGATAGTTGCGTCCAAAATCGGTCGGCCACTATTTATATGGACAGCGGAGCCATTATGATATTACGATAGCCAAAATTAGTATTACCGGAGAGGGCGAGAATATTGCGGGGGCAGCGATATGGACGGAGTTCGCGTAGGTAAAAGGGTGATCGGTACTCAGGCACCGGTGACCGTCGGCTGGGAAAATATCCCCCGGGTGCAAGGCGGCCCGGTCAAGCAGTTCGTCTTTACCTGGTTTCAACCCACGGCGCTCTTCGCGCTCGTTGCCTTCTGGTACTATGCGCCCAATTCCATCGCCAAGGCATCGACCGCGATCGGCATCGGCATCGGCTTCAAGATATTGCTGCTGGCGCTCGAATGGGTGAACCCGCGTTACGACAGTTGGCGGCTGACCTGGAAGGAACTGGTCACCGACCTGTTCTATGTCGGCCTCGGCTACACGGTGATCCGCATGGCCAGCAATTATGTCGGCGACGACGCCATGATCGAAGCCATCCAGCACTCGTTCAACTGGGACAAATTCCTCTGGTTCATGGCTTTGCCCCTGATTGTGCAGGCCTTCTTGATCTCCTTCATCTTCGATTTCGGCCAGTACTGGATGCATCGCGGGATGCATAATTTCTACCCGCTGTGGCTGACCCATGCGCCGCATCATTATATTACCCAGCTGAACATCAACAAAGGCGCGGTCGGCAATCCGGTCGAGCTGTTCCTGATCGGTCTGGGCGTTGGCGGCTTCTTTGACTTCCTTCCGCGCGCCGCTCTGCTCGCCGGCACGCTTGGCCTGACCGTCAGCATCTACCAGCATATCAATGTCCGCTTCAACACGCCGCGCTGGTGGCGCTTCCTGTTCAACACCACTGAACATCACAGCGTGCATCATTCGCAGGATTATGAAGCGACCCGCAGCAATTATTCCGGCACCTGGATCATCATCGACCGCATGTTCGGCACCTGCGTAGACGGCGAGGCGGAACTGCTCGGCATGGAAGGCGGACGCAGGATGTCGATTGGCGAGACGATGGTCTATCCCTTCACCGAGGGTTGGAAGACCATCAAGGAAAAGTTCGGAAAAGAAAAATTCGGCCAGTCGGCGGAGGGTGCGGCGGTGCCGGCCGAGTGATCGGTCAGCCTCCCCCGTCACACCGTCTTACTCCCTGTTCATCACGCCCATGGCGGACCGCCCCGAGCGGTCCGAGGTGAGCGCTGCTGTCCAAGGCAGCGTCGCAATATTCTCTCAAAAGGAAATCCTGTGATCCCGCGCTTCATCGACTGGATTTGGCATATCAGGGGCAGCCTTGCCCTCGCTCCCGGGCAATCGGGCGAAGACGCCTTTAACAGGCTCGATCCCCTGTTCCGCCAGACGGGCACCACCCATGAGCGCACGAACGACACGCTGACGTTCAGCAAGAAAGACCAGGCGGCGCAGGACAAGATGTCCGTTTTCGATAGCGGCGTCATGACGATTGAGCGGAACGCGACCGGATCGGTGCTGCGCTACCATCTGATCAGCCGGGCATTGCTGTTCTGCTTCCTCGCGCCAATCCTGTTTCTGGGCTTCGCTCAGCTTACCATTCTGGTCGGCAATCTTCAAAAGCCGTCGACCGAGGCTGCCGAAAAGGCGAAGAAGGAAAAAGAAAAGAAGAAGGATGTGGCGCTGCCGCAGCACTGGATAGACAAGGCCCTGGGCGCGCCCGCGCCGGAAAAGCCCAAGAAAGAAGAGAAGGACAGCAAGGACAAAAAGGGCGGTAAGGACAAGAAGAAGGAGGATGACGATAAACCCTCACCGACGCCCGCCTATGTCTTTGCGGGTATCTTCGCCACGTTGTACGTCGCCGGCCGCATTCTCGAAGACAGGCTGATCAAGAGGCTGTTCCGAAAGAAGCTGCTGGGCGCCGTCCAATAGGTTTTGCGACGAGGCTGGAGATCTATTCGCCTTAGAAACTCCGCCGAGCCATGGACTGCGGCGCTGAGAAGGGGTGGGTCTGGCGACGGTCATCCGCTTCGGCCCTGGTCTCCAATATGTGTGTTGGCAGCACGGCTGCGGGATCGATGGGTGTATCGAACTCTATGCCGAAACGCCGGCCGTCGGACCAGATGACCTCACCACTCAGACATCCGATGGACGACAGGTTGATATCGACGCGTTCGCCAACCGGCAATGCGATGTCGCAGCGACCCCCAAGGCCGCCGGCCGAAACATTCGAGACGACCATCTTCGCCGTCTTGCCCGAGGCAAGCAGGTTTGCGGAGCTCACCAGCCGTAAACGCTTCTGGTCGGCGCGGCGGTCGCTGCGCCGCTGACGTCGATCAACGACGAAAGGTTGGGTATCTTCATCCGGCTCTTGGACCTCGCCTATCGAGAAAGTGCCCGGCATTTTCTCGATCCGCTTCATGGCTGCGGAGCCGCTGGGGCGAGAATGGCGTCGATGATAGCCATGGGCATTGCGGCATTAAACGCCAGCCCGAACATGCGGTCACGCTGCCATATCACGCTGCCGTGATATTTTCGCCCGTTCCACCACAGACTGATATGATCACCTATCTCGGCATGCGCATCGCCATGCAGGCGCGCGCCATTCTCCGAAAGATCGAGCAGGTGAAGGCGATATTCCCGCCCTGCATTCTCCCCGATGATCGGAAGAAAAACCTTGAAACGCAGCTCCACGCGAGGCGGCGGATTGTCCTCTCTAAATTTGCGTCGCGCTACCATCATCGCCTCCATGCGGCGCGCTGACTATCGCTCACTGATTACGGAACCGTTATAAAATCGGGCGATCCAGGCGGCTTTGGTCTTTGTTGGGTCCATTATGGGGGTAAATTCGCAGCGTCCTTGATGAAGCGATCGGTACCAACATTGGGAATATATCGCCGTCGATCTAGGCTCCCAGCTACCGCTCAGTCTTAGTCGCCAGGATTACGGACGTCGTGGTCCGCTCGATGCCCTCCAGCAGCCCGATATCGTCGATGAGGTCATTCAATTGGGCGCTGTCCTCAGTCTCCAGCATGGCGATGACGTCATATTCGCCGCTAATCGCGTGGATCGCCTGAACCTGCGTGATTTTTGCAAGCGCCTGTTCAACCTCGCGGTGGCAACGCGGCAGGGTCTTGATCATCATGTGCGCGCGCACCCGGCTCCCGGCAAAGGCGGCGCCCAATCGCACCGTATAGCCCGCAACCACGCCGATTTCCTCCAGCCGGGACAGGCGGGAATAGAGTTGCCCGCGCGATATGCCCAGTTCCTTGGCCAGTTGCGCAATTGGCTGACGTGCATCATCGCGCAACAGGCCCAGCAGCCGCTCGTCTACATTGTCGAGGCTGTGATCGGAACCGGGCATCAGCAAGCACCGGCCCCGCCTGGCGGGATGATGGGCGATGTCATGGGCGCACGATATGGCTGCGCGGGTTCATTGCAAAGGAGGGATTTGCGAAATCTTCCCGTCGGCAGCCGCATAGCTGTGCACGAAGGTCGGATTTTCGACTGTGCCATCCGGCAAATGCACGATAGATCCTTCGCCAATGCCCGTGACGCGTATCTGGGGAGCCGTTAGCGGGCCACGGGGATTCAGGTTGCGCAGACCTGCCCCATCGACCAGCCAGGCGCCGCCATCCGCTGCGGTGGCATAGATGCGGCCCGAGCCATCCGGCTCGACCGCCAGCGCCGCGCTTTCGTCCACGCCAAGACCCAGCATTGTCGCTCCATCGGCCTGTGCTTTGGTCAGGAAAGCGAAGAGACGGCCCAGGCGGTCACGTTCCTTGAAATGCGTATCCGTGACCACGCCCTTGAGCAGCGAAAGGTGCAGGAAGTCGCGCTCGATCGTGTTTGCCGGGCCAAAGGGAGCGGCCAGCGCCTCCGGGCTTGTGATGCTACCATTGTCCATCGCACCGTATAGCCGCTCGCCCAGCATTGCGAGGCCGGCGCTGGTGCCGCCGAGCGGCTTGCCGGCCGCGACATGCGCGTCCAGGATCGCAGCGACGGGCGTGCCTTTCCAGAAGCGCACATAACGTGACTGATCTCCGCCGGCGATGAAGATGCCGTCGGCCTTTTTCAGGCTGGCGAGAATTTTGTGGTTGGTCGCGGCCGAGCGATTGAAGAAGACGAAGGTTTCGACCGAGGCGACGCCGCCGATTTTGAAGAATTCTTCGCCGATTTCCGGCCCCTGCGACGCGCGCAGCACGACGATATGGCCATGACCCGCTTTGGCGAAGAACCATTTCATCGAATCATTATTCCGGTCACCGCCGCCCATGAGCAGCAAGCCGCCCGAAACCGGGCCTGGCGTCGGCGCGGAAAGCGCGCCGATCTGATAATGGGTGAAGGGCTGTTCCTTCGCAGAAGCGGGCAGGAATCCCGCCCCCAAACCAGCAACGATCAGTAACAGCGCCCGCAATATCATCGATTGGCGCATGTGCCTGCTCCTGACAAAATCTGCATAGTGATGATCATATGTTACATAATGATCGCAATTAAAAACAATATGATTTCTCACTTCGACATAGTGATTGAAATTATCCGCTCTTTCTGGTGGAAATGAAGGGGACATGACGGAGCGGCCGGGGATTGGGCGTCCGTCATTTCGACAAACAGGCCAGGGGGCATGACAAGATGAATGACGTTGGACGCCGCGCGTTTCGATTGCTGCTGGGCATGAGCTGCTGCCTGCCAGCGCTCGCCGCTCCGGCTCGCGCGCAAAGCGATACGAATGGCGACGGTGAGATCATCGTCACCGGATCACGCATTCCTCGCCTGGCGCAGGAAGGCCCTGCGCCGGTCACCACCATCACAGCCGATACGATCCGCGCTAATGGCTATACCAGTGTTCCCGACATCCTGCGCGCCGTGACGCAAAATGGTGGTGAAACGCAGAGCCAGCAATCGTTCAGTGGCGCGAGCTTCACGCCCGGCGCGCAGCAGGTCGATCTGCGTGGATTGGGTCCCAATCATACGCTGGTTCTCGTCAATGGTCGCCGTATCGCCGACTTCCCGCTGCCCTTTCAGGGCCGCAGCAATTTCACCGACATTTCCAACATCCCTATCGGCCTGATCGAACAGGTCGAGGTGTTGAGCGGTAGCGCTTCGGCGATCTACGGGTCGGACTCGATCGCTGGCGTCATCAATTTCAAGCTGAAGGACAAGGTCGACGGTACGACCCTGGACTATCGCCATGGCCGCACCGAACATGGCGGGGGCACATCGCACCGCATCACCGGCACGACCGGCTGGTCGAGCGAGCGCTTCCATATCGTCGGCGGCGCCGAATATCTGCTGCAGCGGCCGGTCTGGGCTTATGACCGGACTATTCAGGATAGCACGGCTGACAATCCGACGACGGAAACGACGATCGGCCGCCGCACCTTCCTGCGCTACAATCCCGATGCCGACGAATATGTCGATCCGGGTGCTGCGACCTGCGCCGGCCTGTCCTATCTGAACGGCGGATCGACCTATTATGCGTCGCGGCCGCGCTATGGTGCCTTTGATGATGCGCTGGACGATTATGGTCCAGGCCGGTTCTGCGGCAGCGACAGGTCGATCGGCTATGGCACCGTCATGTCTCGGCGTGAGGGCTTCAACAGTTTTGCGTCGGCGGGATATGAACTGTTCGATACCGCGCAACTGTTCGTGGACGCACAGTTCGGCATCAGCAAGGTCGCATTGATGCCGGATGTGCTCAGCTGGGGATTCCAGGACAGTTCGGGCAGCAGCGACGCGACATTCTACAATAGTTTCGACGACACGCTCGACGACTGGTCGCGCCAGTTCACTCCAGAGGAATCGGGCGGCTTTTCCAAGGTCATGACCCGCAACCGTCAGCAGACCTTCAGCATCACGCCGGGCGTCAAGGGCAAGTTTGGCGGTACATGGTCGTACGAAGCATCCTTCAACCACAGCGAATATAAGGCGAAGGTCAAATTCCCGCAGATCATCGCGGCGAAGGCCAATGCCCTGTTCCTGGGCGAGCAGCAGGGCGTGGATGAGGACAGCGGCTATCCGATCTTCAATGCCGATCCGACCCGGCTCTACACGCCGCTGACCCGCGCCGAATATGACGGCATTGCCGTTTACAGCGTCTATAATCCCAAGAGCTGGACCGACAATTTCTCGGCGACGGTCAACACCACCGAATTGTTTAATCTGCCTGCCGGACCGGTCGGTTTCGCGGCCGTCGCGGAGTTGGGCAAGCAGGGCTATGATCTCAAGCCCGATCCGCTGGCGCTGACCGACTATTATTATGGCCTGAAGGACAGCGCGGGCAAGGGCAAGCGCGACCATTGGGCTTTCGGCGGCGAGTTGCGCGCTCCGGTGACCAGCTTCCTCCAACTGTCGGGCGCAGCGCGCTACGACCATTTCCGCTTTGCGGGGAACGGTATCGGCAAGTTCACCTATAATGCGGGTCTCGAACTGCGGCCGATGTCGACGCTGTTGCTGCGCGCCGCCTATGGCACCGGCTTTCGCGCGCCTGACCTCCACTATGTCTTTACCGGCCCCGGCAACACGCATCCCTCGGCAACGGACTATTATCTGTGCCGCACCGAAGAGCCGGACGAGGATATCGGCGATTGCAGCTATGCGGATGAAGGCATTGTTGCCCAGCGCAACGGCAATCGTCGCCTGAAGCCGGAGACCAGCAAGTCGCTGAACGCTGGGATCGTCTGGGCGCCGTCACGCCATTTCGACGTGTCGGTCGATTATTTCCGCGTGGCGCTTTCCAACCAGGTGCAGGACCTGAGCATCGACACGCTGCTGCGTGACGAGGCCGATTGTCGGCTGGGTGAAACCAATTCGGGCAGCGCGGTCAATATTAATTCGCCGACCTGCCAGGATGCGATCGCCCGGGTCAATCGCTTCGCCAGCGGCGTAAATGCAGGGGAACTGGACTCGGTATCGGTCAACCCGATCAATATCGCGCGGGAAAAGACGAGCGGCATCGATATCGCAGTCCACGGCAACCTGCCCACCAGCTTCGGCGATTTCTCGCTTTCGCTGGCGCACACCCATGTGTTCGACCACAAGTTCCTGCAATATCCGGGCGACGCGTCGATCAACAAGCTAGCCTATGACAGCGGCTATTATATTCCGCGCGACAAGAGCACGGCGAGCATCACCTGGTCGCTCGAAGGACTGCAATGGACGGTCGAGGGCAAACGCCTGGGCAAGCTGCCCAATTATGACGAGGACGCCTATATCAAGGCGAGCTACCTCTTCAACACGACCTGGCAGTATGATTTCACCGATCATCTGCGGGGATCGCTGACCGTCACCAACCTGCTCGACAAGAAGCCGGTCAAGGACAATAGCTACGCCAGCTATCCCTATTACGACATCAGCTGGTTCGACAGTGTCGGTCGCAGCATGTTCATGCAACTGACCTACAAGCTGGGCGGCGAGGGGTTTTGATTTGAATGAAATGCCGGCTCGCCATGATGGCGCGGGCCGGCATTTTGCATTGGCGAGATTAGATTATTGGCCGCTTCCCGGGCTTTGGAACGGCGTTCGCTAATGTTCCTGCCCAACTTGCCGCGCGGCGTCCTCGTACATGGACACGACGCGGCCGCTCAATTCGTGATGCGCGAATTTGGCGGGGTGCACGAAATCCGTTGCGAACCACGGATATCTGTCATGATCAAATGACGATTTAAGCCAATCTATTGCTGCGCGAACGGCAGGAGAATTTTGCGCTGTGCGGTGGCAGGAATAGAATATGTCGAACCGCAGGTTGAGCGGTATCTCAATGGGAACGACCGTCTTCGTAAGCGCCCACGCATATGTGGGAAGAGCGGCTATGCCTGCACCGCTCGCCACGGCCCAGAATTGACAGATGCTGGAGTTTGTCATGATCGGCACAAAGTCCGGCGGCCGATCGGTGCCTACGAAGAAATCCAGAAGATAGGAGTGCACGCCAGGCGAGGCCTGTTCGATAAACTTATGCTGCCGCAGTTCATCGAGCGTGGTTGGAATGCCATTCTGCTCCGCATATTCCTCTGACGCGAAAAGCATGAAATGAAGCGTGCCCAATCTCGCGACGATCATGTCGGGATCTTTGGGCATCGTGAAACCAATGCTGATGTCGACCTCCGCGCTTCGGTCACGCGCCAGATCATAGTCGCACAAGAGGTTGACCGACAGGTGGGGGAGGGTGCGCTGAAGAGTCATCAGGCGCGGCGTTAGCCAGAATGACCCCAGGCTTTCCGAGCTTCCTATTCTGATCTGGCCGGGATGGACCAGTACATCCGTACTCAGGGGCGTATTGCCCGACCGGGACGCCTCAAGCATGTTCCGGGCGATAGTCGCCAACGCCTGACCCGCGCTGGTCAGGGAAATGCCATTACGGCTGCGGCGAAAGATCGAAGTGCCGACATCCTCTTCAAGGCGGGACATGCGGGCGCGCAGGGTGTTGGCCGACAGGTTGGCGTGGCGTGATGCGCTGCGAAAACTATGCTCCTGGGCGATCGTCAGAAATGTGCGCAAATCTTCCCACCGCAGCTTTTCCGCGATTTCCGCCAGGCCCGGATGGCTCGTGCGCATGGGCTGAGCAACCTGCGCAGAATTCTTGATCACCGTATCCGGCACTTCGGCTCCTAAGATCGACCCCATCGGTATAAATGGAGAACAGCATAATGCGGCATATGCCCAAGGTCGCAAGTGTCGACGAGCAGAAAATTGCCGGTCCCGGTTTCTGGCCGGGTACGTTCGATGCGCGGATGGACAAATGCATTGCGAGAATGGCTGGAACGGCCATGAGCATGCGAGAAGCCAGCTGGTCTGATATCCAACAATTCCATCGCCAGGGTTCGGAAACTCTGACTCTGGCGGGGCTGGAGGCGCTATCCCGCATTCGAGAACGCAACCCTGAGGTTTTCCAGACCTTTCATGAGCGATCGGACGGACCCGCAGTCGGCCTGTTCGCATTTTTGCCGTTGAATGCCGAAGGCGCCGCGTGCCTGACCAATGGAAGCTTTGATGCGCATAACCCTGAGGCCGAGTGGATTACTCCCGTTGGGGTGGAGCCGGACGCGTTTTACTTCTGGCTGTTCCTGACGCCACGACAGCTTGCCCGAAGCCTGGGCGCCATTGCTGAAAAATTCCGTGCTTTGTCTCCGGAGGGCCGGGCGATCTTTTCCCGCGGTATCACTCCGGAATCCGAACGGCTTCAGGAGGCTGTCGGCTTCCGGGTGGCTCGGGATCTCTACCCCCATGCGCCGGAATGGCTGCTGGTTGCAGTGCCGGCCAAGACAGCTCCTACATCCACAAAAGGGCATGAAGCATCTCGCCCGAAGATTTCGCCGGAGATGTCCGTTACGCTCGCCCGGACGTTTGAGGATATGATGAAGGTCGTTTCCATTCGCTCGGCGACTTATATCGCGGAGCAATTCTGCAGATATGACGAGGAATTTGACGGCAACGACCTTTGTGCGACCCAGTTTCTGGGACATATCGATGGTGATGCGGCGGGTTGTATCAGGCTTCGCTACTTCGGGGACTTCGCCAAGCTGGAGCGGCTGGCGGTACGCAAGGAATATCGCAGTACGCGGCTGGCATTCCGTTTGGTGCGCGAAGCAATTTCGCATGCGCGCGCAAAAGGATTCACGCGGATATATGGGCACGCCCGCGCAGACATCATGCCGTTTTGGCGCATGTTCGGATTCCGGGAAGTCGAGGGCCGGCCGCGGTTTCGCTTCGCCAATCTGGACTATATCGAAGGCGTGCTCGACCTTGAGCCTTTGGCGGACGCCATAGCCTTCGGCGCTGACCCGATGGTCACTACAAGGCCGGAGGGCGCCTGGGATGTGCCCGGTCCGCTTGACCTGTCCAACGAGCGGGAAGACCCCATGCGGCAAGCTCTTCTGGATCAGCACACAAAACGCTTGGCCGAAAAGACGGGAATCCCGGCATGAGAGACGAGCAGGACGGTACAGCTTCCCCCTATACAGCATTGGGAAGTGGGGATGACGAGAATCAGGACATTCGCGAGCTTACAAGGGCAGACGACCAGCGTATGCTCAATAGAGGCAGCAGTAGATGGTCTACCCCATGCAGCCGCTTCGCCCGCTTCTTACTGCGCTTTCAGGCAGAGCGAGGGCCTCGCCTGCAGGGATTGCAGTTCGATGATCCCTCCTGGAATATCCTCCTTGAGCTTTTCATCGCGCAAGAGGAGCATGATACGGTCTGGATCGGCAATGCATGTCTTGCCAGCGGAGCGCCGCCCACGACCGCTCTACGATATTTGCGCTTGCTCGAACAGAAGGGCGCCGTCTTGCGTCAGCCAGACAAGAGCGACGCACGAAGGACCGTTGTTCGCCTGGCGCCCGCTTTCGCGGAAAAGATGCATGATTTGATAGACGACATGCGCATTGAAGCTGCGAAGGCGGCGGGATCCGGGAGTGTGCGGCGATGAACCACCTCCGTCAGATCACGCGCGCTGGCTCATCTCCTCTCGAAGAATGTGTGGTGGCAGGCTCCACAGGCGTGGGGAACGCGGAGGGGATAGAGCCAATATTGCTGACGCAAAATGCGCTTTCAACGCTTCAGTTTGACACGCATATGGCTCTGGAAGTGCTTTCCATAGCCGAACATGCGCTCGTCAACAGTCGACCGTTGCGTGATCGTTTGTTTGGAGATCATGCAAGCCGCTGGATAATCGAGGCGAACCTGCATTATTCCAGCGAGACGATCGGCCGATTTGACGTGCTGCAAGACATAGACGGCATTTATCGGTTCATTGAATATAATTCCGGCCTTTGCGGCGGCGGTTTCGCGGCGGATGACATTGCATCCGGTATATCCATCGACAGGTTGCGCGCGGTGACCGGTGGTCCTGCGCAATGGCGATATGAAAAATGTGGCGAGCAGTTCGTTAAGGCGATTGAAGCCGCTACCGTCGCGCGAACCGGCGCGGCCAGGCCAGCGCTGGGCATCATAATACCCGACGGAGACCGGGGGGATACGTTACTTGCCGATCCCGAAATCTCTTTGCTCCTGAATTTGTACGAAGACATTGTCGGGCCGGCGCATGTGATCCGCCTTTCCGACCTGAGATCGGATGGCCGACGGTTGCGCGGTCTGGAGGGGCCAATTCATGCGGCGTTGGTGGGTGATTGGCTGACGACAATTGCCGCGTGCGCGCGCAATCACCCGATTTGGGAATGTGAGCAGCTCCCGGGAACATGGATGTGCAACGCGCTCGGTGCGTCCATATATCGTGGCGGCAAGCAGATGTTCGCTTTGCTCAGTGACGAACGGTATGATCTTCCCTTCTCGGCAGGGCAGCGAAGGTGGATCAAGCAGCATATCCCCTCAACGAGGATGCTGGACGTCGCCATGATAGATGACGCCGATGCCTTGATCGGGAACCGCGAAGAGCTGGTGATCAAGACTTGCTTTGCCAGTGGCGGATATGGCGTGGTCCCAGGATGGGCGACGAGTGAAAGTGACTGGATACGCGCGCTTGACCATGGGCGCACCGATATCGCCATCGTCCAGGAGCGAATTACGCCAAAGGTGCTTGGAGGAGAGGCGATGGGCCGATCGGAAGGCAGCAATGACATCTGCCCCTTCGTGTGGAGGGGGAAGACTCTGGGCGGTATGATCAGCCGCTTCTCCGCCGGCGCCCTTCATAATATTTCCGCAGGATCGGGTCTTCCCGTACCCGTTTTCATTCAATCCTGATATTTGGCGGCGCCAGTTTGACTCCATCACGAAGCTTTTTGGCTTCGCTCGCCAGCGTATCTATCGCCATCTGGAGATAGCATCCCGTATGATCAGCGCCGACCTTGTCGCATTTGTCGATCGCATTACTGATAAGCTTGGAAATATCCGAGATCTCGCTCAAGTCTGACTATCCTCCTCGCCCTTTGTGATTGTTGGTATAGCAGCCTCCTCCGCCAAATTGAGCCGACTTTCTGACCCATTACTGATAGAAGCGATGGCGTGCGGTTGGAGAGGCTTGAATCGCGGCCTGCGGGCGTGTGCGCCACACGACTTGGCGCCTGCAAATTATCGTGACTTTTGGAGAGCGACAAGGATAGCTTGCCTGTCCTATGCTACTTTACGGCAAGACGCTTTACTCTGTGCGATCATTAAAGCTATGCGTTGGCCGCCATCAGGACATGATTAGAAGGATAAGTTCGTTGGGTCGAAAACCCTCTGCCACGAGGATGCTGCGTGAGAAGAGCAAAAAGGACATCGTTCTCGATGCCGCAGAACATATGTTTGCTCACAAAGGTTATCATGGCGCAAGCGTGAGGGATATTTTTCGAGTGGCCGGAGTCAGCACGGGCCTGATGACCTATTATTTTTCGTCCAAGGAAGATCTGTTTGGTCAGGCAGTGACGCGTAAACTCGAAGATTTTCGCAGCCTTTTCCACCGGATGATGGACGAAGTCCCTGACAGGGACAACAGGGTATTCGAAGTATTCAACAAATATATATACTTCTTTTTCTTCAACGCATTTTGCCCTGAAACGACCATGAAGGACTATACATTGCTCCTCGCCAACTGCGCGAGCGTGTATGACGAGCAGATAGTCTCCGAAGTTTTCGAGAAATTTGATTTCATTTTCAACCGAACGTTCAAGGAGTTGAAGATATCGGATCCGGGTCTGGATGATGACAAGATAAGGGCTACCATATTCTATCTGGAGTCGGCCGTTACGACGATCATGCTTACGGATCGTTTTCGCGAGAAACGCCTAGGGGCGACAAATGCCGCCGCGCTTGATCGTTTCATCGTGAATATGGCGGAGTTTTATGCCGACGGGTTGACCGGAAAGCAGACACATTGAGATAAGCCCCCGGGGGGCATCCCGCCCTCTGCCTGCAAGAAGTGATAGTGCCTATCATTGCACGATCGTGCAATGCCTCGACTGCATGAATGAGATCGGCCATCGCAAGATAGGTCGTCGGCATCTTTGAGGAGAGGGCATGAAGGTTTTTGTGATGGCCGGTGCGGGCAATCAGGGGCGGTTGATCATCCCGCAACTGAAAAAGGCCGGATTTACCGTACGCTCCGCCAGGCAAGCTGCCGGCAATGACGATGAACTCGTCCGATTGGGCGTGGATGAGATCCTGCATGGCGACGCATGCGATCCGGATTTTGTCCGGAGAGCCTATGACGGTGTCGACGGTGTATATTTCCTTACCCCTACGGCCCATCCTCGGGAGCGGGAAATGGGCTGGCTGGCGATCCAGACGGCGCGGGACGCGGGCGTCGGGCATTTTGTCTACAGTTCAGTCCTTCATCCCATCGCGAGTCTGATGCTCCAGCATAAGGCTAAGCGAGATATAGAGGAGCGGCTTCTCGAGGCGAACATCAGGTTCACGATCGTGCAACCGGCGGATTACATGATGGAGAACACCATCATGGATGCCCTTTCGGGCAATATGTGGCGCCAGCTTTATAACCTCGATCGCGTTCAGGCGATGGTTGCCTTGACGGATGTCGCCGATGCGGTCGCCAAGATATTCATTGAGCGCGAGAAACATTTCGGCGCAACTTATGAACTTTGTGCGCCGGGAAATTTCTCAGGTAACGACATCGCCAGAATTATATCCGAAGTGTCCGGAAAGGATATTGGATCGGAGATTATTACACCGGACCAATATTTCGAAATCTTCTATGGCATCGGCGAGGATGACAAGTTTCGCTATGCGCGGGCCTTGATCAGGTCCGTCGCCCTCTGGATGGGCCAGTATGATTTCGCGGGGAATCCGAATGTGTTGGGCTGGATACTGGAGAGGCCGCCGTTAACGTTGGAAGCTTTTGTGAGAAATATCGTCGAGCGGGAAGCTCTGAAATAATTTTGGAGCGTGCGATGAACGGTCTTTCTCTGTCAATCGGCATTGGCATTACTATATCGGCGTTGGCGCAGATCGCTGGCGCATCTATCCTGCCTATGACACGCGGTTTAAATCAGTTCGCGGTTACCGTGATTTGCGCTCTTTGCTTTCTGACCGGACTGGGCATCATGTCCCGCCTGATATATTCGGGCGTGAACCTTATACCAAATCTCTGAGAGGGTGACTCTGGAGGGGGTTGCCAAGAGGTGCGCGGCTTGATTCACCATGGCGAACCTTTGGAGTTTTGCCATGCCGATCCCGCTTCGTCCCGATTTTGA
>Ga0070667_100000108_pt1 | contig 105301 bp, 81 predicted proteins | sample KBSS33metaG_FD_64659 | JGI IMG/M metagenome (GOLD analysis project Ga0070667, IMG submission 64659) | Switchgrass rhizosphere microbial communities from Kellogg Biological Station, Michigan, USA - KBS S3-3 metaG | ecosystem: Host-associated > Plants > Roots > Rhizosphere > Soil ...
GTCTTGACGAAACGCGTGCCTTGCGCGCGCTGCGCGATCGCCGCGTGAACCTGCGGTCGCAGCTCGGCGATCTCGCCGATGTCGAGTTGCGTGCTCGGCTTGCCGGCCAGCATGGAAAACAACTCGGGATTCGCCTCGTCCTCGGCGTAGCGCGCGAGTTCGTCCAGCGGTACCGGATCGGCGCGGTTGGCGACGAGATTGGCGAGGAACGCGCGCACCCAGGTATTGCCGGACTTCGGGTACGACGCGAGCCAGACGATATTGCCCATGAGCGACCGGACGGTGAATGGAAGCCGCCCATGCTAGCAGTTTCGCTTGATTTCCCGGGAGGCTACCCGCACCATGTACGTTCTCCCGGGGGCGATCTGGTTTCGACGGGGGATGCGAAGTAGCTTGGAGCATGCCGAGGGCGTCATCTTCCTCGTTAATCCGGTGGCAAAAAACCTAGACGCGAACGACAACGTCTACGCTCTGGCCGCTTAAGGCCTAGCCCCGAACCCACTTGTGCCTGTGCTCGTGGATGTAGGGTCATTATCACGGGATCGCTTGATGCCGGCGCCTTTCGGCCGATAGCTAAAACTTAGAGGCTGGTCCGGCGGTGCGCCTCGCACGTTGTGTTGCCGCAGGACGAGATCAAACAGCGTGATAAGCATGTAGTGCCGGGCACCTAGTGCCTTCGGACGCGGGTTCAATTCCCGCCGCCTCCACCAACAAAGAAAAAGGGCTGCCGCAAGGCGGCCCTTTTTCTTTGTTGGTTGAAGCAGAGTGGATGCGATCCCCAGCGCGCCAGCGCGGGTTCACTGCGAAGGCAAGTCGAGCATCGCCACGAGCGAAGCGAGGAAAGCGGCCACGGCCTACGGCTACGGCTCTCGCGCCAGCGGGTCAGGGGTTGGGATGGCGGGAATGATTCTTCCGTTCGCTCCAGAACCCACTCCTGAAATACGAACCTGACCCCATTTACGGGCCCCTTCTATGCACTCCCTCGATGGCGCGTTCCTCGCCCTGACAGGTACAGTCGCGGTTTGCCTACCCTGAGGAAAAAGAGGCATGGCCTCCAAGGCCGATATCGAGATAGCGCGCGAAGCCCTGAAGAAGCCCATTGTGGACATTGGCGCGGAACTTGGCATTCCGGTTGACCAACTGCTGCCCTATGGCCACGACAAGGCCAAGGTGAGCCAAGCCTTCATCGAGTCGCTGGAGGCGCGGCCGATGGGCAAGCTGATCCTGGTGACCGCGATCAATCCGACGCCCGCCGGCGAGGGCAAGACCACCACGACGGTGGGTCTGGGCGATGGTCTGAACCGGATCGGCAAGCACGCCATCATCTGCATCCGCGAGGCTTCTCTCGGACCGAACTTCGGGATGAAAGGCGGCGCTGCTGGAGGCGGCTATTCGCAGATCGTGCCGATGGAAGCGATGAATCTGCATTTCACCGGCGACTTCCATGCGATCACGTCCGCGCACAATCTGCTGGCGGCGATGATCGACAACCACATCCACTGGGGCAATCGCCTGGGCATCGACGAGGGCCGCGTCACGTGGCGCCGTGTGATGGACATGAACGACCGCGCCCTGCGAGATATCGTGCTGTCCTCGGGCGGCACATCGAGCGGCGTCACGCGCCACAGCGGGTTCGACATCACCGCGGCGTCGGAAGTGATGGCGATCCTGTGCCTGTCCAACGACCTCGACGATCTGCAGAGGCGGCTCGGCAACATCGTCGTGGCCTATACCCGAAACGACAAGCCGATTCGTTGCCGCGACCTCAAGGCCGATGGCGCGATGACCGTGCTGCTGAAAGACGCGATGCAGCCCAACCTGGTGCAGACGCTGGAGAACAATCCGGCCTTCGTGCACGGTGGCCCGTTCGCCAACATCGCGCACGGCTGCAATTCCGTCATCGCCACGAAGACCGCGCTTCACCTCGGCGACTACGTGGTGACCGAGGCGGGCTTCGGCGCCGACCTTGGCGCGGAGAAATTCTTCGACATCAAATGCCGCAAGGCGGGACTGAGTCCTGCGGTCGCGGTGATCGTGGCGACGGTTCGCGCGATGAAGATGAATGGGGGCGTGGCCAAGGCGGATCTCGCCACCGAGAACGTGGCCGCCGTGCAGGCCGGCTGCCCGAACCTTGGCCGCCACATCGACAACGTCAAAGGATTTGGCGTGCCGGTCGTGGTGGCGATCAATCACTTTTTCTCCGACACCGATGCCGAGGTCGACGTGGTCAAGGCGTATGTCGCCGAACACGGGGTCAGCGCGATCCTGTGCAGGCACTGGGCGCAAGGCTCTGCCGGGATCGAGGCGCTCGCGCATCATGTCGTGGCGCTGGCCGAAAGCGGTGTGGCGGCCTTTGCTCCGCTCTACCCCGACGACTTGAGCCTGTTTGCCAAGATCGAAACCATCGCCAAGAAGATCTATCACGCCGATGGCGTCGATGCCGCCTCGTCGATCAGGGATCAACTGGAGGCGTGGGAGGCCGCAGGCTACGGCCATCTACCCGTCTGCATCGCGAAAACCCCGTACAGCTTCACCACCAACCCCAACATTCGCGGCGCGCCCACCGGCTTCACCATTCCGGTGCGCGAAGTGCGGCTGTCGGCGGGGGCAGGTTTCATCGTTGCCATCTGTGGGGACATCATGACGATGCCGGGCTTGCCCAAGGTGCCGAGCGCCGAGGTGATCCACGTGAACGAGCAAGGCTATGTCGACGGCTTGTCTTGAGGCGGCCGAGCTGCCACCGGCGGCCGTAGGCCGGAGCACGCGATGACGGCCACGGTCATCGACGGCAAGGCCTTCGCTGTGGGCGTGCGCGCGCAGGTGGCGAAGGCTGTGGCCAGGCTGAAGTCCACGGGCATCACGCCGGGTCTCGCCGTGATTCTGGCGGGCGATGACCCGGCATCGCAGATATATGTCCGGCACAAGCATGCTGCGGCCGTCGAGGTCGGCATGAACTCATACGAACACCGGCTGGATGCTGCGACCTCGAAAACCGATCTGCTGGCGCTGATCGCGCGACTCAACGCCGATCCGGCGGTGCATGGCATTCTTGTTCAACTGCCGCTGCCGGCGCATCTCGATGCCGGTCAGCTGAGCAAGGCGATCGACCCGGCCAAGGATGTGGACGGATTTCATGTCTTGAATGTCGGGCTTTTGGCGAGCGGGCAGAAGAGCATGGTTCCCTGTACGCCGCTGGGCTGCCTGATGATGCTGCGCGATCATCACGGGTCGCTGTCGGGACTGAACGCGGTGGTCGTGGGGCGGTCCAACATCGTGGGCAAACCGATGGCGCAGTTGCTTCTCCGCGACAGTTGCACGGTGACCATTGCGCATTCACGCACGAGAGACCTCGCGGCCGTGTGCCGAGGTGCGGATATTCTGGTGGCGGCCGTCGGCCGGCCCGAGATGATCACCGGTGATTTCATCAAGCCCGGGGCGACGGTGATCGATGTCGGGATCAACCGGATCCTGCGTAACGGCAAGACACGCTTGGTGGGAGACGTGCATTACGCAAGTGCGGCGGCTGTTGCCGGTGCGATCACGCCTGTGCCGGGCGGCGTAGGCCCGATGACGATCGCCTGCCTGCTAGCCAATACGCTGACCGCCTGTTGCCGGGCCAATGGGCTGGACGAGCCTGAGGGGTTGACTGCATAGCGCTTCCGTGTGCGCGCGAACCCAATATAGGGGTCCAATATAGGGGTCAGAGTGCATTTTTCTGACCACCACTTCCTCACTGCGAGCAGCGAATACACCTGCCTTTTCTGCGCAATAGCACGTGGGGAATAGAAAAGGGTGCCCGCCTCCCCAAGACGCCGACGCAACGCAGCTCCTTGCTCGTTGGGTGCGATGCGGATGCCGATTCCCGCCCCAGCGCTCCAGCGCGGACTCGCTACGAAGGTCCGACGCCGAAGCACACATCGCCAACGGCGATGGCCCTCGCATTGGGCTGCAGGCGCGGACACGCGTTCGCAACACGGTTCAGCGCGTTGCAGCGGCCTGCGCGCGATGCACCTCAGGGCGTGCTCTCTTTCAGTGCCGCAACGCCGGATCGAAGCCATCCGCAAAGAGGCCGACGACGTCGCTATCGGTCGCCATATTGTCCGCTTCGTTCGAGTCGGTGGTGCCCACGGGCGCGCTGACGCTCGCGCTAGTCGACACGCCCTCCTCGGGCAGCGCCGCGACGGTCGCTTCGAGCCGGTAGGTAAGGCTCGCACCGGGTGCGATATCGACGGTGTCGTCGATGCTGCCGCTGCCGTCGGCAGTGCAGGTTGCCCCGTCTGTCGCGACGCAGCTCCACAGCGCGTCGCCGAGGTTGGACGGCAGGTTGTCCGAGACGTGCGCGCCGTGCGCCGCAGTCACGCCGGTGTTGCGCACGACGATGGTGTAGTCGACGCGGCCGCCGCCTCGCGCAAAGTCGATGCCGTCGTCGATCGTTATCGCAAGGTCGACGGCCGGTGTGACCGTGATCGATACCGAGACATCGACGGACTGCCAACCATCGGAAACGCTCGCGACGAAGCTCGCCACGCCCTGCGCATCCTGCGCGCAGACGAACGTGAAACTGCCGTCGGGCTGCAGCGTCACGCTGCCGGCAACGCCTGAAGTGGCGAGCGTACCGGCGTTCGTGATCTGCAGTGGATCGCCATCCGCATCGCTCGCGCCCGCGAGAATCCCCTGCGCGGCGGGTACCTTCAGTGTCACGCCAGCCAGAACGGAATAGCTCGGATCCGCGGCTGTCGGCGGCTGGTCGACATGATGCTCGGCCTGCGCCGAACTCGCCGAATAATTGCCGTCTCCGGCGTAGCTCGCGCTCAGCACGCGCAAGCCATGCGAGTGCAGCACCAGCGCGCAGTGCGTTTGCCCTTGCGGGATGACGCAGGTGTCTGTTCCGTCGCCGACGGTGATCGCGCCTTGCGGCGAGCCGGAACCCGGGCTTTGCACGGCGAGCGCGACGCTGACGTCGACGGCCTGTCCCGGCAATGACGGATCCGGCGTGTGGTTGGTGATGGCCAGCGTCGTCGCCGCGTCGACGACGTCGTGAGCCACGGGTGTCGAAGCAGCGGCATCGTGACCGGCGTCGCCTGCGTAGCTGGCGACCAGCGTGCGCGCTCCGTCGACCATGAAGACGAGATCGCAGCGGCCGCTCGCGAGCGAAGCCGCGCAATGCTCGCCGGTGCTGGCGTCGATGCTCACGTCGCCGGTCGCCAGGTTGTCGGCGCTGCCGAGCGCGAATCGGACCGTGGCGGCCTGGCCCACTACGGTCGGCTCCGGCAGCACGCTATCGATCTGCAATTGCACCTGGCGGTCGTGCACCACGTGCGTGTAGGTGGCGCTGCTCGGCAGGAAATCGTTGTCGCCCGAATAGACGGCCTGCATCGCGTGCGATCCTTCCGTGGCCGCGCCGATCGTGCACTCGGTCTGCGGCAACACGGCGACGCACGATGCACCCGAATCGATCTGCGTGACGAGGATGGTGCCGCTCGGCGTGCCCGCTGCGGGCGCGACGACCGACAAGCCCATCGAAGCGAGCCCCGCGTCAGCGGGCGTCGCCGGCTCCGGCGCGACGGCGAGAGAAAGCGCAGTCGTTCCCGCGGCGACGATGTGGTCGACGATCAGCGTGCTCGACGCAAACGCGCTGCTGGCGGGGGCGAACGACAGCGTCAACGGCAGCGAGCCGGCATGGCCCGAAGCGAACACGCAAGCCCCCATGCCTGCACTCAGCACGATCGGTCCGCAGCCGCCGCCCGCGCCGTCGGATATCGATACGCTGCCCTGCGCCGTGGCGATGTCGGAGACCACATTGAACGAGATCGCGTAGGGCTGGCCGACGACGGAGGATTCGGGCGACACAGCGACCACGTCGATGGTCGTCGGCACCACCACATCGGCCCAACGCACCTGGAAGATATCCTGGCCCGAGTCGTTCCGATCCGGCGTCACCAGCAGCGAAGACGAGGTCAGCACCGCGGAGTGGCCGTCTGCTGCGATAGACGGCGAGAAGCCGCCGTAGACGCCTTCGGTGCCTGCGGCGTCCACGCTGATGCGCGTCGTGCTCGAAAGTGCGCGATCGCGAAGGAAGACGTCGACAGTCGAATTGTTGTCGTTGGGGACCAGATTGGTCGCCACCGAAAGGAAAATCACATAGCGCGCATCCGCGCTCATCGTCCCCGCCACGCTGCTGCCATTGGCCTGGCCGCCGGTTGACGTCAGACTGATACGTTCGATTGCACCGGACTGGCGGTCGAGAACGAACTCGTCAGTTTGATGATTGGTGTCTCCGGCAACCAGATTCGATGCCGCCGAGGAAAACGCGACATAGCGGCCGTCGTCGTTGATGATGCCGCCGGCACTGCTGCCGTTGGCAGGCGTCCCATCCTGCGCCGCGATCAACCGGGTCGTCGTCGACAGCCAGCGGTCGCGCAGAAACAGGTCGTTGAAGCCGCCGTCGCCGCCGGGCGCGAGCGTCGGCGATGTCGCATCGAACACGATGAAACGGCCATCCGCGGAGATACTCGGGTTCGAGGCGATGTAAGCGTCCTGCGCACCGCTGGAGTTGACGTTGACGCGTTCCGTCGTACCGGCCTGCATGTCGCGCACGAACACGTCGTAGACATGATTCGTGTCGCCCGGCACGAGATTGGACGCCGCCGAGCGGAACACCACGAAACGGCCGTCGGCCGATGGCGACGCCGAGTTGCTGTTGGAAAGTGGCGAGAGCGCTTGCGCACCGTTGGAATCCACGTTGACGCGTTCGGTGACGTGCAGCAGCGTGTCGTAGCGGAAGATATCGCCCACGCCATTCGTGTCGCCGGCGACCAGATCGCTGGCGAGCGACTGATAGACGACATAGCGGCCGTCGCGCGAGATGCGCGGCATCGTGCTCTCGCCGTTGCCGGGATAGCCGGCGGGATTCGTGCTGATCAGTTGCGTGGTGTTCGTGAGCATGTCGCGCAGGAAGACGTCGGTCATGCCATTGCCGTCTCCGGCCACCAGATTGAACGCGGTCGACTGGAACACGACGAAGCGGCCGTCCTCGGAGGCCGATCCGAAATCGCTGGTACCGCTCCCGTAGGCAGCGACCGTGCCGCCCGGATTCGGTCCGTCCGACGACAGATCCAGACGCTCGAGGGTGTCGAACGCGACGTCCTTGAGAAACACGTCGGTGACGCCGTTGGTATCGCCGGCGACGAGGTTGTCCGCGTCGGAGCTGAAGGCGACGTAGGCGCCGTCGGAAGAAATCGCCGCCCCCATCGATCCGGCGTCCGGCGCCTCGGTTCCGTTCGTACTGATCCGTTGCGTCACGTCGTTTTGAAGATCGCGGCGGAAAATCGTCCGTGTTTGTCCGCCGTCACCATCGACCCAGTTGCCCGAGGTCGATTCGAACGCGAGGTAGCGCCCGTCCTCCGACAATGCCGGCGCACCGCTGTCGCCGTCGCCCAGCACTCCGCCGGTGCCGAGATCGACCAGCGTGGTGGTGGCGGCCTGCGTATCGCGCAGGTACACGTGGTACATCGGTCCGTTGTCGAGCGGCGACAGGTTGTCGGCGGCGGACACGAACGCGATCAGGCGTCCGTCCGCGGAGAGTGAATAGGCGTAGACATCCGAATTGGCGCTTTCATTGGCCGAGTTCACGCTGATGATCTGCGTCGTTCCAGTCACCAGGTTGCGTTCGAACACGCCGCGATCGAAACGCCCCGGGACCAGGTTCCTTGCAGCCGAAGCGAACACCACCGTGCTGCCATCGGCCGAAATCAATGAAAATTGACTGTCGCCGGTCGCCTGCACACCATTGGCGCCGACGCTGACGCGCGTGGTCGTCGCGGCCAGCCGATCGCGCACGAAGATGTCGCGCAGCGCGTTGGTGTCGTTGGCGACCAAGTTGGTCGCGTCGCTCTCGAAGACGACGAAACGCCCATCGGCGGAAATCTGCGGGCGCACGCTCCCCTTGTTGCCAGGCGCACCCGACGTGCCCACGCTGACCCGCGTGATCTGCCCCGTCGCCACTTCGTAGACGAATACGTCGGACGCATTGTTGGTGTCGCCGCCGACGAGCGTGCTGCTGTCCGAATCGAACGCCACGTAGCGCCCGTCGCGCGAAATCACCGCGTTCATCGCCATGCTGGGATGGCTGCCTTCGGGCGTGACCGCTATCGTCGTGTCCGACCAGGTGTCGCGCAGGTAGACGCTCGGCCAGTCCTGCGCGTGACCTTGCTCGAGGTTGCTCGCCGACGATCCGAAAACGACGTAGCGCCCGTCGGCGGAGATTCCGGCAGCGCCCGCATTGCGATTCGACTGCAGTCCCAGCACGGAGGGATCGTCTGCCGTCACCAGCGTGACGTCCAATGCCGGCGCAGCATGCAGGCAGCTCATCGCGGCCGCGACCAGCGCGCCGATCCAGCAAGTCTTCGCTGCACGCGCGACTCCAGACCGGGCGGGGCCGATCGATTCGCGCAACGCAGATTTGGATCGCCGAACCTTCATCTGCACCCTCGCCACGTTGAAAGAGGCTGGAGGGCAACGATGGCACCGCGCATGGACCGCCGGCCTGCATCGCGGCGCGGCGTAGGTTTCCCCGCACGCCGGTCGAGGCAGGCAAAGGTTCCGTCGTGTGTATCCCCCAGTGGCGCTAGTGTCGCGGAGAAGCCGCCTCGTCGTCCATACGCGGCGGATGGCACTCACGCAGCGAGGATGAAAACCACGGATGGGCCGCCCCATCCCCACCATCCCGCACGCCATCGAAAACCGGCGTCGAGTCTTATCGAGGCGATACGGATCCCGACGCCAAGCGTGCGCCGCGCGCCACATTCTCTGCACAAGCGTAAGGCTGCCGCCCCGTCAGCCCCGTTGTCGATGCGGCCGGGTAAGCTACGCCCATGACCCATGTTGTCTATGCCTTCGGCGATTTCCTGCTCGACCCCCTCACGCGAGAACTTCGACGACACGATGTTGCGGAGAACCTGCCGGTCAGCACGATCGATTGCCTGATCTACCTCGTTCGGCACCGCAGCCGATCGGTAGGCCGCGACGAACTCGCGTCCGCCGTGTGGGGGCGGACGGACGTGAGCGAGGCGTCCCTCACGCAGGCGATCATGCGCTTGCGTCGCGTCGTGGGCGACGCATCGTGCATACGGACGACGCCTCGGCTGGGCTACCGGTGGACATTCGAACCGACCAGCGAACGTTCGCTCGAGCGACCTGCTGCCGCCGATCCGGGCAGCGAGAGTTCCGGGGCGGCCTCGCCGCCACGGCCGAAAACGCGCCGCCTGTGGATAGCCGCTGCATCGATGCTGATCGTGGCGATCGTCGCATCGGGGATCGGGTGGTGGTTCGCCCGCAATGCTGCCTCCCCCGCTGCCGTCTCGCCTCCCCAATCGACAACCGGCCCCATGGCTGTGATGGTCCTGCCTGCCACCGTCGACGCTTCGGGCGAGTGGGCATGGCTCCGCTTCGGCCTGATGGACCTGATCGCCAACCAGCTGCGCGACAGCGGCCTGACGACGACCCCGAGCGAAACCACGGTCGGCCTGATCAACGCCAAGCGGCTCGACGCCGACAAGATCGAAGTGGACCCTTCGTTCGCCAAGGTGGCGACCCTGCTGGTCAAGCCCACGGTCTCGCGGGCGGGCGGCATGTGGAATGTGGGACTGTCCGCCCAGGGACCGCCCACCATGAAGCGGGTCGCGCAGGCGCAGGACCGCGATGTGCTGGTCGCCGCACGTCGTGCGGCAGATACGCTGCTGGTCCAGCTCGGACACGCGCCGGCGACGCGAACCGACGCGCCGGAAGGCGTGGAGGAACTTGCGCAGCGCATCGCCGCCGCCGCTCTCGCCGGCCAGCTCGATGTCGCCCGCGCGATCGCCGAGCACGCGTCGCCGGAGCAGCTTGCGCGCCCCGAAATCGGACTCGCCCTGGCGTATGTGGACTTCTACAAGGGCGACTACCAGGCGAGCCGCGCGCGCTGCGAAAGCTTGCTCGACCAGGTTCCGGCGGAACGCGACCCGCACATGCGCGCGCTCATCATCAATCAGTTGGGCGTGATCGATTTCCGGGAACAGAAATTCGCCGACGCGGGCGCCCATTTCGACAAGGCGCTCGAGCTGCTGAAGTTCGTGAACGATCCGAAGGCCAAAGCGGCCGCCTATACCGGGCGCGGCGGCGTCGATGTACTGGCCGGACGCCTCGACGCCGCCACCGCCGAGATGGGCCAGGCGCGACTGCTGCACGAGATGAGCAACGACGCGTACGGCATGGCGAGGGTCGACCTGAATCTCGGCGCGATCGCCATGTTCCGCGGCCAGCCTCAGGTTGCGATCCCCCTGTTCGAGCAGACCGCCGATCGCTTCGAACTCCTGTCCGTTCCCGAAGCCCGCGACTCCGCGCTGCGCTCCATGGCGGAGGCGTACGCGATGCTGCTGCAACACGACAAGGCGCTGGCCGCAACGGAGCGGCTCGGGCGGGAGGACGTGCAGGCCCCCAATACCCGGGAACGGTGGTGGAACGTCCTCGCCCGCGCGGTCGCGCTGGCGGGCGTGGGCCGCCTGGACGAAGCCGTCGTCCTGCTCGAACGCATCAAAAAAGACAGCGACTCCGCCGCCGACGCCGCCGTTCGCAGCGAAGCCGACGCCGAACTGGCCGACATCGCATTCATGCGGGGCGACTACGCCGGTGCCGAAAGCAGTGCCCGCGCGGCACTGACGCCCGACCTGGAAAGCGCCAACGACCAAGACTACTTCGGCGTCTGGTTCACCCGGATACGCGCCATGCAGAACCTCGGCAACGCGACCGGTGCGGCGGCGGAATCGATACGCTTGAAGCAATGGGTCGGCCAGCAGGCTTCGCACGACCGCCGCGCGGTCTACCTGCGGCTGCTGGACGCCGAGCAAGACCGAATCGAAGGCCACACCGAGGCGTCGCTCGCGGACTTCGCCGACGCGTTGGCGCATGCCGAACGCGTCGCGATTCCCGAAGACATCCTCGCCGCGGCAAGCCCCTACGTCGGCGCCCTCGTCGACGCCGGGAAGATCGACGAAGCGTCCGCCCTGGCCGGACGGGTCGCTCCCTGGTCGGAGCGCGACATGCGCGCCGCCCTCATCGAAGCGCGCGTTTACGATGCAATGCACAATACGGACGGCGCGGAGCGCGCGCTGGGCCGCGCGCGCAAGCTCGCCGGCGAGCGGCCGGTTTCAAATTCCGACCGGTAGCCGCGAATCCATCCGGCGCGCAAAACGCCGTGATCGGATCAATTCCAAGCAAATCAGCGGCTTCTACATCCAAACTATTCCCTTTCTACTTCGCTTTTCACTCCCGATACGGGAACTGACGCACCCGTTGAGCCATGGTGTGGGTTGTCGGCCGCCGAGGAACCCTCGCTTCGATGGGGGGCGGGCAGCACGGCACCGGCAGTGCCCGTTGGAATTTTGGAGCACTGCAGCATCAACGAGGTAAGTGGCTCACTCCCACTGCACAAGGTCCTGCGGCACAGGTGCTCACCGTGTGCCGCGGCGAGGTAGGCAGGTCTCCGCCGGCGACCTGCCCAGCCGCCGCGGTTCCCCTGCGCGCCACCGCTGGCGAGCCAAGCGGCAACTCTGGCTTTTCAACGTCTTCGCGTAACCATGAGGGATAGATCGAATATGAATGGTTTTTCTTCCGATCCACGTTACCGCTTGCGCCGTACCGTCGTGTCCGCCGCGTGCCTGGGCTTCCTGGCATTCGCCGTGTCTTCCCACGCCGCCTCCCTGGGCAAATCCAGCGTTCCCAAGACGGCGGTTTCGGCCGAACTGCGCGCTGCCATCCATCAGGCGCTCGGCGATTCCGGCTGGGCCCAGACGCAGGAATTCATCGGAACCGACGCCGGGTTCGATCCGGAGTTCGGCTCGGCCGTGGCCGTGCATGGCACGACCGCGATGATCAGCGCCATGCAGGCGAACATCAACGGCAACGAGGCCCAGGGCGCGGTGCATGTGTTCAACCAGGCTCCGGACGGTACCTGGTCCGAAGTGCAGCAGCTCCTCGCCAGCGACGGCCAGGCCGACGCCACCTTCGGCAACGCGATCGTGTTCAACGACACGACGGCGGTGATCGGCGCCTACGGCACGCCGGTCAACGGCAACTTCTCGCAGGGTGCCGCGTACGTATTCACGCTCGCGGGCGGCAGTTGGACCCAGACGCAGATCATCACGGCCGACGACGGCCAGATGTTCGACAACTTCGGCTACTCGCTCGGCCTGAACGGCACGACGCTGATGATCGGTGCGGACGCAGCGCAGATCGGCGACAACGGGTTCCAGGGCGCGGTGTACGTCTACGACGGCTCCACCGGCACCTGGACCAACACGCAGAAGCTCACGGCCAGCGACGGCGGCATCGGCGACATCTTCGGCTATTCGATCGCGTTCGATGGCACCAACACGCTGATCGGCGCCTATGCGAACAACGGCTACCAGGGTGCGGTGTACGCGTACAGCCAGACCGGCGGCGTCTGGAGCGAGACGCAGAAGCTGGTCGCCGACGACGGCGCCCCCAATACCTATTTCGGTTATGCGACCGCGCTTTCGGGCTCGACCTTCCTGGTCGGCGCATGGGGCGCCAACCCCGACGACAACGACTCGCAGGGTGCGGCCTACGTCTTCAAACAGTCGAACGGCACCTGGACGCAGACTCAGGAACTGGGCGCGTCGGACGGCCAGCCGCACGACAACTTCGGCCACGCGGTCGCGCTGCAGGGCACGACGGCGTTGATCGGAACGCCCGGCTGGAGCGCCGCGACCGCGCAGGGTGCGGTCTATGTGTTCGATGGGTCTTCCGGTCAGTTCGTCGAGACGCAGACGCTGACGGCCAGCGACGGTCAGCCGGCCGACCAGTTCGGCATGCCCGTGACCATCGACGGCAACACGATACTGGTCGGTTCGTGGCTGTACAGGGCGGCTGACGGCTCGATGCCGGGCTCGGCGTACTTCTTCGGCTTCAATGCGACTCCGCCGGCGACGTACACGATCGGCGGCACGGTCAGCGGCCTGGCAGGCAGCGGCCTCGTGCTGCAGCAGAGCGGCGGCGACAATCTGTCGATCTCCGCGGACGGCAGCTTCACGTTCGCAACGCCGATCGACGACGGCGCGACCTATTCGGTCACGGTCTCCGCGCAGCCCGGCAACCCGGCGCAGACCTGCACCGTCGCCGACGGCAGCGGCAGCGTCGCCGGCGCGAACGTCGACAACGTGGCCGTGACCTGCACGACTGATGTCAGTGATCGGATCTTCGCGGATGGATTCGAAGGCGCGCCATCCGGCGGCGGCTCGGCCACCCTCGCGCAGACCACCGACACCACGCCGGTCGGACAGAACTCGGTCGCCTGCGGCAACAACGCCGACAACACGACCGCGGACAACCAGTACTGGCGCCGTTACTACTTCAGCGACTACGCGGTGACCACGGCCGCCGATGTCGCCAGTGTCGACGTGTCGGTGGAGCAGACGTCGGGCTCGCCGAGCATGACCGTCACGCTGTACACGATCCCGCACTCGGTCACGGTCGATACCATCGACATCAGCCAGCTGACGCAGATCGCCCAGACCACGGTGGCCGCTCCGGCCGACGCCGCGCTGACCTCGGTCAACGTGCCGATCACCGGCACGATCGCCGACACCGTCGGAAACGACCTGGTGGTGGAAGTATCCACGGACGACTTCGCCGGCGAAGGCATGACCTTCTACATCGGTTCGACGACCTCGCCCGAGACGCATCCGAGTTTCCTGAGCTCGTCGGCGTGCAGCATCACCGATCCGACCACGACCAGCGACATCGGCTACCCGAACATGCACGTCATCGAAGGCGTCAACGTCACCTACTGATCGGACTGGTCACTCCCGTCGTGCCGCTCCGGCGGCGCGACGACCTCTGCCGACCCTGCGTCGAGTCGCCTCCTTGTGTCCCCATCGAGGCGACGTCGACGCAGGATTTTTTGCGCTACTCGCGTGCCGTGCACGCGTTCACGTCGAAGCGACATCCACGATCAGCTTGCCGAAGTTCCTGCCCTCGAGCAGCCCGATGAAGGCGGCCGGCGCGTTCTCCAATCCTTCGACGCGATCCTCGCGCAGTTTCACGCGCCCCGTGGCGAGCCACTCGCCCATTTCCCTCTCGAACGCCTCGAACCGATCGGCGTAGTGGTCGAGAATGATGAAGCCCTCCATGCGGACGCGCTTCTGCAATACGACGCCGAGCAACTGCGCGCGCAAGTCCTGATGGTGCGACGAGGATGTCGGGTTGTAGTGCGCGATGAAGCCGCACACCGGCATGCGTGCTCCGAGGTTGAGCAGGGGTAGCACGGCATCCAGCACCTCGCCGCCGACGTTTTCGAAATACACGTCGATGCCATCGGGACACGCAGCGGCAAGACGCTCGCGCAAGTGCCCGTCGCGGCGATCGAGGCAGGCGTCGAAGTTCAATGTGTCGACGGCATAGCGGCACTTCTCGGGGCCTCCTGCAATGCCGACCACGCGCGCGCCCTGGAGTTTGGCCAGCTGCCCGACGAGCGCGCCCACGGCGCCGGTCGCGGCCGCGACGACGACGGTGTCGCCGGGTCGAGGACGGCCGATGTCGAGCAAGCCGACGTACGCGGTGAAACCCGGCATCCCCAAGCCTCCGAGCGCCAGGGACGGCTGCATCGTGTCGTCCAGCACGCGCAGCTCCGAGCCATCCGACAGTGCGTAGTCCTGCCATCCGGCATTGGCCAGCACGAGTTGGCCCTCGCGAAAGCGGTGGTTGCGCGAAGCGACGATGCGGCTGACGGTGCCGCCCACCATCGGCTCGCCCAGCGGTACGGGCGGCGCGTAGCCGGGACCGACTTCGTCCATCAGGTTGCGCATGTAGGGATCGAGCGAAAGGTGGCCGGTACGTAGCAACACTTCACCGTCCGCCGGCGTGGGGATCGGTTGCGTATCGAAATGGAAGTCCTGCGGCGTCGGCAGACCCTTCGGGTGCGCGGCGAGCAGGACGCGGCGATTGCGGGTGGCGTCGATCGTCATGGGCATTGCTCGGCATCCATCAATCGGCGCGACTTTCGGCAAGCGTCGGAGCACTGCCCTGCCCCGCCCCGGCGCTCGGACCGTATTGCAGCGTCAGCAGCGTCCCCACGGTCATCGCGACGACGGCGAAGAGCGGACCTCCGCTCGCGCCGACGTGGTCGACCAGCAAGCCGCCGCCGATCGCGCCCGTGGCGATCGCGATCTGGAACGCAGCGACCAGCAGGCCACCGGCACCTTCGGCTTGATCGGGAGCCGCGCGAACGATCCAGATTTGGAAGCCGACCGGAAACGCGCCGAAGGCGAAGCCCCACAACGTGATGGCGATGGCGGTGATCGCGGGCGACTGGCCGGCCATCAGCAAACTGGCGGCCAATACGGCGATCAGCGTTCCGCCGAAGACGATGGCGTTGCGCTCGCTGCGACCCGCAATGTAGCCGCCGACGAAGTTGCCGAAGAAGCCGCCGATGCCGTAGCCGAGCAGGATCGCCGAGATGGCTCCCACCGACAGCTTCGTGATGTTCTCCATCAGCGGACGAATGTAGGTGAAGCCTGCGAAGTGTCCGGAAATCACCAGCAGCACGGCCAGCAAAGCCATGCGCACGGCGGGACGCGTCAGCAGCTGACCCAGTACGCGCAGATCCGGATTCGCTTTCGGCGGCAGCGCCGGCAGCGAGAACCATTGCGCGATCAGGGTGGCTACGCTGACCGCGCCCGCGGCCACGAAGGCGCTGCGCCATCCCCACCATTCGCCCATCCATGCGCCGATCGGCGCAGCACAGACGGTGGCGACCGAAACGCCCGTCAGGACGATCGACATCGCACGCGCGAAGTGATGCTCGGGCACCAGCCGCATCGCCAACGCGGCCGACATGGACCAGAAGCCGCCGAGCGCGACACCGAGCATCACGCGCGCAGCGAGCAGGACGGACAGGCTTCGCGAGGAGGCGGCAAGGCCATTGGAGAACACCAGCAACGCGATGAGCGCGAGCATCACGTGCTTGCGATCGAGGCGGCTCGTCAGCACCGGAATCGACGGAGCGGCAATGGCGCCGACCAGCGCCGTCGCCGTGACCGTTTGGCCGGCCGCTCCCTCGCTGACGCCGAGGTCGGCGGCGATCGCGGTCAGCAGACTGGCGGGCAGGAATTCGGCGGTGACCAGGCCGAATACGCTCAGCGCGAGCGTCGTGACGGCGGCCCAGCGCGGCGCGGTAACGGTATCAGCGGGAAGAGGAAGATCGGGGCATTCGGGACAGAGGGTCGAGGACACGGTGGGGGCTTTGTGAAAACGGGCTGCCAGTTTGGAGGTATCCTGCCGGCGTTTCCATGTTGGAAAATCCGAAATGATTGTCCATTTCACCGACCCCTTGCCCGCTCCGGGCCCCGCGTCGACCGTCGCGCACGACATGCTCACGCAGGTCCTGCTGGGGTTGCGACTGGAAGGCGTCGAGTACGGCCGCTGCCTCATGCAGGCACCGTGGTCGATCGCCTTCCCGGCCCGGCGCGAGGCCAGCTTCCACTTCGTCGCGCAAGGCAGCTGCTTCCTGCGCACGCCCGCATCGGAATGGATGCGCCTGGAAACCGGAGACGCGGTGCTGCTGCCACACGGCAGCTTCCATGTGCTCGCCAGCGCACCCGATGTGCCGAGTGTGGAGATCGAACGGTTGGCCCGCGTGCCGGTGGCCGACGACATCTATCTCATTCGCGACGACGCCGGCGACGACGCCGCCGAGCCGAGCGTGATGTTCTGCGGCGCCATGCGCTTCAACCTCGACCTGCTGCATCCGTTGCTCGCGATGATGCCCGACGTGATGCACGCCGGCGCCTTGGCCAGGCGCGATCCCACCGTCCCCGCTTTGTTGGAAGCCATGGAGCACGAGGCATCGCTCGACCGCATCGGCGCCTGCGGAATCCTCGCGCGCCTGGCGGACGTGCTGGCCGCGAGCATCATCCGAGCCTGGGTCGAGTGCGGCTGCAACGATTCGACCGGATGGATCGCCGCCGTGCAATGTCCGCGCATCGGCGAAGTCATGGCCGCCATCCATGCCGAACCGGAACGCGACTGGAGCGTCGCGACACTGGCCAAACTCATGGGCGCGTCACGATCGACGTTTGCCGAGGTGTTCACGCGCACCGTCGGCGACAGTCCGGCCAAGTACGTCACCAAGGTGAAGATGTTCCAGGCCCGCCAGTGGATCGCGCGCGAAGGCATGCGCGTCACTGTCGCCGCCCAACGGCTCGGCTACGACTCCGAAGCGTCGTTCAGCCGAGCCTTCAAGCGCGTCGTAGGCCAGTTGCCGAGTGCGGTGCGCAGCGAGCACAGGCAGGGCCAGGCGGCGTCGCACGCCGTGGAGTGATTGCGCGAAAGGCGATCGGTCCATCGTGGATTGGCGATGCCGGGATGAATGCGCTCGTGAAGTTTGATTTTGGGGCGATAGACATCGACGCGCATGAAAGCGCCCGCAGGGCCGCAATGCGTTCTCGAATTTCGCGAAATAGGTACGGCTTTTCCGGTCAATGCTCCTGCTGCTGCAGGAGTTGTTTCACATGTTCGTTGCTTTCCAATGCCTGGATCTTCGCGTTGCCGAGCAGGCTTGCATAGTCCCCATCCTGAATGGCCTTGGCGATCGCCGGGTCGTTCAGGACAGCCTGGATTTGCGGGTCGGACTGCAGGCTCATGATCGACTGCATGGCTGCAGGATCCTGCGCCAGACGCGTCTGCCGCTGCTGAATTTCGTTGGCCAAGGCAGCGTCGCGCGCCGGCGATTTGTCGGACGACCCCGCCGTATTCGAGACGTCGCCGCTGTATACGATGCGTGCGATGTTCGATTGCGCGACATGCACGGTGCCGATGCTGGGCGAAAGCACGGTGTACACGCCATTCTCGACGCTCTGGATCTCGCCCTCGATGCGGCTACCGTCCTTGAGCTCGATCGTCGGAGACGCCAGCACGCCCGAGGCGAGGCCGAGCAGCGCGGCCGCTAGGCAGGCTTGGAGCAACGTTTTCATTGGCGCCACCCTGTGTCGTCGGCTGGATGGGCATCCTACCCCTAACGCAGGAGGATGGGAGCCGAACCGCGCTCGATCACGAACATGGATTGGCGAGTCTCATACCTGCGGAGAAAGACGGAGGCTATGGCAAGCACGCGATCGTGCGAAAATTGGCCGTCCTCAACCGATCTCTCTTATGAAGCCGAGTACCTACGACTTTCGCCAGTTCCAGGAGGAGCTCGCTGCGCTGGACCGCAAGAACAACACGCCAGGCAAAGAGCAGCCCGCACCGACGAAACCGTCCGCCCACGCCCGCTTGCTGCAAGCCGAAGCGGAGTTCACGGCGTTGCGCAAGCGCTACGGACTGACCGTTGCGCATGTGATCGCGTTCTTTCCAGAGGAAGAAGGGGTTGCCTACCTGCAAAAGCTCATCGCCGAGCAGGAAGGGAAACCCAGGCGTCGATCGAAGCGTTCATAGCGGCCGGCTACCCTTCTGCCGGCTGAGCAACCTCTCGGAACCCGCTTCCGGCCAGAAGCAGCCGATCCCCAATGGCCAGCCTGGCTACTTCGGCAGATTCGAACGAATCAGGTCCACGGTTTCGGCAAGTTGCCCGGCCGAAGCCTGAACTCGCTGTCGACGCTGCGCATCTCCGCTGGGATCGTGTGATGTACCTCTCTGACGTCCGGCGCCATCGAACGTCGCAAGTTGCGGCGGCCCTATGCCCCAGTCGCTGCCCTTCTGCCGCGGCACGACATGGAAATGGAAGTGCGGTGTCTCTTGTCCGCTGTAAACCCCGTTGTTCTGGAACGTCAGGATCCCGAGGGGTTTGTACGTCTCGACGAGCGCCTGCGCGACTCTCTTGGCCGAGACCAGGATGGCCGCGCATTCCTGGTGAGACAGATCGAGCAGCATCGCGACATGCCGACGCGTGATGACGCAGCATTGACCCGCTTCAAATTGCAACGGATTGATCACGGTGAGCGCATGTTCGCTTTCGTCGATGATCTTCCACCGCTCTTCGCGAGCTGCCAAGCAAAGGTCGCATGGATCTCTTACGGGAAGCTCGATCAATGGCCTTCTCCGTTTCAGTGGGCAGTCGACTCGAGGGACGCTAGCAGAGTCCGCCCTGGTCGAATGCCGACGCAATGCCAACAGCCGGGGCGATATCGTCTGACGCCGTGTTCAGCGGCGCTGGCCGCAATGCTTGGTTGAAACGTAAGATGTCCCCGGCGTCCGCTGCAACAAATCGTTGGGCGGCAGCTGCAAAGGAGCGCCGATGCGCTGCGAGGTGCGGTGCCGAGGACCGCGGCAAGAAGCGCCTTGCAGGGTAGGCTTACCCGGCCGGCATCGGCTCGACGCCCGGATCGGCTTCGGCACGCGCGCGTTCGGCGGAGGTCATCTCGCTCATCAGCCTCGCGAGACGCTTTTCGCATTCGGGCCATACGCCCTTTTCATGCAAGATCCAGCGGTACGCCTGCACCTTGTCGCGCGCGACGCCTTCGGGAGGATCGAGGTACAGCATGCCGAGTTTGCAGCCGGCGAAGGGCGCACCTTGCGCGACGGCCTTGCGCAGATGTTCGAGCGCCTTGCCTACGTCCGCTTCGACGCCGCGGCCGTACAAGTAGCCCACGGCGATACCGTACTCGTCGCCGATGCGCTGTTGGATCGCGAAAGCCTTGGCTTCGTCTTTCGGCGTTCCCTCGCCATTGCGATAGGCCTGCGCGGCCATCTCGCCGGCGTCTCCGCGGCCTTGCTCGAACGCACGCTCCAACCAGTGCAGCGAGGCGCTCGCGTCCTTGGCCACTCCGCTGCCTTGCAGGTACATCATCGCGACGTCCCACTGCGCTTCGGCGTCGCCTTGTTCGGCCGCCTTGAGGTACTCGGCGAACGCTTTGGTCTCGTCCTTTTTAAGACCGTAGCCGCCCGAATACAGGTCGCCCGCGAGCAGTTGCGCCGCGGGGTCGCCGCCAGCGGCGGCCCGTTCCGTCCAGGCGGCGACGTCCGCGTCGACGATCTCCGCCGCGAGCTTGCCGTCGATGCCGTCCAGCGCCTTGCGCAGCCACACGGCCGCTTCGTGCGGATCGGCGGCGACGCCCGATCCGTCGCGGTAAGCGACGAACAGGCGCGCCTGGGCGCGCTTGCGCTTGTCCCTGATGCCGATAGGATCGTCCTCGGCTTGCGCTGCCGCCTTGAACGCAGCGAACGCCTTGCTGCGATCGCGCTCCACGCCTCGACCGAGCGCGTAGGCGAGCCCGAGCTGGTATTGCGCACGGCTGTCGCCTTGCGCGGCCGCTTTGCGTAGCCACTCCACGCCGAGCGCGAAGTCCTTGGCCACGCCCTGGCCGTAGGTGTAGGCGCTGCCGAGTTCGTATTGCCCGTCGGCATTCCCCTGTTCCGCGGCGCGGCGATACCAACGCACCGCGGCCGCGTCGTCTTCGCCGACACCCACGCCCACCATGTATTGGAAGCCGACCTCGTACTGGGCCATGGCATTGCCTTGCTCCGCGGATCGGCGATACCACTCCAATGCCGTGGCATTGTTCGCCGCCGTGCCGACACCGATGTAGTAGTACATCGCCAGCAGTGCCTCGCCCTCGGCATCGTCCTTTGCCGCCGCCTTCCGCGCCCATGCGAACGCTTGGGCGTTGTCGCGCGGCACACCGACGCCGTCCCCGTAGCAACGCGCGAGTTGCACTTGTGCCGCGGCGTTGCCGGCCTGCGCCGCCTTGCGGAACCAGCCGACCGCATAGGCATCGTCGGGTTCGACGCCGTCGCCCTTGTGCCGCGCCAGACCGAGCGCGAGCTGCGCCTGCGCATCCCCTCGGCGTGCCGCCTTGAAGTACCAGATCGCCGCTTGATGCGCATCGCGTGCCGTGCCGAGCCCGTCGCGGTACAAGTCGCCCACGGCGCGCTGCGCGCGCACATCGCCGGCTCGCGCCGCCGCGCTCCACTCACGCAACGCCGCCGCGTAGTCGTGCGCATCGTACGCACGCTTGCCGGCGGCATAGTCGGCCCAGGCGCATTGCGTGCACGCCAGCAAGAGCATGGCCAGCCATGGACACGTACGTCGTTTCATCACCGCCCGCCTCGCTTTCGCCAAACCGGCTTAGACGCCGGGTGGAGGGGCGACCGAACACGTCATCCCACCCGCCGACACTGGAACGCACGGCAGCATACGCGTCATCTCGATCGGCGGCTTGCGCTCGTCCGCCTCCGGCGCTCGCGGCAAATCGATCTACCCTGATGTCCACGTCCAGCCACCCGCTTAAATCCATGGACTTGCGAAGCGGCAACGAGCCACCGATACATTCGCCAGACACCGCAAGACCAACGCTCCCACAACCCGGACATCGCGCCAGAACGCGACAAGAACACCACCGGAACGCAACCCGAACACCAGCGAAACGCTCCCGCACCGCCGGCGGCTACGCTCCCGACACAATCGCAATCGCACGCGCCGGCCCGTCCGGCCGGCGAGGTATCGGCGTCAGGACCCGGTCACGAACGGGTCATCCCATCGGCACGACATTCACTGAAGAGGAACGATTCGATGAAGGCTTTCCCGAACTTGCAGGCCGCACGCGAGCGCCTGCTGGCCTGTGCGATGGGTGCCGGCGCGATCGCCGCGGCCGCCGCTCCGGCGCATGCGGTCGCACCGGTCGCGAGCGGCGGCGGCGATGCCGTCGTGTATACCTTCGAGGCACCGGACTACAGCGTCGGCGAACTCGACGGCCAGCAGGGTTGGACGGCCGACTTCGACGGCTACTGGGCGGTCTCCGACGTCGATCCTTACGACGGCACGCAGCACATGCGGCTGACGTCCGATGGCAGCGAGATCGGCACGGCCGCCTTCAGTCCGGTCCAGATGGGCGTCGGGACCCGTGCGTTCTCGATCGCGACGGTACGCTACGCGCAGCACCAGTCGGGCGCGGGTTCGGATACCGAGTTCTCGCCGCTCAGCGCCGCCGCGACCAATTACGATCCGTTCAACCAGCTCGCCGTCACGCGCGTCTTCTTCCATCCCGACGGCAGCATCCAGGCGCTGCAGCCGGGACAGTTCGTCGCGACCACCGGCACGATCACCGACGATGCCTACCACGAGGTGAAGGTCATCGCCGACAACAGCGGCAACGCGCAGATCGAGATCTGCCTCGATGGCGTGTCGATCTTCACCGGCACCAATATCGCCGCGACCACCGGCGCGACATCGTTCATCGATTCGTTCGGCATGCTGTCCACGACGGCAGGCGGATCGGCCGGCAGCACGGCCGACTTCGACGACATCCACATCATCGATTCGGACACCGGCGGCTGCGCCGACGCCTCTTCGTGGAACTTCGACGGCGTCGTCGCGCCCGCGTTGCCGACCGGCTGGTCGAGCAGCGGCAGCGGCTCGCCGTGGCAGACCGAAACCGACAGCGCCGACACCGCACCGAACGCCGCGCATGCGAGCGAAGCGGCGACGGCGGCCGAGTCCGACCTCGTCAGCGCGACGGCCACGGTGAATGCAGCCGGCGGCCAGCTGAGCTTCCGCCACCATTGGAACGTCGAACAAGGTCTCGACGGCGGCGTCCTGGAAATCTCGATCAACGGCGGCACCTTCGTCGACATCGTCGATGCGGGCGGCAGCTTCGTCGAGGCCGGCTACAACGGCAGCCTCGGCGATGCCGGCAATCCGCTCGGCGCGCGTCCGGCATGGACCGGTCAGCAGCAGGATTTCGTCACCACCACGGTCGATCTGCCGGACTCCGCTGCCGGCCAGGCGGTCAGCTTCCGCTGGCGCCTGGGCAGCAATGCGTCGGGCACCGCCGACGGCGACAACGGCTGGTGGATCGATACGGTCGCGCTCGCCGCGCGCGTGCTGCCGACGCAACCTGCCGCGGTCGTCGCGCCGGACAGCATCGATGTCGTGCTCGACCAAGGCGGGACGACGACGGCATCGCTGTCGATCGCCAACGCCGGCGGCGGCACGCTGACCTATGACATTCCCGGCTACGACACCGCACCGACGTTTGCGGCGCCACGTGTGCCCGCGCGCTCGGAAGCGATCGCCGGCCACGCCTTCTCGCAAGGTCGCCGCCTCGCCTCCGGCCTGCGCGGCCGCGACATCGTGCTCGGCGGCGGCGCCGGCATCGACATCGCGCAGATGAGCGACAACGCGCCGGTTGCCGACGATGCGCTCTCGTGCGGCGCACCGGGAACGAGCACCGATGCCAACAGCTGGTGGCGCCGCTTCTATTTCAACGAGTACAGCCGCATCGGCGCCAGCGCGAACATCGGCTCGGTCGTCGTCGCCGTCGAAAGCGGCCCGACCGTTCCGGTGACGATCAACCTGTATGCGATCCCGCACGGCGCGACGCCGGAGTCGATTCCGCTCGACCAGCTGACGCCGATCGGCACCGGCAGCGCCACGCTGGGCGGCACGCTGCAGCAGGTCTTGATCCCGGTCACCGGCACGATCACCGATACCGTGAACCAAGATCTCGTCGTCGAGTACCACATCGACGGTTCGAGCGACGGCGAGTTCTTCCCCGGCGGCAACGCGACGCCGCAGACGCACACGACGTTCATCTCGGCGTCGGGCTGCGGGCAGGACACGCCGATTGACGCGGCGGCGGTCGGCTATCCGGACTTCCACCTGATCATGATCGTCAACGTGCAGGACGTCACGCTGCCGGCCGAGTGCACGAACGCGTCCGACATGCCCTGGCTCGGCGCGACGCCGCCGACCGGCGCGATCGGCTACGCCGGCAACGCCGACGTGACGCTGTCATTCGACGGCGCCGCGCTGTCGGTCGGCGAACACGACGCGACGATGTGCGTGATCACCAACGACGCAACGCAACCGGTGGTCCAAGTGCCTTTGCACGTGACGGTCAACGGACCGGCCGATCGCATCTTCGCGGATGGTTTCGAAGGAAGCTGAGCCTCGACAATCCCGGCGGCGCGGAGCCTGCGTCGCCGGGATCGGGTTCGACAGCCATGCGGTGATCCGTCCGTTCCAGAATCTCTGGGGACTGCGAAACGATCGTTGGGTGATGCACCGATCGACGCGGGCAATGCACACCCGCGCCGCGCATCGTGGCGCCCGCGTCGCTTCTGGACGTCGCCGAAAACTGTACTCTGACCCCGGTTTTAGAAGCGATAACCGATCGCGAAGCCATAGACGAGCGGATCGATGTCGACGCTGCCGATCTTGGCGCCGTCGAGCTTCGCGTCGGTCGACAACTTGATCCATCTCGCATCGACGGTCAGCGACCAGCGTGCGTCGATCGCGTATTCGACGCCGGCGTGGGCGGCGATGCCCCAGGAATCGTCCAGTTCCAGCCGCGTGCCGGCCAGCGCACCCTTCTCGTCGATCGAGAAGAAGCGTGTGAAGTTGAGGCCGACGCCGACGAACGGGTCGAATCGCTGGTCCGGAAGAAAATGCCATTGCACCGACAGCGTCGGCGGCAGCTGTTTCACCGTCGCCGCTTTCGCGCCATTGAGCTTCACGTCGTGCTCGAAAGGCAGCGCAGCGAGAATCTCGATGCCGAGGTTACACGTCGCGAAGTATTCGAGGCTGATCGTCGGACTCGCTGCCTCGCCGACATCGGTGCGGAATGCATGGGCCGCGAGACTTCCGTTGTCGGACTTCGGATCGACGACGTGCGCACCGACTTTGAGTTCCCAATCCTGCTCCGCATGCGCGAGCGGAACACCGGATACCAGCACGCATGTCAGCGCGCACGCACGCGCGATGGTCGTCGATCTCATGGTCGCCTTCCTTCTGTGGGATGGCGGGATTCTTGGCGTGCGTCGTGCTGCCCGACTTGATCGTCATCAATTGCCGCAGGCCTTGCGACACCTTGCCGCAACGGCTGTCGGTACGCGCGATGCGCTGCGGCCGCTGTCTGCTCTTCGGCAGATCGAACCCTGCACGACGCACGACAAGCGGCTGATGTACGTCCGCCCTCGCCTCTCTCGGTGCAACGCGTCAAATCGGACCGAACGGCAGGAACGGGAACATTTCCCGCCATGAGCCGCGTGCGCGGCCCATGACGAACGCGCTTGTTCTACCGTCGTCTATTTCCAATCACGTCGATGCGCGAATCCATCTGCTCCATCAGGTCGCGGAGCAATTCGGCTGCCTTCGCCAGGGTTCTGTCGGCGATCACACACCGCCCGACATTGAAGGGGCCGGCGAGGCGAGTGTCTTATCGATCCACCGACTCCAGCCCCATCGTATGAATCGGCAGAAAGCAGCCGTAGATGAGCCGCGAGGGATCGAACGGGATTTCGCCGGAAACCTCCAGCGCCTTGTCCTCGTGCATTTTGGCTTCCGAGGCGTAGAAGCTTTCCTTGTCGGACCAGATCTGCCAGGAGACGACGATCTTTTCGCCTTCCTTCGCGGCGACGGCGCGGTAGAAATCGGTCTGCTTGCCGACGGGAACATAGTCGTCCCAGCAGTCGACGATTTCCAGGCAGCCATAGCGCTTGAAGATCTCGGCGCTTTTCACTGCCCATTCGCGATAGGCGCCCATATTCTTCGCCGGCACGGGAATCACGAGTACTGCGACGTACATGGCGGTCACTCCCCAGTGCGATGCGTGCAGATTACTTCGTCTCGACGCGGCTTTGCATATCGGCGTACGCGGCACGAATCAGTTCGCTCAAGGCTGCTTCGTCGACAGAGCGGCCAGGCCCGAGCTTGACGTGCCGCATGGACTTTCCCGTGCCCTGCAGCAGGCCGCCGGCATCGGGAAGATCGGCGCCGCGGAAGAAGCCGACGTTCACATGATCCTTGAACGCATCGACGTAGCCGAATGCCGCGTCGCCGACACACGCTGTCGGGTGGCCGTCGTGCAGCAGCTCACGCACGTCGTCGCCGCACTCGCGCATCTGCACGAACCATTGGCGCGCGATGGAACGCAGTTCGACCGGTCCCTGGCTCATCCAGTCGTCGACGGCTCGATCGCGCTTCACGGCTGTGGGGAAACGGAACATGCTCTCTCGGCCACCGAGGCCGTGGAGGTCCAGCGGAACGCGAGGCGGTCTACGCGAGGGCATGTTGGTCGATGCAGCGGATGGACGGATGGAAGCGCTTGCCCGAGCATTGTGCGCATGCCGGGGAGATCGTTCAACGGCGACGCCGGACGTGATCTCGAAGTTGATGCCCGTCCTCGAGCATGGCGGAGCTTCCCCGCATACGCCGGGAAATCGTGGGGCTTCCGGCTAGTCATCCGCGAAGCCGGTCAAAACGTGGGAAGCGCCGATATTTCCAGGTGCGTTCTTCCCGCCAAACGTTCAAGCCGCGACGCGAGCCTCGCCCGCCGGCCAGTCGAACGCCGACGCTTCGCTCAGGGCAGCGATCGCGGCCTGCCACTCGACCGGCTTTTCGATCAGGCGATCGAATCCGGCCAGGCGTGCCGTGTTCCCGGTCGCATCGATGCGCGAGGTCAGTCCGATGCGTCGCGTGCGAACGCCCTGCGCGTTCACGAGCTTCGCGCCGGCCAAAGCGTAGCCCTGCATGTCCGTCGAATCGATGTCGACGAGGACGATGTCGGGCTTGACGCGCGCGCAAAGCTCGACCGCTTCGCGGCCGTTGCGGCAGGAGCGCACCGCGTAGCCTTCCAGCTCGAGCAGCATGACGAGGGAGTCGAGCACCAGAGGATCGGCGCCCGCGATGACGAGTCTTGGCGAGGTCGTTTTCATGGGATCGGGATTTGCAACAGGCGTGCCAAAGCGGGCGCCGTCGCGGGGCTGCAAACCGATGCGGCGGTGCTGACGCCGCCAGGCCGCGCGACACCGCGGGCGCGGCGCACTTTCGGGCCTGTAACGCCCGCGAAAGCGACTGAGAGCCGCGTCTCGTGACCCCGCCTGCTGAAGCGTGCCGCACATTTCGACTACGTGTTGCGATCGGGCGTCGTCACTATCTGACAGTCGAAGCATCAGCCGGCGCGCTGCGCGGTTCCTCCTGTCGTTTCCTTCCTCTCGGATACGCCGCGGGCAGCCCGCGTCAGGTGGGGCGCCGTGATGGACGCCCGCGGGACGACAGCGAAAGTGGATTCCCGCTTTCGCGGGAATGACGTCGAGAAGATACGTTCGCCGCACAAAGCGGGCAGAGCGCCTCCTCCCGATCCGCCGTCATTCCCGCGGAAGCGGGAATCCATTGAATAACGGATGCATCGAGTTCTCCCTTTCGCGCCGCATCGGCGTACCGAACCTGCTCCAGCCATGGCAGATTGCCGCAGCCGATCGCCGTTCCCGCACAAAGCCAAGGAACCGCTGCGCATCGGCGGACGAAAGACGGCCGATTGCACCGACAAATTTGCTATATAGGCGCGAGCGCGTCGAACCCGACGTCATGAACCAGGAGAACGCCATGAGCAATCCAACGGCACGGGCCGATGCGGCCACCGTCACCCACGAAGTCTTGGTCGGCTACACGCAAGGCCAGCACAGCGCCAGTTTCCCGGTCAGCGTCCCGCTCGACGCGAGCGAAGACCAGCGCGTCGCCATCGCGCGTGCGGCGGCGAAGGTGGTCTATCCGTTCGTCAAGGAATTCAGCATCAAGTGGCGCGGCCACGACGCCAAGACGTATCCGCTCAACTGAGTCGCTGCAAACCGGAATCGTCGGCAGCACGCGAGCGCGGCCGATCGGATCGGCGGTAACCACTGCTTCGCTGCAAAGGCCATCCTCGCGATGGCCTTTTTCTTGTGGCCGAGGCGAACGCGCCGATTGCAACGACACGCGCCCGCCTCCACACGCCCCGGCGGACGCGCATCGCCCGCACGCGCGTCCGTCGCCGAACCCGTCGACACGATCAATCGAACGCCCAAACTTTGTCGACGCCGGTCGCGCGTTCGAATTCGATCTCGGCCTTCGCTGCATCAGCTTCGGCCTGTGCGTAGTCCTGCCGGATCGCGTTCGTCGAACGCTGGACTTCGATCAACTCGAGCAAGGTCGCCGCCCCGCGCTGATAGCCGAAGCGCTTGGCTTCGAGCAGCGCATCGGCCGACCGCAGGATGCCCTGGCGAAAGCTCTCCAAGCGCTGGCGCGCGGACCGGTACTGCACTTCGGCCGCGCGAATCTCGACTTCGGCCCGCAGCTCCGCCGCAGCCAGCCGATCCTGCGCTTGCGCAGAGGCCGCGAACGCCTTGGCCACCTGATGCTGTCCTTGGTCGAACAGCGGAATCGGCACCGACACCGCCAGCGTCAACTGGTTGAACGCCGGCGTCGGATCGACCGGATGATTGAGCGCGACCCCGCCGTTGTGCGCATAGCTCAGGCTGACGTCGAGGTCGGGCACGCGGGCCGCCTTGGCCAGCTCGACGCCGCTGTCGGCAGCGTCGCGCGTGTGGCGCAGGGCGATCAGGTCGGGACGACGCCCGAGCGCGTCGGCGATGACCGACGACAGATCGTGCTCGGGCGCTGCGCGATCGAGCGTCCCCGTCACGCTGAAATCGGTCTGCCCGCGCTGGCGGCCGAGGAAGGTCGCGAGGGCGAGGCGCGCCGTTTCCGCATCGGCTTCGGCCTTGGCCAGATCGTTCTTGAACTGCGCCTCTTCGAGCTGCGCCTGCGTCAGATCGGGCTTGCCGATGTCGCCGGCGGCCAGGCGCTTCTCCTGCGCATGACTCAAGTTCGCGAGGAACGCGGCCGACGTGCGCAGGCGCTCGACGGTATCCTGCGCCGACAAGGCATCCACATACGCCGATGCCGCGTCGAGCTTGAGGTTGCGCAGGAAATCGTCGAGCGTGGCGGCACTCGCCCGCAGGGTCTGGTCGGCCACGCGGCTGCGCCATCGGCGCTTCCCCGCGGTTTCGATCGTTTGATCGAAACCGATGCTGCGGCTCTCGACCTGGCGCAGCAAGGTCGGCTGTCCATTGGCACCCGGGCCGTATTTGTCGTGGAACGTGAGATCGCGATCGCCGCCGAGCGAGAGCTGCGGATTCGGCAGCAGCCTTGCCGCCGCCGCATCGGCCGCAGCCATGTCGACGTCGTAGCGCGCCGCGGCGTAGTCGAGATTCGCCGACAGTACCTCGCGGATGAACGCGGCCCACGTCAGCGTTTCCTGTGCGGGGACGGACGGCGCGACGTCCCAGCCGGACCGCGGCGCACTCCAGGTATCGCGCTGGTCCGCGCTCAGATTCAACAGCGGACCTGCGACAGGTTCGGCGGAGTGCGCCGCCGCGATCGACAGCGACAAAACGCATCCGATCAGGACGATTTTCATGGTGTCGTCTCCATGCGTGCGGCGAGGCGGCGCTCGGCTCGACGTTCGATCAGGAAGTACAAAGCGGGCAGGAAGACCAAGGTCAGCCCCGTCGCGGTGACGAGGCCGCCGACGACGACCGTCGCCAGCGGACGCTGCACGTCGCTGCCGAGCCCGTGCGCGAGCGCCGCCGGCAACAGGCCGAGCGCAGCGACGGTGCCGGTCATCAGCACGGGCCGCAAGCGATCGCGAGCGCCGTGCACGACCGCGTCGTGCAGCGACACGCCGGGATCGGATCGCCGCCGATGCAGGCTTTCGATCATCACCATCGCGTTCAGAACGGTGACGCCGAACAGCGCGATGAAGCCGACTGCGCTCGATACGTTCAAGGTCATGGAGCGCGCCACGAGCGCGACCAGGCCGCCGACGGTCGCGAGCGGCACGGTCAGCAGGATCAGCAGCGGAATGCGCACGTTGTTGAAGTGGGCGAACAGCAGCACGAACATGACGACCATCACCATCGGCATGATGATCATCAGGCGCGCCTGCGAGCGCTGCTGGTTCTCGAATTGCCCGCCCCAGCTCAGCTGGACATGGGCATGGTCGTAGCTGACGCCGCTCTCGATTTTCTGCTTCGCTTCGGCCAGGAACGAGGCGAGGTCGCGGCCGCGCAGATTGAGCCGCACGGTCAGATGCCGCTTGCCCATCTCCCGGGTGATCGTGCTTTCGCCGGCATCCAGGCGGATCGTCGCGACCTGCGCGAGCGGGATCTGCGCGCCGCCGGGCGCCGTCAGCAGCAGATTGCCGATCGCCTGCGGATCCTTGCGCGTGTCGTCGGCGAAACGCACGCCGATGTCGTAGCGGCGCTCGTCGACATACAGCTGCGTGACCGGCTTGCCGCCGATGCCGGTGCCGATGAGGTCGGCGATGTCGGCGGCGTTGATGCCGTAGCGCGCGGCGGCGGCGCGATCGACGTCGATGCGCACCTGCGGCAGCGGCGGCTCCTGGTCGATGATCACGTCTTCGGCGCCGGGAATCGCCTGCAGCGTCTGCACGACGGCCTGCGCGATGCGCCGGGATTCGTGGAAGTCGTCGCCGTAGATCTTCACGACCAGATCGCTGTGCGCGCCGGCCAGCTTGTCGAGCACGCCGTCGATCATCGGCTGGGTGAACCCCACGTCGATGCCGGGCAGTTGCTTGAAGCGCTTGTCCATGCGCTCGATGAGATCCTGCTTGGTCAGGCCCGATGACCAGGTGTCGTACGGATGCAGGCCGACGCTGACCTCGATGTGCGAGGGCGTCCATGGATCGGTGCCGTCGTCGTTGCGGCCGAGCTGGGTCACGATGTACGACACCTCCTTGAATTCCAGCGTCGCCGCGCGCAGTTCGGCCGCCATCGCGGTCGCCTTGTCGAGCGAGATTCCCGGCGGCAGCGTGACTTGCAGCCACAGCGAACCTTCATCGAGGTACGGCAGGAAGTCGCGCCCGATCACGCTGCCGAAAACGATCACGCCGGCAAACGCGAGGACGCACGCGACGACGGCCAGCCGCGCGCGATCGACGATGAACGACAGCACCTGCTCGTACCAGCCGGTGATGCGTTCGAGCACCGGATTGGCGAACACGCGCACCGGCTTGCGGAAGGCTTCGTAGGCGAGCCCTGGGATCAGGGCGAGAGCGACCAGCAGCGCGCCGAGCAAGGCGAAGCCGATCGCGTAGGCCATCGGCGAAAACAGTTTGTATTCGATGCGCTCGAACGCGAACAGCGGCAGGTAGGCCGTGATGATGACCATCATGCCGAAGAACACCGGGCGCGCGACTTCGATGGTGGCCGACAGGATCGCCTGCTCGCCGAGGCCGGCCCCTTCCCGTGGTCGGCGATGGAGAATGCTTTCGGCGACGAAGATCGCGCCATCGACGATGATGCCGAAATCGATCGCGCCGAGCGACAGCAGGTTCGCCGGGATCTGCAGGTGCCGCATGCAGATGAACGCGATCAGCAGCGACAGCGGAATCGTCAGCGCCACGATCAGCGCGGCGCGCGGGCTGCCGAGAAACAGCAGCAGGACGAACGTGACGACCACGGTGCCTTCGAGCAGAGTCTTGCCGACCGTGTGCACGGTCGCGTCGACGAGCATCGTGCGGTCGAGGTACGGCACCACCCTCACGTCCTTGGGCAGCACGTTGTCGTTGAGGTCGGCGACCGCCGCGTGCACGCCTTCGAGCACGTGCGACGGATTCTCGCCCTTGAGCAGCAGGACGATGCCTTCGAGGGTATCGGGATTGGCGTCCTTGCCGAGGATGCCGTGCCGCTCCTGCTGGCCGAGTACGACCTCGCCGAGGTCGCGCACGAGCACCGGCACGCCGGCCTTCTGCGTGACGACGACATTGCCCAGATCGTCGAGTCCGCCGATGAGGCCGACACCGCGGATGACGAAGGACTGCTCGCCGCGATCGATGACGCTGCCGCCGGCATTGGCGTTGTTCGCGGTGATGGCTTGCGTGATCTGCGCGAGGCTGACGTTGTACTCGCGCAGCTTCGCCGGATCGAGCTTGAGCAGGAATTGCGTGGTCAGCCCGCCGAAGTTGGAAACGTCCGCGATGCCGGGCACCTGCTTCAACCGCGGAATCACCTTCCAGAACTGCAGCTCGGACAAGGCGCGCAGGTCGCGCGTCTTCGATTCGAGGGTGTAACGGTAGATTTCGCCGATCGGCGACGTCAGCGGATCGAGCCCCGGCTGCGCGCCGTACGGCAGCGTGACGCCGCTGATGCGCTCCTGCAGGCGTTGGCGCGACCAGTAGTCTTCCGCACCGTCGCGAAACACCACGGTGATCAGCGACAGGCCGAACGTGCTCTTCGAACGCATCACCTGCATGCCGGGCGTGCCCATGATCTCGCGTTCGAGCGGAATCGTGATCTGCTTTTCGACCTCCTCCGCCGCGAGCCCCGGCACCTGCGTGATGACCTGCGACGTGGTGTCGGCAATGTCCGGATAGGCTTCCAGCGGCAATTGCGTCCAGCAGTAGACGCCGTAGGCAGCGACGAAGAGAAAGATCGCCCACACCACAACGCGCCGGCGAAAGAACAGGACGACCAGGCGCTCAATCATTGAGCAGCACTCCGTTCTTGACGACGATGCGCTCGCCGCCGGCGAGGCCGGATGTCACCTCGACCGCATCGCCGACGCGCGCTCCGAGCGTCACCGTGCGCGCCTCGAAGACGCCTGCGGACCGTTCGACGTACACCTGCGTGTCGAAGCCGGCCTGGACCAGGGCGGCGGCCGGAACGAGCGGCGCTGGGTGCGCCTGCGCATGAAACACCACGCGGGCGAACATGCCCGGCCGCAGGCGTCCGTTCGGATTGGCGACGGCGATGCGTGCCTTGACCGTGCGCGTGTCGGCGTCGAGCACTTCGCCGACGTAGCCGACCGTGCCGTGGACCGGTTCGCCGGGGTACGCGTTGAGTTCGATCGCCGCGTCCTGGCCCACCGCCACGGCGGAAAGATCCTTCTCCGGGATGCTCGCGGCGATCCATACCGACGACAGGTCGGCGACCGTCATGATCGGCGCATTCGTGTCGTTCCAGAACCCGCCTTCGGCGGCGGTCAGGTCGATGACGTGGCCGTCGATCGGAGCGCGCAACGTGTATTGCCGGCCGCTACCGTCGCCGGGCTGCACATCCAGCTGCACGAGACGCGCATGCGCGCGGCGCGACTCGCTCGCGGCCAGCGCGAAATCGCTCTGCGACTGCTCCAGATCCTTGCGCGCCGCGATTTCGGCCTGCATGAGCGCTTGCTCGCGCTCGAGACTGCGCTGCGACAACGCCAGCGTCGCGTCCGCCTTGGCGGCATCCGAAACGGCTTGCGCCAATTCGGGCGAGTCGAGCACGAACAGGGCGTCGCCGCGCCGCACGGTGTCGCCGAGGTGCTTGGACAGATGCACGATGCGCCCCGACACGGGCGGCACGATCTTGACCCATTTGCCGGGATCGGCTTCGACGACGCCGGCCGTCCCGATCGGCCGTTCGACGGCACCGACTTCGACGGCGGCGACTTCGAGCGCCTTGCGTACCGGCGATGCCGCGTCGACGATCAGGCGGCCACCTTCGTGCCGGATCGGCGCTGCCGAGGCGGCGCCCGCTGCGGGAGCCTCCGGCTGCTTGCAGCCGGCAACGAGCGCGATCGACAGCGTCGCGGCCACTCGTCCATAGATTGCGATCGATCTGCGCATGGAAATTCCGATGATTGAACGTGCGGTGCGAGCGACGACGATGCAGGCGATCGACTCGCGCAAGACGCGGCGGGATTAGAATCGGCCTGAATTAGAATCGGCCTGAAGAATACCGAGGGGTGGCTAAAGAACCCCCGAAGAAAACCTGAAGGTTTCTTCAGGCATAACGGCCCATTGCGACGGCACCATGCGGATACTTCTGGTAGAAGACGACGAGAAGGCGGCCCGGCTGCTCGCGCGAGGATTTCGCGAGGAGGGCTTCGTCGTCGACATCGTCTCGTCGGCCGAAGAAGGCGACGAGCAGGCGTTCGTGACGGACTACGAACTGATCATCCTCGACTGGATGCTGCCGGGGCGCGATGGCCTGTCGCTGTGCCGCGACCTGCGCCAGCGCGGCGCGCAGGCGCCGATCCTGATGTTGACCGCGCGCGACGCGCTCGCCGATCGCGTGACAGGTCTCAACGCCGGCGCGGACGACTATCTCACCAAGCCGTTCGCGTTCGAGGAACTGCTCGCGCGCGCACGAGCGCTCCTGCGGCGCTCGGAACTGACGCGGCCGGCGTTGCTGACCATCGACGACCTCACCGTGGATCCGCTCACGCACAAGGTCACGCGCGGCACGCGTTCGCTGGAACTGACGCGCAAGGAATTTTCGATTCTGGAACTGCTGATGCGCCGCCCCGGCGAAGTCGTCAGCCGCACGCGTCTGGCCGAGCAGGTCTGGCAAGCCGACGTGCAGAGCATCGACAACCTCATCGACGTGCACGTCAGCAACCTGCGCCGCAAGATCGATGCGTCGGGCGCGACGCCGCTGCTGCATACGGTTCGCGGCCGCGGCTTTCGCATCGCCGTGCGCGAATGAAGACCCTGAGCTTCCGCCAGCGCCTCGCGATCGCGCACCTCGCCGCGATCATCACGGTGCTGGCGCTGACCGCGTTCGGCGCTTATTGGAGCCTTGCGCGCGCCGTGCACGGCCAGCTCGATGCCGCCCTGCTCGCGCTGGCGGAAACCGAACAAGGTCTTCTGCCGCAGCAGATCGACCAGCCCATCATCGTGCACGAAGTCACGCAGGGCATGGCGCCATCGTTCATCCGGCTCGATCGGCTGGTGCAGATCATCGACGACGACGGGCATCCCCTCGCGCGCAGCGCCAACCTCGGCAAAGCCTCGCTGCCGGCGCCGCCGTCGCTGCTGGCGGCGCTCGGCGAAGGGCGGACGGTCTTCCAGACCTTGACCGGTTTCGGCGACGAGCCGGTGCGGCTGGTGACCGTGCCGATCACGGGACATGGCCGCGTCCGCGGCATCCAGGTCGCCGGCTCCCTCGACGACGTCAACAACGTCGTGCGTTCGGCCAGCCTGCTGTTCGTGATCATGGGCGTCGCGCTGTTCCTCGCGCTCGGTTTCGCGGGCGCCTCCTTGACCCGGCGCGTGTTCGCGGCGATCGACGATGTCGTGAAGAAGGCCCATCGCATCGGCGAGACGAATCTCGGCGAGCGATTGCCTCATCCGGGAACACGCGACGAAATCGGACGCCTGGTCGATACCTTGAACGCGATGCTCGATCGGCTCGAACGCGGGTTCGAAGGCCAGCGGCGCTTCACCGCGGACGCTTCCCACGAGCTTCGCTCGCCGCTGTCGCGACTGCGTACCGAATTGGAAATCGCCCTGCGCCGGCCGCGCGAGGCGTCCGAGTACGTCGACACGTTGCACTCGTGCCTGGAGGAAGTGGAGCGCCTCACCGTGCTGGTCGACGAGCTGCTCGCGCTCGCGCGGCTCGATGCCGGTCAGGACCGCGGCGGCGCCGAGCACATCGCGCTCGATCGCCTGATCGGCGAGACCACGCAGCGCTTCGCCGAGGTCGCGCGCGAACGCGGCGTGCATATCGACGTCAAACCTGCTCCCAGCATCGTTGCTGCGATCGGGCGCGGTCCGGCCAGCATGATCCTGGCCAACCTGCTCGACAACGCGATCAAGTTCTCGCCGCCCGGCGGTACGATCAGCGTGAGCGCTTGCGTGGCCGGCGAGGAAGCCCTGCTGACGGTGACCGACCAGGGGCCCGGCATTCGCTCGGACGAGTTGCCCCATGTCTTCGAACGCTTCTATCGCGGACAGGCCGCTCGCGCCGGAACAGCGCCCGGCGTGGGGCTTGGCCTGGCGCTGTCGCAGGCCATCGCGCGTGCCTACGGCGGGCGCATCGAAGCCGCGCCCGCCGCCGAGCGCGGAGCGTCGTTCCTGGTGCGGTTTCCACTGTCTTCCACGAGCCTTGCCTCGACGGCCATGCCCGACGAGATGTCCTAGACCGCGCCGGCACGCATGCCGGCACGGTCGATGCCGGATCAGCTGCGCGGCAGCGCCAGGAACCGGCTGTTGCGCAGCAGCGCCGCCGACACCAGCGAGACCAGCACGCCGACCGGGAAGATCTCGGTGAACGTCATCGGCATGCGGTAGAACGGATTGGCGTACTCGCGCTTGAACGTCTCCATCTCGGCGCTGAGCTTGGCCAAGGCGTCCGCGCTGGCGCCCTTCGCCTTCTCCTGCTCGATCAGCAGATTGGCGTAGACGTTGCCGAAATCCATGTGCGTGACCGCAAGCGCCGCTTCCCAGGCGAGGACGTACAGCACGCCGGCGACGACGCTGACGCCGAGGCCGAGGCCGAACGCCGGCCAGAAGCGGATGACGCCGCCCAGATCGACGTCGCGATGCCGCTTGATCGCGACGAACACCATGCTGAGCCCGACCAGCATGGTCAGGTAGCCGACCACCATCCCGTACGACGTCGGCAGGTGGTCCTTCACCAGGACGGTGATGCAGAACATGATCCCGCCGACGATCAGGCCCGCGATGGTTCCGTACGAAAGTATTTTGCGCAGCATGTGGAACGCCTCCCTTTGGACAAGTCGAGCCGCCATTACCCGCGCCGTACCGGTGCGAAGCAATCGCCCAAAAAGGTGATTTGCGCGAAATCAGCCTCAATGAGTACCCGTCAGGGCACGATGCCGAGCTCGCGCGCACGGTTGATCGCATCGGTGCGCCGTTTCGCGCCGAGTTTCTCGAACAGACGGGCGACGTGGGTCTTCACGGTATTGGGCGAAACGTTCAGGCGGGCGGCGATCTCCTTGTTCGAACAGCCGGCCGCGATCTCCTGCAGGACTTCCAGTTCGCGCGCGCTGATGCCGAGCGCCGCCTGCGCCTTCGGGTTGCCGTCGAACGCGGCCGGTTTGGACGCGCCGACTGCGCGCACGCCGACGAAGATGCCGAGGCCGAGAAACGCGAGCGCGATCAGGAAGACGTAGATGTCGCCCGAATGCGCGCGCGCCAGGCGTTGGTAGTCGAGCCACTGCAGGGCGAACGTTCCTGCCGCCAGCAGCGCTCCGTAGATGACTGCGCGCTTCCACATCGGCCCCATCCCCTCCTTCCCGCCCGCCCCGGTCGCGCCCTCGTACGGGCGATGCCTCAACGGATCGATCCTTTCAGCGCTTTCGTCACTTCGCCGGCAATGTCGTCCTGCACCCTCAATCGATCGTCCAGCGGCCGGTCGTAGGTCTCCGACCAGATCACGAACCCGTCGTCGGCCCGGACCAGGCGCGACGCGATGCGCAGCGTGCTGCCCGACTTGCGCACGCTGCCGTCGAGCACGTAGGTCACGCCGAGCGAGTTGCCGATCTCGCCGACCGTGGCCTGCTTGCCCTTGAAGTAGAACGAAGCCGTCGGCGCCGACACTTGCAGATTCGGGACCTTGCTCAGCGCGTCGATCAGTTCTTCGGTCATGCCGTCGGCGAACGGTTCCTCGTTCATCGTGTCGGTCAGGTCGAGGAACGGCAGGACGGCGATCGACCGCGACGCGTGCATCGCGGCAGCGGTAGCGACCGCCGGCGGCGCGCGCGCGAGCAGCACATAGGCCGCGAGGCCGCCGCCGATCAGGATCACCGCCGCGGCCGCGAACAGGCGCATCGCAGGACGCGAATGCGTGTTCGGCATGCCGTTCGGCAGCGGCGCCGGCGCCACGTCGCTCCGTGGGCGCGCAGCCGCCGCAACCATGGCGGAGACTTCGCCCTGCTCGGAAACGTCGGCCACCAGCCGATAGCCACGCCGCGGCACGGTCGCGATGTACAGCGGCTGCTTCGAGTCGTCGCCGAGCAGGCGCCGCAGCGACGTCACCGCCTGGTAGACCGAATCGGGCGTGACGATGACGCCGGGCCATGCCCGGTCCAGCAGCTCGTCGATGCTGAACACGTCGCCCGGGCGTTCGGCCAGGCACAGCAGCAGGCGCATCGTGCGCGCCTCCAGCCGGACGGTTTCGGTGCCACGCGAAATCTGGTCCGCGGCCGGATCGACGGACCAGTCGCCGATGCGCAGCGGTGTCTTGGTCGAATAGTCCATACCGGGCGGCTGGCAACCTGGGGCTGATCGTCGTGAACGCGCGACCCGGCGAGTTTCGCACCGGGGCGCCGACCCGGCAATCGCGACCGGCGAAGCGCCGGCGCGGTGCATCGGATACCCCGCACGTTCCTCGCCGGCCCGTCGATTCAGAACGCTTCAGCACGATTCAGAGCGATTTCAGGACTTTCGCGGCGGCCGCTCGGCACAGTCGCCGCCACTCGTTCGCAGTTCGTGAACGCCTCGCACCGGCGTCATGCCGGCCACCGTCTCAAGGAGTCCATTCGATGATCCGTCGTTCCGCTCTCGTCGCCGCCTTCGCGCTCGCATCGGCTTCGCTGCACGCCACTCCCTACACGCTCGAACCGAACTACACCCAAGGCGTATTCCGCTGGGACCACCTCGGCTTCTCCCATCCCGCCGCGCAGTTCAGCCAGGGCGAAGGCACCCTGGAATTCGACCCGATGCATCCGACCGCGGCCTCGGTGACGGTCAAGATTCCGCTGTCCACGATGAACACCGGCGTGCCGGATCTCGACGACGATTTCCGCTCGGCGGACTTCTTCGACACGGCCCGATTCCCGATCGCGACGTTCAAGAGCACGAAGGTCGAGAAAGGCATGAAGCCGGACCATCTCGACGTGACCGGCGATCTCGACCTGCACGGCATCACCAAGCCGCTGACGCTCGATGTCGCGATCCTCAAGGTGGGCACCAATCCGCGGTCGAACCTGGCCACGGTCGGTTTCGAGGCGACGACGACGCTGAAGCGCTCCGACTTCGGCATCGGCAAGTTCATCCCGCAGGTCGGCGACGAGATCAGCATCCAGATCATCGCCCAGGCGGTCGACGCGAAGGCCTACGCGCAGTCCCTGAAGGATCAGGCAGCCCGCGAAGCGGCCGCCAAGGCGGCGGATGCCGTGAAGAAATGAACCGGATTGCCGTGTCGCCGCGAACGGTCGCGGCGGCACGGCACCTCTCGGGCAGGACACGCGATACCGCGCCAGGATGCGGTGCGAAAGCGCAGGCCGGCGGATGCTTCAGCGCACCGCCTTGAACGTGTTGACCAGCGTCAGGTCGAAATCCGCATCGACCTTGGCGCCGCCCGATGCGCTGTCGTCGATGTGCAGCTTGCCGGCGAGATGGTCGGGTTTGTTCGCCGACAACGCGAACGCATCGCCGCGGGTACCGCCGGAATACTGGGCGCGCTCGCCGTTGAGGCGGACCGCGTAGCCGAGGTGGCTGGCATCGCTGTAGTCGACCATGGCGCCGTCGGTCAGTGCCGCATCCGCGCACGACAGCGTCTTGCACGCCTTGATCGCGCTGCCGATGTCGGCGCTCGACAGATAGATGCGCAGGACGCTCCTGCTTTCGTCCATTTCATCCGGGCCGCGCACCAGCCATGCGTATTTCACCGGACTGGAATACGTCTTGAACGCGACGGTGCCGCCGGCCTTGTCGGCCGCCAGCGCCCCTGTCGACGCACAGGCGCAAGCCAGCGCCGCCAGGCCGAGCGGAATTCGGAGCGACATCATGAGTTTTCTCCCCAGCAGGACGAATCGAGTGCCGAGCACCCGGGCGGCCGCGACGCCGTGCACATCGATGTGCAGGAACGCACGGCCCTCGTTCATCCATACGCAAGCTCGCGCGCAACCGTGCCACCACCGATCTCGGGCAGGTTTCGTGGATGGATTTGCGAGCGGCCGGCGATCGCCTAGGGCTGCGCCGCACCGCCGTCGTGCTGTTTCCAATAGGCGAGCAGTTCGACCAGAGCGGCGGGCGTGTTTTGCGGCGCGGGCTTGCCGGCCTGGTTCTTCGTGTTGACGCCATGGCAGGAATCGCAGGCGCGCACTTCGCCCGGCTGCGCGGTCAGCCAATAGCGTTCGCGCACGACCGGCGTTCCCGCGGCATCGGTCGTCTGCCAGGTCATCGCGCGGCGTGCCGGCGCGAAGAAGGCGGCACTGCCGTCGGCGGCGATCTTCACCGCGCCGGCGGGCGCACCCGGGATGCTCTGCATCGCGGCCAGCGCGGCCGGATCGTTGAGCGTGCGCGCGACTTTCCGGCGCGCGGTCGCCGCATGGTTCACGCTGGTCTCGCCGCGCACGGCATCGCCTTGGAGCACCTGAAGCCACTGCAGGCCGTAGACCTTGCCGCGATTGGCGACGGTGCTGTGTCCACCCGGCACCGACAGGTTGAACGGCTGCTGCCGATCGGCGGCGTCGCGGCTGGTGGTGTCGCGCGAAACGAAAACGGCGAGATCCTTCTGCGTCAGCCACGCTCTGAACGCCGACGGATCGACGCCGGCCGCGCCGAAGGCGGCGGCCTCCGGCGCTTCGAGCACCGCACGCGTGGCCGGTGGCACGGGGCGCTCGACGACTTCGACCGGATCGAGCTCCCACAGCGGTCCGTCGTAGCTGACCAGCACATCGGGATCGTAGTAGGAGATCGCCTTGCGGATGCCGGCCTCGCCGGTCAGGCTCGCCTCCGGCTGTAGATAGCCGTTCGCGCCGGCGGCGAGCAGGCGGATGCGGAACTGGTACAGCGGATCGGGTGCGGCGCGCGTGCCGCGGTTGTGATCCTTGTCGTAGGCGTTCGCGTAGGCGGCCACGACGGCGCCGTTCGACAGCATCTGCGGATTGCGATAGCGGCCGTTGAAATCGGCCGGCACCGCGCCGCTGCCGAAACTGCTGCCCGAGCGCGGCGTCAGGTACTTCACCTTGAACGTGTCGGCGGCGGCATGCAGCGGTGCCTGCAGGCTGACGATCTGGCCGGCGGCGTCGGTATAGAACTCCGGCGCGTCGATGCCGAGATAGTGGCCGGGCGTCGTCATGTCCGCGGCGATCTGCAGCCAATTGGTGACCGCATGCGGATTCGTGCGCCCGCCCGCTTCGAAGTCGACGATGGCCGGATCGTCGTTGAAGCTGCGCCCGAAATACGTCAGCAGTTCGTGTGCGCCGATGTGGTCGATCGTCTCCTGCGCGGTGCCGTCCTGGTTCACCGTCCACGGCAGGAACTGGTTGAACGCATGCGAATTGACCTTGCCGACCCCGACGTTGCGCGGCTCGGGAAAGATGTCCTGCGCGTCCGCATGCGCGGCGTCCTTCGCCTCCGACGCGTAGTCGAAACAGCCGTGCGCCGCGGCACCTTCGGCGGTGTCGCATTGCTGGTCGCGCTGCAGATGGTCCCATTGCGTGAAGATCACGCGGCCGTAGGCGTCGACGCCCGGGTGAGAGACGCCGGACGGCGAATCGGTCAGCTGCCAGACGCGGCCGTCCGGATCGATCTTCCAGACGCCGGTGATCGTCGGCGTCGATTCGTATTCGTCGAGCTGCGGATACAGATAAGCCTGACCATTGCGAGGCAGATCGGACGCGAACAGGATGCCGCCGTCCGACGCATACGACGGCTCGACGTTGTTCGCCGCCGCCGGCTGGTGTGCAATTTTCTCGATGTGGATTTTTTCTCCCTGCCCGAACCCGGTCGCTTCGTACAGCTGCCAGTACCAGGTGCCGTAGGTGTATTGCGTCGGCGCGCCGGTGACCATCGAGAAGACGACCTTGCGCGCATCCCAGCTGACGGACGGATCGCGCACGGCGATCGCCTGCGGCCCCTGCAGGCCTTCCATGCCGAGGCCGGCCTCGGCAGTGAGGTTGCGCAGCGTGCCGTCCGGATAGCAGATCCACAGGTCGCCGCCGCGCGGCGACGATTGCATGGCGGTCTGGTGCGTCGCGAAGACGCCGCCGATCGAACCGAATACGTCGGGCGTGGGAAACTGCGTCACGAACAGGATCGGATGCGCGGCGCCGGATGCGGGCGCATGCAATGTCGACGGCGTCTTGGCTTGCGACGCAGCGGGGCTCGCCGGCGATACGGCGAACGCCAACAGCGTGGCGGCGGCAAACAGGATCCTCATCATGCTGAGCTCGACGACCGCGCGATTCCTTGATTGAACATTCCCGCGGCGTTGCAGCTGACGGCGATCGCAGCGACGGCCTCGAATGGCCGATCGATCGGCCGACGAGGCTTCAGCGGTACGGCCGGCATTGTACGTTGCCAGCGTGACAGAGATCACACTTTGCATGCCCGGCCACCGCTCTTCAAGCTGAACGTCCGTGCCCCTGGGCAGGGGCCCCGGGCGACCGGCCGACACGGCGTGACACGCCGACATCGGCCCGAGCCCTGCTATTTCGAGCCCGCCGCGACGCAGTGATACGCTTTGCGGCCGTGGCCGAGCCCCGTCCCCCATCCCCTTGCAGCCGCGACGGCGCGCGAGGACGCGTCGCCCGCCGCTTCGCGGCAGCGCTCGCGCTCGCCCTGTCCGCTCCGATGCTGCGTGCCGACGGACCTTTCGACGCCCGCGTGGAGCGCGCGAGGCGCGTGGAAGCGACCCCCGAAGGAAAAGCCTACGTGCAGACCCTGTGGAAGCAGGTCGGCGCGTATTCGTCCGTCGCGCTGCGCGAATGCTTCCGCAAAGGCACGCCGCCCGACACGCCCTCGTTCGTGCTGGTCGCCAACGTGCTGCCGGACCGCAGCTTCTCGCGCGTCGACCTGCAGCCGCGCACGCCGATGGCGGTGTGCTACGTCGAACACCTCGCCGACGCGCCGTTCCCGAAACCGCCGGAGATCTTCGGCGACGCCGGCATCCCGATCGTGATCGAGATGACGATCGAACCGTGATGGTGAGGCTTCTGCTTGGGCGCATGAAGGTGGAGCACAAGCGGTTCGAAGACTGAAACGCGAAGAACACGAAGAACGGGAAGAAAAGCTACATCGCTTCAATTGTTTCTTCGCGTCCTTCGTGGTTCAAGCTTCGGCTGTTGCTTCGCGTTCGCCGTGATTCAGGCCTTCGCGCATCCGAGCGAACTACTGCGGCCGCACGCGCAAGGCGAGGCTGATGCGCGGTCCGACCGGCGTGCGTGTCTTGGCGATGCCGTGCAGGTAGTGCAGCTGGCTCGAATGGCTCATCACCAGCAGGCTGCCGGCGGCGAGGTCGATCGCGATGCCGCGCTCCGCCGTGCCTTTCGCTTGCGGCCGGATCGCCATGCGCCGCGTCGCGCCGAGCGACAGCAGCGCTATCGGTTCGCCGGCGGCGAGGTCGTGCAGTGTGTCGTGATGCGGCGCGACGCTGTCGTTGCCGTCGCGATAGAGATTGACGCCGATGCTGTTGAACGGCGCACCGATCGCTGCGCACACGCGTTCGGCGGCGACGCGCAACACATCGGCAACTGCCTCCGGTGCCGACGCGTCGACGCGGCCGGCCGTATCGAGAAGGAAGTGCGCGGTGACGCGGGGCACATCGACTTCGCGTTCGTACATCATGCGTCGCGTCGCGCGCCACTCGATGGTGTCGTGCAGGATCGCGAACCAGCGCGCGGCTTCGCCGGCCGACACGAAGCCGGCCTGATACGTGACCTTGCCACGCTCGCTGTCGAGCAAGGGCACGCTGAGATCGAACAGCGCCAGCTGGCTCACGGCGAAGCCTGTGCGTCCTCGGTCTCGTCGACCCCGTCGTCGACGCTTTCGACGTAGCCGCGCTCGGGCCCGTGCAGCAGCTTCGATCGTGCCGCCTGTTCGGTGGCCAGGTCCATCGTCTCGAGCAGGATCGTCTCTCCGGCGACGCGCTTGGCGACGGGCACGCCGTCGCGGTACAGCACGCGCGAGCCGACCAGGCGCGGCACCTTGTCACCGGCCAGCACGCTACCGACGAGGTTCAGCGGATCGGCCCCGCATAGGCACACCCAGGTTTCGTTCGGCGCGCGCTGGCGCAGGCTGCGCAGCGACGCGATCGCTTCGGGCAGCGCGAACTGTTCGCCGGAGATGCCGGCGACGAATCGGCCGCCGCGGATCTCGCCGCGCGCTTCGAGCCGATGGTAGACGCGCACCAGATCGCGCCACGGCGGCAGCCAGTCGGCCTCGTGCGCGAGCAAGCGCCAGCACACGACGCCATAGCGCTTGAGCAGCAGGCGCGCGATGTGTTCGACCGATTCGGCATCGAACTTCGTGCGCGTGCCGGCGGTGTCGTCCTGCTGCGCGCGCCGGCGCACCAGCGACCAGCGCCCGGCATCCTCGATGCCGAACAGTGCAGTGCGGCGGCCATGCCGGCGCCGCGTCGAAGGGCGCTTCGACGACGGCACCAGCAGTGCGCGCAGACCGCTGAAGCTGTCCGCATTGATCAGGCCCGAGGCGACCAGTTCGGCCAGGGCTTCTTCGATCTGCGTATGCAAGAGCCGCGTACCGCCCAGCAGTTCGTCGAAGAACGAGGCGCCATGCGCGGCCAGATGATCGGCCACGGCCTGCGCGCGCGAGGACAGCGGCACCTTCGCACCGGCAGCGAGACCGCCGAAACCGAGCCACGTATCGAGATTGCGCCGCTGCAGCAGCACGATCGGCGTCGCGCGCACCGGCCCGGCGATGCGCTCGGCCGCACCGGCCTTGCGGCCGCGCAGGCGCGTCCACACGACGCGGCCGGCCACGCACAGTGCATCGAGCCAACCGATTTCGTAGCCGGCCACGCGTGCGGGAAGAATCTCGCCTTCCCAGGCCGATGCGGGCGCCTCGTAGCCTTCGAGCTGCGCGAGCACGCCGGCCAGCGCATCGGGACCGGTGACTTGCGTGCCCGGCGCGACGCGCTGCCACTCGAACAGGAACCGCATGAAATCGCGCGCCTCGACCGGCTCGATCTCGCGGCGCAGACGCTTGACCGTGTAGCGATGAATGCGCGCGAGCAGGTGGCGCTCGCACCACTCGATCGCGGCCGGATCGGTCGACGCCGCCGTCGAGAAATGCCCGCGCATGACGAAGCCGTCGGTCTCCAGCGCGAGCAGCGCGAGTTCGACATCGGAATCGGCGACACCGAGGCTGGCTGCGATGTCGCCGACGCGCGTCGGGCCGAGCGCGGTCAGGCGTGCGCGCAGGATGTCGACGAGCGCCTCTTCGGGCGTCCAGGCGACTGCGGCGAATTCTTCGGGAGCGGTGATGGCCGGGGCGCGCGCGGCGCCGGGGAGTATCGCATCGAACTGCGGCAGGCGTTCGGCCGTGACCCAGATGCCGACGCTCCCTCCGCCTTTGGTTTCAGCGTCGACGGTGTCGACGTGGGAAGAGACCGACAGCTTCGTCACGCGCCGATCCGCGGCGAGCCGCTCGAGCCATTGCGACCATCCGTACGTCGCGCGCGCTTCCGCCTCCGTGATGAAGGCAACGCCCAGCAACGCGGCATGCAACTCGTCCGATGAACGCGCCTCCGGCCACGCTTCCTCGCGCACCGCCGCAATCGCTTCGGGATCGAGCCGGCCGAGGTCGTCGGCGCTTTCGACATCGCTCCAGCGCCGACTCGACACGGCCTGCGTGCGCCGCTCCTCCAGCGGCGCGTCGTCGAGATACGCGTACGGCCGCGCGCCGAGCACCTCGGCCGCCAGCGGCGACGGCGCGGTCAGGTCGCGCGCGACGATGCGCACCGTGCCGGCTTCGAGTCCTTTCAGCAGCGCGATCAGGCCGTCGATGTCCATCGCGCCATGCAGGCAGTCGTGCAGGGTCTGCGCGACCAGCGGGTGATCGGGAATCTCGCGTTCGCCGACGAGGTTCTCGGCGCAGGCCACCTGGTCGGGAAATACCGTCGCGAGCAAGTCCTCGGATTTCATCCGCTGCAGCTGCGGCGGCACCTTGCTGCCGCCCTGGAAGCGCGGCAGCGCGAGTGCGGCGACCGCGTTCCAGCGCCAGCGCACGCCGAACATCGGCGCGTCGAGCAAGGCCTGGATCAGCACGTCGCGCACCGACTCGGAATGCAGGTAGCGCGCGACGTCGGCGAGCGGAAAGCTGTGGCTGGTCGACAGCGACAGCACGATCGCGTCCTCGGTCGCCGCGGCCTGCAGCTCGAAGTTGAACTTGCGGCAGAAGCGCTTGCGCAGCGCCAGGCCCCAGGCGCGATTGATGCGGCTGCCGAACGGCGAGTGGATGATCAGCTGCGTGCCGCCGGATTCGTCGAAGAAGCGCTCCATCGCCAGTTCCTGCCGCGTCGGCAGCACGCCGAGCGCTATCTTGGCCGAACCGAGATAGTCCACGAGCTGGCGTGCTGCGGCGTCGGCGAGGCCGACGTCTTCGACCAGATGCTCGAAGACCGCCTGCGTGCCCTCCTCCAAACGCTCCGAAACGTCGGCGCGCAGGCGCGACACCGACATCGACAATTCGTCGCTGCGGCCCGGCGCTTCTCCGAGCCAGAACGGGATCGTCGGCGGCGCGCCCTGCGCGTCCTCGACGCGTACGCGGCCGCGCTCGACGCGGAGTATCCGATACGACATGTTCCCCAATTGGAAAATGTCGCCGGCGATGCTTTCGACCGCGAAGTCCTCGTTGACGCTGCCGACCATCGTCGCCTGCGGTTCGAGCACGACTTCGTAGTCGGCCGTGTCGGGGATCGCGCCGCCGGAGGTGATCGCGGTCAGCCGCGCGCCGCGGCTCGCGCGCAGCACGCCGTTGACGGCGTCGCGGTGCAGGTAGGCACCGCGTGGGCCGCGCCGCGTCGTGAAGCCGTCGGCGAGCATGCGTACGACGGCGGTGAAGTCCTCGCGCGCCAGATGCGCGAACGGATAGGCGCGACGAACCAGATCGAACAGCTCGTCCTCGCGCCATTCGCGGCAGGCGACCTCGGCGACGATCTGCTGGGCGAGCACGTCGAGCGGCAGGCATTCGACGTGCAAGGTATCGAGCTCGCCGCGACGCACCGCATCGAGCAGCGCTGCGCATTCGACCAGTTCGTCGCGCGACTGCGGAAACAATCGCCCTTTCGGCGTGCCGTCGACCTGGTGGCCGGCACGGCCGACACGCTGCAGGAACGTCGCGATCGAACGCGGCGAACCGATCTGGCATACCAGGTCCACGTCGCCGATGTCGATGCCGAGTTCGAGCGACGCCGTCGCGACCAGCGCGCTCAAGTCGCCGCGCTTGAGGCGCTGCTCGGCGTCGAAGCGATGCTCCTTCGCCATGCTGCCGTGGTGCGCGGTGACCTTGTCCTTGCCGAGCCGCTCGGAAAGATGCCGTGCGGCGCGCTCGGCCATGCGGCGCGTGTTGACGAAGATCAGCGTCGTGCGGTGTTCGGCGATCAGCGCTTCGAGCCGCGCATAGACCTGCGCCCAGCTGTCGCCGGACATCACCGCTTCGAGCGGCGCTTCCGGCAGCTCGATCGCGAGGTCGCGCGGGCGGATGTGGCCGGAGTCGACGATCGTGCAGGACAGCGGGGGTGCCGGGTCGAGAGGTGCCCCCTTCCGCCTGCCGGCACCTTCCCCCGCTGCACAGGGGAAGGATTCGATAGGAGGCGACGTTGCTGTCCCTTCCCCCGCTGAACGGCAGAAGGATTCAATAGGAGACGCCGTTGCTGTCCCTTCCCCCGCCTGCGGGGGAAGGTGGCCGGAGGCCGGAAGGGGGGAACCCGATGGTAGACGAGGTTCGGCACCCGTCAGAAACCTCGCGACCTCGCCGATCGGCTTCTGCGTCGCCGACAAGCCGATCCGCACCAGACGCCGGTCGCACAGTTCGTCGAGCCGCTCCAGCGACAGCGCCAGGTGTGCACCGCGCTTGTTCGGCGCCAGCGCATGGATTTCGTCGACGATGACCGTGCGCGTCGTCGACAGCATGCGCCGGCCCGATTCGGATCCGAGCAGGATGTACAGCGATTCCGGGGTCGTCACCACGATATGCGGCGGACGCTTGCGCATCTTGTCGCGTTCGGCCTGCGGCGTGTCGCCGGTGCGCACGCAGGTGCGGATCTCGACGTCCGGCTGCCACAGCCGCAGCAATTCGTCACGGATGCCGGCCAGCGGCGCTTCGAGGTTGACACGCACGTCGTTGGAGAGTGCTTTCAGCGGCGATACGTAGACGACGGCGGTCTCGTCCGGCAGCGCCTGCTCGACGCCGCGGCGGACCAGGTCGTCGATCGCAGCAAGAAATGCCGCCAGCGTCTTGCCCGAGCCGGTCGGCGCCGCGATCAGCGTGTGCCGGCCGGCCGCGATCGCCGGCCACGCTTCGGCCTGCGCCGGGGTCGGTGCAGCGAATGCGCCGCGGAACCAGCTGGCAACGGCGGGATGGAAGGTCTCGAGCGGCATCGGCGTAGTCTGCGCAAGCGTGTCTCATATCCTGAAACACGGATCGCGGACTGCCAAATTGGGGCCGAAACGCGCCTAGGTCAAGCCGAACCGGCGAATCAGCCAGCCCTTCATGACCTGGGTCAGGCCGAGGTAGGCCATCAGGATCGGCGCGAGAAACAGCCAGTAGCCGTGCGGCAGCGGCACGAAGCCGAACAGCGGCGCCAGCGGCGAATACGGCAGCGCCGCGCCGATCACGCAGATCAGGATCGTGGTCAGGATCAGCGGCGTGCTCGCGCGGCTCTGCAGGAACGGAATGCGGTTCGTGCGGATCACGTGCACGACGAGCGTCTGCGACAGCAGCGATTCGACGAACCAGCCGGTCTGGAACAGCGCCGGGTTCGTTCCCGCCTTGAACGCGAACCACATCAGCGCGAACGTCAGGTAGTCGAAGATCGAGCTCAACGGCCCGATGCAGACGACGAACCGCGCGATCGCGCCCATGTCCCACTGGCGCGGCTTGCGCAGGAACTCGGCATCGACCTCGTCGGTCGCGACCGGCGCCTGCGACATGTCGTAGAGCAGGTTGTTGACCAGGATCTGCACCGGCTGCATCGGCAGGAACGGCAGCAACGCGCTGGCGCCGACCACGCTGAACACGTTGCCGAAGTTCGAGCTCGCCGTCATGCGGATGTACTTGAGGATGTTGCCGAACACCTTGCGGCCTTCGATCACGCCCTCCTCGAGCACGGTGAGGCTTTTCTCGAGCAGGATGATGTCGGCCGATTCCTTGGCGATGTCGACCGCCGTGTCGACCGAGATGCCGACGTCCGCCGCGCGCAGCGCCGGGCCGTCGTTGATGCCGTCGCCGAGGAAGCCGACGACGCGGCCGTCGCGCTTGAGCGCCTCGATCACGCGCACTTTCTGTTGCGGATTGAGCCGCGCGAAGACCTGGCAGTCGCGCACGGAGGCGGTCAGCTCGCCGTCGCCGAGCGCATCGACGTCGGGACCGAGCAGCACGCGCTGCGGATCGATGCCGACCTGGCGGCAGACGTGGCGCGTGACGATGTCGTTGTCGCCGGTCAGTATCTTCACGTCGACGCCGTGCGCGAGCAGCGCCGCGATGGCCTCCTTCGCATCGTCCTTCGGCGGATCGAGAAACGCCATGAAGCCGACCAGGGTCATGCCGGCCTCGTCGGCGACCGACCAGGCGCGGTTCGACGCCGCCGCGCGCTTGATCGCCACCGCGATCACGCGAAAGCCGTCGGCGTTGAGTTCGCGCGTGAGCTCGCGCACCTGCGCGAGACGCTGCGGCGTCAGCGCATCGACGCTGTCGCCATGCGCAATCTCGCTGCAGACTTGCAGCGTCTCGGCGACGGCGCCCTTGCTGATCAGCAGATGCGTGCCTTCCGGCGTACGCACGACGACCGACATGCGCCGCCGCGCGAAATCGAACGGCACTTCGTCGACGACCAGATGGTCGGCCTTGAGCCGCGCCTGTGCCTCGGGCGGCAGCGCGTCGAGCACGGCGATGTCGAGCAGGTTCTTCAGGCCGGTCTGGTGATGGCTGTTGAGCCAGGCCAGTTCGAGCACGCGCTCGTCCTCGTCGCCGCCGACGTCGACGTGGCGCTCGAGGATCACGCGGTCCTGCGTCAGCGTGCCGGTCTTGTCGGTGCACAGCACGTCGATCGCGCCGAAATTCTGGATCGCCGGCAGGCGCTTGACGATGACGTCCTTCTTCGCCATCGCGAGCGCGCCCTTGGCGAGGTTCACCGTGACGATCATCGGCAGCATCTCGGGCGTGAGACCGACAGCGACGGCGACCGCGAACATGAAGGCGTCCAGCCACTCGTGCTTGATGAAGCCGTTGAGCAGGAACACCAGCGGAACCATCACCGCGATGAAGCGCAGCATCAGCATGGCGAAGCGGCGCACGCCGATGTCGAAGCTGGTCGGCGCGCGCTCGCCCGAGATCGCGCCGGCGAGCGCGCCGAAATACGTCGCGCGGCCGGTCGCGGCGACCACGCCGAGCGCGGCGCCGCTGATCACGTTCGAGCCCATGAAACAGAGGTTGCGCGCTTCCAGCGGCGTCTTCGCCTCCAGATCGATCGCGGCGAACTTCTCGACCGGCAGCGATTCGCCGGTCAGCGCCGATTGATTGATGAAAAGATCCTTGGCCGAGATCAGGCGCAGGTCCGCCGGCACCATGTCGCCGGCCGAGAGCAGTACCAGATCGCCCGGCACCAGCGCCTCGATCGGCACTTCCATGCGCACGCAGCCGCCGTCCTCTTCGCGGCGCCGCACCGTCGCCGTATTGCTGACCATGCGCCGCAGCGCTTCGGCGGCGCGATCGGAGCGGCTTTCCTGCACCCACGACAGCGTCACCGCGATCGCCACCATCGCGAACATGATGACGGCGCCGATGCGGTCGTCGCCGAACCACGAGACGACGGCCAGGACGATCAGCAGGACGTTGAGCGGGTTGGCGAGCCGGCGCAGCAGCTCGGCCGCGGGCGAGCGCCGACGGTCGCCGGCGACGACGTTCGCGCCGTGCACGGCGATGCGCTCTTCGATCTGCGCCGCATTGAGCCCTTCGCTGCCGCTGTCCAGATGCGCCAGCGTTTCCGCCGCGACGGTGCCGGCGTACACGAGCAGCGGATGATCCGCGCGCGGACGCCGCGGATCGGTCAGTCGATCGCGTGCCACGGCAGGCAGCCAGACCGAAAAAGCGCTGAGATTGAACATGACGACTCCTGGCCACGGGGCTTTCGCCGCCGTCGCGTCGAGTCGGTCGCTGGAGTCGTCAAAGGGATCTGCGAGCCGCGTGGCGGCGAAGCGGTTCTTCGACTCAGGCGGCCATCCGGGACGGAGCGGCAGCGCGGCGGGTTCCTGGGCTACTGCCAACGTCCACGGGGACGACCTCTGATCGGGGAATGCACGAAAGATTTCGTGTTCGCCAAGTATGTCCGGAAATGCTTACTCGAACCTTTCAATCGCTCGGCGGCCGCGTGCCGCGTCGACTCGCCACGATCGATGCGGGAGGCGCGTCAGCGATTCGCGAGCAGGACGCCGAACAGCACCCAGCCGAGCAGCAGCAAGCCGGCCGCGGTGTAGAGGTAGCACGCCGTCCAGTTCATCGCGACGTTCGACGCGGCGTAGTAGCGGTTCATGGCGATGGCGACATCGCGCAGCAACGGCCGAGCGGGACGGTCCACCTTGATGCGGCCGATGCCGCGCGCATGGAAGACCGACACCGAGATGTGCGTGCCGCTCGGGGTCAGGTACACGCCGCCGAACCCAACCTCGTTGCGCAAGCCGAGCGTCTTCAACGACGCACGCAGGCCTTCGTGCAGCGATGTCGTCGTGACGCCGTAGGCCCAATAGCCGCGCGCGCCGAAGTAGAGGGCCGCCCAGATCAGACCGGCGCACGACAGCGCGCCGATGAGGACATACGACCATTGCTGGCCCAGGTGGCCGCCGAACAGCGCGCTGATCATCCACCCGAGCTGCGTCGCCGCCCATGCGCCGATGCACAGCAGCACCCATCGCCCCGAAACGAGGAACGGATGCCTGACCAGCAAGCCGCGCAAACCGATGGCCAGGAAGCAGCACGCCATCAGCAGCATGCAAACCGGCATGACCCAATGAAGGTAGAACGACTGATCCACGGCAACATGCTCCCGGATGCGAGTCGGATTACGACGGATGCAACCTAGCAGACCCCGGCTGACAACAAGCTTTCAGTTCCGGCGCACGCGTTCGGCGATCGCATCGAAGAACGCGGACGGCAGCTCGGCGCGCACCGGCACGCACCAGAAGCCCTGCGTCGCGAACGCGAGGCATTTGACGGCGTCCTTCTCGGTCATCAGGACCGGCACGTCGTCGCCGAAGGCGAGATCGGCCGCGGCGAACGCATGGTGATCGGGGAAACCGTGCGGCACGACGTCGATGCCGTGCGCGCGCAGTCCGTCGAAGAAGCGTGCCGGATTGCCGATCGCGGCGACCGCATGCACGCGCTGTCCCGCGAACGATTCGAGCGGCCGCGTTCCGGTCGCCGCGGTCATCGGCACCGCCATCTCCCCGACCAGGCGCATCGGGATCTCGTCCGCCTGCGCGGCGCCGCCGTTGCAGATGCGAAACGCGATCGATGCCAGCCGCGACAACGGCTCGCGCAGCGGTCCGGCCGGCAGCAGCTGTCCGTTGCCGAAGCGGCGCTGCCCATCGATGACGCAGATCTCGAGATCGCGCGCGAGCGAGGGATTCTGCAAGCCGTCGTCGGCGATCACGACATCGACGCCGCGTTCGATCAGCAAGGCGGCGGCGCGCGCGCGATCGCGCCCGACCGCGACCGCGACGCCGGTGCGCTTGCGGATCAGGCACGGTTCGTCGCCGACGCGCGCCGGTTGCACGACATCATCGACGAGCAACGGTCCGCGCTCGCTGCCGCCGTAGCCGCGGCTGACGACGCCGGGCTTGAATCCGCGCGCGCGCAGCGCTTCGACCAGGGCGATCACCAGCGGCGTCTTGCCGCTGCCGCCGGCGGTGAGGTTGCCGACCACGATCAACGCGACCGGCAGGCGCCGGGGCTTGCGCCAGCCTTGGCGATACGGCGCCAGATGCAGCCAGCGCAGCGCACGATAGACCGGCACCAAGGCGTCGAGCCAGGCAGGTATCGCGGCGCCGCCGTACCAGATCCGCTCGATCCGCGCGCCGAGGCGGCTCATCTCAGGACTCGATGGCGGCAGCGTGCGTGCGGACGTCGTCCCTGAATTGCATGCGGTGCAACGCGGCGTAGTGGCCGTTCCTCGCCAGCAGCGCGGCATGGCTGCCCTGCTCGACGATCGCGCCGTTGTCGAGCACGACGATCTGGTCGGCATGTTCGACCGTGGACAGGCGATGCGCGATCACGATGACGGTGCGGTTCTTGATCAGCCGCGTCAGCGCGCCCTGGATCAGGCGCTCGGATTCGCTGTCGAGCGCACTGGTCGCTTCGTCGAGGATCAGGATCGGCGCGTTCTTCAGCAGCGCGCGCGCGATCGCGATGCGCTGGCGCTGGCCGCCGGACAGCAGCACGCCGCCCTCGCCGACGCGGCTCTGGATGCCGTCCGGCAGGTGGCGGATGAATTCCATCGCATTGGCGGCTTCGGCGGCGGCGACGATGTCCGCCTCGCTCGCACCGGCGAGTCCGCCGTAGGCGATGTTGTGCGCGATGCTGTCGTCGAACAGCATCACGCTCTGGCCGACCCACGCGATCTGTTCGCGCAGGCTGGCCAATGTGTAGTCGCCGAGCGCGTGGCCGTCGAGCAGCACGCTGCCACCCGTGGGCTCGTACAGACGCGGAATGAGACTCGCGAGCGTCGACTTGCCGCTGCCGGAGCGCCCGACCAGCGCAGTGACGCTGCCATGCGGGCAATGCAGGTTGACGCCGCGCAGCGCCGGCACGGCGTTCTCGGCATAGGACATGTGCACTTCGCGGAATTCGATCTCGCCTTCGAACCGTGCGAGTTCGAGACGGCCCTCGTCGCGTTCGCCCGGCGTGTCGATCAGCGAGAAGATCTCGTCGGCCGCGGCGATGCCGCGCTGCAGGTTCGCCTGCACCGTGGTCAGGCGCTTCAGCGACGGCAGGATGCCGCCCATCGACAGCATCAGCGAGGTGAAGTCGCCCGGCGTCAGCGTATGCAGCATCGACGGCCGCGTCGCCAAATAGATGATCAGGGCCAGCGATATCGCTGCGATCAACTGCACGAACGAACTGGCCAGTCCGTTCGTCGAGGCGACCTTGAGGCTCAGCCGCCGCGTCTGTTCTGACACCGCATTGAAGCGCGCGGATTCGTAGCGCTGGCCGCCGAACACCTTGACCTCGCGGTTCGCGCCCACCGCTTCCTCGATGACGCCGGTCACGGTGCCCATCGAGCCCTGGATGCGCCGGCTGATGCGCCGGTAGCGTCGTCCGACGTAGACGACGAGCGTGCCGACCAGCGGCACCATGATCAGCAGCGCCAGGGTCAGCTTGGTGCTGATCAGCAGCATGTTGACGATGTAGAAGGCGACGCTGAGACCGTCGACGACGGCGACCTTCACCGCGTCGGTCGACGCCTGCGCGACCTGCTCCGAACTGTAGGTGATGCGCGCGATCTGATGGCCGGACGACTCGCGGTCGAAGAACGCCGACGGCAGCCGCAGGTAGTGATCGAACACCTGCTGGCGCATCTGCTGCACGACGCCGCGGCCGATGTAGGCGGTGCCGTAGTCGGTCACGTACATGCCGACGCTTCGCACCAGGAAGATCGACACGATGATCATCGGCATCCAGAAGATCCACACCGGATCGCGCAGGATGAACAGGTTGTCGAGCATCGGCTTGATCGTGTGCGCGAACAGGCCGAGGCCGCCGGCGTCGAGGATCATGCCGACGACGGCGGCGAGCGCGATCGGCCAGTAGCGCTTCGTATAGCCGAGCAGGCGCGCGTAGATCGCAAGCCCGGAGCGACCGGACGGAAGTCCGCTCACTTGGATCCTGCGCCCTGCGCCTGCGTCGTCGCGATCGACAGCCGCGTGAAGCCGAGCCCGCCGAGCGCGTCCATCGCGGTGACCACCGCCTGGTGCGGCGTCAATGCGTCGGCCCGCAGCATGACCGGACGCTGGCGGTCGTCGCCGGCGACGCGCGCGATGGCCTCCTTCAGCGAATCGAGTCCGGGATTGAGCACTTCGTCATTGTCGATGAAATAGTGGCCGTCGCGATCGATCAGCACCGTCAGCGCGTCGCGCTGTTCGCTCTGCTCGGCCGAATCGGCCTGCGGCAAGGTGACCTGCATGCGCGCGTTCTGCACGAACGTGGTCGTCAGCACGAAGAACATCAGCAGGGTCAGCAGCACGTCGATCAGCGAGATCACGTTGATCTCGAAATCGTCCTCGCGGCGGGCGGAAGCGATGCGCACGGCCGATCAGCTGCCGGTACGCGCGACGCGCACGGGCGCTGCGGCGACCGCGCTTTCGGCGGTCGTGGCGGTCAGCTCGTCGGTGAGCAGGAACACTTCGCGCTCCATGTCGACGACGAGGTCGGACACGCGGCTGCGGAAATAGCGGTGGAACACGTAGGCTGGGATCGCGACGCACAAGCCCGCGGCCGTGCAGATCAGCGCCTCGCCGATGCCGCCGGCCATTTTGAGCGGATCGCCGACGCCGCTGACCATCACCGCGAAGAACATGCGGATAAGGCCGAACACGGTGCCGAGCAGGCCGAGCAGCGGGGAGATCAGCGCGATCGTGCCGAGCGTGCTCAGGAAGCGCTCGAGCCGGTGCACGACGTGGCGGCCGGTGTCCTCGACGCGCTCCTTGATGATGTCGCGCGGGCGGTAGCGCACGCTCAGCGCGGCCGCGAGCAGCTCGCCGAGCGGCGAGTTCGTGCCGAGCGCGGCCAGGTGCTCGGGATCGAGCTTGCGCGTGCGCGCCCACTCGCGCACCTCGTCGCCGAGGCCGGGCGGCAGCACCGCCTTGCGGCGCAGCGTCCAGAAGCGTTCGAGGATGATCGCCAGCGCGATCGCGGAACAGAGCAGGATCGGCAGCATCGCCCAGCTGCCGGCCATCAGGATTTCCAGCACGAACCCACCCTTTCAATCTGGTTGTGAGCAGCGCGCATGATAGCAGCGCGGCCACCGCGGTCTGTGCAGTCCGTTACAGCCGTTGACTATTCGCGCCAGTAGCGCCGCTGCCGCTCGCGCTCGCGCGAGACCAGCCGCGGCGGGGCGTCGGGCGGAAAATCGATCTGCAGGGCGCCGGCGGCAGCCGTGTTTTCGAGCGGTACGCCCAACTGCCGGTAGCGTTCGACGACCTGCGGATTCGGGTGCCCGAACCGGCTGCGCCAACCCGCCGAAACGAGGGCGAGCAGCGGTTTCAACGCCGCGATGAACTCGGCGCCGGACGAACTCTTGCTGCCGTGGTGCGGCACGACGAGCACCAGCGGCGCGCCGGCGCCGGCCGCCCGGGCGACATCCGGTTCGGCCCGAGTGCTGATGTCGCCGGTCAGCAGCAGCCGCCCCGCCCTGCCCTCGACCAGCAGCACGCAGGAGCGATCGTTGCCGCTCGCCGCCGGCGCGTCCGTGCCGGCGTCCGCAGGGGGATTGAGCACGCGGAAAGCGACGTCGTCCCACCGCCACGCCTGCCCTGCGCGACAGGGTTCGGACGACATCGGCAGCCGCTGCGGTTCGCCGCTGTAGCGCGCCGCTTCAGGATAGGCCCTGGCGACCGCGGGCGCGCCGCCGGCGTGGTCGTTGTCGCCGTGGCTGACGATCAGCACGTCGAGCGCGCGAATGCCAAGTGCATGCAGGGTCGGCAGCACGGCCGCTTCGCCCAGATCGAACTCGGACGGATAGCGCGCGCCGGCGTCGAACAGCAGCGCGTGCTCGCGCGTGCGCACGAACACCGACAGCCCCTGGCCGACGTCGATCACGATCGCCTCGAACGCGCCGCGCGGCGGCGGCGGCCGGTTCGCCAGCAGCAGCGGGAGGAACAGCAGCGCACCGAGCCAGCGCGCCGGCACGCCGCGCGGCAGGAACATCCAGAACGCTCCCAGCGTCGCCAGCAGCAAGGTCCACAACGCGACTTCCGGCAGGTAGGCGTGTGCGCCCGGCCACGTCGCCATCCATTCCAGCAGCCACCATTGCGCATGCGCGATCCAGCCGGCCAGCACGAGCAGCGGCGTCGCCAGCGGCGGCCAGGCGAGCAGCGCGAGAATGCCGAGCAGGCACAGCGGCACGATCACGAAGCTGATCAGCGGCACGGCGATCAGGTTCGACAACGCGCCGACCGGCGAGGCTTCGCCGAAGAACCACACAGACAGCGGCAGCAGCGACACGGTCATCACGAGCTGGCCGACACCGAGTTCGCGCAGGAAGGCCAGCAACCCGTGCCCGCGCGTCAGGCAGAGCATCAGGAAGGCGACGCCGACGAACGAGAGCCAGAAGCCGGGCGCCAGCGTCGCCAGCGGATCGAACAGCAGGATCGCGAGCAACGCCAGCGCCAGCGAGTGCGCACCGCCGCTGCTGCGGCGGCCGAAGCGCGTCAGCGCGACGACGGCGATCATCGCCACCGTGCGCACGGTCGGCAGGCTGCCGCCGGCGAGCACGCCGTAGAGCACGGCCGTCGCCAGCGCGGCCGGCGCCTGCGCGACCGGAAAGGCCACGCGGAGCCCGAAGCGCGGCCACAGCCACCACAGCAACCGGATCAGCAAGGCGCCGAATGCTGCAGCGACGCCGACGTGAAACCCCGAGATCGCGATCAGGTGCGGGATGCCGTTCGCGCGCGCGACGTCCCAGTCTTCCTCGTCGAGACCGCGCGTATCGCCGATCGCGAACGCCTGCAGCAGCGCTGCGTCGTGCGGATCGGCGACGCGCTCGGCGATGCCGCGCGACAACGTCTCGCGCAGCCGGTCGACGCAGAACGCGCGCGCGCCGATGCGACGATTGGACGGCGCATCGCGCACGTAGCCGACCGCGGCGATGCCGCGCTCCAGCGCCTGCCGTTCGCTGTCGAAGCCGCCGCGATTGACCAGTCCGCGCGGGCGCTTCAGGCGAAGCTGCAATTGCCAGCGGCTGCACGTCTCGAAGCCGTCCGGAGGTTCACCGTACCAGGACAACCTGGCGCGGCCGTGCAACGCGATCGCCTTGCCTTCGAATTCGGCGTTTTCGATCTGCAGCACGAAACGCGTCGCGTCTTCGCGCTTCTTCGGCAGTCCGTCGACGACGCCGACGACGCGAAGATCGCTCCCCTCCAGCTCATGCGGCAGGCGCGCATCGAGCGCGACGTCGGCGCGCAGCGCACACCAGGCGAAACCGAGCAGGACGCAGCCGGCCAGTCGCCAGCGCGGCCGCATGAGCAGGATCAATGCACCCGGCATCAGCACGATGTCGAGCCAGCGCGGCGGCAGGTTCGGCAACGCGTGTACGGCGAGTACGCCGAACAGCACCGCGAGCGCACTTGCGGTACCGATGATCGGCGTCGCGCGCCTTCCTGCAGCCGGCTCCATGCCCGATGAACTCCCCTGCGAACGCATCCCGCGTCCCCGCCGTTTCGCCGCCGCGGACCGATGCCGCGGCGTTCGTGTCGATTCGCTTTTGCGCGCGCGTGTGCGCGATGCCGACGTCAGCCCCTTCCCGACGCCGCCTTCTTCCCGTTCTTACTCGAACGGCAACGGCGGCGTGCGCCGATCGCGGCTACGCCACCGCGTTGAGCGTGCCGCCGGACAATTCCAGGATCCGTTCCGCGCGCGCCGCCAGGCGCTGGTCGTGCGTCACCAGCACCAGGGCCGTTCCGATCTCGCGATTGAGTTCGAGCATCAGCTCGTACACCTGCGCCGCGTTCTTCTCGTCGAGATTGCCGGTCGGCTCGTCGCCGAGCACGCACGCCGGCCGTGCGACCAGCGCGCGCGCGACGGCGCAGCGCTGGCGCTCGCCGCCGGAAAGTTCCCCGGGCTTGTGTTCGAGTCGCTGGCCGAGTCCGACGCGGCCGAGCAGCGCAACCGCGCGTTCGCGCGCTTCGCCGATCGCCGTGCCGCGGATCAGCAGCGGCATGCAGACGTTCTCGACCGCCGTGAACTCGGGCAGCAGATGGTGGAACTGGTAGACGAAACCGAGCGACTGGTTGCGTAGCTCGCCGCGCGCGCGATCGGACAGACGCGACATCGTCTGCCCTTCGACGATCACCTCGCCCGACGTCGGCGCATCGAGCCCGCCGAGGATGTGCAGCAAGGTGCTCTTGCCGGTACCCGAAGCGCCGATGATCGCCACCGTCTCGCCGCGCCGAACGGACAGATCGACGTTGCGCAGCACATCGGTGCGCAGCTTGCCTTCCTGATACGTCTTGGCGACGGCGTCGGCGCGCAGCACGACTTCGTCGCGCGCGGGAATCGGGAATCGGGAATCGGGAATCGTAGAAGTGGCGTTCATGGCTTTCTGGTTTGTCGATCGGCTCTCGTGCGTCGGTGCTTTCAACGATTCCCCACTCCCCACTCCCGATTCCCGGCTACTCATACCTCAACGCCGCCGCCGGATCCGTCTTCGCCGCGCGGCGCGCCGGATACAGCGTCGCCAAGGTGCAGAACGCAAACGCCGTGAACGCGATCCAGATCACGTCGGGCCAGTGCAGGTCGCTCGGCAGTTCGCTGATGTAGTAGACGTCCGGCGACAGGAACACGACGTGGAAGGTCTGCTCGATCCAATGCACGATCGCGGCGAGATTGAGCGAGAGCAGCACGCCGAAGAACACGCCGAGCCCAATGCCGAGCGAGCCGACCATCACGCCCTGCACCATGAACGTGCCCATCACCGAGCGCGGGCTCTGCCCGAGGGTGCGCAGGATCGCGATGTCGGCCTGCTTGTCCTGCACCAGCATGACCAGGGTCGACACGAGATTGAACGCGGCGACCGCGACGATCAGCGAGAGGATCAGGAACATCACCTTCTTCTCCATCGCGACGGCCTTGAAGAAGTTGCTGTGGCCCTGCATCCAGTCGGTGACGCGGTAGTACTCCGAACCGAGCGTGTCGGCGAGCGTCTGCGCCAGCTCGCGGCCGACCGAATAGGCCTGGAACATATCGTCGAGCTTGAGGCGGATGCCGGTCGGGCCGGCGAGGCGATACAGCGTCTCGGCATCCTGCATCTGCAGGATCGCCAGGCCCGAATCGTATTCCTGCATGCCGGCTTCGAAGATGCCGACGACGGTGAATTGCTTCATGCGCGGAATCGCACCGATCGGCGTCGCACTGATCTCCGGGGTGACAACGGTGACTTTGTCGCCGACGCCGACGCCGAGCGTCATCGCCAGTTCCTTGCCGAGCACGATGCCGAACTTGCCTTGCACGAGGTCGTCGAGCTTGCCCTGCACCATGCGCTGGTCGATGTCGGAAACCTTCGGCTCGAGGTCCGGCATCACGCCGCGGATGATCGCGCCGCTGACGCGCGACCCCTGCAGCATCGCCTGGCGTTCCACGTATGGCGCGGCGCCGAGCACGTGCTTGTTCTCGTAGGCGAGCTTCAGCGCCTGCGGCCAGTCGCGCACGCTGTCGTCGACGCCTTCGATCGTCGCGTGCGAGACCATGCCGAGGATGCGGTCCTTCAATTCCTTGTCGAACCCGTTCATCACCGAGATCACGGTGATCAGCGCCGTCACGCCGACCGCGATGCCGAGGATCGAAACCAGGGAAATGAACGAAATGAAGTGGTTGCGCCGCTTCGCCCGCGTGTAGCGCAGGCCGATGAACACTTCGAGGGGACGAAACATGCGGAATCCGGTTCCTTGTCGGCCGTGGCTGCGCAACTGCGACCGCGAACGGCGGCGAGAGTGCCGCAAGCGCCCCGCGCCGGCAAGCGAACCGGCCTACTCCGCGTGTGCGACTTCGGCGCGGGCGAGCAGCAGGATCAGGCGGCGGCGCGTCTGCCGATCGAGATTGTCCGGCGCCAGGACGATGCGGAAATGGCTGCGCGGACCGTCACGGAAGCCCAGTGCCAGCAGTGGACCGAGGTGCGCGTGCGAGATCAGCAGCGCCGCGTGCTCGTTGCCGGCGCGGTCGATCAGGCTCCAGCCGGAGGCGCGCCAGGCGACACGGACGAAGCGCGGCCGCGCATGCTGATGGAGCGCGCAGGCGGCCGCGGCCAGCACGGTCAGCGACACGGCGGCGCAGGCGACGGCCGGCAGCGCACTCAGCCAGGGAGCGACGGCCGCGAGCGCCGCGACGAACCCGGCCGCGGCGCCGATCCAGCGCGACGGGCGGACGTCAAACGCGATGGTCGGCGCGGATTTCACGCACCAGCTCCAGCAGGCGCGGATCGCCCGGGTCCTGCTTGCCGACCAGCCAATCCCACAGATCCGGGTCCTGCGCATCGAGCAGCAGCGAGAAGCGCTCCAGCGTCTGCGCGTCGGCGCCGGCCGCATGATCGTCGATCCATTGCTGCAGCAGCCGATCGAGCTCGCGCGTGCCGCGCCGGCAGCGCCAGCGCAGGCGGCCGATGGTCGCCGCATCGTTCACCATCGCCCGTCCCGGCCGCGCAGCGGTCGCATGCTAGATGTCCGTCCTGCCGCCGGCAGGCGCCTGCGCGCGGCGCTGGTAGAACGCCAGGATCGTCCGCGCCGCATCGTCGACCATCCAGCGCCCCAGCGGACCGGCGTACCAGTTGAAACGCGTGCTGATGCGATAGTGGACGACGATGGCGAGGCGCGTGCCGCCGTCTTCCGGTTCCAGGCGATACGAGGTGTCGACAAGGTCGAAATAGCGCCCGCCGATCGTCACGTGCTCGTCGAGCGCGCCGGGCGGGATCGAATCGGCCGCGAAACGGTAGCTCCAGCGGATGTAGCGGTTCTCGTCCCAGTCGAGGATCGGCTCGTCGAAATGTACGTCATGCTGCCAGCGCAGCTTGCGCACGCGACCTTCGGCGGTGTCGACCGTCAGTGCCGACACCGGGTACGGCACGCCGATGCGCCAGGCCCAGCCACTGGCCATTTCGGCCGGTTCGATCGCGTCGGCGTCGTTGATCAGTTGCCAGATGCGCTCGGGCGGCGCGGCGATGTGGATCGATTCGGTCGAGATCAGCGTCGCATCGGGCAGCGGCAGGCGGTGCTCGTACAGGCCGGTCGCCAGAGGCAGCATCAGGATCGCGCTGGTCGTGCCGAGCGAAGGCTTCTCGCGGACGACCAGATACGCAACGAGGCCGCCCAACGAAGCCAGCGCGAGGAAAATCGGCATGGCGAGCACGATGCAGATGCTGCCTTCGATCGCGAGAATCGCCGTGCCGCCGAGAAAGACCGCAGTCGGCGCCCACGGCAACAGGAAGGCGGTCGACCACTTGCGGCGCGACTCGGGCAGTTGCCAAACCGTCCACAGGCCGATCAGGAACGGCACGAGCAACAGGAACGACACGAGCATCACGCCGCTGCCGCCCAGCTGCGAATGGAAAATCGACAGGCCGAACGCGAGACGCATCAACAGCCCGTAGCTCGCGCCGCCGAGCAAGGCCCAGAACCACCAGCCGGCCTTCAGGGCTTCCCGCGTATCGGGCGCCCGATCGGGCTCGGGTGGCGGCGGCAGCGGAGGCGGCGTCTCGGAAAGCTCGTTCATGCGGTCCGTTTCGGGAAATCGTCCTCCCGCATTGTAGCCGCAGGCCGCGAGCCTCCGCGTCAGGCGCCGTTGCGCTCGACGATCAGCGTCTTGATCCCGGCAATCGCCTTCGCGGGGTTCAACCCCTTCGGGCACGTGCGCGCGCAATTCATGATCGTGTGGCAGCGATACAGCTTGAACGGATCTTCGAGTTCGTCCAGGCGCGCGCCGGTGTCCTCGTCGCGCGAGTCGACGATCCAGCGGTACGCCTGCAGCAGCACGGCCGGACCGAGGTAGCGCTCGCTGTTCCACCAGTAGCTCGGGCACGAGGTCGTGCAGCAGGCGCACAGGATGCACTCGTAGAGGCCGTCGAGCTTGGCGCGGTCTTCCTTCGACTGCAGGCGCTCGCGATCCGGCGGCGGCGGCGTCTCGGTCCGCAGCCACGGCTTGACCGAGCCGAGCTGGGCGTAGAAATGCGTCAGGTCCGGCACCAGGTCCTTGACCACCGACATGTGCGGCAGCGGATAGATCTTGACGTCGCCGCTCGGGCAATCTTCGATCGCCTTCGTGCACGCCAGCGTATTGGTGCCGTCGATGTTCATCGCGCACGATCCGCAGATGCCTTCGCGGCACGAGCGGCGGAACGTCAGCGTCGAGTCGATCTCGTTCTTGATCTTGATCAGCGCGTCGAGAACCATCGGCCCGCAGGCCGCGAGGTCGACGTCGTAGGTGTCCACGCGCGGGTTCTCGCCGTCTTCCGGCGTCCAGCGATAGACGCGGAACGTACGCACCTTCTTCGCGTCGGGCTTGGCCGGGAAATGCTTGCCGGCTTTGATCTTGGAGTTCTTGGGTAACGTAAATTCAGCCACGTTTGCCTCGCCTGTCGATTTTGCTCCGCGTCCGTCTCGGCGCGAGCCCACCCATCGCTGATGACGTCATTCCCGCGAAAGCGGGAATCCATGTTTGCCAGAAACGCCTGAGATCAAAATGGATTCCCGCTTTCGCGGGAATGACGGCAGACAATCTCCGGCGCATCGGCTCTTCACCTGCGCTGCCTCAATACACTCGTTTTTTCGGCGGCACCGGCTCGACGTCGCTCGTCAACGTATTCATATGCACCGGCCGGAAGTCGAACGCGCAGGCGCCCTTGCCGTCGACCGTGACCAGCGTGTGCTTCTGCCAGTTGACGTCGTCGCGGTCGGGGTAGTCTTCGCGCGCATGCGCGCCGCGGCTCTCGTGGCGCTGCTCGGCCGAATTGATCGTCGCGACCGCGTTGTAGAGCAGGTTCTGCAATTCGTAGGTCTCGATCAGGTCCGAATTCCACACCAGCGAGCGGTCGGCGACCTTGACGTCCTGGAACGAGTCGAACACCTGCGCCATCTTGGCGACGCCTTCCTGCAGCGTCTTCTCGGTGCGGAACACGGCCGCGTCGGACTGCATCGTGCGCTGCATGTTCGCGCGGATCTCCGCCGTCGGCATCGAGCCGTTCGCGTTGCGCAGGCGATCGAGGTTGGCGAGCGCCGCGTCGCAGGTCGACGCCGGCAGGTCCTTGTGCGGCTGGCCCGGCTTGATCGTCGCCGCGCAGCGCTGCGCGACGGCGCGTCCGAACACGACCAGGTCGAGCAGCGAATTGGAACCGAGCCGGTTCGCGCCGTGCACCGACACGCACGCCGCCTCGCCGATCGCGTACAGACCCGGCACGACTGCATCCGGATCGTTGCCGACCTTGCGCACGACTTCGCCGTGGTAGTTGGTCGGCACACCGCCCATGTTGTAGTGCACGGTCGGGATCACCGGGATCGGCTGCTTGGTCACGTCGACGCCGGCGAAGATGCGCGCGCTTTCGGAAATGCCCGGCAGCTTCTCGTGCAGCACCTCGGGACCCAGATGCATCAGGTTGAGGTTGATGTGGTCCTTGTGCTCGCCGACGCCGCGGCCTTCGCGGATCTCGATCGTCATCGAACGCGAGACGACGTCGCGCGAAGCGAGGTCCTTCGCGTTCGGCGCGTAGCGCTCCATGAAGCGCTCGCCATTCGAATTCGTCAGGTAGCCGCCTTCGCCGCGCGAACCTTCGGTGATCAGGCAGCCGGATCCGTAGATGCCGGTCGGATGGAACTGCACGAATTCCATGTCCTGCAGCGGCAGGCCGGCGCGCAGCGCGAGGCCGCCGCCGTCGCCGGTGCAGGTATGCGCCGAAGTCGCGCTGAAATACGCGCGGCCGTAGCCGCCGGTCGCCAGCACGACGCCGTGCGAGCGGAACAGGTGCAGCGTGCCCTCGGCCATGTCGAGCGCGAGCACGCCGCGGCACACGCCCTCGCTGTCGAAGATCAGGTCGAGCGCGAAGTATTCGACGAAGAAGCGCGCGTCGTGCTTGAGCGACTGCTGATACAACGTGTGCAGGATCGCATGGCCGGTGCGGTCGGCCGCGGCGCAGGTGCGCTGCGCGGTGCCCTTGCCGTAGTGCGTCGTCATGCCGCCGAACGGGCGCTGGTAGATCTTGCCCTCGTCGGTGCGCGAGAACGGCACGCCGTAGTGCTCGAGCTCGATGATCGCGGCCGGCGCCTCCTTGCACATGTACTCGATCGCGTCCTGGTCGCCGAGCCAGTCCGAACCCTTGATCGTGTCGTAGAAGTGGAAACGCCAGTCGTCCTCGCCCATGTTGCCGAGCGCAGCCGAGATGCCGCCTTGCGCGGCGACCGTGTGCGAGCGCGTCGGAAACACCTTGGTGATGCACGCGGTCGAAAGGCCGGTCGCGGCGAGACCGAACGTCGCGCGCAGGCCGGCGCCGCCGGCACCGACCACGACGATGTCGACCTTGTGTTCCTGGATCTTGTAGCTTTCCATGTGATTCAGCGTCCCAGCGCAATTCGGAGGACGGCCAGCACGCTTGCAGCGGCGCCGAGGAAACAGAAGAACTTGATCGCGATCTGCAGCGTCCACTCGAGCCAGCGCGTGTGCACGTAGTCCTCGACGACGACCTGCAGGCCGAGCTGGGCATGCCAGAAGACCGCGACGACGAAGGCGATCATCAGCACCGCGTTGAACGGCTGCGCGATCAGCGCGTGGGCGCCGGCGTAGTCGCTGTGCAACGCGGACAGCACGACCCAGACGAACCACAGAGAAAGGAACAGGAGCGCGACCGCAGTCACGCGCTGAACCAGGAAGTGATGCACGCCGTGCCGGGCCGAGCCGAGGCCGAGCGCGGTCTTCATGGGAGTGCGCAGGTTGCTCATGCGCCACCCCGCTGCGCGAACACGCACGCCCAGACCAGCGCGGTCAGCACGAGACTGCCGGCAACGACGAGCCAGCTGTTACGCACGAACTGCGCCGGCAGGTAGCCGAGGCCGACGTCCTGCAGCAGATGGCGAATCCCGTTGAGCAGGTGGTAGGCGAGCGACCAGGTCCAGCCGAGCAGCAGGATCAGGCCGATCCACGAGGCACAGAACGCCTGCACGTTCGCGTAGGCCTCGGGGCCGGCGGCGAGCGCGAGCAGCGCGACGCAAAGGAGGATCGTGCCGGCCGCCAATGCGATGCCGGTCGCGCGGTGGACGATCGAAGTGACCATCTGGATCTGCCAGCGGTAGATCGAGAGGTGCGGCGATAAAGGTCGCGCGGTGGCTGGCATGGCTGGCTCGTGCTGACGTTGTACAAAAGCCGCAAGCCGCGCCTACGACGCGCGAGTTCGCATCAGAAATCGATGCAGCGGCCGTTCTTTTCCCAATCCCCGTAGCGGGTCGGGTCGAGCCCCGACTCACGTCCGCCGCCTTCGCTCTCGGGCGACTCCGCCGGGGCCGGCACGCCGGTCTCGCTGCCTTCCGAAGGAGGCGTGGCGGGGTCGCTGGAGGGAGAATTCGGGTTCGACATGGTGCAGTGCGGCGCGAAGGGTAAACCCAGCCGCGCGGGCTTACAACCACGGCGCGATGAAGAAGGCTTCACGACGGAGGCCTCCGCAGCGCTTCGCGCGGGCCCGCACCCTTGGAAAATGGCCGTTCCGGCCGGGTGCTACAGTCTTGAATTGTGCGCGCGAAGCAAGACATCGGTCTGCATCGCGCCGGCGACGGCCGTGCCCGTCGCCTCAATGCCCATGACAAGTGCCCCTACGACCGCTGCCCTCATGACCTCCGTGACTACGACCTCCGCGCCGATCGCGTCCGCACCCGCGGCAACAGCTCCCCTGCCGCTCGGCGCCGCCGAGATCCTCGTCATCGAAGGCGCCGATGCGATCGCGTTCGCGCAGGCGCAATTCACCAGCGGCGTCGCCGAACTTGCGCAAGGCGCATGGCAGTGGAGCGCGTGGCTGGATGCGCAAGGCCGCGCACGCCACTTCTTCGCTCTGCTGCGCATCGATGCGACGCGCCTGCTGGCGTGGCAGCCCCTCGGCGATGCGGCGGGCATGCGTGCAGCGCTGGCGCGTTTCGTGTTTCGTTCGAAGGTGGCGCTCGATGCGCCTTCGGGGTGGGCACTGCATGCATTGCGGTCGCTGGACTTGCCAGCTTCGGCGAACGCACGCGAGTTCTCCGTGCGTCGCGACGGGTACGCGCTCGCGATGCCGGGTACGACGGACCGCATCGCATGGCTCGCGCCTTCCGGCGCTGCAGCGGTCGCCGCGGATGCGCTCGCCGAGTGGCGCGTGCAGGACATCGCCGCGCGGCTGCCGCTGCTGGCGTCCGCGTCGAGCGGCGAGTTCGTGCCGCAAGCGCTCGAACTCGAACGCCACGATGCGATCCGTTTCGACAAGGGTTGCTACCCGGGCCAGGAGGTCGCCGCGCGTCTGCACTTTCGCGGCGGCAACAAGCGCCGCCTGCTGCGCCTGTCCATCGCGGGAGCACCGCCCGCACCCGCCGCGCAGATCATCGCGGACGGCTCGCATGTCGCAGGTCAGGTGCTCTATGCGGCGCCCGTTTCGACGCAGACGAGCGAAGCACTCGCAGTCGTCGCAGATACATATGCCGAAGCGGCGAATCTGACGACATCGTCCGGCGGCTCATCGGTCGCCGTTTCTAAAATAGACGTCTAGACGTAAATCCATCTATACGCAATTGCGTCCGAAGAATTTCGCGTCGGCGCGTTTACAATTCGCAACATGGTCCGCGAAACGCTTCCTTAGCCGTAACTGAACGGGAGGCGTTCATTCAGGGACATCAAGCACACTTTTCGCGTAACCTCCTTTCCACGCTCTGCTCAGTCAGGGCGTTTTTTATGCAACGAATTACTAACGATCGCATGGTTGCACTGCGGTCGGCGTCGGCGCAGAAAGCGCGGACACGTGGCACAGAAGTTGGAACGACTGCCGGGGTGGCAGACGTACCCAACAGGCGTTGATCAGCGCGATCCGATTCGCGCGCGCGCCGCAGCTTCAACAACAGATGGTGGATGCACGGTGCGCACTCGCGCACCACGGGATTTGCGTACGGCCGTCGAGGATCGTGCGCGACGCCTGCCCTGCACGAACTGTCGCGTAGTGAGGTAGCAACACGTGAAATTGGCTTTTCTACTCTGGCTGGCGTCGGTCCTGCCGCAACCTACATCCGACCAGGTCTGTCTCGCGACGACCGTCTATCTCGAAGCCCGCAGCGAATCCCAGACCGGACAGATGGCGGTCGCCGAAGTCGCCATGCGGCGACGCGAAAACAAGCGCTGGGGAACGTCGGTCTGCGACGTCGTGCAGTCGCCCGGACAGTTCGCCCTCTCCACCACCAGTTCGAATTTCGTGCTCGACAATCCGGAAGCCTGGCAGAAGGCGTGGAAGATCGCCGACCGCGCGATCGCGATGTGGTCGCTGCCGCGCGACCAGCGCAAGTTCGTCGTGCCGAACGCCGATCATTTCGTCGCCGCCGACTCGGCGTATCCGGGATGGATCAAGGGACCACCGATCGCGACGATCGGCGCGCACAACTTCTATCGCATCAACTGACGCACCTGCGTCGAACAAAAAAAGGCCGGCGGAATTTCTCCGCCGGCCTTTTTGTTTTTCAGTGCTGCGCGAGTCAGCGCAAACGCAGCAGACGGTCGTCGCGGATCATCACGCGATCGCCGGGACGCAGATCGTCGTTGTCCCACTGCGTGACCGTGGCCCAGCGGCCGTTGTCGAGGCGTACGCGGAATTGCCACGCCGGACGGTCGCCGCCGTTGCCGTTGTTGTTGCGTTCCACCGCGTTGCCGGCGAAGCCGCCGGCAACGGCACCCGCGACCGTCGCCGCCGTGCGGCCGTCGCCCTTGCCGATCGTGCTGCCGAGCACGCCGCCGATGATCGCGCCGAGCACGGCGCCGCCGCCACTGGTGCCGTTCTCGCGTACGTAGACCTGGCCGACTTCCTTGATGACGCCGCAGCGCGAGCAGTCGTACTGCGCGCGACGCTGATAGTAGTCGTCGTCGTAGCGCACGCGCGGGGGCGTGGAAACGCAGCCGGCCGCGGAAACGATCGCGGTACCCAAAAGCGCAATGGCTAGAAATCTATTTTTCATCGGAGCGTACCCTGGTTGGTTTTCCACAAGCGGCATATTCGCGCGCACAGGCTAAAGATCGGATGAACAGAACGCGCACGGCGCAGGGGCGTTGACGCGGACTGCGGCCAGCCGGGCCTTTCCCGATGCTCCGTTCCGGCGGGACCCTCCCGACGATGCGATACGGTCGCCGACCGCCATCGATACCGGCCGCGATCCTCGTGATCGGCCGTCCCGTATCGGCATACACTTCATGCAACACTCCCCGGCCAGCGCGCGAACCGGCTCCGCCGTGTCCGGCCTGGGAAAGACCGACCACCCCTGGGGAACCGGCATGCCGCCTAATTCCGTAACGCCCGACGAATTGCGCGGGCTCGACGCCGACGAAGCGGTCGCCCGACTGGGTTCGCTGCCCGACGCCACGGTCGCGCAGCTGCTGCGCACGCTCGGTCCCGGCCGCGCCGTGGCGATCCTCGACCGCTTCGGTGCCGAACGCCGCCGCCAGATCGCTCACGCGGCGGGCCAGGGCGACGACGGCCAGTGGCTGTCCGGCCAACATTGGCCGGACGGCACGGTCGGCCGCCTGATGGAACCTGCACCGGCAGCGTTCAGCGCCGACACGACGGTCGCGCAGGTCATCGAGAACCTGCGTCCGATCGTTTCGCACACGCTGATCACCTATGTCTTCGTCGTCGACGAGGCGCGCCGCCTGATCGGCCTGGTCGCGTTCCGCGAACTGGCCTTCGCGCAAGCGAGCCAGCGCCTGTCCGAAATCATGCTGACGCGCCCCTTCGCGCTGCGCCCCGAAACCGAAGTCATCGACGCGATGCGCGAAGTGGTGACGCGCCACTATCCGGTCTATCCGGTCTGCGATGCGGACGGCCGCCTGCTCGGTTTGGTGCGCGGCTCCGTGCTGTTCGAGGAACAGGCGTTCGAGATCAGCGCGCAGGCCGGTTCGATGGTCGGTGTCGAGAAAGAGGAACGGCTCGCCACGCCGTGGCAGCGCGCGTTGCGTTTCCGCCACCCGTGGCTGCAATTGAACCTCGTCACCGCCTTCGTCGCGGCCGGCGTCGTCGGCATGTTCCAGGGCACGGTCAACCGCATCGTCCTGCTGGCCGTGTTCATCCCGGTGCTGTCCGGACAATGCAGCAACACCGGCTGCCAGGCGCTCGCGGTGACCTTGCGCGGCATGACGCTCGGCGAACTCGGACCGTCGACGGCTCCCGCGCTGCTGGTCAAGGAAGCCTGGCTCGGCTTCCTCAACGGCGCGCTGACCGGCCTCGTCGCCGCGGCCGGCATGTTCTGGCTGGCGCACCACCAGCAGCATCCGCAGGCGCTGACGCTGGCGGGGATCACCTTCGTCGCGATGGCCGGCAGCTGCGCGCTGTCGGGCTTGGCCGGAGCTGCGGTGCCGCTCGGATTGAAGCGCCTCGGTGCCGATCCCGCGACCGCGTCGAGCATCTTCCTGACGACGGCTACCGATGTCGTCAGCATGGGCTTGTTCCTCGGCCTCGCCGCGTGGCTGGTCAGCGGCTGACTCGAAACGCCGACCGCCGGAGCGAGACGGCATTCCGTCCCATGCGGCGTCACGCTACGCTGCTCGAATGGCTTCTTCCTCCTTTCGCTTCGGCGATTACCGGCTGGACACCGCCGCGCACGAACTGTGGTGCGGCGAGCGCATGGTCGCACTGCCGCCGAAATCGTTCGGCTGCATCGCCTACCTGGTCGAGCATCGCGAACGCGCCGTCGGCCGCGACGAGCTGATCAGCGCCGTCTGGGGACGCGTGGACGTGAGCGACGACGTGCTCGCGCAAGCGCTGCTGCGTGCGCGACGCGCGGTCGGCGACACCGGCAACGAGCAGCGCGCGATCCGCACGGTGCCGCGCTTCGGCTATCGCTGGATCCTGCCGATCGATGCGGTCGACGCTGCGCTTGCGTCCGGCGTCGCGCGAAGCGATCGCACCGAACCCGCAGCCGATGCCGCGCCGGCGCATGCCGCCCGCACTGCGACGAAGCGCCGGCTGCCGCGGTACGCGATCGGGGCAGCGCTGGCGACTGCCGTTCTCGCCGCCGTGCTCGTCGCAGGATCGATGGCGCGCCGCGACGCCTCGCCGCGCGCGCTCGTTCGCTCCGATTCGCTGCTGCTCGTGCTGCCGGTCGCGGTCGGCGGCAGCGACTCCGAAGTCGCCTGGATCCGCCTGGGCGCGATGGACTACATCGCATCGCGGCTGCGCACCCAAGCCAAGCGCAAGGTGCTGCCGAGCGAGCAGACCCTGCTGCTGATCGGGCCGGATGCCGGACCGACCGATGCCGGCGCCTTGCACCGGCTCGAACTCGCCAGCGGTGCCAGCTACATCCTCGCGCCGCAAGCCACGCTGTCGGGCGATGCCTGGAATTTCGTCATCGACGTCTATCACGACGGCGGCGTGCACAGCTACACGGCGCGTGCCGGCAATCCGCTCGACGCAGCCGGGTTGGCGCTGTCCCGCTTCATCGGCAGCTTCGGCGCGAACGGCGACGACACCGGCGGCAAGGTCTCGGCAGCGACCGAACGCGCCCAGCGCATCGATGCCGCCATGCTCGCCGGCGACCTCGCCGCCGCGCGCCAACTGGCCGAGTCGGCGCCGGCTGCGCTCGAAGACGATCCGGCGATCGTCGTCAGGGCGGCGCAGATCGCCTTCCGCGCCGGCCAGCTCGACGCCGCCGAGCGGCAGTTCCGTCCGCTCGCTGACAATGCCTCGCTGGCCGCCGAGGTGCGCGCGCAGGCGCAGATGGGGCTCGGTGCCGTCGCGGTGCGGCGCCAGGATTTCGCCGCCGCCGAAGCCGACTATTCCGCGGCGATCGCGACGTTGGCCGGAACCGCAGGACAGGACCATCCGGACCTGCTCGGCTCCGCCTACAGCAGCCGGGGCGTCACCCATGGCGCGCGCGGCCGCTTCGATGCCGCGCTCGCCGACTTCGGGCGTGCGCGCGTCGAGCTCGAGCGCGCCGGCGACCACGTCGAAATCGGCAGCGTCGAGGTCAATTTCGCCCTGGTCGAAGCCAGCCGCGGCCGCTACGGCGAAGCGGTGGCGGCGTTCGATCGCGCGATCGCGACGTTCAGCCGCTTCGACGTGCGCGACAATCTGGCGGCAGCGCTGCTCGGCAAGACGCGCGCGCAACTTGCTCTGCTCGATCACGAGGGCGCGCTGACGAGCAGCGCGAACGCGTTCGATCTTTCGACGCACCTGGAAAACCCGATCCTCAAGCAGGATATCGCCGAGGTGCGCATTCGCGCGCTGCTGGCCGCCGGCCAGCTCGATGCGGCGACTCGGCTGCTCGACGCGGCGCATGCGCCGATCGATCCCCCCGAGATCGCCCTGCTGCGCGCGCGCCTGCAGCTCGAACGCGGGGATGCGGACGCGGCCGTCGCGACGACGTCGAACGTGCTCGACGCGCTGGGCGCGAGCGCGAACCCCGCGTCGGACGCGACCGTCACGGAGGCCGCGATGATCGCCGCCGCCGCGGGACGGCGCGTCGAGGCCGGCGCGCTGCTCGACCGCGTCGTTGGGCTGCTGCGGTCCGCACCGGACGCGGCAGCCGATCGCGATCATGAGCTGGCGATCGAACTCGCTTCCGCCGTCGCGCTCGCCGCGCGCGGTGCCGACGCGGCCGACGCGCATTTCTCCGCCGCCGTCGGAGCGGCGGATCGCAGCGGATCGGCCGACAACCTGGTCAGCGCAGGAATCGCCTATGCCGCCTATCTGATCCAGCACCATGCACTCGACCAGGCGACGACCGTCGTCGGCCGATTGGCGCCGTATGCCGACCGCGACTACCGCGCCGCACGCGCCGCCGCCGCGCTGTACCGCGCGCTCGGCAACGCCGACCTGGCGGCCACTGCCGAGGCGAAGGCGCAGCGGCTTGCCGGCGAGCGCCGTCCCGAAGCGTCGCCGTAGCCGCATCGCGCCGCTGTGGCGGCAGACACGCAACACACTGATACGAAAGCGTTTTCAGGAAACGTTCAAGCGCCTCTCAGGCGCCGCTCAGCCCTGCGACAGCAGCGCCTCATGCACGCGTCCGGCCGTAGAGGAATGCTGGCGGCATGCGCTGCTTCGCCCCCCTCCTCTTCAGCCTCGCCTGCCTGCCGGCATTCGCCGCCGGCTTCGTGCCGATCGATCTGCCCGGCGCGCAGCTCAATGCCTTGTCGGCGGACGGCCGTGTCGCCAGCGGCAGCGTCGTCGGCAGCGTCAGCGGCGGCTTCCGCCGCGACGAATCCGGCCGCGTGTACGCACTGCCGGACGCGGTCTCGGCGCAGGGCATCTCGGCGTCAGGACGCTACGTCGTCGGCTCGGCGCTCGACACGCAGCAGCGCGAGGTCGCCGCGTACTGGGACGAAGACGGCCATGCGCACCTGCTCGGCGGCCTTCCGGGTGCGGTCGCGCGTGCCGGCGTGCTCAGCCTCGGGTTCGCGATCGACGACGATCTCCACGTCGCGGGCAGCGCCAACACGCTCGACGATCATCGCGTCGCTTTCGAGTGGCGCCCCGGTGAAGGTATGCATCGATTGCCCCCGCTCGGCGGCGACGACCGTGCCGGCGTGCTCGGCATCAGCAGCGGTGCAGGACATGTCATCGGCTGGAGCGGGCGCGCAGCAGGCACGCGCCGCAACGTGATCTGGGCAGCGCGCAGCGTGCGCGCGCTCGACGAACCGCTCGGCACGGCTGAACTGACCGGCGCCAGCCGCGATGCCGGCACCCTGCTCGGCCTGTCGGCGCAGGCGCGGCCATTCCGCTGGACCGGACGCACCGACATGCAGCCTCTGCTGCAGGAAACCACGACACTGCCGCAACCCGTGCGTTTCGGCGCCAGCAGCGACGACGGGCAGACGCTCGCCGGCAGTGCCGGCAGCGGCGCGCAGCGGGTCGCCGTCATCTGGACCGCACCGCGCGGCGCCGAGCGGCTCGACGCCCGGCTCGCGCGCAGCGGCGTGGCGGTCCCGCCTGGCTGGACGCTGATCGCGGCCACGGCCGTCAGCGCCGACGGCACGCGCATCGGCGGCTACGGCCTGCATGCCGGCCGATTCCAGTCCTACCTCATCGATCTGCCATCAGCAGAAACCGCAGCGACCGCCAGCGGCGATCGCTCCACGACGCTCCGGCGTCTCTCACGGGAGGCTCAACCATGAAAACACTGAATCGCTACTGCGTCTTGCCGGTCGCAGGCCTGCTCGGCAGCCTGGTCGGCGCGACGCCGGCCCTGGCGCAATGGTCGTCCGATCCGGCGGCCAGCCTGATCGTCTCGGATATCGCCGGCGGCAATACGCAACCGAAAATCGTGCCGGCACCCGATGGCGGTTTCTATGTCAGCTGGTTCAGCGACACGGGCGGCTTCGATATCTACCTGCAGCGCCTCGATGCCGGCGGCAACGCACTGTGGCCGCACAACGGCATTCTCGTCGCGGACCGCGACTACGGCTTCACCTACGACTACGGCGTGGCCGTCGACGCCGACGGCAACGCGTTCGTCGCGTTCAACTGCTGCGCCAGCGGCGCCGACGAACACATCGCGGTGAGCAAAGTGAACCCCGACGGCACGCTGGCCTGGGGCGCGGGCGGCATCGCGCTTTCCACGGCGGGCGAAGGCGTCTACAACGCCTACGTGACGGCCGCATCGGACGGCAACGTCGTCGTCGCCTGGTCGGCCGACAACGGCGTGCGTGCGCAGCGGCTCGACCAAGCCGGCGATACCTCGTGGGCCGACGGCGGCATCGAACTGACCCAGCCGGCGGCGGCGCTCAAGCTGCTCGGCGACGTGGAGCCTGCCGAAAACGGCAACGTGATCGTGTCGTGGAGCAACCAGGCCGGTTCCGCGCGCATCCTGACCGCGCAGAAGCTCGCCGCGGCCGACGGCGCGGTGCTGTGGGGCGACAACGCGGTACGCGTGTTCGGCGAGGGCAATCTGCAGGCCGGCTACTACCCGCCGTTCATTGCCGACGGTGCCGGCGGCGCCGTGTTCTACGACTACGACTACGCCGGCGGCAGCTTCGTGCCACGCGTGCAGCATCTGGACGCCAACGGCACGGCGCTGCTCGGCGCGAACGGCGTGGTTGCGACGACCGACACGACGATGGATCACGTCGGCACCAGCGCCAGCTACGACGCCGCCAGCGGCGACATCTACGTCGTCTGGGACGACAACTACACCGGCGACGATTTCCAGGACTACGACGGCGTCTCCGCCCAGCGCATCGACGCAGCCGGCAACCTCGCCTGGGGCGATACCGGCAAGGTGGTCGTGCCGCCGGCCAATTCGACCGACGGTACCGAGGCGATCTCGCAATTGATCGCGCTGCCCGCGCCGGGCGGCTTCCTCGCAAGCTGGGTCACCGGCGCGATTCCGGCGGCGGATCAGCCATTGACCGTGGCCGGTCTGGCCAGTACCGGCGATTACCTGTGGACGCAGCAGACCGTCGCGGTCAAGACGCTCGGCTATACCGGGCGCGCGGTCGCTGCGGTCGGCAGCGGCGGGTTCGCGGTCTACGCCTGGCAGGACGGCGACGACGACGCCGGAACGTCGACGATCGCTGCACAGAACCTCAACTTCGACGGCACGCTGGGCACGGAAGTCGACGACACGATCTTCGTCGACGGCTTCGACGGTCCGTGAGCGACGGCCGGCCAGCCGGATGGACAGCTGGCCGGCCCCATCCGGCGCGATACGGCCCGCCGGTATTCGCCGAATACTCCGTGCGCAGCGATTCCGCGTGACCGCCACCGCGGCGGCACGCTACCCTCGCCGCGATGACTCAGTCTGTCTATCGGTTCGGCCGCTATCGCATCGATCCGTCCGCGCGCGAACTCAAGGATGCGGACGAACTCGTCGTGCTGTCGCCGAAGGTGTTCGATTGCCTGGCCTACCTGATCGCGCATCGCGATCGGGCGGTCGGACGCGATGAGCTGATCGCCGCGGTCTGGGGCAAGGCCGACGTCAGCGATACGCTGCTCGGGCAGACCGTGCTCAAGGCCCGCCGCGCCGTCGGCGATACCGGCAACGAGCAGAACGCGATCCGCACGGTGCCGCGCTTCGGTTATCGCTGGGTCGGCGAAATGACGATCGACGACGACGTCGAACGTCCGGCAGCCGCCGATGCGGTTGCGCAGGATCCGGCCAGGAAGCCCGCGCCAGCAGAAGGGTCGGCCTTCCCGAGCAGTGCCGAGCAGCAGCCGTCAGCCGCGTCCGGGGCGACGTCCCGGCAGCGCCGATCGCTCCTCGGCGCCGGCGCGCTCGCCGCCTGCGCGCTGCTCGTCGTTGCCTTCTGGCTGCACCGGCCACCGGCGGTACCCGTCGCGAAACCCGCCGCGCACGCCGCGCCGGCACCGCCGGCGCTGGCGACCGACGCGGTCGCGGTTCTGCCCGTCGCGGTCGACGGCAGCGAAGAATGGGCGTGGCTGCGCCTCGGCCTGATGGACTTGATCGGCACGCAGTTGCGGCGCGGCGGCCAAGCCGTCGTTCCGAGCGACAATGTCGTCGCGCTGACGCGCGCGGACGCGACCCAGCAACGCAACGATACGCCGATGCTCGTGTGCGAACGCACCGGCGCGCGCTACGCGCTGGTGCCGCGCATCTCGCGGACCGGCCAGCAATGGCAGGTCCATCTCGAGTTGCGCGGTATCGACGGCAGCCGCCAGGAAGTGCAGACGCAAGGCGGCGATCCGATCGAGACGGCCCGCTCCGCGAGCGACCGCCTGCTCGCGCTGCTCGGCAAGCCGCTGCAGACCGAGGACGACATCAAGGGCGAACTGCCGCTGACCGAATTGCTGCAGCGTATCGAGGCTGCCTTGCTCGGCGACGACTTCGCCACCGCGCGCCGCCTGATCGAATCGGCACCGCCGGCGCAACGCGACACGCCGATCGTGCGCCTGCGGCTCGCGCAGATCGACTACCGCACCGGCAAGACCGAATCGGCACGCGCCAAGCTGGAGACCCTGCTCGCGGAAGTGTCCGCCGAGACCGATCCGGTCCTGCGTGCGCGCGTGCTGCAGACGCTCGGGGCGATCGCCATTCGCGACGCGCGCAATGCGGATGCCGTGCCCGCGTTCGAGCAATCCATCGCGCTGACCGAGACGCGCAGGGAACCGGGCGTGCTCGGCAAGAGCTATACCGGCCTTGCGATCGCGATGATGGACATGCAGCGCTTCGACGAGGCGGCCAACGCGCTCGCGCGCGCGCGCGTCGCGCTGTCGCTGTCCGGCGATGCGTTGGCGCTGGCCGGCGTCGACGACAACGAAGGACTGCTCGACAACGCGCGTGGACGTCCGGCCGAAGCGCTGCCTGCGCTGCAGCGCGCGGCCGATACGCTGCGCCGCTTCGGCATCGTCAACGATCTCGGCCTGGTCGTGGCCGCGCAGATCGATACGCATCTCGCCCTGCTCGATTCGACGGCGGCGCTGGCGGTCAGCGAATCGTTTCAAGGCCAGCGATCGCAGTTGACGAATCCGCGCGGCCGCAACAGCTTCGATCTGCGCCGCGCCAGGGCGCTGGCGGCGACCGGGCGGCTGGCGAGCGCGCGCGCGCTGCTCTACGAGCTCGAGCATGCCCCGGCTTCCGAGGGGCAGGCCGGCCTGCTCGGCATGGTCGCCTCGGAACTGGCCGTGCTCGACCTCGAAGGCGGCAGTGCCGAAGCGGCCGCTGCATCGGCGCGCACGGCGATCGCCGGCCTGCCGCAAGCCGAGCAAGCCAGCGAACGTGCACGAGCATGGCTGACACTGTGCCGCGCGCTGCGTGCGTCCGGGCACCCGGCCGACGCGCGCGAACAGCTCGTGCAATTCGCGCAGTGGGCGCGCACCTATCCGGAGATGGCCAAGGTGACCCTGACGGCCTCTCTCGCCCAAGCCGAACAGGCCTGGGCGGAGCATCGCGCCGAGGAGGCGTGGTCCGCCTACGCGGCGGTGCTCGCGCAAGCCGAGCGTCGCGGGGTCCCCGACGACATCGTCGACGTGATCGCGTCCTACGGCAACGCGCTGATCACCGGCAAGGACCTCGACCGCGCTGCTGCCGTGATCGGCCGCACCGCACGGTGGTCCGACCAGAATTTCGATTGCGCGCTGCTGCAGGCACGTCTGTACCGGGCGCTGGGCGAAACCGACGCCTGGCTGGCGGCGCTGACGCGCGTGCGAGCGCTGGCCGGTGAACGGACCATTCCGACCAACGTCACCGCCGCCCTCGAACGAGCAGTCCGCGGCACCGGCTGAAGGCCGGATCGTTGCGGCGCCCTTCTCTTGGAGGAGGGGCTCGGTTGCCTCGATCCCGGTGCCGCCTCCTCGGAAAAGCATCGCGACTGGAGTCGCTTCCACGAGGGTATGGAGCCGCGAAGCCGCAGGAGCGATTTCAGCCGCGATGCTTCCCGATACCGCCTCGATTTGACGCACCGCGAACGCGCCGCGAATGGTCCGCGAATGCCGTGCGCGCCGCCGCTGCCGATACTCGCCCGACCGCTGCTCGCATCGATGCGTACCTGCCCGTATTGCGCCGCGCCGGTTGTTCGCCGCGCTGCGGTCCGCCCTGTCGGCCATCTCGCGGTTTCTCGCTCGTTTCATGTCCTGGGGATTTCTATGCGTGCTTCGCTGTTTTGCGCAATCGCTCTCGCCTTGTCCGGTGGCTACGCCATGGCCGCCGGTACCTTCACCGACGTCGGACTTCCCGGCGCCCAGCTCACCGGCCTGTCGCACAACGGCCGCGTCGCGGCCGGCAGCGCCGGCGCGGCCGGCAGCGCCGGCGCCGCCGGCTGGCGCTGGAACAAGGATCGCGGCGTGGTCCTGCTGGATGGATTCACCAGCGCCAATGGCATGAATTCCTGGGGTCAACCCGTCGCCGGTTCGACGGTCGACGGAGACGGCAACACGATCGCCGCGCTCGCCTTCAGCAACTTCGACGTCGCCGGAGGCCCGGTTCCGGTCGGCGGCTATCCCGGCGGCGCGCCGCAGGACGCCTTCCTCAGCAGCGCCTACGACGCGTCCGACGATGGCGTCGTGGTCGGTCTGGCCCTCGACGACGCCAGCCGCTATTTCGCCTTCCGCTGGACCGCGGCCGAAGGCATGACGCAGCTGACGGTGAACCGCCCGGCGAACGCTTCGCGCGCCAATGCGGTCAGCGCCGACGGCAGCACCATCATCGGCTGGAACGACCAGGACAGCGGCTTCCGCAGCGGCGTGATCTGGCAGAACGGCGTTCCGCTCGACCTGGCCGATGCCGATGGCAATCCGGTCGGCGAGGCGCTGGCGGTCAGCAGCGACGGCAGCGTCGTCGTCGGCACCGGCTACAGCAACCCCGACACCGGCGGCATCGAAGCATGGCGCTGGACGGCGGCGACCGGCGTGCAGGGCATCGGCTGCATCGACGATTTCGGCTGCGGGCCGGCCTATGGCTTCGCGCTCAGCGACGACGGCAACGTCGTGGTCGGCGCGAGCGGATTCGGCTTCGACCGCCTGGCGACGATTTGGACACCGGCCGGCGGCATGCAGCTGCTGTCCGACTACGCGGCGGCCCAGGGCGTTTCGATTCCGGCCGGCTGGACGCTGAGCAGCGCCGGCGGCGTCTCCGCCGACGGCAAGACCATCGGCGGCTGGGGTCTCGGCCCGGTCAGCATGGGTTCGTGGGTCATCGACCTGCACGATGCCCCGCCGACCGAAGCCGTGCTCGAAGCGCGCGGCACGGTCAACTGGAACGACCTGCCCTCGGGGCCGTTCGCCGGCGTACCGGTCGGCACCGAAGTGACGATGACGTTCCGCATGACGACCGACGGCGCCGTCGAGCTCGAACCGGGCGAAGACACGCGCTACGCGATCGAACTGGACACGTTCCAGCTGACCGCCGGCGACGGCAGCGACGTCCTGGTCGCGACCGAGTTCGGTCCCGGCGTGCAGATCGCCAACGACTACCCGCTGTCGGACGGCATCCACCTGCTCGACTCGCCGATGGCGACGCCGGACCAGATGATGGAGTTCGAGCTGTTCAATCCCGGCGGCGACATGTTCGATTCCGATGACCTCGATCGCATCAATCGCACGTTCGGCCCGGAGTTCTTCGAGAAGATCTCCTGGATCGTCGGTCAGGGCGGCGGATCGTTCGGCATGTACATGGACCTGCAGTCCGTCAGCATCTACGACTACGCCGGCGAACCGGTGACCTACGCGATCGGCGGGACCGTCGCCGGCCTGCAAGGCACCGGCCTCGTGCTGCAGCAGAGCGGCGGCGACGACCTCGCGATCGGCGCCGACGGGGCCTTCGCGTTCGCGACCGCGATCGCCGATGGCAGCGCCTATTCCGTCACCGTGCTGAACCAACCGACGGCACCGGCACAGACCTGTACGGTCGAAGCCGGCAGCGGCACGGTCGCGGGCGCCGACGTCGCCGACGTCGCCGTGACCTGCGTGACCGACGTCAGCGACGTCATCTTCACCGACGGCTTCGACGGAACCTGATCTCCGCTTCCCCATGACCCCGCCGCCGATGTCGCTTGCGGCGGCGGGTTTTTTGAAGGCGCGGCGGCAGCGGCATCTCAGGCGGCCGACTTCACCAGGAAGTGCTTGGCCAACGCGCCGTGCAGATGCCCGACGCCACGTGCCAGGTGCAGCATGCCGAACAGCAGCACCACGCCGAGCAGGAACGCGATGGGCGCGGTGATCATCGGCGGCACGTAGGGCTCGCCGTCGAAGCGCAGGCCGCCGTCGATGACGCCGAGTTCGCTCAGCATCACGGCGATCGGCGCGAAGATCAGCGCGAGCGATGTCGTGACGCCGGTCACCGCGATCGTGAAATAGAAGATGCCGAGCGGCAGCCGCAGCAGCATGTACAGCAGCGTCGACCACGTGCGCGGATCGGTGAACATCTCCGCCACGCGCGCGCGCAGCGGCTTGTTCGCATTCGAATAGAGCGGCCGCCGCGGCATGCGTTCGCCGAGCATGACTTCGATGATGCGCCCCTCGACCAGCGACAGCACGCGCACCGTCGCGATGAAGAGCACGGCGAACGCGATGCCGAAGATCAGGATCGACAGTCCGATCGACAACGAGATGCCGGTGACCGCCCAGACGAAGTAGAAGATGCCGGTCGGCAGCGCCAGCAGCATGTAGAACAGCGCCGAGTACGCGCGCGCATCGGCGGCGACGCCGAAGAAGCGTCCGAGCGTGCTCGTGCGCGGCGGCGGCGGCGGCGAACGCAGCGCCTGCTGTACCTGGTGTTCCTTGTCGACGTAGATCGCGGCGACTTCGTCCGGCGCGCCGTAGCTGCTCGCGATCTTCGCCAGCATCTCGGCTTCGGACTTGTCCGGGTTCTCGGCCAGCTCCGAGCGCAGGTGATCCTCGGCGTCGTAGAGCGCATCCTGGATCAAGGCCGGGTCGGCCCCCTGCAGCGCGGCGCGCAGCTGCTCCAGATATTCGGCGATCGTGCGCGGCATCGTTGCGTTCATCACGCGGTTTCCTCCAGTACGGTATCGACGAAAGCGCGGGTCGCGCTCCAGGCTACGCTCCAGTCGCGCAGCACGCGGCGGCCGAGCGGCGTGATGCGGTAGTAGCGCCGCGGCGGTCCGGCCACCGACGGCTCGACTTCGCTGTCGAGCAGGCCGCCGGCGCTCAGGTTGCGCAGCACCGGATACAGCGCGCTCTGCTTGCCGCTGAGCACGCCCTCGCCGGTCTTCTCCAGGCGCTTGGCGATCTGGTAGCCGTACATCGGCGTGCGTGCGCGTGCGAGCACGCCGAGCAGGACCAGGGAGACGATGCCGGCGCTGAGCTCCTTGTGGAATTTCCACAGATGGATGTCGGTCTCGCCCATCGCCCTCGCCTTCACCTCGCCATAAGCATGGGTTCACTATAGTGTTCAGTTGATACTAGTGAACGGGCCGGAAGTCATGCAGGGCTCGGGAAACCGCGGGCCATCGGATGCGCAATCGATGCGCCTTCAGGGTGGGCCGCGTCAAGGCGAACGCGCCCGGACGCCACGCCGCGCGCGGCGGCGCAGATTTTCATTCAGCGCAGAGGGATCGTCCCGCAGGACGCGCCGCGATGCGGTACGAACGATCGTCGATGGCTACCAGCGCCAGCGCGGCGGCTCGCCCTTCCACCAGCAGACGGTGACGAGCAGGATCGTGGCGAGGACGGTGCCGGCCACGAATCCGGCGAGGTTCGTCGCCGGCGGCAGGAAGACGACGATCAGCGCCACCGACACGGCGTAGACGAACAGGACCGCCCACCCTTGCGGGCGTTTCGGCGGCCCCCAGCCCCAGCCGAGCCGCTTCGCGGGAAACCAGTAGTCGTCGGGGCTCTTCACCGGAATGATGCAACCGGGCTCAGTCGCCGCCCTTCTCGCTCCACTTCGCCACGCGCCCGTCGCGGTCGAACTCGACGCTGCCGCCATTGCTGTCGGGGAAGTACATGACGTCGCCGAAGACGCCGGCCTTGACCTTCCCGGGCACGCCGAGGATCTGCTTGACCTGGCTCCAGGTCATGCCGATGTTCAGCGCGGCCCAGTTCTTGTGGTCCTGCCAGCGCGGCGGGCCGATCGGAGCGGCAGGCGCCGCCGCGACGGCCGCCGGTGCGGCGGTGGTCTTTTGTTCCAATGTCGAAACGCGCTGCTCGAGGTTGGTCGGCGCCGCCGCGGTGCCGGCTGCGGTGCCGGCGCCGACTTTCTTCTCGAGTGCGGCGACGCGTCGTTCGAGCTCGGCCGACGGCGACTCGGTCGACTGCTGTTCGAGGTCGGAAACGCGCTTTTCCAGCGCTCGCAGGCGTGCGTCGGTCGTACTGTCGCCGACGGGAGGAGCCGCCAGCGCGAAGCCGGACGCGATCGAAACAAGCAACCCCAGACCCAGCCAAGCCGTACGCGACATATCGCCATTCCTCGTTGCAGGGAGCATCAGAGGCGCCGCCCGTGATGCGGAATCGATCAGCTCGGGCATTCTAGCCGCATATCGCGCGCGCGAAACCCCGTCCGTCCTTCGCGATGCGCGACATGGCGTCGGTATGCCGGCGGTCGCGTTTTTTCGCTACGCTGCAGCAATTTGCGGGGAAGGCCGATGCACCATCCCGAGTCGCTGCTGATTCCCGTCTTGATGCTCTGCGACTACTGGCTCACGGTGGCCGGCGCGCGTGCGCGCGAAGGCGCCTATGCCGAGCACTTCAAGACGCGGCACTACGAGCTCAATCCGCTTTGGCAGAAGGCGATCGCGCGCAAGCGCTGGTTCAATCTGCGCCACCTCGGCCTCACGCTCGCGTTCGGCGCCCTGTTCTTCCACCTCGGCGAAACCGCGCTGGCGAACGATCCGGTGTTCGACTTCATCATCGGCGCCTTGTTCGTCGTGTTGGGCGCGGTCAACGGCCGCCATCTCTCCAACCTCGCGACCTTCGCGTGGATGCGGCGCCACCCGGACGAGCTCAGCGGCAGCATCGCGATGAGCCACGGGCTGACGCTGTGGCTGTCGACATTCCAGTATCTCGTCCTGCTGCTGCCGCTGGTCCTGCTGGCGATCGTCCTGCCCGAGCCGCACGTGCTCGGCGGCCTTGCCGGCGTCGTCCTCTTGATCTCGATACACCTCGGCTGGATCGGTCTCTGGCGCGGGCGGCAAGCGCGCGAAACGATCGCGGCGGCGACGCCGCCTCAGCTCGACTCCGCCTCGGAGGCCGCGTCGGCCGATTCTTCCGTGCCGTCGTCTTCGGCATCGGCGACGAACTTGCCCTGACCGTCGAGCTCGGCGAACAAGCCGCCTTGCGCGACGAGTTCGTCGTAGCGGCCCTGCTCGACCAGCTGACCATCCTTCAGCACGAGGATCACGTCGGCATTGCGCACGGTCGACAGGCGATGCGCGATGACGAAGGTGGTGCGATTCTGCGTCAGCTTGTTCAGCGCGCGCTGGATGCGCGCCTCGGTCGCGTTGTCGAGCGCGCTGGTCGCTTCGTCGAGGATCAGGATCGGGGCGTTCTTCAGCATCGCGCGCGCGATCGAAAGACGCTGGCGCTCGCCGCCGGACAGCGAGCGGCCGCGTTCGGCGACGAGCGTCGCGTAGCCGTCGGGTTTGACGATGACGAAGCTGTGCGCCTCGGCCGCTTCGGCCGCGGCCTGCAGTTCGGCGTCGGTCGCGTCCGGCTTGCCGATGCGCAGGTTGTCGGCGATCGAACGGTAGAACAGGCCCGGATCCTGGAACACCACCGCGATCTGCTCGCGCAGCGAATGCAGGCTGACGGTACGGATGTCGACGCCGTCGATCGTGATGCGGCCGGCGCTCGGATCGTAGGCGCGATAGAGCAGGCTCAGCGCAGTCGTCTTGCCGGCGCCGGTCGGACCGACGATCGCCGCAGTGCCGCCGGCACGCACGCGGAAGCTCAGATGCTTCAGCGCCGGATGCGAGACGTCGTAGCCGAACGAGACGTCGTCGAACACGACCTCGCCCTTGGCCGGCGGCAGATCCGGCACGCCCTTCTGCTCGTGCAGCACGGCCGGCGTGTCCAGCACCGCGAAGAAGTCGCCGAGCGAATGGGTCTGGAAGAACAGGCCCGAGATGAAGCTCGCGAACTGCTCCATGCGACCGATCAACTGCATCGAGAACCCGACGAAGGTGACGATCGCGCCGACGGTGACCTCGCCCTTGCCGTTCAACGACGTGCCGAGCGCGAAGATCGCCACGATCGTCAGCGTGCTGGCCGCGCGATTGGCGACCGACAGCCACGCCCAGCCGCGCAGCACCGGATACTGCGCGGTCAGCACGCGGCGCACCATGCTCTTGATTTCGGCGACCTCGGCGGAGATGCGCGAGAAGCTCTGCACGACCATCACGTTGCCGAACACGTCGCCGACGCGCTCGGAGATCGCATGGTGCAGCTGTTCGACCTCGCCCTGTGCCGCGTGCGTGCGACGCATCGCGATCGCATTGAACACGGCGAAGCTGACCATCAGCAGGATCATCAGCAGCGCGAGCTTCCAGTTCAGGCGCAGCGCCAGCGGCACCATCACGATGATCGACAGCACGGTCGCCAGGTGCTCGCGGAAGAAGCCGAGCCAGAGCCCGAACAGGTTGCTGCTGCCGACATGCATGATGCGCAGCAGTCGGCCGGTGTGGTGCTGGCCGTGAAACGCCAGCGGCAGGCCGATCGAGTGCTCGAAGAACTGCGCGATCACCGCGAGCCGGCGCCGGTGCGCCAGGCGATCCGAATACAGCGAGACGAGGACGCTGGCGGCGACCCCGGCGAACCCGACACCGGCCCACCATGCGATGAAGCGCCATGCGTTGCCGTGCGTATTGCCGGCCAAGGCGTCGACGACGCGGCCGAACAGCCAGGGCTCGAGGAAGAACACGCCGGCGAGCGCGAGGTTGGCCAACGCCAGCGTGATCGCCAGGCCCTTCTCGGGCGCCAGCAAGGCGATGACGCGATAGTAGATGCGCAATATCGACACGGAGCTTCCACTTCGGGGTTCGTGGCAATCCTAGCAAACGCCCGCGTACGTGCCCGGCGTTCATCGACGAATGCGTATGCTCGACGCAGACTTTTGCAGTCGTGGAAACCGAAACGATGTCGTCGAAGAGCCGTCTGTGCGCATTCGCGCTGCTCGTCCTGCTCGCTGGCTGCGCCAGCGTCACCCGCACGCCCTACGAACCGGCGCCGAACGCGCCGGCACCGGGCTCTCCGTACGTGCCGGAGCCCGGCCGCGACGCCGCGACGATCGCCGCGATGCGCGCGTCGCCCGCGCCGGCGATGCCGGAACTGTCGAGCGGCCGAAACCCGAGCGGCGATCAGAGCGGCCTGGCTGCACAAGGCTTCGTTCGCATCGGCACGGCGCGCTATCGCCTCGACGAAGCGGCGGCGAAGGACGAGGCGCTGCGCGAGGGACAGCGCGCCGGCGCGGACCGCGTCCTGCTGTATGCGCCCGCGCCGGCCGCGACCCCGGGCGAATGGCTCGCCGTCTATTTCGTGCGCTTCAAGCTGCCGTTCGGAGCGACCTTCCGCGACCTGCAGCCCGCCGAGCGCGCCACCCTGGGGAGCGGCGGCGTGCAAATCGGCGCCGTCGTCGGAGGCACGCCGGCATCGCGGGCCAACTTGATCGCAGGCGACTACGTGACTGCGGTCGACGGCAAACCGGTGGCCGACCGCGCCGATTTCCAGGAGCGGCTCAAGCGCAGCGCCGGACGCACCGTCACGCTGACCGTCATTCGCAACGGCGAATCGGTGCAGCGCGCGGTCCGCCTGGGGGCCTTGCCTTCGGGTGGGCAGAACTGAGGTTCGTTGCCGGGGCGTAGAAGCGCCCCCTTCCGCCTGCCGGCACCTTCCCCCGCTGCGCAGGGGAAGGATTCATCAGGAGGCGCCATCGATGATGTCCCGGCCGCCCCTTCCCGCGCCGCGCAAGGGGAAGAGTTCATTTGGGAAACGCTACCGCTGTCCCCTTCCCCCGCACGCGGGGGAAGGTGCCCGAAGGGCGGAAGGGGGCGTCTGGGTGCAAAAAAAAAGCGGGCCAGAGGCCCGCTTTTCTCGATTCATGCAAACGCTCGATCAGGCGGCGCCAGCGGTGTCTTCCTCGACGGCCTTCATCGACAGGCGGATGCGGCCCTGCTTGTCGACTTCGAGCACCTTGACCTTGACGATGTCGCCTTCCTTCAGCTTGTCGGAGACCTTCTCGACGCGCTCGCTCGAAATCTGCGAGACGTGCACGAGTCCGTCCTTGCCCGGCATGATCGTGACGAACGCGCCGAAGTCCATCAGCTTGGCGACCTTGCCCTCGTAGATGCGGCCCGGCTCGACGTCGGAGACGATCTGCTCGATGCGCTTCTTCGCCGCGTCGCCCGCTTCGCGGTTGACCGAGGCGATGATGACGGTGCCGTCGTCGTTGATGTCGATCGTCGCGCCGGTTTCCTCGGTGATCGAGCGGATCGTGGTGCCGCCCTTGCCGATCACTTCGCGGATCTTGTCCGGGTGGATCTTCATCGTGATCAGGCGCGGCGCGAACTCGCTCATCTCGGTGCGCGAGGTCGTGATGACCTTGGCCATCTCGCCGAGGATGTGCAGGCGGCCCTGCTTGGCCTGCGCCAGCGCGACGCGCATGATCTCCTCGGTGATGCCGTCGATCTTGATGTCCATCTGCAGCGCGCTGATGCCGTCTGCGGAACCGGCCACCTTGAAATCCATGTCGCCGAGGTGATCCTCGTCGCCGAGGATGTCCGACAGCACGACGAAATCGCTGCCTTCCTTGACCAGGCCCATCGCGATGCCCGCGACCGGCGACTTCAGCGGCACGCCGGCGTCCATCATCGCCAGCGAGGAACCGCACACCGACGCCATCGACGACGAACCGTTCGACTCGGTGATCTCGGAGACCACGCGCAGCACGTACGGGAACGCCTCGATCGTCGGCTTGACGGCCTGCACGCCGCGCTTGGCGAGACGGCCGTGGCCGATTTCGCGGCGCTTCGGCGCGCCGAAGCGGCCGGCTTCACCGACCGAGAACGGCGGGAAGTTGTAATGGAACAGGAACGGATCCTTCGACTCGCCTTCCGGCGCGTCGATGATCTGCGCGTCGCGCGTGGTGCCGAGCGTGACCGTGACCAGCGCCTGCGTCTCGCCGCGCGTGAACAGCGCCGAGCCGTGCGTGCGCGGCAGCACGCCGACGCGTGCGGTGATCCCGCGCACCGTGTCGAGCGCGCGGCCGTCGATGCGCACCTTGGTCTTCAACACGCCGTCGCGCAGCGTGCGGTATTCGATCTCGCCGAACGCGGCGCCGAACTCGGCGTCGGTCCAGCCGTGCATCGCGGCGGTCGCGGCGATGCCGGTCTTGACGTCGGCCTTGATCGCGCCGATCGCGTCGCGGCGCTCGAGCTTGTCGCGGATCGCGAACGCCTTGACCAGGCGGTCGCCGAGCACGCTGTTGATCGCGTCGAACAGCGCGTCGTTGCGCACCGGCGCTTCCCACTTGAACGTCTTGCGGCCGGCTTCGGCGACGAATTCGTTGATCGCGGCAATCGCCTTCTGCATCTCGCGATGGCCGAACGTGACGGCGCCGAGCATGACGTCTTCGCTGAGCAGCTTGGCTTCGGATTCGACCATCAGCACGGCGTTGGCGGTGCCGGCGACGACGAGGTCGAGGTCGGAGGTCTTCAGTTCCGTCGCAGTCGGGTTCAGCAGGTACTGGCCGTTCGCGTAGCCGACGCGCGCTGCGCCGATCGGTCCGCCGAACGGAATGCCGGCGAGGGTCAGGGCGGCGGATGCGCCGAGCAGCGCCGGGATGTCGCCGTCGATTTCCGGATTGAGCGAGATCACCTGCGCGATGACCTGCACTTCGTTCCTGAATTCTTCCGGGAACAGCGGACGCACCGGACGATCGATCAGACGCGAAGTCAGCGTCTCCTTCTCGGTCGGACGGCCTTCGCGCTTGAAGAAGCCGCCCGGAATGCGACCGGCGGAATAGAACTTCTCCACATAGTCGACGGTGAGCGGGAAGAAATCCTGCCCTTCGCGCGCCTTCGCTGCGGCGACGGCAGTGACCAGCACGACGGTGCCGCCCATGCTGACGACGACTGCACCGGACGCCTGGCGGGCGATTTCGCCCGTCTCCAGCGTGACCTGGTGATTGCCGTACTGAAACGACTTGCTGACTTTCGCCACGTTGATTGTCCTGTTTGAGAAGCGCGCCCTAGGCCGCGCTTCTTGACTTCGCGTTCGCGGACGAACGCTCTTAGTTGAGAAGTGCGGCCAGGGACGGCCGCTTCTTGATTCTCGCGTTCAAGGATGAACGCAGGGGTGACTCTTACCGGCGCAGGCCGAGACGCTCGATCAGCGACTTGTAGCGATCGCCGTCCTTGGTCTTGAGGTAGCCGAGCAGGCGGCGGCGCTGGTTGACCATCTTGAGCAGGCCGCGACGCGAATGGTGATCCTTGTCGTGATCGGCGAAATGCTTGCTGAGGTGGTCGATGCGTGCGGACAGCAGCGCGACCTGGACTTCGGGCGAGCCCGTGTCGTTCGTGCCGCGACCGTAGTCGGAAATGATCTTCGTGGTTTGTTCGTTGGACAGAGACATCTGAATGAATCCTTGAAACGGAGGCGAGACTTGCGAACGGCCACGATTTCGTGGGACTGACGCATCGTGAAGAACGAACCGGAAAGCCGGACCGCGATGCGGACAGGTTTCACGGCGATGCGCGTGGTCGTTCGCAAGCCCCGCAGGGTTGGACGGACATTGGGAAGTGAACGGGGTATTTTAGCTGCCGGAATGGCCTCGGAACAAGCAGTTAACGCGTCCGGCCGCAATGGCGCCCGTATAGGCCGCCTACAGCCGATGGAACCCGCGCAGGGAACGCAGGTACCCGTCGGGCCCGATTTCGGCCAGGGCGACCGCGCGGCCGGCCTCGTCGAGGGCGACGCAGCGCCCCGGCGGCAGCCCCAGTTCGACGGCCTGTCCCTGCCGCAGCCGCACGGCCTGACCGTCGTCGAGGCGCACCTGCCGATAGCCGGCCAGGCCCTGCTCCAGCGGCAGCAGCAGGGCGTCCAAGGCGGCGGGATCGGCCTCGGCCAGCCCCGCCAGCGCATCCAGCGTGTGCATGCGCGGCGCCGTGAAAGGCTCCACCCAGAGCCGCCGCAGGGCCGTCACATGCGCGCCGCAGCCCAGGCGTTCGCCGAGGTCACGGACCAGGCTGCGCACGTACGTGCCGGAGCCGCATTCGACATGCAGGCGCAGGCGATCGCCGGTCTGTTCGAGCAGTTCGAAGCGATGGACGTCGACCTCGCGCGGCGGCACGGTCACGTCCTCGCCGCGGCGCGCGCGCTTGTACAGCGGCACTCCGGCCTGCTTCAGCGCCGAATACACCGGCGGAACCTGCACGATGCGGCCGCGCAGCGCCGCCAGGGCCGCATCGATGGCGGCCGCGTCGAGGGCGGGCACCTCGCGCTGCAGGACGATCTCGCCCTCGGCGTCGTCGGTCGTGGTCGTCGCCCCGAGCCGGGCCTCGGTGTCGTAGGCCTTGCGCGAACCGAGCAACAACCCGGCGATCTTGGTCGCCTCGCCGAAGCAGACCGGCAGCAGGCCGGTCGCGAGCGGATCGAGGCTGCCGGTATGGCCGGCCTTTTCGGCCTGGAAGATGCGCCGCACGCGCTGCAGCGCGGCGTTCGAACTGAGGCCTTGCGGCTTGTCGAGCAGGACGATGCCGCTCAGGTTGCGCCAGGCAGGACGTGACATGACCGCGAAACGCCGAAGCCGGCCTAGCCCTTCAGCAGCTGGTCGATGCGTTCGCCCTTGTCGACCGAATCGTCGTAGCGGAAGCGCAGTTCGGGCACGCGGCGCAGCTTCATCGAGCGCGACAGTTCGCGGCGGAACTCCTTGGCCAGCTCGTTGAGTCCGGCGACTGCGGTCTTGCTCTCCTCGCCGATCAATGTGGTCACGTAGATCGTCGCCATGTCGAGATCCTTGGTGACCTCGACGTCGGAAACGCTGACCGACGGCAACGCGTGTTCGCGCACGGCTGCATGCACGAGCAAGGCGATTTCACGCCGAAGCTCGGCGGAGACGCGATCGGATCGGTTGAAGGAATGCGACGGCATGTTTCGATGACTCCGGTCAGTGGCGGTCGGCGTGGCCGAGATGGCGCTCGAAGAAACGCGCCATCACCTGGTAGGCCGCCTTCGATTCCGGCAATTCCGGATCGGAAAAAAACGAATGCCACATGCCTTCCCAGACATGCAGCTCGGTCGCAACGCCGGCCCGGGTCAGCAGGTCGTCGCTGCGCAGTGCGGAACTCATCGCGAAGTCGCGCGTGCCCGAAATCAGCAGCGTCGGCGGGAACCGCGCCAGCACGTCCGGCGATACGCCCGGCATGACCCGCGGATCGTTGAAATCGGCGCCTTTGAAATACGGCAGTACGCCGATGCTCGCCGCCGTCGGCACCTTCTCGCCCATCAGCATGGGCCCGACGAACGCCGAGTCGCCCTGCATGTCGACCACGCCGGCGCAGAAGATGCCGATCGCGCCGGGCGGCGGCAGCCGCTTGCTCGCCAGCCACGCCACGGCCTCGGCCGTGAGGACGCCGCCGGCCGAACATCCGTAGATGCCGATGTCCTGCGCCCGATGATCCTTCAGCAACGCGCGATAGACGCTTTCGACGTCTTCGCTGGCGGCCGGGAACGTCGATTCCGGGCCTTGGCGATAGTCGACGCTGACGACCTCGATGCCGGACAGGCTGACGACGGGAATCGATTCGACCAGGCCGCCGCTGCCGGCTCCCCAGAGGAACGCGCCGCCGTGCAGGTTGACGAGCACGCGCCGCTTGTCGGTCTTGCCGCCGGCCGGAGTGACGATGTCGACCGGCACGCCGCCGATCTTCGACGGCTTGACCTCGACCGGGTACAGCTTGCGCATGCGCGCGGCACGGTCGGCGTTGATCGCGTCGTAGAACTTGCGGCTGGCGTCGATCGGGCCGCCCAGGCCCGGTGACGCCTTGCCTTCGACGAAGATTTCCTGGAAGCGCGCGAGCGCCTGCGGCGACGCGGCGAACGCGGAAAACGGAAAGCGCGCACCCGGCGTGGTGACCGCGCCGTCGGCCTCGACCTTCGGCGCCGCGTCCTCGGCGAACGCGTTCGCGGCCATGGCGAACAAGCTCGAGAGCGCGACGCGTGCCAACCGCTTCGAAATCGCTGTCGCGCTCAACACATGATCCCCCTCGCCGGGCCGAACCGGTGCACCGGTTACAGCGTCCTCGCCACCTCGATACGCTCGAAGCACTCGATCTGGTCGCCCGGCTTGACGTCGTTGTACTGCTTGACGCCGATACCGCACTCGGTGCCGTTGCGCACTTCGTCGACGTTTTCCTTGAAGCGGCGCAACGATTCGAGCTCGCCCTGGAAGATCACCGTATTGTCGCGCAGCACGCGGATCGGCTTGTGCCGCTTGACCGTGCCTTCGATGACCATGCAGCCGGCGATCGCGCCGAACTTCGAGCTGCGGAACACGTCGCGCACCTGCGCCACGCCGATGATCTCCTCGCGCACTTCCATGCCGAGCAGTCCCGTCGCGACCTGCTTCACCTGGTCGATGACGTCGTAGATGATCGAGAAGTAGCGCAGATCCAGGCCGTTCGCCTCGATGATGCGGCGCGCCGAAGCGTCCGCACGCACGTTGAAGCCGATGATCACCGCTTTCGACGCCGCCGCGAGCGTGGCGTCGGATTCGGTGATGCCGCCGACGCCGGAAGCGATCACGTTGACGCGGATCGCATCGGTCGAGATCGCGCTCAGCGATTCGCGCAGCGCCTGCGCCGAGCCCTGCACGTCGGCCTTGACGACGAGGTTCAAGGTCAGCTGACCCTGGCCCTCGCCCATCTGCGCCATGATGTCTTCCATGCGGTTGCCGGCCTGCTTGACCAGGCGCGTCTCGCGGCGCTTGTGCTGGCGCTGCAGCGCGACGTCCTTGGCCAGGCGCTCGTCGGCCACGACGACGAAATCGTCGCCAGCCTGCGGCACGCCGGAAAGGCCCAGCACCTGCACCGGAATCGACGGTCCGGCCGACTCGACCTGCGCGCCGCCTTCGTCGAACAGCGCACGCACGCGGCCGTATTCGATGCCGCAGACGAGGAAATCGCCCTTCTTCAGCAAGCCCTGCTGGACCAGCACGGTCGCGACCGGACCGCGGCCCTTGTCGAGGCTCGATTCGATCACGGTGCCGCTGGCGCGGCCATCGGGCACGGCCTTCAGATCCATGACCTCGGCCTGCACCGAAATCGCATCGAGCAGATTGTCGACGCCGTCGCCGGTCTTCGCCGACACCGGCACGAACTGCACGTCGCCGCCCCATTCCTCCGGCACGACCTCGTGCTGCACCAGCCCCTGCTTGACCGTGTCCGGGTTCGCTTCGGGCTTGTCCATCTTGTTCATCGCGACGATCAGCGGCACCTTCGCGGCGCGCGCATGCTGGATCGCCTCGATCGTCTGCGGCATCACGCCGTCGTCGGCGGCGACGACGAGCACGACGATGTCGGTCGACTGCGCGCCCCGCGCGCGCATCGACGAAAACGCGGCATGGCCGGGCGTGTCGAGGAAGGTGATGACGCCCTTCGGCGTATCGACGTGATAGGCGCCGATGTGCTGCGTGATGCCGCCGGCTTCGCCGGAAGCGACCTTGGTGCGGCGGATGTAGTCGAGCAGCGAGGTCTTGCCGTGATCGACGTGGCCCATGATCGTGACGACCGGGGGACGCGTCTTCTGTTCGCCTTCGGCATCGGCCTGGTGCGCGAGCAGCGTCGTTTCCGCGCTGGTGTCCTCCGCGGCGGTGACCTTGTGGCCGAGTTCCTCGGCGACCAGCACCGCGGTGTCGTGATCGATCGCCTGGTTGATCGTGACCATTACTCCCATCTTGAACAGCGCCTTGACGACGTCGGCGCCCTTGACCGCGAGCTTCGCGGCGAGATCGGCAACGGTAATCGATTCGCCGACCGCGATTTCGCGTACGACCGGCGCCATCGGCTTGGAGAACGCATGGGCCGGACCCGAACGCGCCTGCTCGACGACGCGCGTCTTCGGACGCTTGCGGCCGGTACGGCGCGCGGCGCCTTCCTGCGAAAGGTGCAGCTCGTTGCCGAAGTAGCGCGCACCGCCTTCCTCGCTGCCGCCTTCTTCGCGCATGCGATGCGAGCCGTGCTTGGGCTTGTGGCGATGCGGGTCGCCGTTGGCCGGCACTTCGCGGGCACGCTCGACCGGACGCGGGCGCTCGGCTTCGCGGACCGGCGCGGCCGCCGCAGCGGCCTCCTTGGGCGCGGCAGCAGTCTCGACGACGGCTTCACCGCCCTTCGACTTCGCTTCCTCTTCGGCACGGCGGCGCGCTTCTTCTTCGACGGCAAGCCGGCGCGCTTCCTCGGCGGCGCGCTGGCGCGCTTCTTCTTCCTGGCGACGGCGCTCGGCGTCGAGGCGCGTCTGCTCCTCGGCTTCGCGCTTGAGCTGCGATTCGCCGAGCTTGCGGATCGCGTCTTCGCGCTCCGGATCGACCTGTGCCTGATTCTCTTCGTCGACCACGCTGCGCTTGACGTACGTGCGCTTCTGGCGCACCTCGACGTTGACCGTCTTCGCGCTGGCGCCGCGCTGGCCCGGCACCACCGTGATTTCGCTGACGGTGCGACGCTTCAGCGTGACCTGGCGCGGCGCGGCGTTCGTCTCGACCGGCGCCTCGTTCTTGCCATGCGTGCGGCGCAGGAATCCGAGCAGCTTGACCTTCTCGGTGCTGCTGATGACCTGCTCGGGGTCGCTGAATTTCATGCCCGCCTCGCCGAGCTGCGCGAGCAGCTTGTCGATCGGCGTGCCGAGGACCTTGGCCAGTTGTTTGATCGTGACGTCCGACATTTTTTACTCCGTGGCCCGTGCGAGGCTTGCAGCTGTCAATCAGCGGCGCTTCGCACAAGCGGCCGTCTCATTCCTTCGACTGCGGGGCGCGCTGGGCGCGACCTCCGCATTTCCCCGCCCAATGCGGGGATACCCACCGTTTCATGAAACCGCCGTCTCGCGCGCCGCCATGATCAGGCGCGCCGCCTGGTCCTCGTCGACGCCCTCGATACCGAGTTCCATGAACTCGTCGGTGGCCAGGTCGCTGAGGTTCTCGCGCGTGACGACACCGTGCGAGGCGAGCTCGAACGCGAGGCTTTCCTCCATGCCCTCGACGGCGAGCAGATCCTGCGACGGCTTGTTGTCCTCGATACCTTCCTCGACGGCGAGCGCATCGGTGAGCAGCGCATCGCGCGCACGCGCACGCAGCTCCTCGACGATATCCTCGTCGAAGCCTTCGATGCCGAGCAGTTCCGCGGTCGGCACGTAGGCGATTTCCTCGACCGTCGAGAACCCTTCCTGCACGAGGATCTGCGCGATCTCGTCGTCGACCTCGAGCTTGCTGACGAACAGCGCGCGCGCCGCTTCCTGCTCCGCTTCGCTCTTCTGGCGAACCTGGTCGGCGGTCATCACGTTGAGCTGCCAGCCGGACAGCTTGCTGGCGAGGCGCACGTTCTGGCCGCCGCGGCCGATCGCCTGCGACAGCTTGTCTTCGGCGACGGCGATGTCCATCGAATGCTTTTCTTCGTCGACGATGATCGACTGCACTTCGGCCGGAGCCATCGCATTGATGACGAACTGCGCCGGCGCGTCGTTCCACAGCACGATGTCGATGCGCTCGCCGTTGAGTTCGTTCGACACCGCCTGCACGCGCGAACCGCGCATGCCGATGCAGGCGCCGATCGGATCGGTGCGATGGTCGTGCGCGAGCACGGCGATCTTGGCACGGTCGCCCGGGTCGCGCGCGCAGGCCTTGATCTCGACCAGGCCCTGGCCGACTTCGGGCACTTCGAGCTTGAACAGCTCCATCATCAGTTCCGGCGCGGTGCGCGACACGAACAGCTGCGGCCCGCGCGGCTCGGAACGGACTTCGTACAGATAGCCGCGCAGGCGATCGCCGGCACGCACCGCTTCGCGCGGAATCGCGCGGTCGCGCGGCACGTACGCTTCGGCGTTGCCGCCCAGATCGAGGAACACGCTGCCGCGCTCGACGCGCTTGACGATACCGGTGATCAGCTCGCCGACGCGATCCTTGTAGGCATCGACGACCTGCGCGCGCTCCGCTTCGCGAACGCGCTGCACGATGACCTGCTTGGCCGCCTGGGCGGAAATGCGGCCGAAATCGGGATTCTCGATCGGCTGCTCGACGAAGCCGCCGACGTCGACGCCGGGCGCCTCGTCGGCCGCGTCCATCAGGCGGATCATGCGGTCCGGCGACTCCATGACGATGTCGTCGGGCACGACTTCCCAGCGCCGGAAGGTCTCGTAGTCGCCGCTTTCGCGATCGATCGCGACGCGCACGGCAACGTCTTCTTCGGCATAGCGCTTCTTCGCGGCGGACGCCAACGCGGCCTCCATCGCTTCGAAAATCACGCTCTTCGGCACGCCCTTTTCATTGGCGACCGCGTCGACGACCAGCAGCAACTCTTTACTCATTTTCCAACTCCGTCAGACCGCGGACCGCGGCCGGAATGGCTCCAATGGTTCCGTGCAGTCCGTACTCGATATCTCCAGCGGCCAAGCGAAGTGATGCGCTTTCCGCCGATTTTCAACTCTTTGCGCGTGCCCGCTTGGGCGCGCGCGCCGGCGGCGCACCTTCGCGTTTCTCCGGCGCGATGCCCAGCGCCGCGTAATCCGGTACCAGCCGCGCCTTGGCGATGTTCGCGTGCACGATCACGACCGGCACGCCGTCCTGGTCCAGCGTGATGCGGTCGCCCTCCACGGAGCGGATCGCACCTTGGAACCGGCGCCTTCCATCGAACGGCAGGTTCACGTTGACCTTGGCCTGCTCGCCGACGAAGCGCGCGAAATGCTCCGGCGTGAACAGCGGGCGCTCCAGGCCCGGCGAGGAAACTTCCAGCGTGTAGCGCCCGGCGACCGGATCGTTGACGTCGAGCAGCGCGGAAATCTCGCGGCTGGCACGCTCGCAGTCGTCGATGGTCACGCCGCGCTCCGGCTCGTCGATGTAGACGCGCAGGAGGCTGCTGCCCGAGTTCGGGCTGAACTCGATGCCGACGAGCTCCAATCCCAGATCGGCGATCGTCGGCGCCAGCAATGCGGTGAGTTCCTCGCTCGTCATCTGTTCGCTTACCTGTGCGACTACCGCCGTGCGACCGTCCATGATCGCGAGCGTCGAGGGCGACCGTCCGTGACCGCGCTTCTCAATGGAGAAAACCGAAATCCACAAACAAAAAATGGGCACGAGGCCCATTCCGTAGTTCGCCGTTGTGTCGCATCCAACATCGGCGAGCTGCATTGGAGCGCAGCCGGCGCCTCCTGCGCCTGGTCAAAGAAAAGGCCGCCCGAGGCGGCCCATCCTTGACCTGTGAAACTGGTAGCGGGGGCAGGATTTGAACCTGCGACCTTCGGGTTATGAGCCCGACGAGCTGCCAGACTGCTCCACCCCGCACCGAGCTGCGCAGTTTAACGACAACTGCGCAGTACGACAAGTCATTGCGAAGGTATTTCGTGTTTATTTCGCAATTTCGGTGGCGACGGCGAACGCGCGATTGCACCACTCGAGCAGCGGGCTCCAGGCGACGCCGAGCACGAGCAGCGCCAGGCCATTGGCCGAAAGCCCCCAGCGGAACGAGGCATCGGCCGGCAGCGCCAGCGGCGCGTCGTGCGCCGGCGCGTCGAAATACATGACCTTGACCACGCGCAGGTAGTAGTAGAGGCCGACGATCGCGAACGCGATCGCGACGATGACCAGCCACATCTGGCCGGCGTCGACCGCGGCCTTCAGCACCATGAGCTTGGCGAAGAAGCCGAACAGCGGCGGCACGCCGGCGAGCGAGAACATCGCGATCGCCATGACGCCCGCATACCACGGGTTGCGCTGGTTGAGTCCCTTGAAATCGTCGATTTCCTCGGCCTCGAAGCCGGCGCGCGCCAGCAGCAGGATCATGCCGAACGCGACCGCGGCCATCAGCGCATAGCTGATCGCGTAGAACATGGCCGCCGCATAGCCAGACGGCGTGCCGTTGACGAAACCGAGCAGCAGGAATCCGACGTGCGAAATCGTCGAATACGCGAGCATGCGCTTCAGATTGCTCTGCGCGATCGCGAACAGGTTGCCGACCGCCAGCGAGACGGCCGCCAGCACGGCCAGCATCAGGGTCCACTGCCCGTGCAGCCCGCCCATCGCGCCCTCCAGCAGGCGATAGGCCATGCCGAACGCGGCCAGCTTCGGTGCCGAGCCGATGAAGACGGTCACGGCCGTCGGCGCGCCCTGGTACACGTCCGGCAGCCACATGTGGAACGGCGCCGCGCCGAACTTGAAGGCGATGCCGACGACCAGGAACACGACGCCGAACGCGAGCAGGCTGCGGTGCGCTCCGCCCGGCGAGAAATCGGCGACCGCATGGATGCCGGCCAGGTCCAGCGTGCCGGTGGCGCCGTAGATCATCGACATGCCGTACAGCAGCAGGCCGGACGCCAGCGCACCGAGCACGAAATACTTGATCGCCGCCTCCGACGAGACCGCCGAATCGCGGTTCAGGGCCACCAGGGCGTACGAGCTCAAGGTCAGCAGTTCGAGGCCGAGATAGGCCATGACGAGGTTGCCGGCCGAGACCAGCAGCATCATGCCGATCGTCGCGAACAGCAGCAGCAGGTAGAACTCGCCGACCAGCAGCTTGCGCTCGCGCATGTACACGCGGCCGTAGATGAAGACCAGGGCGGTCATCAGCAGGATGAACATCTTGAGGACCGTCGCCATGCCGTCGCGCAGGAACATGCCGTTGAAGGCCGCAACGCTCTGCCCGTCCGCCGGCGCGCCCTGCCAGACCAGGACGCCGGTGACGACGACGGCCAGCAGCGAAAGCCAGTGGGTGACGTCGCGCTGCGCGGGCTTGAGGAACAGGTCGATCAGCAGGATCGCGCAGGTCGCGCCGAGCAGGAACAGCTCCGGCAGCAAGGTCAGCAGGTCTTGGGGGTTGAATGCGATCATGGGTCAGGACTCGATGAGCGGGTTGTTTCGTGGCCGTGCCGCGTGCCGATAGCCGGCCATTCTACCCGGAACTTCCGCCATTCCGATTTCGCTGCAGCGCCACGGCGCCCCAGCAGAAGCAACCGGTGCCTTCAATAGTGCGGAGGCGGCGGTTCGTCGTGCGGGTCGTGCGACAGCGCGCCGCGCACCGAAACCAGATCGCTGCGCAAGCGATCGAGGGCGTTGCGCAGATCCTGCAGCTGGCGATCGTGCGCCGCGACGAGGTCGTTCAGCGCGGCCATCGTGTCGTCGACGTAGGAAAGGCGCACTTCGAGCTCGGTCAGGCGGTCTTCCAGCGGCGCAGGCATGGCGGTCAGTCCTGCAGGCGTTCGATCAAGTGGCGCCCATGGCGCGCACCGAGCGCGCCGCGCGCCTCGTGCTGCGCCAGCGCCAGATCGGCCGTGGCCATCTCGCGCACGAGCTCGGCGAAGCTCGTCTTCGGCGCCCAGCCCAGCCGCTCGCGCGCGAAGCTGGCATCGCCGAGCAGGTGGTCGACTTCGGCCGGGCGGAAATACTGCGGATGGATGCGCACCAGCACGTGGCCCGGCGCGATCTTCGCATCGGGCCCCGCCATGCGCGTGACGACGGCATGCTCGTCGGCTCCGCTGCCGCGGAACTCCAGCTCGATGCCCATCTCGCGCGCCGCCAGGGTCACGAATTCGCGCACCGAGTGGTGCTGGCCGGTGGCAATCACGTAGTCGTCCGGCAGGTCCTGCTGCAGCATCAGGTACATCGCTTCGACGAAATCGCGCGCATGCCCCCAGTCGCGCTTCGCATCCAGGTTGCCCAGATACACGCAGTGCTGCAGGCCGCAGGCGACGCGCGCGAGACCGCGCGTGATCTTGCGCGTGACGAAGGTCTCGCCGCGGATCGGCGACTCGTGGTTGAACAGGATGCCGTTGCAGGCGTACATGCCGTACGCCTCGCGATAGTTCACGCTGATCCAGTACGCGTACAGCTTGGCGGCGCCGTACGGCGAGCGCGGATGGAACGGCGTCGACTCGCGCTGCGGCGACTCGCGCACGAGGCCGTACAACTCCGACGTCGAGGCCTGGTAGAAGCGGCAGCGGTCGCCGAGGCCGAGGCTGCGCATCGCCTCGAGGATGCGCAGCGCGCCGAGGCCGTCGGCATTCGCGGTGTATTCGGGCTCTTCGAACGAGACCGCGACGTGGCTTTGCGCGCCAAGATTGTAGATTTCGTCGGGCTTGACCTGCTGGATCACGCGCAGGAGGCTCAGCGAATCGGTCAGGTCGCCGTAGTGCAGGCGCACGCCCGGCTGGGTCTGGTCGAGTTCGTGATACAGATGATCGATGCGCTCGGTGTTGAACGAGGACGCGCGGCGCTTGAGGCCGTGCACCTCGTAGCCTTTCGCCAGCAGGAGCTCGGCGAGATAGGCACCATCCTGGCCGGTGACGCCGGTGATCAGTGCTCGCTTGCCGATCATGCTGTTTCGTCGCGCTCCCGAAGTCAGGGTCGTCATCCCGCCGACGACCGGCGAGGGGCGCGAATGGTAACCGGCCGGCGGCGTGCGGCATAGCTTGCCGTCGCGAAAACGGCCGCCGGCGCGTCAGCCGCGCTGCTCGAAACCGGAGCGAAAGAGGCCGTCGGTCGTCGTGGGCGGCGCGCCGCCGGCGATCCAGTCGAGCACCAGCGCCTGGTCGTCGTCGGACAGCGGCTCCAGTCCGAACGGCATGCGGTGGCCCACACCGGGCGTATCGCAGTTGATCTTGAGGAACAGCAGGCTGCGCGCGGGATCGTTCGGAATCACGCGCGTGAAGGACGGATCCTGCGAGCTCGGCACGTTCACCAGATGCGACCACGACCCGCCCGCGCCGAGATCGAGCCCCGCCGGCGGCTTGTCGCCCGAATGGCAGGCGATGCAATTGTCGTCGAAGATCCCCTGGATCGCCGACTGGTAGTCGATCACGTACTGGACCGGAACGCCGTCGAGATCGGTACAGCCTTCGGCGTCGACGCTCGCGGAGAGTTCGGGCGCCACGAACAGAGCGCCCCACGCGACGATCGCGCATGCGGCCGCACGCGCGCGAACACCGGGCCGCGTCCACGGCGAATGCGCGGCAACGCCACCTGCCCGCGATCTCATCCGACGAAGCCGAGATTCCGATGCGCCGAGTCGAAGTTCGTCAGGTTCGGGAAGATCGTGGCGAGGTCGTTTGCGGACGTCACGCCGAGCCACTGCGCCAGCGTCGCGGCGTACTGGTCCACGGCGATGCCGGGGATGAACTGGCCGCGGTTGAAATTGCCGGGGTTGTCCAGGCTCTGGTCCGGGAAGCCGCTCAAGGGGCCGCCGCCCTGCGTGTAGAGCCGGCCGCCATGCACCGCGCCACCCATCACCATCTGAACACTGCCCCAAGCGTGATCGGAACCGCTGCCGTTCGACGACAGCGTGCGCGCGAATTCGCTCATCGTGAACGTGGTCACTTCGTTGGTGGCGCCGATCTCGGCCATCGCCTGCGAGAACGCGTTGAACGCCTGCGAGACCTTGGCCAGCAGCGCCGCATGCGCGTTGCCGCCGTTGCCCATCAGGCCGGAGTGGAGGTCGAAGCCGCCCATGCGCACGTAGTAGATCTGCCGCGCCGCGTAGTTGTTGATGCGCGACAGCTTGATCATGCGCGCCACGCTGAGCAGCTGGTTGCCGAGCGAATTGTTCGCCGGGAACGCCGTCGTCACCTGGCCGTCGGCACTGTTGAGGCCGCCGTACAACAACGCGAAAAGGTCGCGCCCGCGCTTGAACGTCTGCTGGTACTCGCTGGCGAACATGTTCTGGTAGCTCGCGCCGAGCAGCTGGTTGAGCGCGACGTCGCGCTGACCGGAAGTACCGGTGCAACCGCTCGGATTGCATACGCCGGAAAGCTGGGCGAGCGGATTGGTCGTGCCGCTCGACGAACCGGACATCTGATACGGGAACAGGTTGCTGCCGACCTCGAACTTGTTGCTGCCGGAAATCGAGATGCACGGCGACAGCTGCGCGTTGCCGCCGGGCGGGAACTGCGGCTTGAGCACGTTCATCGAATCGCCGCCCCAGCCGAAGCGGTTGTCGACGGCGGTGCCGACATGCCACAGGTTTTCCTGGTCGCTGTGCGAATACAGCTGGCGTGGACGGCTGGTCGGATCGGCGTTGTATTCGGCCTTGGTCAACGGCGCGATCAGCGGGCCGATGTTGCCGACGAAGGCGAGCTGGTTCTGCGCATACAGCGCCTGCAGCTCCGGCATGCTCGGATGAAGAAAGTACTGGTTGGTCGCGGCATTGGGATCGTTGGCGTCGGTGATGACCTGCGCGGCGATCTGCGCCGATGTCGACGGCAGCGTCAGGCCGAGTCCGCCGGAGTTGCTGTTCGGGTCGTAGGTGCCGCTGCGCGACGTCGTGTAGACGCCGAAGCGGGCGGCATCGAACGGAACCACCATGTTCCACGCATCGTTGCCGCCGGACAGATAGCAGCACACGAGCGCCTTGTAGCCGTCCAGCGACGACGGCGTGGAGGACGCGGCCAGGGCGGTGCCCATCATGCGCAGCTGCGGCATCAGCGAAGCGATGCTGCCGCCGGCGGCGACGCAGGCGAGTTGGCGGAGAAAGTCGCGGCGGCTCTTGCGATTCATGGTCACGGCAATGCCTCAGCGCTGGGCGGCGAATTCGGGCGACATCGAGATCAGGTACACCAGCGACCACGCCAGTTCCTGCGGACTCGCACCGCTCATGAATGTCAGGGTATTCACCAGGGTGTCGTGCATCTGCGGACTCATGCTGCCGTAGAGCATGCGCAGGTTTGCCGCGTCCACCATCGCGGTCGGATTGGCCGCGTTCGCCTGCAGGACGGACAGATCGAGCAACGGTCGGTCGGTCGGCAGCGTCTGGCTGTCCGGCGGCAGATTCATGCCGAGGTAGGCCCTGCGCGTGAAGCTGTAGAACGTGTTGCCCGTCGTGTACGTCGTCGATTCGTTGGTGATCTCGAACTCGGGCGAGTACAGGTTCTGGTCGGCGAACTGGCCAGGCTGCTGGAAATCCGGTTCGTAGAAATTGAATACGGTCGGCGATCCGAGCGGGCGCTGGCCGGTGGCCGTCAGGAACGACACGCCGCCGCTCATCTTGATCTGCCCGTACTGGTCCGCCGCCTGCGGAGCCGCATTCCAAGCGCGCCAGAGCGCCGTGATGCGCAGGAGCGGTTCGCGCAGCTTGCCGTAGCTCGGATCGGCGGACGGCGTACGCGCCTCGTCGTCGAACAGGATGGCCTTGATCACCGCGCCGAGATCGCCGCGTTCGTGGTCGGGAGCGCCGTTGTCCTCGAAGACCGCTGCGACACGCCCGATGTAGGCCGGCGACGGGTTGCTGGTCACGAAGCGCTGGATCAGCTGGCGCGAAATGAAAGGCGCGACATTGGCGTGCCCGGCGATGATGTCCAGTTCGTCGTCGACGTCCTGCGCACAGGTCTGGCCCGATGGGATCGTGAGTCCGCCCAGCACCGTCTTGGAGGTGTTCAGCGTGCCGTCGTCGCCGGTGATGTCGTGGCGCATGTTGTTGCTGTCGTACGGAAACAGCTCCAGACCCCAGCACGCCATCGGGTTGTAGGCACCCGCGTTCGTGATCGCGCCACCGTAGAAATTCGGCGGGCTGGTCGGCGCGTCGCTGTAGGTGAATCCGGTGAAGACCTTGGCGGTATGCGTGATCGTCGTCTGGTCGTACGTCGGCACCGGATTGCCGCCGACCAGTACCGGCGAGAAGTCCAGATTGCGCTCGATCAGGCCGACCGAGAACAGTTGCATCACCTCGCGCGCGTAGTTCTCGTCCGGCTGCGTCGTCGTGCTCGGTTTCTGATTGTGATAGTTGTTGAGGAAGCGACCCATCGTCGGACTCCAGGTCACGTCGCCGAGCAGCTTGCGATATGAGCCGAACGCATCGCGCGCGAGCAGGTCCTGGTATTCGGACATCGGGATGATGTCGTTGGAGATGCCGCTGCTCTGGTCGGACACGACGAAGATCTGGCTGAGCGCCCACGCCATGCGCTGACGCAGCTGATCGTTCGCGTACGCCGCGGTCCAGAGCCATCGGTCGATGCGCTGGTTCTGGCTCACGCCCTGTCCGTCCGCCGTCAGCGAGGCGATGACCTGTTCGACGTAAGGACGCCCGGCGGTCGTGCCCGCGCCGAGCTGCTGGTTCATCCACTCGGTGTAGCCGAGCGCGCGCAAGCGCGTGATGTCGGCGACGCTCGGCCCGAAGGTCGCCTGGGTCAGAAACCGCGCAGCCTCCGCGTCGCTGGCCGGCGCATCGGGCGCCGGATCCCAGCCGTAGCTGAAGATACGATCGTAAGTCGTCGCGGTGGCGGTCGTGGCGGCTGCAAAAAAGCCGATCGCCGCGACGACGCCTGCGAGAAGTCGCGAAACACGCATGGTCGATGCCCCCTGGTACCGGGGGCGACTTTAACGAGCCGATGAATTCACGATTGTGACGATCGGCTCACAAACCTTACGGATTTTGACGATCGGCTCACAACCTTCGCGAACGACGAGCCCCGATGCCGTCCCGCATTCGCCCGCGTCAGATCGAAGCGACGCTGCGGCCGCGGCCGATGCCGTAGTACGCGAGCCCCGCCTCCTCGACCGCGCGCGGCTCGAAAATATTGCGGCCGTCGAATACGACCGGCTGCTTCAGCTGCAGGCGAATGCGTTCGAAATCGGGGCTGCGGAACGCCTTCCATTCGGTCACGATCACCAGCGCGTCGGCGCCATCCAGTGCGGCGTACTGTCCGCACAGGACGAGGTCGTCGCGTTCGCCGTACAGCCGGCGCACTTCGGCGCCCGCCTCCGGATCGTAGGCGCGCACGTTCGCGCCCGCCTGCCACAGCTGCTCGAGCAAGGTGCGGCTCGGCGCTTCGCGCATGTCGTCGGTATTCGGCTTGAACGCGAGACCCCAGAGCGCAATCGTGCGGCCGCGCAGGTCACCGCCGAAATGACGCTCGATCAGCGCGAACAGCTTGCGCTTCTGCGCGGCGTTGACCGTCTCGACCGCGCTCAGGAGATGCGGTTCGTGCCCGTACTGGCGCGCCGTGTATTCCAGCGCCTTGACGTCCTTCGGAAAGCAAGAGCCGCCGTAGCCCGCGCCCGGATAGATGAAGTGATAGCCGATGCGCGGATCGGAGCCGATCCCGCGCCGCACCTGTTCGACGTCGGCGCCGACCTGCTCGGCGATATTGGCGATCTCGTTCATGAAGCTGATCTTGGTCGCCAGCATCGCATTGGCGGCGTACTTGGTCAGCTCCGCCGAACGCACGTCCATCAGCACGATGCGTTCGTGGTTGCGATTGAACGGCGCATACAGAACCTTGAGCAGTTCCACCGCGCGCGTGCTGTCGGCACCGACGACGATGCGATCGGGACGCAGGCAGTCCTGCACCGCATCGCCCTCCTTGAGGAATTCCGGATTGGAGACGACGTCGAACGTCACGTCGCTGCCGCGCGCACCGAGTTCGCGCGCGACTTCGGCGCGCACCGCGTCCGCCGTGCCGACCGGAACGGTCGACTTGTTGACGACGACGACGTAGCGCGAGAGCGATCGTCCGATCGTGCGCGCGACGGTCAGCACATGCGACAGGTCGGCGCTGCCGTCCTCGTCGGGAGGCGTGCCGACGGCGATGAAGACGATCTGCGCATGCGCGATCGCCGACTCGGCGTCGGTGGTGAACTTGAGATGGCCGCTGGCCCGATTGGCTCGCACCAAGGGCTCCAGGCCCGGCTCGTAGATCGGGATTTCACCGCGCTCCAGGCGTGCAATCTTGTCGGCATCCACATCGACGCAGACGACATCGTTGCCGACCTCGGCCAGACAGGTACCGGTGACCAGGCCGACGTAGCCGGTTCCGAAAATCGTCACGCGCATGCGGGAATTCCTTGGGGGGTGACAGCGATCCGCGATTTTATCGGGTCGCGACGGGCGCCGCTGAAAACGCAAAAGGCGCGCCGGTTCGCGGCGCGCCTTTTGCGAGAGCTCGATGCTTCTTACTTGGTACCGGCAGGCTTCGCAGCCGGCTTCGGTGCCGTCGCAGCCGCCGGCTTGGCGCCGGCAGCCGGCTTCGAACCCGGAGCCGCAGCCGGCTTGTCGCTCGGCTTTTCGATGTCGAGCAGCTCGACTTCGAAGATCAGCGTCGCATTCGGACCGATCGGGCCCGGCGCGTTCTCGCCGTAGGCGAGGTCGGCCGGCACGTACAGCTTGTACTTGGAGCCGACCGTCATCAGCTGCAGGCCTTCGCTCCAGCCCTTGATCACGCCATTGAGCGGGAACGTGGCCGGCTGGCCGCGATCGTAGGAGCTGTCGAACTTGGTGCCGTCGATCTTGGTGCCGAGGTAGTTGACCTTGACCGT
>Ga0070667_100000112_pt1 | contig 104843 bp, 84 predicted proteins | sample KBSS33metaG_FD_64659 | JGI IMG/M metagenome (GOLD analysis project Ga0070667, IMG submission 64659) | Switchgrass rhizosphere microbial communities from Kellogg Biological Station, Michigan, USA - KBS S3-3 metaG | ecosystem: Host-associated > Plants > Roots > Rhizosphere > Soil ...
CGATGCCGAGCGCGAGCGGCAGTACGAGGAATTCAAGGACCGCGCCGGCGAGATCATCACCGGCGTGATCAAGTCGGTCGAGTTCGGCCACGTGATCGTCAACCTCGGCCGCGCCGAGGGCGTGATCCGCCGCGACCAGCAGATCCCGCGCGAGGCCGCCCGCGTCGGCGAGCGCGTGCGTGCGATCGTGCTCAAGGTCGAGCGCCAGAACCGCGGCCCGCAGATCTTCCTCAGCCGCGCGCACCCCGAGTTCATGAAGAAGCTGTTCGCGCAGGAAGTGCCCGAAATCTACGACGGCATCATCGAGATCAAGGCCGCCGCCCGCGATCCGGGCTCGCGCGCCAAGATCGGCGTGATCAGCCACGACCACTCGATCGACCCGGTCGGCGCCTGCGTCGGCATGAAGGGCAGCCGCGTCCAGGCCGTCGTGCAGGAGATGCAGGGCGAGAAGATCGACATCATCCCCTGGAGCGAGGACACCGCGACTTTCGTGGTCAACGCGCTGCAGCCCGCGACCGTCAGCCGCGTCGTCATCGACGAGGAGGAGAGCCGCATCGAAGTGGTGGTGCCCGACGACCAGCTCAGCCTGGCGATCGGTCGCCGCGGCCAGAACGTGCGTCTCGCCAGCCAGCTCACCGGCTCGCAGATCGACATCATGACCGAGCAGGAATCGAGCGAGAAGCGGCAGAAGGAATTCACCGAGCGCTCGAAGATGTTCGAGGAGGAGCTCGACGTCGACGAGACGCTGTCGCAGCTGCTGGTGGCCGAGGGCTTCAGCGAGCTCGAGGAAGTGGCCTACATCGAGCTCAACGAGATGGCGGCGATCGAAGGCTTCGACGAGGAGCTGGCCGAAGAGCTGCAGAGCCGCGCACATGAGGCGCTGGAGCGGCGCGAGGACGCGAACCGCGAGCTGCGCCGCGCCCTGGGCGTCGAGGATGCGCTGGCCGAGCTGCCGCACCTCAACGAAGCGATGCTGGTGACGCTGGGCAAGGGCGGCATCAAGACGCTCGACGACCTCGCCGACCTCGCTACCGACGAGCTCATCGCCAAGAAGCGCGCCGAGCAGCGCCGCCGCGACGGCACCGTCAATCGCCGCGCCCGCGACGAGGACAAGGGCGGCGTGCTGGGCGAATACGGCCTGACCGAAGAGCAGGGCAACGAGATCATCATGGCCGCGCGCGCTCACTGGTTCGAGGAAGAGCCGCAAACCGAGGAGGCCGCCGATGCGGAATCCTCGCAATGAGCGCGTAAGCTCCGACAGCGACGGAACCGGCGCGGAGAGGACTTGCATCCTCTCCGGCGAAAAAGGTGCGCGCGAGGCGTTGATTCGACTCGCGATCGCGCCCGACGGCCTGGTCCTCCCCGACGTCCACGCGCGTGCCCCCGGGCGCGGCGCGTGGATTGCCGTGTCGCGCGCAGACCTTGAAAAAGCGCACGCGAAGGGCAAACTTAAGGGTGGCTTGGCGCGATCGTTCAAGGGCGCGCCGCTCTCGATTCCCGACGACCTTGCCGATCGTATCGAGACCGCGCTTTCCCGCGCCCTGACCGATCGACTCGGCCTGGAGCTCAAGGCGGGCAAGCTGCTGATGGGATCGGACCGGATCGCGCAGAACGCGCGGGATGGGAAGGTCGCCTGGCTGGCCCATGCGGCCGACGCCAGCGAGGACGGTTCGCGCAAGCTCGACCAGGCCTGGCGGGTCGGGCAGGACGCGGAAGGAAGCGGCATTCGCGGCACGCGCTTGCCACTGGACCGCGCGGCGCTGTCTGTGGCATTGGGCCGCGACAACGTCGTTCACCTGGCGCTGACCGATCACGCCGCGACCCAGCGAGTCGCGGCGCCGTTGCAGCGCCTCCTGCATTTCCAGGGGCAGGGCGAGGGCCGGGCAACCGATCCAGCCGGCATGGATGAAGACAACGGGGCGGCCTTGGCCGTGCCCGCGACGATGCCCGGCACTGGCCGGGCGGACGCGAACTGAGACCGAAGGGCGAAGACGAGACTTATGAGCGAGACCGACAACAAACCGACCCTGGGCCGCAAGCCGCTTGGGCTTAAGCGCTCGGTGGAAGCGGGTGAGGTCAAGCAGACCTTCAGCCACGGCCGCACCAACAAGGTGGTGGTCGAAGTGAAGCGTCGCAAGCTGATCGGCAAGCCCGGCTCCGAAGCTGTGGCAGAGGCGCCCGCGCCGGCTCCCGTTGCCGCGCCGGCTCCGGCTGCCCCGCCGCCACCGGTTCGCAAGCCCGCGCCGGCTGGCGAGACGCCGCAGGAGCGCGTCGCGCGCCTTCAGCGCGAGGCCGAGGACGACCGGATGCGCCTGGCCGAGGAATCGCGCCGCCGCGAGCAGGACGAGCGTGCCCGCGCGATCGAGGACGAGAAGCGCCGCGCCGAAGAGAACCGCGCGAACGAAACCCGTCGTGTCGAGGAAGAGGCGGCTGCAGCCGCTGCTCCTGCCGAGGACGCCGCCCCAGCCCCGCAGGTCGAGACCGACGAGCCGGCCGCGCCGCCTGCTACTGAGGCTACCGAGGCTACTGCCGCGTCTCCGGCCGTTCCGGCGGAAGCTGCCACCCCGGTCCCCGCGCCTCGCCGCTTCACTCCGGTGCAGCGCCCAGAGACGCGTCGGCCCGAGCCGGCCGCACCCGCTGCCGCTGTTGCCGCCGCACCTGCGGTCGCCCCCGCGGCGGCCCCGGCCAGCAGCAATGCCGGCAACGTTGCCCGCAAGCCCGATGCGGTCAAGAAGAGCGCTGCCGCTCCGGCCCGCCCGAGCAGCGGTGGCGATCGCGACCGCAAGAATGTCGACAACCGCCGCCAGTCGGGCAAGCTCACCGTCAGCCGCGCCCTGAACGAGGACGAGGGCGCTCGCGCCCGCTCGCTCGCCGCGCTGAAGCGCGCTCGCGAGAAGGAGCGTCGCGCACACTTCGGCGGTTCGTCGCAGCCGCGCGAGAAGCAGGTGCGTGACGTTGTCGTCCCTGAGGCGATTACCGTCCAGGAACTCGCCAACCGCATGGCCGAGAAGGGCGCCGACCTGGTGAAGGCGCTGTTCAAGATGGGCATGATGGTCACCGTCAACCAGACGATCGACCAGGATACCGCCGAGCTGCTGGTGACCGAGTTCGGCCACAATCTCCAGCGCGTGTCGGAGAGCGATGTCGACATCGACACCTCTATCGATGTCGACGCCGAGGAGACGCTCAAGCCGCGTCCGCCGGTGGTCACGATCATGGGCCATGTCGATCACGGCAAGACGAGCCTGCTCGACGCGCTGCGCGGCACCGACGTGGTGCGCGGCGAGGCGGGCGGGATCACCCAGCACATGGGCGCCTACCAGATCAAGACCAAGGGCGGCGACCTCGTCACCTTCCTCGACACGCCGGGCCACGCCGCGTTCACGCAGATGCGCATGCGCGGCGCCAACGTGACCGACATCGTGGTGCTGGTGGTTGCGGCCGACGACGGCATCATGCCGCAGACGGTCGAGGCGATCCGCCACACCAAGGCCGCCGGCGTGCCGATGATCGTGGCGATCAACAAGATCGACAAGCACGAGGCCAACCCGCAGAAGGTGCGCGAGCGACTGCTCGAGCACGAGGTCGTGGTCGAGGAGATGTCCGGCGACGTCCAGGACGTGGAAGTCTCGGCCAAGACCGGCGCGGGTCTCGACGATCTGATCGAGAAGATCCTGCTCCAGGCCGAACTGCTCGAACTGCGCGCCAATCCGGACCGTGAGGCCGAAGCGACGGTGATCGAGGCCAAGCTCGACAAGGGCAAGGGTCCGCTGGCGACGGTGCTGGTCAACCGTGGCACCCTCAAGGTCGGCGACATTCTCGTCGTCGGCACCGAGAGCGGCCGCGTGCGCGCCATGCTCGACGACAAGGGCCGCCAGGTGAAGGAGGCGCCGCCCTCGCTCCCGGTCGAGGTCCTCGGCCTGGGCGGCGTGCCGATGGCTGGCGACATGCTGACGGTGGTCGACAGCGAGCAGCGTGCCCGCGAGGTCTCGGCCTATCGCCAGGAGCAGGCAACCGCGCGGCGGACCGCGACCGCGCCCGCCAGCCTCGACACGATGTTCTCGGCGCTTGCCGCCAAGCAGAACGTCATCGAGTACCCGATCGTCATCAAGGCGGACGTGCAGGGCTCGGTCGAAGCGATCAACAACGCTCTCCACGCGCTGTCGAACGACGAGATCAAGGTGCGCATCCTGCACTCGGGCGTCGGTGCCATCACCGAGACCGACGTGACGCTGGCCTCTGCCAGCGGCGCGCCGATCGTCGGCTTCAACGTCCGCCCGAACGCCAAGGCGCGCGAGCAGATCGAGAAGTCGAAGACGCCGATGATGTACTACGACGTCATCTACGAGCTGACCGCCGAGGTCGCCAAGCAGATGGCCGGTATCTGGGGTCCCGAGCGGATCGAGACGGTCGTCGGCCGCGCCGAAGTCAAGCAGGTGTTCCCTGCCGGCAAGCGCGACAAGGCCGCCGGCCTGCTGGTGGTCGAAGGCTTTATCCGCAAGGGTCTCGCCGCGCGTCTCACCCGCAACGACGTCATCGTCTCGGCCACCACAATCGCCTCGCTGCGTCGCTTCAAGGACGACGTCGACGAAGTGCGTGCGGGCCTGGAATGCGGCGTAGTGCTGGCCGACACGAACGACATCAGGGCGGGCGACCACCTCGAAGTCTTCGAGATCAGCCATCGCGATCGCACGATCGGGTAAGGCAGCCTGGAATCGAATTGTGACGCCCGGTCGGCTCTATGCCAGCCGGGCGTCTGCAGTTGGCGTTGCATCGCAGTAATTTAACCACTGGACTCGGACGGCGCACCTAAGTCCTTCGTGTCGCAACCGCGACGGGAAGGCAGGTGATGCCATTTGAGTGAAATCGTGGTTGTTCTGGTTCTGAGTGCCGCGACCTTCGTGGTCGCGCTGATCCAGCTTGTGGTGAAGCCCATCGAGCTGTCCCGCGAGTAACCGGTGAGGGGGTCGGTCCTGCAAGCCCGGCCCCCCAAAACGCGATGAGCCCGGATGCTGCAACATCCGGGCTCAGGCAGTGATGCGAGTGCATCAATCGTGGTAGAGCACAAAGCTCACCAACTCGGATTCTTCAAGATGCCCCGCTACCTCGCACTTTTCGGCAGCATCAACGTCGGCGGCAACCGGTTGAAGATGGCGGACCTGCGCTACGCGCTCGAGCGCGAGGAGATCGAGAACGTCGAGACGGTGATCGCCAGCGGCAACGTACTGTTCGATTACGAGGATCGGCCCACCGAAGGGCTGGAGGACCTGTTCCGCCATGTCATGCGCGAGCGGTTCGACATCGACAGCTTCGTGGCGGTGCGCACGCAGGACGAAGTGCGCTCGGCGGTAGAGGACAACCCGTTCACCGGCATCGGCGCGGACAACCTCGTGCATACGCACTTCCTTGGCGGGCAACCGAGTCAGGAGCAGTTCGACGACTTGGTGGACGCATTCCGGGGCCGCGGTCCGGAAACGTTCGCCCTGGGCAATCGCTGCCTCTTCATCGACTTCGTGGAGACCGTGGGCAACAGCAAGCTGACCGGCGCCTTCCTGCAGCGCCGGCTGGGTTACCCAGGTACGGCTCGCAATGTGCGCTCGTTGGCGCGCATTCTTCAGAAAATGCGCGCACCCCAAGCATGAAGGGGCGGCCGCCGAGCCATGAAGGCGGCCGCCCCTGTCGCCTCACAGGGTCAGGCGGTGCAGGTACCGCTGGTTAGCGGAACATGCCGCTCATGACCGCGGCGACGATCCCGCTGGTGACGCCCACGAGCAACACGTCATTGCCCGAACGGACGTAGTGATAACCGCGCGGCGGCGCCTTCAGACGCTTGTAGCGGTGGTAGTCGACCACTTGGTAGTTGCGCGCATAGCGGCGATCGAACTTTTGGCCCTTGCGGAAGCTCTTGTAAGTGACCGTCTTTTTGACGACGGTGTGGCCCCGGCGATCGTGGTGGTCGGGCGCCGCCATGGCAGGGGCGGCCATGGGGGCGACCAGCGCGGTCGCCAGCAAGGCGGACAGTATCCTCTTCATAAATCGGCTCCTTTGGCTCGGATTTGCAAGGGAGATAACGTTCGCCAGGCGGCGTGGAGCCGTAATCAATTGTTGCAAATTGTCGTCGTCTGCCCACATGGACGCGCAAGATGGCACGCCAGCAGTTCACCCCCGAGCAGCACTCCGTTCGGCTCCTCAAGGTCGGCGAGCAGGTCCGCCATGTCATGTCCGAGATCCTCACGCGCCAGCAGGTGCATGACGACACGCTGACGGCGCATTCGGTTTCGGTGACGGAAGTGCGGATGACGCCGGACCTGCGTACGGCGACCGCTTACGTGAAGCCGCTGCTGGGCGAGGACGAGGAAGCGGTGCTGAAGGCGCTGCGCACGCATACCGCCTATTTCCAGCGCGAGGTCGCGCAGCGCCTGAAGCTCAGGTTCGCTGCGAAAATCCGCTTCCGCGCCGACGAGAGCTTCGACGAGGCAAGCCGCATCGACAGTCTCCTGAACGATCCCAGGGTCCGCCGCGACCTGGACGAATAGGGCGACCCGTTCGGCTCGGCGATCAAGCGCGCGGCAGGCTGACAGCGCGTCTTGACCGCAGTACTCTCTCTGGAAAGATCGGGAGAGAGAACCATGGCAACCTTTGTTTTCCTCCACGGCGGCGGGCAGGGCAGTTGGGTCTGGGAGCAGACCATCGCCGCGCTTGACCGGCAGACGGGCGGCAGCGCCACTTGCCTCGCGCTCGATGCGCCGGGTTGCGGGGCAAAGCGCGGTGTCGACACATCCGGCTACAGCTTTGAGGATATCACGCGCGAGCTGCTGTCCGACATTGCCGCAGCCGGTCTGTCCGACATCATCCTTGTAGGCCATTCGCAGGCCGGCCTGCATGTTCCGCACATGGCACGGCTTGCACTGGAGGGCCTGATCCGCCGGCTGGTCTACGTGAGCTGCTCCGCGCCGTGGCCGGGGATGACCATACTCGACCAGATGGGCCGGGGCGCGCGGTGTTCCAGCGTGGACGAGGTCGGCTATCCGCTCGGAGACGACGCGTCCCTGCAGGATCGTTTCCGCGCCATGTTCTGCAACGACATGGAAGCGGGCGAGGCCGACGCCTTTCTCGCCAGGCTGGGCAAAGACGGCTGGCCGGCCTCGGCCTACTCCTACGACGCCTTCCAGTACGACCATCTGCCACCGATCGCGTCGACTTTCGTGCTGGCCCTGCGCGACGAAGCGCTGCCGCTGGTATGGCAGGAGCGCTTCGCCGACCGGCTGCATGCCCGCGATCTGGTGCGCATCGATGCGGGGCATCAGGTAATGAACACCAGACCCGAGGCGCTGGCCGAAGAGCTGATCCGTCTTGCCCGGCGTTGAGCCCGGGCTTCAGGCGTCCTCGAACGCCAGCGTCGCCGCGGCCCAGTTGCCCGCCTGCGCATCGTCGCGGGCGATGCGAAAGCGGAACACCTTGGTTTCCTCCCAGCGCCATTCCATCAGGTCGTCCGCTCCCAGCTGAAGCAACAGGACGCTTTCCCCACTGACATCTGGTCCCAGCAGGCGGTGTTGCGCTCGTGCCGCCAGGCGATGCTCCCGATTGATCCGAGCCAGCGCTTCGTCCGGCACTTGCGCCAGCGCCTCGGGCGGCCCCGACACCATCGCCCGCAACGATACCGTCGCGAGATCGCCGATGCTGGCCGGGACCATGCCGTCCATGAGCTCGGCGTAGTTGGCGCTCACCTCGGCCAGGATCTCGCCGACCAATGATTGCTCGGCGGCGCTGAGCCGCTCCCAAGGCGAGCGGTCGCCGACGAAGCCGTCGAGTGCCTGGACCATGGTGGGCAGGGCGTCGCGCTGGCGTTCGATGCGGGCGATTTCCGCTTCGAGTGTGGCGATCTGCGCGTCCGCGCCAGCATCTTTGCCAACAAGGACTTCATCGCGCGCGCGCGCCAGGCGGTCGCGACGCAGCGCCAATGGGCGCTCCGAAGCCGCCAGCGCGACATGCAACTGGTCCGCGAGGAAGCGGACCGAGTGCCACCACAGGCCCTCTGCCAGCGCGCTAGTGTCGCTGGCGCGGAACGCACGGGGGCGCGCCGCGACAAGCGCCGGCATGCGCGCCGCGAGCGCACGCAGGATCGCGGCTTCGCGATCCGGTCCGGCGCGGCTCGCGAGATCGCGGGGGACGGCCAGCGGCATCAGCTCGACCGGCCAGTACGGGAAGAAACCGCGCGACAGCCGCGTCGGCCGTGCCGGCAACGGGAGGCCACCCTCGTCGAACGCAGGCGGCAGGCCGTCGGGAGGATCGGAAAAGTCCGGCCGGCCCCATTCACCGTGCTCCACCCGGACCACGGCGCCGCTGCCGAGGAAGAACGCCAGCGCGCCGGTCGATGGCAGCGGGCTTTCGGGACAGGCCGCTGCGAGCTCGGCCAGGTCGATCTGGGCCGCGAAAGGCAGCGGTATGCCGGCGCTGTCGCGTGGCCAGGCCTGCTCTCCCAGCCGCGGCAGGCCGCCGAACCAGCTCGTATCGCTGAACCAGTCGCGTTCGCGCTCGCGCGGCTTGCGTATCAGCACCACCGGCGGCGCGCGCTGGCCGACCGGCTCTGCCGGCGGCGGCAGCTCGGCCTCGGCAAGGCTGCCGGCGCGTCGGCGCAGATTGGCGATGCGGTCGTCCTGGCTCATCGGCTCGGGGCGCCAGGGTGGAGCGGGAACCGGCTCGCGATCAGGTTCACCGCGTCGGCGCCTGGGCTCGCCCGGTGTGCCGTCGGCAATCGCCAGCGCCGCCAGCAGCCCGACGACTATGCCCAGGACCAGCAGGCCCATCACCGCCACTCCGCGGCCGGCCAGCGATGCCAGTTGCTCGCTCAACCCGTCCAGCGTGGCAAAGGCGTTGCGCAGCAGGCCGGGCCCGACGGCAGGAGCGTTTGGTGCGAGCGCCACGTAAGCGGCGACGAGCGATGCCAGCGCGAAAATGCTGAACATCGCGACCAGTCTCTTCATCGCCTCGCCTCCCTGCCGCGAACGTCACGCGAAGTCTTTTGCGCCCAGTATGGTTACCTTCCATCAAACCGGGGAGAAGCGGCGACAAGATCGTGCGCCGCTCTGGCGGCGATGTTATCCCCAACAAGCAATGGCCAAGCTCTATTTCTACTATGCCAGCATGAACGCTGGAAAATCCACGACCTTGCTGCAGGCGGACTTCAACTACCGCGAACGGGGGATGCGCACGATGCTGTGGACCGCGGCGATCGACGATCGCGGCAAGCTGGGTGACGCCGGCAGCCGTGACGATCACGCGATCGAGAGCCGCATCGGCCTGCATGCCCCGGCGCATCGCTTCGCGCCCGATACCGACCTGTACGAAGCGGTCAGCGCCATCCACGCCGTCGATCCGCTGTCCTGTGTCCTGGTGGACGAGGCACAGTTCCTGACGCCGGCGCAGGTCTGGCAGTGCGCGGACCTGGCCGATCGGGCGGACCTGCCGGTCCTCTGCTATGGCCTGCGGACGGATTTTCGCGGCGACCTGTTCCCGGGTGCGGCGGTGCTGCTGGGGATCGCCGACAGCCTCGTCGAGCTCAAGGCCGTGTGCCATTGCGGGCGCAAGGCCTCGATGAATCTGCGCGTCGATGCACAAGGCCGCGGCGTCAGCGAGGGCGCTCAAACCGAGATCGGGGGTAACGAGCGCTACGTCGCGCTGTGCCGCCGTCATTTCAGCGAGGCGCTGGGCCGCTGATAGTCGCTCTGGCGCTGGCCAGGCCCGATCTCTCGCAAATGGTGGCGACTGCCATCGCCATCCCAGCGAAATGTGTGTGCAGTGGAGCGGCGCGATGGACGGAGCATGTCCGACATCGAGGACCGGGTCGTGATGAACGAAGCAATTGTCCACTTGGGCTATCACAAGACGGCCACGACGTGGCTGCAGAAGCGTGTGTTCCCCCACGCCACGAGCCACGATTTCGTGTGCCGCAAGACGGTGCAGGATGCGATCCTGGCGCCGCCGGGAATGCACTTCTGCCCTGACCGCGCCCGCGAGGTGCTGGCCCTGCAGGGGCGCAACCGCCCGGTCCTGCTGAGCGAGGAGAACCTGTCGGGCTATTTGCACAACGGCGGCCTCCACGGCTTCATCGCGCCGGAAGTGGCGCGACGGTTGAAGTCGGTGCTCCCCACCGCGCAGATCGTCATCTTCATCCGCAACCAGTTCGACATCTGCCGCGCGAGCTATGCGCAGTACGTGTCCGGCGGCGGCACTTGGGGACAGCGGCGCTACTTCGAGACCGGCCGCTTCGTGCGCGGCGCGCTCACCCGGCCGTGGAAAGCGCCGGTGTTCGAGTTCGAGCACTTCGAGTTCGATCGGCTGGTGGCGCACTACGACAGCCTCTTCGGCAGCGACCGGGTGCATGTGTACCCCTACGAATGGCTGGGCGACCGCCCGGCGCTGTTGGCGCGCATGGAGCGCGATCTCGGTCTCTCGCTGGACGAACTGCCTGCCGGCGATCGCCGCGCCAACGGCTCGCTCGGCAGCGCCAGCCTGTCGGTGCTGCGTGCGGTGAACCTGTTCTCGCGTCAGTCGGTGGTGAACAAGGACCGCATCGTCGACCTGCCTGGCAGCCAAGCGCTGCGGCACGGCGTCAAGTGGCTGATGGCGCAGACGCCCTGGATCAACCGTCGCCCCGCCCCGTTGTCGCCGCGGCTGCGGGAGCGGATCGCCGGACACTTCCCCGACAGCAATCGCCGCCTGATGGCGCTGCGCGACCTGCCGCTGGCGGACCTCGGCTACCCGGTGTGAAGGCCCGGTGCGATTGACAATCGCGCGCGGCCGGCCAAGGCGGGCGGTCATGCGATACCGACCAACAGGCCGCCGCCGCTGATGCCGCACGGCTGGATTGTCCTCGACAAGCCCCTCGGCCTCGGCTCGACCCAGGCGGTGGCCGCCGTCAAGCGCAACTTGCGCGAGGCGGGCTATGGCAAGAAGGTGAAGGTCGGCCACGGCGGAACCCTCGACCCACTTGCGACCGGCGTGCTGCCGATCGCGATTGGCGAGGCGACCAAGCTCGCCGGGCGGATGCTCGACGCGACCAAGACCTACGCCTTCACCGTGCGCTTCGGCGAGGAGACCGACACGCTCGACCTGGAAGGCGCAGTGATCGCCACCAGCGACGCGCGGCCTACGTCGGAGCAGATCGCAGCCGTCCTGCCGCGCTTCACCGGCGCCATCAGGCAGGTGCCGCCGGCGTACTCGGCGCTCAAGGTCGACGGCGAGCGGGCCTATGACCTGGCGCGCGCAGGGCAAGAGGTGGAGTTGAAAAGTCGCGACGTGACGGTGTTCGAGCTTTTTTCCCTCCCCTTCAGGGAAGGGGCTGGGAGTTGGGGCTATCCGTTTCCAGCGCCGCTTGAAGTCGAGAGCCCCCACCCCAACCCCTCCTCTGAAGGGGAGGGGCTTTCCGAACTCACCCTCCTTGCCACAGTCTCCAAGGGTACCTACATCCGCAGTCTCGCGCGTGACATCGCGCATGCCCTGGGCACCTGCGGTACGGTCACCATGCTGCGGCGCCTGAAGGCCGGCCCGTTCGGGCTCGCTCAAGCGATTTCGCTGGACAAGCTGAACGAAATCGGTAAGGGCGCGCCACTTGAACACGCACTCTTGCCGCTGGAGGCGGGGCTGGACGACATCCCGGCCATCGACCTCGACCCGGAGCAGGCAAGGGCGGTCCGCCAGGGCCGCGTTCTGACCGGGATGGCTCAGGAAGACGGGCTGCACTGGGTGCGCGAGGGATCGATCCCGGTCGCGCTGGTGGAGCTTTCGGGCGGTGACGCCCGCGTCGTCAGGGGCTTCAATCTCATCGATGTCGCGGAGTAGAAGTCATGTCGGTCACCGCCGAGAAGAAGCAGGATATCATTTCGGACAACGCCCGCGCCTCTGGCGATACGGGTAGCCCGGAAGTGCAGGTCGCGATACTCACCGAGCGCATCAAGAACCTGACGGAGCACTTCAAGTCGCACCACAAGGACAACCACTCGCGTCGCGGTCTGCTGGCCATGGTCAACAAGCGCCGCTCGCTGCTCGACTACCTCAAGAAGAAGGATGTCGCGCGGTACAACGCGCTGATCCAGAAGCTGGGTCTGCGCAAGTAACGTGGTAGCGCCACGGCCCGCTTCGGCGGGCCGTTTCGTTTTCACGCCATCTCCGCTGCGGCGGGGGTTCGGCAGCGCCTCGGCGCTGCTATGTCGTATCTGGCCGATGCTGCTATAAGCCGGCCCGGCGACGCAATCCAGGTATCCTCGCAGTTCGGCGAGGGGCCTTTGGGGCCACGAAGGCTCCGCACCGGACCGGGACGGTATCCCCGGCAGCAACCCCGCCTGCGCAATAGGGCCTGGCGGGACGAGGAAACGATATGTTCGACGTCAAAACCGTAAGCATGGAGTGGGGCGGAAAGACCCTCACTCTCGAAACCGGCCGCATTGCCCGTCAGGCCGACGGCGCGGTCCTCGCCACCTATGGCGAAACGGTAGTCCTTTGCGCGGTCACCGCCGCCAAGTCGGTCAAGGAAGGGCAGGACTTCTTCCCGCTGACCGTCCACTACCAGGAGAAGTTCTTCGCCGCCGGCCGCATCCCGGGCGGCTTCTTCAAGCGCGAGCGCGGCGCCACCGAGAAGGAGACGCTGGTCTCCCGCCTCATCGACCGTCCGGTCCGCCCGCTGTTCCCCGAAGGTTTCTACAACGAGATCAACGTCATCGCCCAGGTCCTGAGCTATGACGGCGAGACCGAGCCCGATGTCGTCGCGATGATCGCCGCATCGGCCGCGCTGACCATCTCTGGCGTGCCCTTCATGGGTCCGATCGGCGCCGTGCGCGTCGGCTACGTCGATGGCCAGTACACGCTCAATCCCAAGCAGGACGCCGCCATCAAGGATGGCCGCCTCGACCTCATCGTCGCTGCTACCGGCGACGCCGTGATGATGGTGGAATCGGAAGCCAAGGAGCTGTCCGAGGCCGAGATGCTGGGCGCCGTGATCTTCGCGCACGACGAGTGCAAGAAGGTCGCCGACCTCATCATCAAGCTGGCCGAGAAGGCCGCCAAGGAGCCTTGGGAAGTCAAGGTCTCCGACAATTCGGCGATCAAGGGCAAGCTCAAGGACCTGATCGGCGCCGACATCGCCGCCGCCTACAAGCTGACCGACAAGTCGGCCCGCTCGAATGCGCTCAACGCCGCGCGCGAGAAGGCCAAGGCCGCTTTCGCCAGCGAGGACGCGCAGACCCAGATGGTCGCGATCAAGTCGGTCAAGAAGGTGGAGGCCGACATCGTGCGCGGCGCCATCCTCAAGGACGGCCAGCGCATCGACGGCCGCACCACCACCCAGGTCCGCCCGATCGAGGCGATGGTCGGCTTCCTGCCGCGCACGCACGGCTCGGCGCTGTTCACTCGCGGTGAGACGCAGTCGATCTGCACCACTACGCTGGGCACCAAGGACAGCGAGCAGATGATCGACGGCCTCGAAGGCCTGTCGTACTCCTCGTTCATGCTGCACTACAACTTCCCGCCCTACTCGGTCGGTGAAGTGGGCCGCTTCGGGGCGCCTTCGCGCCGCGACACCGGTCACGGCAAGCTCGCCTGGCGCGCGCTGCAGGCGGTGCTGCCCAAGAAGGAGGATTTCCCCTATACCATCCGCGTGGTCTCGGACATCACCGAGTCCAACGGTTCGTCCTCGATGGCGACGGTGTGCGGCGGCGCTCTCTCGATGATGGACGCGGGCGTTCCGCTCACCCGTCCGGTATCGGGCATCGCCATGGGCCTGATCCTGGAAGGCGACAAGTTCACCGTGCTGTCCGATATCCTGGGTGACGAGGATCACCTGGGCGACATGGACTTCAAGGTGGCCGGCACGTCCGAAGGCATCACCACGATGCAGATGGACATCAAGGTCGCGGGCATCACGCGCGAGATCTTCGAGGCGGCGCTGTCGCAGGCCAAGGACGGCCGCGCGCACATCCTGAACGAGATGACCAAGGCGCTGGGTTCGGCCCGCACCGAGCTTTCGGCCCATGCTCCGCGCATCGAGACGATCCAGATCGACAAGTCGAAGATCCGCGACGTCATCGGCACCGGCGGCAAGGTCATCCGCGAGATCGTCGCCGAAACCGGCGCCAAGGTCGACATCGACGACGAGGGCACGATCAAGATCAGCTCGTCCGACATCGCGCAGATTGAGGCCGCCAAGAAGTGGATCCTCGGCATCGTGGAAGAGGCCGAGGTGGGCAAGATCTACCAGGGCAAGGTCGTCAACATCGTCGACTTCGGCGCCTTCGTGAACTTCATGGGTGGCAAGGACGGTCTCGTCCATGTGTCCGAGATGAAGAACGAGCGCGTGGAGAAGCCCACCGACGTCGTGAAGGAAGGCCAGGAGGTCTACGTCAAGGTCCTCGAGATCGACCAGCGCGGCAAGGTCCGTCTGTCGATGCGCGTCGTCGACCAGGAGACCGGTGCGGCGCTGGAGGACACCCGTCCGCCGCGAGAGCCGCGCGAGCCGCGCAGCGACCGTGGTGGTGATCGCGGTGATCGCGGCGGCGACCGTCGTGGTCCACGTCGTGACGGCGGCGGTGGCAGCGGCCGCGGTGGCGACCGGGGCGCCGATCGTGGTCCGCGCGGTGACCGTGGTCCGCGTCGCGATCGCGACGGTGACAACGGCGGTGGCGATCCCAATCACATGCCGGCCTTCCTCAAGGAGGACTGAGCCGGGCTTGGAAGGGCTTAGCGGCTCTTCAAGGCACTCTTATCGAACGAGGGTCGCGCCAAGGCGCGGCCCTTTTTCGTTTGTGACGGCGGCGTTCGAAGGCCCCGCCGCACCCGCCACATCCCGCTTGCATTTCCCTGCCCGTCTCCTGAACATGGTGCAGGGCAGGAGAGGATGACCATGAAGCGTTGGGCTCTGATGGGAAGCGGCGTGCTGGCGCTCGCATGCTGGCCGGTCGTGGCAGGAGCCAGCGGCGACTATGGCTGCACGCCCGACTGGAAGCTGGCCACGTCGGCCTACGACTGCGCCGGCACCGCGCTGATTTCTCCGCGCAACGATACCCGGCTCAATCTCGCCCTCTTGCTGCGCGAGCGGGCCGGCCTCTCCGCACCCGGCAAGCTGGCCTATCCGGCAGCCGACTGGGAGAACGCCAGCTACGGGCACGTCTTCGTCAGCTGGGACGGGCTGCGCGCGGCGTTCTGGCCGTCGACCGTTTCGGCGACCGATGCCGGCGACGCCAACAGTGCAGCGGATTACGCGGGTTCGCGCTGCCAGACACTGGCGAGCGGTAGCGTCGCGTTCCGTGCTGCACTGGCCCGGGCGAAAGGCTTGAGCGAGGGCGATCGCACTCAGCTTGCCGGAGCGCGCGACCTGGTGAAGCCGGCCTGCGACGGAAACAAGGCGCCGGCCGCCTGGCCCCGCGTCACGAGCCCGGCCGCGCGCGAGTGGCTCGGCTACCTCCAGGGCGCCCGCGCCTTCTACGCCGACGATTTCTCAGCCGCTCGCGGCTTCTTCGGGGCCGTATCGGGCAGCCGCGACCCGTGGCTTGCGGAGACCGGGCGCTACATGGTCGCGCGCAACGAACTGGCCGCAGCGCAAGCGGGTGCGATCGACGAGTGGGGCGGTTTTGCCGGAACCGACAAGGTCGACAAGGCGGCAGCGGCGCGCGGACGCAAGGCCTTGGCCGATTACATTTCGGGCTACCCCCATGGCTTCTACACGGATTCGGCGATCGGCCTGCAGCGCCGCGCGCTCTGGCTGTCGGGCGACGGAACGGCGCTTGCGCGCAGCTACCAGGCGCTGCTTCCGGTGCGCTCGCCGCTCGATCCGCAGGTGCCTGATACGATCGAGGAGGTCGAGGCCAAATCGTTGTTCGGCGTCGGCCTGCCCGGTAGTCCCGAGGCGCCGCTCCTGCTCGCCACCTGGGACCTGCTGCGCATGCGCGCGAGCGCGCCGGACATGGCGCAGTACGTTCCCAAGCCGCTGACGGCCGACGAACTGGCGGGGCAGGAGGGCGCCTTTGCCAAGGACAAGGCGCTCTACGCGTACCTGCAGGCGAGCTTTGCCTATCATGTCACCAGGGACGACCGCCGCGTGCTGGCACTGGTGCCTGACAACACGCGCGCGGGCTCCTTCACTCCGCTTGCATTCGGGAGCCAGATGCTGCGCGGTCTTGCGCTCGAGCGGCTCAAGGATCGCAACGTGGCCGGGTTCTGGAGGCAGCTCGTGGGCGGCGCGCAGGATCTCTATCAGCGCCCGGCCGTCGAGCTGGCCTGGGCGATGAACCGCGAGAGGTCCGGTGCGCTGGCGGAGGTCTTCGCGAAAGACGGCGTGGTGACCCAGACGGACTTGCGCGTGCGCCTTCTGGAGCATGTCGCCGGGCCGGACCTGCTGCGCACGCAGGCCGCGGCCAAGGACCGCTGGGAACGCGAGACGGCGCTGTTCATACTGCTCGCCAAGGAGCTCAGCCGCGGCCGCTACGGCGCCTTCGGCAAGGACCTCGGCCTGATTCCGGCCAGCGCTTCGACCGAGGGTTGGCTCGGCGGCTGGCACGACGACAGCGACCGCAAGGTGCCGCTGGGCGTGTTCGCCAAGGGCAAATTCCAGGAGGACTACGCCTGCCCCGCACTGGCGCGTACCGCCGCGGCGCTGGCGGCCAGTTCGGCGGACGTGAAGGCGCAGCTCTGCCTCGCCGAGTTCTACCGCCTCAACGGCTTCGACGACTGGTTGGCGAACCCCGGCAAGCCCGCGGCGGACCAGCTCGGCGGTTCTCCCGAGCTCTTTCCCGGCAAGGCCGTGCCGCGCGCCGCGCTCTACGCCGCCGTGCTCGGCAACCGCGCGGCTGGTGCGGAGGACACCGCTTACGCGCTCTACCGCTCGGTCCAGTGCTACGCGCCGAGCCGCAACAACTCCTGCGGCGGCGAGGATGTCCCCGAGGCGCAGCGCCGCGCCTGGTTCCAGCGCCTGAAGCGCGACTATCCGAAGAGCCAGTGGGCGATCGCGCTGAAATACTATTGGTAAGCCGGCGCGCGCTTCTCGCCGGCGGCTTCGCCGCGTTGGCGCTGTCCGGGTGCGATCGCGGTGCGCCCCAGCGCGTGGATGCGCGAGGCCACGATGCGTTTTTCCTCTGGGCAGGTGTGAGGCCTCCGCCATTCCTGCGCCGAGCGCACACGGTCTACCTGTTCGCCGGCGAAGTGCGGCGCGCCAACGGCTCGCGCTTCATGCCGCTCAGGGCAGTGCCGCATGTGGTGGGTCCGAAGCTGTGGGCAACGGTGCGCCTCGAACGGCTGGATCTGGGCGAACGTGCGCTTCAGGCGGTAATCCGCCTGCCCGAGCGCTGGGCGGTGGCGGGCAACGCGGTCGCCGGATTGCAGATCGACTTCGATGCGGCAACCCACGGTCTCGCCGGATATGCGAGCTTTCTTACGGACCTGCGCAAGCGGTTGCCGCACAGATGGAAGCTCTCGGTCACCGGCCTGCTCGATTGGAGCGCGGGCGGCGATCCTCACGCGCTGGCGCAACTTGCGGGCATCATCGATGAGGTCGTCGTGCAGACCTATCAGGCCAGGAACACCATCCCGGGCTACGAGGACTATCTGGCCGGCTTGCCGCGGCTCGGCATTCCCTACCGCGTCGCGGTGGCCGAAGGCGGCGAGTGGCGTGAGCCACCAGCCCTTGTTGGCGACCCGCGTTACCTGGGAACGGTCGTGTTCCTGCTCAACCGGTGACGGCGAGGCGCGGTGTCGGCGCGTCGTCGCGAACGGCGCGCTTGTCTGCCTTGACCACGCAGTTCTTGCCGGCCTTCTTGGCCGCATAGAGCGCGGCATCGGCCATCGGGATCACGTCCGATGCGTTGGTCGAGGTTTCCGGCACCGTGGCGACCCCGAACGAGGCGCTGATCGAGACGCCATGGATTTCAGACAGGCTTTCGATCCGCATGCGCAACTGCTCGGCCTTGGAGGCGGCGTCTTCCAGCCCGCAGTTGGGCAGGATCACGATCAGCTCCTCGCCGCCGTAGCGGGCGACCACGTCCGACGGACGCAGCGCACCGATCAGCTGGCCGGCCACGTCGCGCAGCACGGCATCGCCTTTGGCGTGGCCGAACTCGTCGTTGAGGCGCTTGAAGTTGTCGAGGTCGATCATCACCACCGACGTGGCACCGCCGGTGCGCTCGGCCAGGCTGATGTAACGGTCGAGCGCGTCTTCCATGTACCGGCGGTTGTACAACCCGGTGAGCGGATCGCGCAGCGATTGCGTGCGCAGCTTCTCGCGCAGGGCGATGTTGGATAGTGCCAGCGACATGGAATCCGCCAGTGCGCGCGCGACGCGCCGTACGTCCTTGAGCTTGGCGAAGGCCTCGTCTCCCTCGAAGCCAAGGACCAGCAAGCCATGGACCTGCCCGCGCGCCATCATCGGCACCTCGACAGTGGCTGCATCGCCGATGTGGTGCATGCAGCACAGCGTGCCGATGCTGGCATCGTTGATATGTGGCTTGCCGCGTTTCAGCGCCCAGCAGTTGCTCGGAAGCAGCGTCGGCGCCGGACTGAATGCATCGTTCTCGTTCCACCCCTTGGCAAGGTCGAGGCGATCGCGCGAGTTGTTGAAGACGTAGAGCGCGCCGCTGTATGCCGGCAGCAGGCGCTGCGCGGTGGCCATGAGCACGGCGCCGGCATCGTCATGGTCCTCGGCCGCCTGCAGCATGTCGGTCATGGCGAACAGTTCTTCGACCTGCTTGGCAGTGTCGCGCGATTGGTTGAGCATTTCGAGCCGGCCGATCATCATGTTCTTGGTCTCGCGGCCGAGGAAGATGCTGATGGTAAACGTGAAACTGGAAGTGATCGCCGAGATCAGCAGCGCGTAGAGCAGCAATTTGCCTTCGATGAACAGTGCGCCGATCGCCGCTGCCGCCGTCAGCGCCTGGACCGTGTGGAATGCGCGCCGGAACCACGCCTGCCCACGTTCATTCGATTCTATGAGGCCGATCGTTTCCACAGCTTCCACCCGTCAAAAACATTGACGCGGTAGTAAGCTGCAAAGACTAACGAACTGTAACGGCGGACGACGTCGATTTTCTAATCAAGATCAGCTAAAATGCTACTTGATGAAAAGTAGGTCACTTCACTCAACTGCCATTGACGTTGAAGTCTGCCGCGGTGCTGCTCTCATGGTATGTCAGTGGACTTGAAGACCCGGTTGCGACCGCATTCCTTGGCTCGGAGCAGCGCTCGATCCGCAGCCCGCAGTGCTTCGCGTGCATCGCCATACGCGTGGACGTCGGCGATTCCGGCCGAGATCGAGATCTGTCCGAACGGCCGATCGGTCGAGCGATTGACCAGCTTGCGCTCAGCGAGCGTTGCCCGTGACTTGTCGAGAACCGCCCAGGCCTCGTCGAGTGACCGGCCTCGTAGCAGCACGACGAACTCTTCGCCGCCATGACGCGCCACATGGCAGCGATCGTCGGAGATCGTCGCCAGCGACTGGGCCACCGCGCGCAGTACGCGGTCGCCCGCGTCATGGCCGTGGGCATCGTTGATACGCTTGAATTCGTCGATATCGCAGAAGGCGACGCACAGGGGTTCGCCGGTCTCCCGCGTCGAGTCTTCCTCGCGGCGCAGGACGGCTTCGAAGGCGCGGCGGTTGGGCAGGCCGGTGAGGTGATCGATCTCCGCATCTCGGCGTGCGTCCGCAAGACTCTTCTGGAGCGCCCGTACCTCGCGCTCGGAGCGCGCGAGCTCGCCCTCGATGTCGCGGGAGCGCTCCATCATGCCGCGGGCAAGCGCAGCAAGCTCTAGAATAGCGTCGGAAGAACCGACGTCCGTCTCGCCCAGGTCTGCGACGTGCGCCTGCAGGGCCGAACTGTAATTGCTCGTCGCGTAACGGGCCGCAACCGAAGTCCGGCCGAAAGCTGCCAGCGCCGCTTCTAGCTGATGCACCAAAGAAAGAATCTGGGCCGATCCCTCCTTGCTCCCCGTCGTGTGGAGCGCCTCCTCCAGCCAGGAGAGCGTGACCGGCGCGGGTTCCGCCACGCGTGCGGCGAGCAGCTTGACCAGTGCGGGATTGCTGCCGGTGATGACGTCATGCGCAACGTCGAGCGTGAAAGGCATGATCGGCAGGCCGTGCGTCAGCAGGAACCGGGAGATATCCTCAAGCGTGCGCTGACGGCGGCGGACTTTGCCGTCGTAAGTCTCGTGCGCATCGAAGTGATCGCCTGGCCCGTCCGGGGCACGCGCAGCGGGAGTCAGGCTGAGCCAGCGCAACCAGCCTCCCCGTGCCAGGTTGGGATCGAATGCGGTCATGCCGGTTTCAACGGCACCGGGCGGGCGTTTTTAAGAGCCGGTATGATCAGCTGAAGATTTCGGGATCCGTTTCCGCTCGCTGTTCCTCTTCGCGCGCGCGTCTGAGCAGGGCGCGGCCGACCAGGACCAGCCCGCCTCCAACCAGGAACGGCACGATGCCCAACAGCAGCGCGACGCCGATGAGGCTGGTGTCGCTAGCCGCGAAGATCAGCGTACACAGCCCGGATAGACCAGCGACAAGCGCACCGATCGCAAGCAGCATCGCGCCCAGGAGCTTGCGCACCGGTCAGTCTCTCCTGTCGACTTGCTGCACCCGGTAGCCGGCGAATGTCAGCCCGCAGCCGATCACGAAGGGAATGCCGACCATGGCGGCGAACTGCCAGGTGTCCGAGAACGAGAACTCGCCGGGAGAGGAGAAGAACACCAGCAGCATGATCCCGCCGCACAGGCCCGAAGTGCCCGCAACGAGCACGCCGATCGCCATCATGATCGCGCCCAGCAGCGTCCTCACGCGCGGCGCCCTGCAGCGAGCGCGCGATGCCGCGCGACCACCGGCGCCCCCTCGGCGCCTTCGCGGTAGAAGGTGTTGTACGTGTCGAACGGGATGATTTGGCCGTCGCCGGTGACGAAGTGGACGCAGCTGCGCTTCACCGTGCCGAGGTCGAAGTTGAAGCGATCGAGAAACTGCAGGATCACCACGCGGAACGAGTTTTCGTACGAGAGGTCGGCCGGCACCATCGCCTGAGGCAGGCAACACAGCACACCGGCCAGCTTCTCCTCGGTGTTGCATTGGGTGGTGGCGAGGCTGAGCAGGTTCATCACCGCCTCGCGCAGCGCCGGGTAGGCCTCGTAGCTGATGGTGTTGGGGCCCTGCAGCACCAGCTCGCGCGGCAGCAGCGAGGTGATCGGCGTCACGCTGCGTCCCTGGCGCAAGCCGTAGCCGATGCAGATCTGGTCCGGATTGCAGGGCAGGGGGATCATGTCGGCCAGTTCGAAGACGCCAGCCTTGGCCACTTCGCGGCGGATTTCGGTGAGCACCACGCGGTTCTCGGCGCCGTCGAAGCCCTCATTGCGGCCAGCGTCTTGCACCGGCTGGAATGTGACTCCGCGCACGCAGGACCACTCCAATGCGTGCTCGACAATCGCGGCGACCTCGCGGTCGTTGACCCCGCGCTTGATGACGGCGACGAGCGTGGTCGACAGGCCGACGCGCTCGAGCTGCTCCAGCGCCTGGCGCCGGATGCGCGAGAGCTTGGCGCCGCGCAGGTCCACCAGCGCCTCGTCGCGCAGCGAATCGAACTGGAGGTACACCTCCAGCCGCGGCGCGTAGCTGGCAAGCCGATCGACGAAGGCCGGGTCCTGCGCGATGCGCACGCCGTTGGTGTTGATCATCACGTGGCGGATCGGCCGTGCCTTCACGGCATCGAGGATCGCGAAGAACTCGGGATGGATGGTCGGCTCGCCGCCCGAGATCTGGACCAGGTCCGGCTCGCCCTCGCTGGCGACGAGCGCGTCGAGCATCGCCTCGATCTCAGGCAAGGTGCGGTGGCTGCCATGAAGGTCCGCGGCGTCGGCGAAGCAGACGGGGCAGGCGAGGTTGCAGGCCTGGTTGACCTCGACGATGGCGAGGCACGAGTGCTGCTCGTGGTCGGGGCACAGGCCGCAGTCAAACGGGCATCCCGCCTCGGTCCGCGTCTGTGCGAGGAGCGGGCGATCGCCGGGCTTGATCCACAGCTTCTGCTGGCGCCAGTACTCCAGGTCGTCGGCGATCAGCGTCTTCTGCACGCCGTGAACGAGGCAGCGCTTGAGATAGAAGACGCGCGCATCGTCGCCATTGCCCTCGATGATGATCTTGGCCGCGACCGGCTCCAGGCAGGTCTCGCATAGCGAGGTGGTCTGTCCGTGGAAGACGTAAGGCGCGGCTTTCCGCTCAAGGGGGTGCTCGGCGATCTCAGGCCGGTTTGCCGCTTCCAAGTCGCCACCAGACAATCGCATAAATCCCCAATCCCGCCGTGAGCACGTGGAAGACGTTGAAGGGCCCTGCCAGCGGCGGATAGGGCTTGAGGAACTCCCACGCGAACCTCTGGACAGCATAGACGAGCACCAGCGTCTGGAAAGCGTGATCTCGCGCCCAGGCTCGGCCCGCGACGCGGGCGCGCACCAGGGCCAGTGCAAAGAGCGCCATCGCCGCCCCTTCGTAGAGCTGGACGGGGTGTCGGCCGATTCCGTCGCCAAGGTCAACTGCCCAAGGCAAGCTGGTCGGCTCGCCATATGTGTAGTCGGGCAGACCAGCGAAGAAGCAGCCTAGGCGGCCGATGGCGATGCCGGTCGCGAGCGGTAGCGCAAAGGCGCCTCCGGTCGAGCGGCGCACGCCCTTGCGCCATTTCCAGACTTCGACCGCGACGATCCCACCGGCCAGCGCTCCGGCGATCGAATGCGAAGGCGCTGAGACGACGGCGCGCAGCGAGTTAGCCGATCCTAGCAGCCACGCCCCGGCTAATGCTCCCAGGGCCAGGCTGAGGAAGTACGATGGGGTGGTGATGCGCTCCAGCGCCTGGGCCTCCTCGGGCCAGCGGCGGTGCTGCCAGCGGGCTGTCAGGGCGGCTCCGATCCAGGCGGCTGCGTCGAACAGGTAGTGCGCCCACCAGGCGGTCGGCGGGTGCAGCACGCTGACTTGGCTCAGAGCGTAGCGGGCGCAGGGGCGGGCGAGGGTGCAGCCTGTGGTGTTGGCGGCGGTGGTGGCGCGATGCGCCGGGCGGCGACGATCTTGACCTCGTTCTCCAGGATCTCGCCTTTCATCACGCCCTCGCCCTTGGTGGCGGAACGCGGCATGCCCCAGATCGCGTGGACCGTTTCCATTCCGTCGACCACATGGCCGAAGGCGGCAAACCCGGCGCCAGGATCGGTGCCCGAATTGCCTGGCTCGGCATCGAGCGAAGGCATGTCGGACAACAGGATCAGGAAGTCGGCCGTGGCGCTGCCGGGCGCGAAGCGCGCCATCGAAATGGTGCCGGCCTTGTGCAGGATGCCGGTCTTGCTGGTGGGTTCGTGCGCAACCGGCGGCAGCAGCTTGGCCCCGTCACGCACGCCGCCCTGCAGCAATCCCTGGTGGTCTCCGTCAAGGTGCATGGCGCGATAGAACACGGCGCCGTCCATCCGCTTGGCATCGACGTATTTGAGGAAGTTGGCGACAGTCAGCGGCGCGTGAGCCTTATCGAGCTCGAGCGTGATGGCGCCGGCGCTGGTGGTCAGTCGGACGTATACCAGCTGCGCCGGGGCGGTTGCTCCTGCGACCGGTGCTGCCGGAACGACGGGGGCCGGCCCTTGTGCGCTCGCAGTGGAAGCCAGTCCGGCAAGGACCAGCGTGCCCAGCAGCAAGCTCCAACGTCGCGTACGGCCGGGCACCACGATCAGCGGACCCGCGGGCCGCCGAACGGCAGCGGCGGCGGGGGGCGGCGCGAGCCGCGCGGCAACTGCGCCTGATAGGCGCGACCGCAGTGCTGCACACAGTAGGGGAAACCGGGGTTCACCTTGTCGCCGCAGAAGTGGAAATCGGGCTCGCCCGGATGGCCCATCGGCCAGCGGCAGATTCGGTCGTTCAGATCGAGCAGGCTGGTCTTGCCGGCAATCTCGGCGCTCGGCTTGGCCGGCACCAAGCGGCGCGGCGGCGCGGGCGGGATCGGCTGCTGCTGGTCGCCAGGCCCCTGGCGCAGGAAGCCGCCCGGACCGACCGAGACGATGCGTGGCTGGTCGACCGCTGGCTTCTCCGCAGCGACCGGAGCCGGCGCGGGCTCGGGCGGGCGCGCCGGCGTCGCCTCGATGGTGGGAGCGCCCGGCGCACGAGCGACCGGCGCATCCTCTACCTCTTCGTCGGGCCGCGCGGGCGCCGCGTCCCGCGGCTTCTTCGGCACGGGCGTACGCGTCGGCTTCTCGTTCGCTTTGACGGGGGAAGGGCGCGCCTTGAGGCCAAGGCGATGGGCCTTGCCAATCACGGCGTTGCGGCTGACGCCGCCCAGTTCGTCGGCGATCTGGCTGGCGGTCGCGCCGCCTTCCCACATCTTCGTCAGCTTCTCGATCCGCTCGTCCGTCCAGCTCATTACCAGTTCCAATTCCTCACGCGCGGTCGATCCTGTGATCGCCCGCAATTGCCGGCGCGGCTTGCCTCGGAAGGTCTCAGCCGATAGTCGCCGGACCATGCCCGATCAACCCCCATCGACCGACCTGCTGGATCCTGCACAGATCCCGCACCCGCGCCATTTTCCGGCCAAGGGAAAGCCCCTGATCCACCAGGTCAACTGGGAGGGGCTCAAGACGTTGTATATGAAGGAGGTGCGCCGTTTCTTCAAGGTGCAGACCCAGACCATATGGGCGCCGGCGATCACCACGCTGCTGTTCCTGGTGATCTTCACCGTCGCGCTCGGCCGCGGCGGACGAGAGGTGCTGGGCGTCAACTTTGCGACTTTCGTCGCACCGGGCCTCATCGTGATGGGGATGATGCAGAACGCCTTCGCCAACGCCAGCTTCTCGTTCCTGTCGGGTAAGATCCAGGGTACCATCGTCGACTTCCTGATGCCGCCGCTCAGCGAGCTGGAGCTGATGGTGGCAATGGTCGCCGCGGCGGTGACGCGCGCCATCCTGGTGGGCCTTGCGCTCGCGCTGGCGATGCTGCTGTGGCCGGGCGTCGACCTGTCGGTCGCGCATCCATGGGCACTGGTCTGGTTTGGGCTGAACGGCTCGGCATTCCTGGCGCTGCTCGGCTTCCTGTCCTCGATCTGGGCGGAAAAGTTCGATCACAACGCGGCGATCACCAACTTCGTGGTGGCGCCGCTCTCGCTGCTCTCGGGCACGTTCTACGTGATCGACAACTTGGCGCCCGCATTCCAGGCGATCAGCCGCGCCAACCCGTTCTTCTACGTGATCTCGGGCTTCCGCTTCGGTTTCCTCGGCCGCAGCGACATCGGCGATACCAACGTGGCGGTGCTGCACAGCGCATTGGGCCTGGGCGCGCTCAACGTGGTTCTGGCTCTCGTCGTGTATGTCGTGCTGCGCTCGGGCTGGAAGCTGAAGAGCTGAACGCTGCCCTGATCTGTGTCAGTGGGTCAGGCCGCGCCGCAACTGATAGCGGCCTTCGCGATAGCGCTCGAAGATTTGCGACAGCGACGGGTGGTCGACCGGCCCGCCTTCGCCGTCCGCCTGCAGGTTTTGCTGGCTGACATAAGCGACGTAGCTCGATTCCTCGTTCTCGGCGAGGAGGTGGTAATACGGTTGCTCGCGCAAGGGGCGCACTTCCGCCGGGATGGACTGGTACCATTCCTCGCTGTTGGCGAAGACCGGGTCGATATCGAACACGACGCCGCGGAAATCGTGAAGCTTATGCCGTACGACATCGCCGATCGCGAAGCGCGCACGGGTCTGCCGAGGAGCGTCGATGACGCGTCCGGCCTGGGGGGAAAAGAAGGACGCTCGGTTCATGGTCTCGATATAGGTTTTGTGCTCGATTCTAACAAGCAAGCCGGGCGCGTGTTCCCCCGAATAGCGATTTTGAGGGCTTGGCAAGCGTCGGCAACTCGGCTACCGGCGCGCTTCGCTTGACCCGGCGGACCCGTTCCGTTGCATACGCGATCTCTTGCGGAGAGGTGGCAGAGTGGTCGAATGCGCCGCACTCGAAATGCGGTGTACGGGCAACCGTACCGTGGGTTCGAATCCCACCCTCTCCGCCATCTCCTGTTTTAAACATTTAATTTTGTTGGATATTTTATAGGGACTTGATCGCGGTCTCGCATGAGATCCCACATGAATTGAGTGGTAGAGGGGCGGCCTTTTGGCGCATCGTCAGCTAGATGATCCCGCAAAAAGGGGACTTCGGGATGCCTTCAGAAGATCGGTTCAAACAGGCCGTCATTACAACGCTCGCGAAGCGTGCGGCTAACCGATGCTCGAATGCCCATTGGCGGCGCAGGCACTAGCGGCCTTTCTGACGATCGATCGAGTTTGGTGAATGTTGGGGAGGCTTGGGAGACAAACGCATGCGCAGCCGTCATCATCGGCGAGATCAATCAGCTAGCCCACCATTCGCCGGAATTGCAGAGCGGGCGAACTGCAGCGCCGCCCGCAGGAAGAACCTTTGCTCGACCGATCGGGGTAGGAACGGTCTAATCGAGCACTGATCCTCAGTGCTTCGAACTGTCGATTGGCGGCTGCACGCCGGGAGTTCGACATGGTTGCCCTGTCGAGCAAGTGCGGCGCGCGAGGCAGGAACCATGGGGCGGTTCTAGTGGTTCGTTGGTCAACACCAGCGAGGAATTCCCTGTGAACAACGATGCTGTTTTGGCAGGCCGCCAGGCCGACGACGCGCCGGTCACGACTTCAAAAATCGCCGACTCCGATCGCGCCTTGCTCGCCGAGGCCGTGACCATAAACCGGCCCGCGCAGGAACTTTATGATTTCTGGCGCAATCCGGCCAATCTCCTGCAGGTCATGGATAACTTGCAAGCGATTGAGGTGATCGACGAGACCCGCTCGCGCTGGACGGTGAAGGCACCGGCGGGCCGCGACGTGTGTTGGGAATCGGTTATTACCCATGATGTGCCCGGCACCGAGATCACTTGGCAATCGGCACCTGGGGCAGACGTCGCCAATAGCGGCCGGATCGAATTCCGCGAGGCCGGCGCGCGCGGGACGGTCGTGCGCGCGACGATCGCCTATGATCCGCCGGGCGGTACGATCGGGCAGTTCATCGCCAAGCTGTTCCAGCGCGAACCGCGCATCCAGACGCGGCGCGATCTGCGTCGCTTCAAGCAGCTGATGGAGACGGGCGAAATCGCGACAGCCGCCCGGACCGCCAAGCAGCACGAAGAGGAGCAAGGCTGATGCGTGCGCTCACCTGGCACGGCAAACACGATGTCCGCGTCGATACCGTCGACGACCCCGAAATCATCAATCCGCGCGACGCCATCATCAAGATCACCGCGACCGCGATCTGTGGCTCGGACCTGCATCTTTACGACGGCTACATCCCAACCATGCAAAAAGGCGACATCCTCGGCCACGAGTTCATGGGCGAGGTGGTGGAGGTCGGCGCAAAGAGCACCCTGCGAAAAGGCCAGAAGGTCGTCGTGCCGTTCACCATCGCTTGCGGCAGCTGCTACCATTGCGGCAAGCATCAATATTCGGCCTGCGACAACGGCAACCCCGCCGACAACCAGGACATCGGCCGCGAGCTCTACGGCCAGCCGATGTCGGGGCTGTTCGGCTACAGCCACATGACCGGTGGTTATGCCGGCGGCCAGGCCGAATATGTCCGCGTGCCGTTCAGCGACGTCGGCCCGATCGTCGTTCCCGACGATATCGAGGACGAGAAGGTCCTGTTTCTCTCGGACATCCTGCCCACCGGCTGGATGGCGGCGGAGAACGCGCAGATCGAGCAGGGCGACACCGTCGCGGTCTGGGGTTGCGGGCCGGTCGGGCTGTTCGCGGTGCAGTCCGCCTTTCTCATGGGCGCAAGCCGAGTGATCGCGATCGATCATTTCCCGCACAGGCTGGAGCTGGCGAAGAAATTCGGCGCAGAGACCATCAACTTCGAGGAAACCAAAACTTACGAGGCCCTGATGGAGATGACCGGCGGCATCGGACCCGACGCCGTAATCGATGCCGTCGGCCTCGAAGCCCACGGCTTCTTCGTCGACAACGTCATAGACCAGATCAAGGCTTCGTCCTTCCTCGGCACTGACCGGACCCATTCGATCCGCCAGGCGATCATCGCCTGCCGCAAGGGGGGTCGGGTCTCGATGCCGGCGGTCTATGGCGGCTTCGTCGACAAGTTTCCGCTCGGCGCCTTCATGGAAAAAGGCCTGACGCTCAAGACCGGCCAGACCCACGTCCAGCACTACATGCCGGCGCTGCTCAATGCGATCGTCGCCGGCAAGATCGACACGACCTTCCTCATCTCGCACCGCATGGCGCTCGAGGATGCGCCCAAGGGCTACAAGATGTTCCACGACAATCAGGACGAAGTGACGAAGGTCGTGCTCAAGCCCGACCTGACCATGGCAGCCGAGTAAGGACACGAACATGGCCGACAAATTCGCGATTATAACAGGTGCATCGACCGGGATCGGCGCCGAACTGGCCAAGCTGGCCGCCAAGGACGGCTACGACCTCCTCGTCGTCGCCGACACTCCGTTCGTCGACGCTTCGGCCGGCCTGCACGGTCTCGGTGTCGACGTCCAGACGTTGGAAATCGACCTCTCGACCTTCGAAGGTGTCGACCAATTGCTCGGGGCCGCCGGCAGCCGTCCGGTCGACTTGCTTTGTGCCAACGCCGGGCACGGCCTGGGCCATGCTTTTCTCGAGCAGGATCCCGCACAGTGGCGCCATGTCGTCGACACCAACGTCACCGGGACCATCTATTTGCTGCAGAAAGTGCTCGGTCCGATGGTCGGGCGCAACGCCGGAAAGGTGCTGGTGACCGGCTCGATCGCCGGGTTCATCCCGGGCAGTTTCAACGCGGTCTATAACGGCACCAAGGCTTTCATCGACAATTTCACCGAGGCGCTGCGCAACGAGATCAAGGAGAGCGACGGCGTCACCCTGACCACGTTGATGCCGGGCGTCACCGACACCGAGTTCTTCGACCGCGCGGGCCTTGGCGCCGACACTGCGGTCGGCGCCGACGACAACAAGGCCGATCCCGCAAAGGTCGCAAAGGATGGCTGGGACGCGCTGATGGCCGGCAAAGGCCACATCGTGTCGGGTTGGTCCAACAAGCTCCAGGTCGCGGCTGCCGGTGTTGTACCGCAGTCGATGCTTGCCGAGCAGCACCGCAAGATGGCCGAGCCGGGGTCAGCCGAGTGAGGCCTTCTAGCGCTAAGACCCGGGCACCCTTCAGCTTGGACTGACGCTGCTCGCCGTAGGCTGACACGCGGCAAGCTGCTTGAGTTCTTCCTAGCCCAGCTCCGGTGAATGGTAGTGCTGGAAGCGTGCGGCGGAGCGCATCATTGGCCACGTGAGCTTCAGGCGATGGGGCATGAAGTTCGCTTGATCCCGCCGGCGTACGTGAAGCCCTTCGTGAAACGGGGCGAGAAAGACGCTGTCGCTGCCGAGGCGATCTGCGAGGCAGCGCAGCGCCCCGGCATGCGCTTCGTGGCAGTGAAGAGCGAGGAGCAGCAATCCGCGGGGCTGGTGTTCCGCACGCGCGATCTGCCGGTGCGCGTGGACCGCTGCCGTGGACACTACAACGACGAGCAACCGCACAGCGCGATCGGGAATATTCCCCTGAACTTGGCGGCAATCCCGACCGTGCCACCAGCCCTTCCGACCCGGGTCAGGCGGAAAACTCGAGACCCAAGCGGTCCAGGGTTGGGTAGCAGTGCAAGCACGCTGGGAAATTGCCAGCGGGGCGGTCCAGACACGGGCCGCAGCTCACAAAGCTGCCGGACTCTAAGCTGCAGGGGCCACCTCAGCTGACGAAGAAGTTGAGCGGTGAACCCATCGTTTCGCGATGAGAGATCGGCTCGGCCCCGTTAAGGTCGCGTAGTCCATTGTGCCGCGCGAGTTCGGCACCGATGATAGTGTTTCCGGAATAGGACAGAATATCGGGATCGTGAGCAAGGGCGTGGAGCACGAGACCAGTGAGCTCAGGGGATTCCCAAGTTGGCAAAGTCTCACGTATTTCGGGGGGAAGACTCTCTGGCGGCAGCGACCTGACGGCGTCGGTCAGGATGAAACCCGGCCAGTAGGAGATGACGGACACCCCTTCAGGCCGCAAGTCGACGGCCATGTCGAAGCTCATCTTGTCTGTACCGGCTTTCGCAGCGCCGTAAGCGGGGCCATGAAAGTAGGAGGACGCTCCGTAGAAGGAAATGTTGGCAATCAGGCCGCGCCCGCGCGCAACCATCAGCGGCGCGGCATAGTAGGCTGCGACGTAATTTGATCTCAGGCCCACCGTGATCATATCTGCCAGGTCGAGCGACTTGGTCCAAAATCCTCCGGGCGCAAGCAGTTCCTGGCCAAGCACCGTTGCGGCGTTGTTCAGGAGGAGATCGAGGCGCCCACCAGTCTGCTCGGCCAGATCCGCAAACAGCCGCCTCACCTGCTCATCATCCCGATGGTCGCAAAGAATGGCCCGACCCACACCGCCGTTAGCTTCGATCTCCGCGACCGTTCCCTCCAAGGCGCTGGCATCCCGCCCCGTGACGAAGATCGTACCTCCTTTCATCGCCAGGCCCCGGGCGGCGCCCCGGCCAAGCCCACGCGTGGCGCCAGTCACAACGGCGACAAAGCCGTCATCCACCTCGTTCTTCGCAGTTGGCATTTTCGACCTCCCGACAGCCCAGATTGGCCCTGCGACCTGATCGCATATTGATCGCGAATTACAGATGAAGTGCGGGAAAGGTATATAGGCCTGTTAATTTTTCCGTGCCGGCACGCGATCCTTGCACGGCGCTCCACACAATATGGCGAACATCGCTGGGAGGCGTAAAACGGCACAGCTTCGGCCCGGGCACGCCGGCAGTTGTAGCTGATCGCAGGATAGCGTTCGCCCGGAGCCCGGCTTCGAACTTCGCGAGCGCGGGCTCACCGGCGGCGGCGTCGACCGCAGGTGGGCAATGCGGTTCTGAACGACGGCAACGGGGAACACGACCTTGGTTGATTGCCGGGCAGACGATGATCTCCTGGTCGAACTGCTTGGGGGGAAATGGATTGCCACCCCGCGAATTGCTGATACAGTGGTGTGACATCATGAAAGTCCGACGATGAAGCGGCGAGATGTAAGGAGAGGGCGATGAGCAGGGATTACGATTTCGACCTCATCGTGGTGGGGGGCGGTGGGGCCGGGCTTTCCGCCTCGATCTGGGCGGCTGAGGCGGGGTGCAAAGTGATCATCCTCGAGGCCGACGATCATGTCGGCGGTTCGACCGCGCTGTCCGACGGGGTCTTCAACGCCGCGGATACCAGCCTGCAGCGCAAGCTGGGTTTTACGGATTCGGTCGATGAATACTTCGACTACTACATGACGCTGAATGCTTGGCGCGTGCCTGCGGCCGTGGTCCGCCGGTTTTGTGAGGAAGCCACGCCGACGGTCGAATGGCTGATCGAGCTAGGCGTAAATTACCCCGAGCAAGTCGCCAGCAAGCCGGTCCAGCCGATTTATGCTACCTCCATCGAAGGTGGTGGTCTCTATGCTGCGGGTGTCGAGTGGCCGCCGCGCGGCCATCGCCCGCCGGAGGGCGGCAGTGCCTACACGACTGTGATGGAGAACCGCCGGGCGGTTCTCGGCGTAGAAGTCGCCTTGAGTACCCGGGTCCAGCAGCTGATCGTGGAGGACGGCGCGGTGCGCGGGGTTGTGATTGACGGACAGCAGATACGTTCGCGCGCCGTCCTGCTTGCCTGTGGAGGTCTCGCTCATGCCGATGAGCAACTGGTCCGCACTTGGTTCCCGGACGCCTACGACACTCTCCCCTCGGGCTGCAGGCCCCAATCGGTAGCATGCCCGAATAACCGAGGCGATGGCGTCATTCTCGGCCAGCAGGCTGATGCCGACATCATCGGCAAGAATTGCGGGCTAGCCGCGCATTCGTGGATTCTACCCAACTGTCCTCCGGGCGATCCCGGTCGCCAACCAAAGTCGTCCATCTACGTCAATGAGCGCGGCCAGCGTTTCGCCGCCGAAACAGCACCTTATGCAGTCATGCCGGGCCTCATCAAGGCGCAGAACTTCAAGGTTTGGGGTATCTTTGACGAGGGCGCCCGCCTGCGAGCGGACCCGACCGCCGCACTCATCTCGGCGGAATGGGACCCAGAGTTCGTCCTGGCCTCTGTCAAACGCGGTGACATCATCGTGGGAGACACGATCGAGGAGCTGGCCGGAAAGTGCGGCATGCGTCCCGCTACGTTGAAGGTCACCATCGAGCAATGGAACGAGGATGTGCGTGCAGGAAAGGACCGATGGTTTGACCGCGAGATGGACGAGATCCAACCGCTCGACCAAGGTCCTTGGTATGCCTACCGCATGGGCCTCGGCGGGTTCGTGCTGACTGGCGTCGGCCCGCGGATCGATCCGGACTGTCACGCACTCGACATGGACGGGCGGATCATTCCCGGCTTGTTCGCTGCTGGCGAGGCAAGCGGCGGCGTCCTCGGCGAACGCTACGTTGGCGGCGGCAACTCAGTTGCCAACGCGATCACGATGGGACGCGTTGCCGGTATGACCATTGGACGCGAGCTGAAGAGCTAATCGGTGGTGAGCAAGAGCGGATTTCTAGCGATCATCGCTCACCTGCCCGCTTTATCCCGTGCGGTGGAATTCGACCCGCGGTCGATCATCCGATTCGTCTCGCGCAGCCTCGGGCCGAATGCAGAATGGCCTTGCGCAAAGGAAATCAGACTCATTCCGGAGCGGCCCCGAGACGCCGCCGTTTCCATCGTCCGACCACCCGTAGAGTGTAAACTGGTCATAGCCTAACTCAATGCCTGCTCTTGCCCGGAGACCCGAGTAATGGACGACACGATTTATCATGACGAAGCCGCTTCCGATCAGACACCGGTTCGTGCTGGGCGGCTGGCAGACGTGCTCAAGGCCGATGGAGAAAGCATCCCGGCTACGCTCCTCGACAGCCCCGAGCATACCCTGGGGACAGCACCAATCGACTCGCGCAGGTACTATTCGGAGGAATTTTTCGAGCTTGAGAAAGCCAGAATGTGGCCACGCGTTTGGCAATATGCCTGCTGGTCATACGATATCGAGCGACCTGGTGACACAGCTGTTTATCGAAATGCCGATCAGTCCGTCCTGCTCATCCGGCAAGATGACGGGTCAATCAGAGCATTCATCAACTCCTGCCTGCATCGCGGCCGCGAGTTGAGCACCCAAGATGTCGAACACAAGGAAGAACTGCGTTGCCCATTCCACGGTTTTACGTGGTCACTGGACGGCTCCCTGAAGCAGGTGCCCTGCAGGTGGGATTTTCCGCAGGTGCGGGAAAGCAGCCATCGGCTGCCGGAAGTTCGTTGCGAGCAGTGGAACGGCTTCGTCTTCATCAACTTCGACCCGAACGCGCCGTCACTGACGAGCTATCTCGGCAAGATGGTGGATCAATGGAACAGTGTTCCCGAGTGGGATTACCACAAGCGCTTCATGGCGGTGAATGCCGTGAAGCACATCGCGGTAAACTGGAAGGTCTGCATGGAGGCGTTCATCGAGTCCTTCCATGTCACCGAGTCCCACTCGCAGACCCGCTTGATGAGTGGTGACACGATCACGCAGTACGACGTCTGGCCTGACGAACCTCACTTCAACCGCATGCACACACCGCTCGGCATGGCGTCGAGCAATGTGCAGCCGGCGCCATCGGACACGGACGTTCTGAAGTGCTTTCTAGAGAACTTCGGAGCGGAAGTGGCGACGCGGGATGACGCGACCTTGCTTCCCGGAGAAACCGCGCGCCAGGCAACGACCCGCATTGCCAAGATTATGCACCAGCAGCGCTGGGGTATCGAAGTCTCCCATTTGCCGACTGCACTGGCCCTCGATACGGTCGAATATTTCGTTTTTCCGCACTTTGCTGTCTGGCCGACTCTGGGCGCTCCGCTAACCTATCGGTTCCGCCCAGGTCGTCATCCCGAGGAATGTATCTGGGAGACGCAAATCTTTCTTCCATTCGAAGGCGAGCGCCCGCCGTCAGGCCCTACGATCGTAGTCGGCCTGAATGAATCCCTGGCTGATGTGCCGGAGCTGGGCCCACTCGGCTATGTCCTCCAGCAAGACGTGGACAACATCGAATCCATTCAGCGAGGATTGAAGGCGGCCAAGGTCAAGAAAGTAACGCTGTCGGAGTACCAGGAAGTACGGATCCGTCATTTCCACCAGACGCTCGACCGATATCTCGATCTCGCCGAATAGCTGAAACTGTAACTGCCTTCTGTCGCCCGTCGCTCGGTCGGGCCGAGGCTCAGACCGCAGTTCAGGAACGCTCATGACTTGGGCGGATTTCGCCGCACCGGCCAGGAAGCACGCAGGGCGAAGAACTTGCTCATGACGGCGCGGATAAGCTGGGGCTTGTGCGGGCGTGCCTTGGCGAGCCTTAATCCAACAGTGAAAACACGCGGCCACCGCTGTCGTGGTCGGCAAATGCCGTCGAAGTTCGCTTCAAGTTTTCCTTGGTAAGCGTTTCACCATAGTTCACCGCGTCGGTCGGCAGCCATCCCAAATAGAGAGTCCAGTAGATCGCCTTCCGGTACTCTTCCCACGCCTCTTCCAAGGTTGGAGGATTGGACACGCCGTTGGCTTCTAGTCTATCCAGATAATAGGCCAGCAGTTCGCGCTCATGCTGGCGCCGGCCCTCAACCGGCAATCCAGTTACAATTAGATAGCTGGCATCGTGAATCCAGGCGCCCTTAACGCTAAGCTGGAAATCCAAAAGTCCAGCCTGGCCCGTCGGTAATAAATAGCTATTGCCGATATGCCCGTCGCCATGGAGAATAGTTTGAGGCAGCCGAGCCTGGTGCTCCTGCAAAGCCCGATACCCATCACGCATTCGCAGCAAGCTGGCGTTTAGCTGGCCAAATATATCGCGGAAAAACTCATAAGTATCGAGATTCTCCTGAATCGCTACAGGGACATGATTGTATAACTGCTCGGACAGAGGGCCCGTAATATGCGATTGATACCAGGAGAGATTGCTATGCAGCTGCGGACTGTCCCAGAACTTAGCGTGCAACTTGGCGAACTCATCGAGTACTGCCTGCACATCCCGCAAGCTATTCTGACTCAGCGCGTTGGGGAAGGTTGCCCCGCGCAACGAAAGGTCTTCGAGCAGCAGGTAATAGAGAGCGGACTGACTGTCGCAAATGCCGCCGACGACAGCGGGCGCTTCAATATCCAAGGATGATCTGAGCCGCACGTAGAAAGCGGTTTCGTTGGCATACAGCTCGCCGAGGACAGCATCGCGGCTGCGCTTCATTTTTATGCAAACTTGCGTCGGCAACGTCTCGGGCGCGCCGGGACCATAAGTCAGGCGCATTTTGAGCCGGTCGGATGTCGAGACCATGATCTCCCCGAAGTGCTTCGCTTCGATGACTTCGAACGCCTCCACCGTGACGCGGGGATGGCAGGTTCTGACAACCTGGGTCAGGAAATCCGAGGTAAGGTCACGATAATCTTCGGGGATCGAAAGTTTCGGAGAGGTCGGTTGGCTCACTGCGGTTGCCCCTTGATAGCCGATTCAGTCGACGTCGAATGTGTCGACATCGATGCAGGCGTTCAGCCAGCAGTTGCACCGCCATCGGTTGATAGGCATGCACCGTGAATGTTCTTCGCCCGTTCCGAAGCAAGATAAACAATGAGGTCCGCCACCAACGCGGGTTCCGGCATCGGCCGGGTCGGCATGAAGCGCTGAACCAGGTCGGGTTCGACATCTGCAGGATAGGCGTTGGTGCCGCTGCCCATGTCCGTCAACATTCCACCCGGTGCGACCGCGTTTATCCTGATCGGCTTATGCAAGTACTCCATCGCCAGCGAACGGGTCATCTGGATTACACCGCCTTTGCTCATCGTGTAGGGAACGCTGTAGGCCTGCCCCATGAGGCCCGCGCTCGAAGCAACCGTAACGATGTTGCCATTCTGCTCCAGCAGATGAGGGATGCTGGCCTGAGATAGCCAAAACGGCGCGAAAAGATTGATGGCCATCAGAGCGCCGAATTTTTCTTCGGTGTAATCTTCTACCTTATCCGGAGCCAGAATGGCTGCGACGTTGCAAAGCACATCGATGCGGCCGAACCGCTCTACCCCGAGGCGGATCAGTTCGTGGCACCGAGCCCGGCTGCCGAGGTCCATCGACACAGCCAGCACTTCGACACCCTCGGCACGCAACTCGGCCTCGGTTGCTTGAAGCTTATCCGTCAAGATGTCAGCGAGTACCAGGCTGGCGCCTCTTTCGGCAAACGCATGGGCGGTTGCCCGCCCCAATCCGCGCGCCGCCCCTGTGATCACTACGGTCTTGCCCTCAAACCTTTCCACGTCCCTCTCTCCCCAATCATCGCCTCGGCCGATACTTCTGCCGCCTCTTGCCGAGCTGGTGGTTCGACCTCGCGGTATTTTTATGATGGAACAGGCACTCACGGCCGAACTGCCCTACCAAGGCTAGACATTCCCGCTGAGCCATGCAAGAAACTAATGTAGCACAGCTGTTCAAATAACAATGCCGTTTGGAGTGCGCGACTGTCAAAAAAATAGAGTGGGAGAGCGCGATGAGGGTAATCGACGAAACACGGACAGTCGTCATTCCGGACCATGTCCCGCCGCATCTCGTTTGGGCAGACGATGTCGCGCGTTTCGCATCGGAAATGGATGACCCCTACATTGCTATCGCCCGCTTGAGCGACGGACCCGAGATTATATGGGCGACCAGCGCCAATTTCGGCGAGCCCGCCTGGGTTCCGACCCGTCACTCGATCATCGAAGACGTGTTCATGGACGCGGACAGTTTCATTAGCGGAGAGAACAATACGATCGGTGCTCTTATTGGTGTCGATTGGAAGCTCAATCCCCTTGAAATCGATCCACCCCAGCACACCCGGTATCGTAGGATATTGCAGCCATGGTTCGTGCCCAGCGCGATCAGTCGGCTGCACGGGCAGATAGTGCAAATTGCAGACGACCTGATTGGAGACTTTCGAAGCAAAGGCGGCTGCGAGTTCATTGGCGAATTCGCTAGCAAGTTCCCCTCCCTGATCTTCCTCGACTTGATGGGGCTGCCTCATGACAAGCTGACGGAATTCATGCAGTGGGAACGCGCCTTCCTGCATGGTTTGACGCCGGAGGAACGCGCGGCCGGTGCCGGGGCGATCGCGGCTTACCTCGAGATGACAGCCGATGAGCGTCGGCATGCGCCGCCAAGGGATGATCTAATCTCGCATATCATCAGCGCCGAAGTGGATGGCCGCCCCCTCGATCGCGGCGAGATCATGGGGATGTGCATGGTTCTCTACGTAGGCGGCCTCGACACCGTTATGTCGAGCCTGGGCTGGTATTTCATGCATCTCGCAGGCGACCAGGCCCTGCAGGCAAGGCTGCGAAAATCGCCGAGCGACATCCCCGACGCGGTTGACGACCTTCTGCGAGCCTATGGCGTCACAAGCGTGCCCCGGAGGGTATCGCGCGACATGGTTTTTCACGGGGTGCACCTGAAGAAAGGCGACGTCATGATGACACCGACCTACCTCGCCGGCCGCGACCCACGCAAATACGATCGTCCTGAAGTTGTCGATCCGGATCGTAAAGCGCGCCATCTCACGCTTGCCACGGGCGTCCACAATTGTCTCGGCATCCACTTGGCGAAACGCGAGATTGCGGTCGTGCTTCAAGCATTCCTGTCGCGTTTCGAAAACATCCGTATCGCCTATGGCGAACGCATCGAATGGCACGCCGGTGGCACCTGGGGCATCGATCGCCTGCCGCTGGTTTGGGATTGCTGACGGTTCTCGCAGGACGCCGCTAGTTCCCTGCTAGGCGCACAACGCGGAGGTGCGGGCGACACGGCCGGCGGGCAAATGCATGTCAATTCCCGTAATGGTCTCCCCGCGTGTGCTAAACATCAGGTGCTGTGGTCGTCGGTGGGGCGCAAGCGCCACTTTGTTTCACCTGCATATCCCGGACGCCATGACCGCATCATGGCAGCTGCCGACTCAGAATTCCGTGAAACAGCAACTGTTTGAACGTGCGGGCGAAACGTTCGGCTTCGCGCCGCCGCTCTTCTGGTGTCGCCTTAGTGGAAACGATCAGATTCGCGCCGTACCACATGGCAATCGTGATGGCGGCCGCATGCTCTGGAGGGACGCTCGCGTTCAGGTGCTCGCGCGCTTGGTCATGCCAGTAGCGGACGCCGCTGACGAAAATTGAGTTCTCAAGCGGATCATCGACCAACAGGCGACTAAGCACTGACCGAATGAGCTCGGGATTGTCCGCGGCGAGGGTCGGAACAAACTCGTAAGGATCCGAGCCGGGTCCCACTTCGCCGCCCGCCAGCTTGGCGAGTTCGATGTCGATGGACTCCACTGTCGCGGCAATCAGCGCTTCGTGCGTGGGAAAGTGGTGATACACCGTGCGCCGGGCAGTGCCCGAACGTTCCGCAACGGCGCTGACTGTGACGCCTAGCGAGCCTCGTTCAGACCATAAGGCAATGGCGTTGGCGATCAGCCGCTGGCGGGTTCTTCGGCCGTTCGCACGTCCCCGCCGCGCCGGTCCGCTGGCCACGCCTTGCTCCTGCATACGATTAATCTTTCAGACAAAAGCGGCGCCGCCAGGATTGTGCGCAAGCGCTACCAAGAAGCGTTGGCGCTTGCAACGCCGTAGCTGGCGGCCGCCCTCTCTCACCGGCTTCCTTATTGCACACCTCTGGATAAGTATGCTATGCCTCCTGCAATACAGGCCAATGAAGGCTGAGCCCGTACGACGGGACTCGTGAATTTGGGGGGAGCTCGTGAACGATTTCAGGCGTGACTTAGCCCCACCCAAGACCGGCAATTTCGTCACGAAAGACGCCTACGTTTCTTCGGAGTTCGCGCAGCGAGAGAAGGATAAATTGTGGCCCCGGGTCTGGCTCCTTGCGTGCCGCGAAGAGGAAATCGAGAAGCCGGGCAAATTCGTCACCTTTGAGATAGGTGATGAATCGATCATCATTGCTCGGGACGATGACAACCGCATCGCGGCTTTCTTCAATGTATGCCCGCATCGCGGGCGCCGTTTGCTTCAGGGCTGCGGAAGAACGGCTCGCTTCTTCTGTCGCTATCATGGCTGGCAATGGAAACTCAGCGGCCAGAACACGGTCATGATCGATTCCGACGATTGGACGGAAATCTCTCAGGACGACGTCGGCCTACGCCGCGTCAGAGCTGAAAGCTGGGGTGGCTTCGTCTTTGTCAACGTCGATGGCAAAGCCGAGCCCTTGCTGGACTTTCTCGGGCCCTGGCCAGACATGTGGGAGAGTTATCGTCTGGAGGATTTGCGCTACCGCTGGTTCAAGACGGTAAAGCTCGACTGCAACTGGAAAGTGGCGATCGAGGCCTTCATCGAAGGCTATCACGCGCAAACAACACACCGGCAAATCAATCCGTTCAACGGAGGCAATCTCTACAGTTGCCGTGTGTTCGGACGGCATTCGCTGTTCTACGATCGGGTTACCAAGAAGATCGGCACGCCGAACCCTAATATGGCCCTGATACCGGAGAGTGAATCAGGTCAGGCCGCACCCGACGATCTCCGCGAGGCTCTCAAGATCTATTTTGAGACGCTTAGCCAGGATTTGGATTGTCAAGTAACTGATCACATCGTGGAGGCCGCCCGTCGGCTGCCCGATCGGGTATCGCGCGATGCGCCGTATGCAGAGGTGATGACCGCCCTGCGAGGCTTGCATGTCGAGGTCGCCGCTTCACAAGGCGTTACCTGGGATCACCTGCCGATGAGCGACTACGCGGCGTTGGGCGCAGGCTGGCACATGTTTCCCAATGTGGCTGTCCTACCGACGCTGGACGGGTTGGTGATGTATCGCGCGCGCGCCGATGGTGACGATCCTGGGAAATGTGAATTCGATGTATTCCCGCTGGAGCGATGCGCGCCAGGACATCAAGCCACGGTGCGACGGGAATTTCACGAGCGCTGGCAGGACGCGAATTTCCCACGAATTTTTCAGCAGGACTTTGAAAATCTCGAATTGGTCCAGGCAGGCATGAAGTCTGCCGGGTTTCGCGGCGCCCTACCCAACCCGATAGCCGAACAGACTGTTCTTAATCTCCACCATGAGCTGCACCGGATGGTCGATCAGCAGGAGCCCGTCGATGGAATTTGATCAAAGGCTGGATCAACTTTCCCAGCCGTTCGCCTACGGACCCCTTCTTCTCGCAAACAGGTTCGTTCTCGCACCGATGACCCGGGGCTTCTGCCCCACGAATGTCCCCGGCGAAGACGTCGCTGCCTATTATCGTCGGCGCGCCGAGAGTGGGGTGGGCCTTCTGATAACCGAAGGCACCTGGATCGACTTCAGCGGAGCCGCCCACACGCCCGGCGTGCCCAATTTCCACGGCGAAGAGGCGCTCGCCGGCTGGAAGCGAGTGGTCGATGAAGTTCACGCCGCCGGAGGCAAGATCGCTCCCCAGCTTTGGCACACCGGTCTTTCCGGGGTCGAGGTTGATTCTGTTGATTTGCCCTCGGCCGAGACGCTTTCGAAATCCGATATCTCCGACAAGATGAGTCCGTCTGGTTACGCGGCTCCCGGCGTGAAGCTCAAAGAGGGGATGAGCGAGGCGCAGGTATTCGCCCTGATCGATGCTTATGCCCGAGCCGCGGCGGATGCGAAGCGATTGGGTTTCGATGCTGTCGAAATCCATGGGGCACATGGCTACATGGTCGACCAGTTCTTGTGGCATGAAACCAACAAGCGAGAAGATCGCTGGGGCGGGCGTTCTCTAGAGGAGCGAACAGCCTTTGCGGCGGAAATGGTAAGCGCATGTCGCGAACGGGTAGGGCCAGATTTCCCAATCATTTTCCGCTTTTCTCAGTGGAAGCTGAATGACTATGGAGCGAAGCTTGCAAATACTCCCCAAGAAATGGAGCCGATGTTTCGGCAGCTGGTCGACGCCGGCGTGGATATCTTCCACGCCTCCCAACGCCGCTTCTGGGAACCGGAGTTCGAAGGAAATCCGTTGAATCTTGCCGGCTGGGCCAAGAAGCTGTCCGGCAAGCCTTCGATCACTGTAGGGTCGGTAGGATTGGAAACGGAATTCATAGAAACTTTCGGTTCTAAGCAAGGCGCACCTTCTCTGCGTCTGGATGAGCTACTCGGCATGTTTGAACGCGGTGATTTCGATCTGATCGCGGTGGGCCGTGCGCTTCTTGCCGATCCATCGTGGGTCGCCAAGCTCCAGCAGGGCAGGTTCGATGAGTTCTACCCCTGGAGCTCGGAAGCGATGCGCGTACTGTATTAGCGCAATCGCGAGAGCGTCGTCATGGCTTGTTGTAGCTCACGGCAATGCACGGCATTAGCGGCGCCGCGTTCTTACCATCTAAGCCGAGACCGATGCGATCCAATATTTGATCTCCAAGGAGGAATGACAGGATGGCCACTTTTTCGCGTGAGGTTGCCGCGAACACTTCGACGCCGGACGCCGCCACGCAACTCGAGATTTATCGACGCATGGCTTTGCTGGCACAGAATGACGAGGCCTCCCGCGCGGCCATTCGCACGGGCAGATTGATGATGCCTTACTACTCTTATCGGGGCCAAGAGGTGATCCCGTCCGCCGTTTCGGTAAATCTGAGCGACGAAGACAGTATCTGCACTATTTATCGTGGCATTCACGACATGCTGGCCAAGGGCGTGCCGCTACGCGAACTGTGGGCCGAGAGCGCCGGACGCATAAGCGGCACGTGCAAGGGCAAAGGCGGCCCCATGCATATCACTCATCCCAAGTCGGGCGCGATGCTGACCACCGGGATCGTAGGCTCATCGATGCCCATCGCAAACGGACTTGCCTGGGCATATAAGCTCGACGGGAGCAACCGTGTCGTGGTTGCCTATTTCGGCGACGGCGCCTCGAACATCGGTGCCTTCCACGAAAGCCTCAACCTCGCTTCCTTATGGAAGCTGCCAGTCATATTCATCTGCCAGAATAACCGTTTCGCCGAACACACCCGATATGAAGACGGCACGTCGGTCGATAAGATATCGACGCGTGCCGCGAGCTATAACATGCCGGGAGAGACGGTTGATGGCAACGACCCGTCGGAAATGTACCGGGCTGCTCACGACGCCATTGCCCGAGCTCGGAATGGCGAAGGCCCCACCTTGATCGAAGCAATGACTTTCCGGTTCTTCGGTCACGTGTTTGGCGACGACGACGCGTATATGACTGCCGAAGAGAAGGCCGAAGCGTTGGCGAAAGACCCGGTGCCGGCTTTTCGCGCACGGCTGATCGCGGAGGGGATCGCGACGGACGAAGAACTCGGCAGAATGGAAGCAAGCATTGCTGCCGAGATTGAAGAGGCGATCGGCTTCGCGCTGGCGGCTGAGTTCCCGCCCCTGGAGGAACTACTAAGCGATGTTTACGCCCAAGGAGGTGTTGCTTGAGATGTCTACCGATACCAAGAAAATGACTATTTCTCAGGCGATCAACGAGGCGATCTCGCAAGCCATGGAAGCCGACTCCAAGATCCTGGTCTTCGGCGAGGACGTGGCGGATCGCCAAGGCGGAGGTGTGCTGGGCGTTACTAGAGGCCTTTCCACCCGGTTTGGCGACGATCGCGTAAAATCCACTCCCATTTCGGAGCAGGCCATCATAGGAGCCGCGATCGGCGCTGCCATGGGGGGTTACAAGCCGATCGCCGAACTCATGCTCATGAATTTCTCGACCGTCGCGATGGACATGATCGTCAACCACGCGGCCAAGCTTCGTTTCATGTCAGGGGGCCAGACTGGCGTTCCGATCGTAATTCGCATGATGACGGGGGCTGGCTTTTCAAGTGGAGGGCAGCACAGCGACTTCCTTGAAGCATGGTTCGCGCATACGCCTGGGCTCAAAGTCGTCATGCCCTCCAATCCCGCCGATGCTAAGGGGTTGATGCTGTCGTGCATCGCCGATCCCGATCCTTGCATATTCGTTGAATGCGGCCGCGCCTATGGGACGCGGGGCGACGTGCCGGTCGGCATGGCTCCCACTCCGCTCGGCAAAGCCAAGGTTGTTCGGGAAGGAAAGGATGTGACCATCATCAGCTATTCCGAGATCGTCATGAGAGCTCAAGCCGCGGCCGACTTACTGGAACAGAAAGGCGTTTCTGCCGAGATAATCGACCTGCGAACTATTTCACCTTGGGATAAGGATACAGTTCTCGCATCCGTTCGGAAAACCGGACGCGCTGTCGTCGCCCATGAGGCCGTGCGCGCGTTTGGCGCCGGAGCGGAAATTGCGGCCACTTTGCAGGAAGAGGCTTTCGGCGATCTAAGAGCGCCTGTCCGGCGCGTGGGGGGGCCGTACACCCCCGTGCCCTTCAGCAAGGTCCTTGAGGATGCCTTTGTGGTCACATCGGCGGCAATTGCCGAAGCTGCTTGTTCCACCCTGGAAAGCGCCTAACGTCGGGATCGGATCTGCCAAAGTTCTATAAACACGTGCTGCAAGTCGCTGCAGACGGCTCTCGCGCCACATTTGGACGACTTCGTCACAGCAGCGCGAACATCGGTAAAGTGCGGCGCCAAGACCCAAGGAATCTACAGGGAGTAGCAGATGGGCGTTGAAGTATTGCTGCCGAAGCTCGGCTTTTCGATGATTGAAGGCATCCTCGCCGATTGGCTGGTGCCGGACGGGGGACAGGTAACCGCGGGCCAGCCTCTCTATGCGCTCGAATCCGAGAAATCGACGCAGGAGATCGAAAGTCCCGCGACCGGCACGTTGCAGATCATCGCGCAGGTCGGTGGGACCTACGAGGTCGGGACCGTCATCGGTATGATCGAGTAGCTCGGATGCGCTATCTGCTCGAAGTCTCGTCGCGCAGCCTACCTGGGCGTGAGCAAGAATATAGTCGCTGGTATGATGAGACGCATCTGGGAGAAATCCTTGCGCTCCCCAGCTTCGTCGCGTGTGAGCGATTCGAAAGGCTGTCGCCTGATGGCCAGGAGTTCGTTGAACTGGTAACGCTCTACGAGGTTGAGATCGATGATCCGCAGACTCTTCTCCAATCTCTGGCCGCCGCGACCCCCACGATGCGACTAACCGACGCGATGGACATGGAAAGCGTCCGCATTGCGTTTCTGAAGCCGACGGGCAATGGACCTAGGCTGGCATCGTGAGCGGACTTCTCCTTACAAGTTGCGCGCTGGCCGATCTAAGCGGCAGGATCGCATTACGCAACGCGACTTTAAGATTAAATGTGCCCTTTTGTAATTTAACGTCTGCAGGGTCCGTCGAGGCGTCGTCCTGGCAAGCCCGCTATCCCGTTTGACTACATTAACTCATCGTCGAGTCTTTACGCTCGTGGTAATAATGTAACTATCCGATTACCGCTGAGTTTGAGGAACCTTGGGGAATTGCTATTAGAGCGCGGTAGCAACCGGTATTGTTAGACAAGTGCCTTGCCAATACTTAGCGTGCTGTATCAAATGATAACTATAACCCCGGGCCACGCCCTGGCGGATTCGAGGGAGAGCCAGTATGGCGCAAGCAGCGCCTTTGCAAACCGCCCCGGCTCATGTCCCGGGAAAGCTGGTGCGAGAAGTCATCGTCGGCGCGCATTCGGGTCATTCCGGCACCAGGGGCATGACCAGGCACGGGCTGCAGCGCGACCTTTTGCAGGAAGCCGATGTCTTCTCGCGCCGCAATACGGCGGGATTCTCCGGTGCGATCAGCGATACCTGGCCGTTGCTGCCGCTGGAAATCGACGGGCTCGATAATGGGCAATGGCGCAAACTGCTGAGCCCGATCTTCTCGCCGGCGCGGATGGCGGCCATGGAGGAAACGATCGCGACGCTGGCGCATGACCTGGCCGAAGGCCTGGCGGCCAAAGGCGGGGCCGAATTCAGGTCCGAATTTGCCCAGGTTTTCCCGGCGCAGATATTCCTGGAAAGTTTCGGACGACGGCTTGAGCCGACACCTACGTTCGTAACTTGGGAAGAAGGTGTGTCGCACTACTATTCGCCGGCCGTGCAATGCGCGGCGGCGGGCAATCAAGGAGTTGCCGCTGGTCTGCAGCTAGGCATAGGCGGCGCCCGCCGACAAGCAAGTGCGAATGGTGTGGGATGACAGGATGCTAATCAAAGACGATTTGTCGCTGGGCTACGACCCGCGGCGCGAAAGTGCGCTGCGCGAGCCTACCGGGCAGGAACGCTTTTCGGAAAACTTGATGTTCGCGCTCAGCGATCCCGCGCTGGGCCTGTCAATGTGGTTACACCTGGGATCTTGGCCCGATGATTTCGGAATGTGGGAAGACTATATCCAGCTGCACCTGCCGGGCCGGGCCGGCACGCTGTGGGCGCGGTCCTATGCCCGGGTTGCCGTCGATCAGCGCCCCTCCGGGGCGAACTTGCGCGCCGAATGCCAGGAGCCGTGGCGGCGCTGGCGGCTGACTTTCGACGGGATCGTCACCCGCTCCCCGGTCGAGGACCTGCGGACGGGGCCGGCTCGCGACGGTGCGCGTGAGGTGCTGCGCTTCGATCTCGAACTGACCATGGCGGGCCCGGTGTGGGACGCCCATACCTCTGCCGAGAGCATGCATGGCGGCGGATCGATGGCCGAACAGGTCTGGGCCAAGGATCATTACCAGCAGCTCTACACCGTCGCCGGAACGATCACGCTGGACGGCAAGGTCCAGCCCTTCGCGGGAAGCGGAGTGCGCGACCATTCGCGCGGCCAGCGCGGGCTCCGCGCCGATCAGTTCGCCGGCCACGCGCTGATCTCGGCGCTTTACCCCGACGGTCGCGGCTTCGGGATGCAGCGCGTTTGGAATCCGGAGGGCCGCGTCACGCTCGATACCGCCTTCGTCTACATCGACGGGCGCTACGAATTTGCCAGCATCGTTGAGTGTCCGCGGCTGGGGCGCGAATTGCGCTACGCGGGCGAGCAGCTGCTGCTCGTTCTACACTCCGAGCTGGGCGAGCATCGCCTGACCGGCGAAGTCGTCGCCTCGGGCTTCATCTCGCTAGACAACAGCGGACTGGGTCTCAGCATCGGGGCGCGACCCGACAACCCCGACGGCTATTTCGTGCCGGCCTTCGCACGCTGGGAGTGGGACGGGGTATCGGCGATCGGCCTCACCGAACGATCCGAGCGCAATTTCGCGGACCCTGCTGTAATCGCATGAGCGCGGCCGACGCCACCGATGGCGGCTACGTTATGCCCGCTCGCGGCCTCTCGCTGGCCCCAGAACTGCTGCGCGCCCAGCTGACCGACTGGCTGCGCGAACGGTTTGCGGCTCCCGACCTGACCATCACCGGCCTCAGTTCTCCAGGCGCCGCCGGGGTCAACAACGAGACCTTGCTGCTCGATTTGGTCACACAGGCGCCCGAACTGCATGGAGCCGGCGGGCTGGTAGTCCGCCTGGAGGCGCCGACGACGTTATTTCCGGGCGTGGACATCCATTCCTCCTACGCTTGCTATCGTGCCCTGCAGAGCTATGACCTGGTGCCGACACCAGTGGTCTATGGTCTGGAATCGGACTGTGCGGTGCTGGGCCGGCCGTTCTATGTGATGGAACGGATCGCTGGACAGATCCCCTCGGACAATCCGGTCTACCACCAGGCGGGCTGGCTGAAGGAGATGGCTCCCGCCGATCGCGCCCGGCTGTGGGACAATGCGATCCGAACCATGGCGCGGCTGCATCAGGTGCCGCTTGGTGGCTTCGATTTCCTACGAGACTTGGGGCTGGGTTCCCCGCGTCAACTGATGGCCTACTGGCGGCGGCACCTGGATGAGAGCCTGCCCGACGGTCCACCAGATCCGGTGCTCGAACAGGCGTGGGCCTGGCTCGAGGCCAACTTCCCCGCCGACGCGCCGATAGGCTTTGCCTGGGGCGATGCCCGTGTCCCTAACATGATCTTCCGCGGCGTGGACTGTGTGGGGGTGCTGGACTGGGACATGGTCAGCCTGGCCGGTGGCGAGTGCGACCTGGCTTGGTGGCTGGTCAACGATCTGTCGAGCGGGACGCCCGGCGGCAGGCTGAAAGGGCTGCATGATGGACACGCCACGCTGCGCGTGTGGGAGGAAGAAACCGGCCGCGCCCCGCGCGACTTGGAATTCTGGTTGGTGTTCAATCTGTTCCGCCTGGCTGCCGTGCTGGTCCGTCTGAAAGGGTTCCTCGGTGCGCTGGGAACCCTGCCCGACACCATGCGCGACATCGACCGCGTGAACTCGCCGCGATCGGTCCTGGCCAGCCGGTTCTGCGCAACCGGCTTGCCCGGATTGGGCAGCTGGACCGATCTTGCCGGGCTGCTCGACCGCCAGGCCTAGCGCGGATCGACATTCACTGTAGCCAGATGGCCGGGCGTAAGGATGAAGCGCAGCGGGCGACCGAGTGCGTCGGCCAGCCTGTGAACCTTGGTCGTCAGTTCGCCTCGGGAACGCCCCAGCGCCTGGTCGCACGCCTCCCTTTTCCGGTCGCTGCCTGCCGGCGCGCGCGGACGATCGTGCTGTCGATCATCAGATATTGATTGTCCCGGTCGGCGGTCAACGTATCGAATACCCGTTCCTAGACGCGGGCATGGCACCATCGGCTGAAACGGCGATGGACGCTCTTCCACTTCCCATAGCGCTCCGGCAGGTCGCACCAGTGAGCACCAGAGCGCAGCCCCCACAAACATCCGTTCACGAACAATCGGTTATCGGTGCCGGAACGCCCCGGATCCGCCACCTTGCCCGGCAATAGCGATGCGATCCGTTGCCATTGCGCATCGCTCAATTCGTATCGCTTGACCGCCATCATCCGCTCCGCGTCTCAACACGGATGCCTATGAATCAGCGGTCAGCCCATTTGGGAATACCGATTGTCGATCCGGTAGCGTTCCTTCATCGGTCCTGCATCGATCTGTTCGATGTCGCCGTCAGCCACAGCCTGCCGGACTCTCTCAACGCGCGGAACAGTTCGCCCCCGTGTCCTGAGTCGCACATGCTCGTCTAGACTCTCGCAGCGTGAACAGGTCATCTCAAACCCGAATAGGAAATCCGCTGGCCTCGGCCAATTTGTCCACGCCGCCTAAACGTCTAAAGCGCGCTGCTACGGTATAAACCTTATGCCTCTCGCTGCAAAATCGCGACCGCTGCCTGCTAAAAAGCTCGAGATTTCCCGCTTTTCAGTGTCCGACTGAAGGCGTGGGTTATGCGCAAGGGTCGCGATATGCTCGAATGGTTTGAAAAAGAAGCACCAATCCGGAAGAAATTCCAAACTCTGTTAGTTGTCTATGGAGTTCTCTCCCTTCTCGGTCTCTCCGCCACCGCGCTAGCGGCTTCGGGCTCTTATGGTACTGTGGCGATGGGGCTTGGACTGCTATCCTTGCTGGCAAGCATCGCAACGACGCTTATCGCCACCGACCGCATTTGCCGGCCTTACGTTAACACGGTACTGCGGATGGAAGCTCTTGCTGCAGGCGATACGCAAAGCGTGATTGCGTACACCGATTATCGCGATTGCGTTGGGCGAATGACCAAGGCCATGGCGGCCTTCCGTGACAATGCCGTTGAAGTTCGTCGTGCTCGCGAGGAGCAGGCAAAGGTCGTAGAACTGCTCAAGGACGCGCTTCGCGCGTTGGCCGACAATCGGCTCGATTGCCAGATCAACGTCGCGTTTCCTGGAATTTACGAAGAGCTGCGTGGCGACTTCAATCGTGCGGTAAGTTCGCTCTCGCAAGCCATCCAGACCGTGAACCAGACTGCGCAGATCGTGATGACAGGCGCTTCAGAAATCAACACCGCATCGGACGATCTGGCGCGCCGCAACGAGCAGCAGAGCGCCAGCGTCGAAGAGACCGCTGCCGCTCTGAAGCAGGTGACGCAGGGTGTAAACGCCATGGCGAGTTCGGCTGGTGGGGTTCAGCAGACCATTGCCCGAACGCATGAGGAAGCCAGCACCGGCGGCGCGGTCGTGAAGAAAGCTGTCGAAGCGATGGCAGCGATTGCCACATCGGCTGATGAGATCAGCAGCATAGTCGGCTTGATCGACGGAATTGCTCTCCAGACCAATTTGCTGGCTCTCAACGCTGGAGTCGAAGCAGCACGAGCCGGTGACGCTGGCAAGGGGTTTACAGTCGTCGCGACCGAGGTTCGAGCGCTGGCGCTGCGTTCGGCAGATGCCGCCCGAGACATCCGTGCTCTGATTGCGACATCGAGCGAACAGGTGGCGTCTGGAGTGAATCTCGTCGGTCAAGCCGGCACGGTGCTTTCAAGCATTGTCGACCAGGTGGGCGAGATAAACGGGATGGTCTCGGACATCGCCAGCAGCGCTCATAGTCAGGCCGCCAGCTTGCATCAGGTCCATACTGCGGTGACCGAGGTGGATCGTGTGACCCAGCAAAATGCGGCGATGGTCGAGGAGTCGACCGCGGCTGCCCGCTCGCTTTCTCAAGAGGCGCGCGAGCTTGCGAATGTTGTTCAACGGTTTGTCACGGGCAGCAACGGGACCGATCGACAAATGGGCGAATTTGCGAGCCGTCAGCGTCCGGTGCTCGGACATGCGCATCATCGACACGCTGGTAATGGGGCGCTGGCGATCGTTGCCGATCAGGATTGGGCTGAATTCTAGCCATTGGCTCGTCTCGTGCGCAATCAAGTCAGATGCGCAAGCCAGAGCTCTGTTCAACACTGAATTAAACCGACCAGAGTCGGTCATTCATAGGTCTGGCGGCGAACGATGACTTCAGAAGCGAGTCCTCGTCTGGGAGCAATATCATTCGGCAGCGACCGCCAGCACGACCTTGCCTTGAATACCTCCGTCCATGGCGCGAGCATGGGCACGCGAGGCCTCAGCGAGCGGATAGCTCCTGTCCACCACGACACGGATCGTGCCGTCACCGAGCAGGCGACCCGCCTCTGCGAGCTGCGGGCCATTAGAGCGGACTTGCGTGGAGGAGACGGTGACGCTGCGCTCACGCGCCCTATCATGGCCTCCGAAGCCCACAGGGTTGACGAGAAACAGCGAGCCACCCGGCTTCAGCACACGGAGGAACCGCTCCATGCCGGCGCCCCCGACCGCGTCGATCACCAGATCAGCATCGCGGATCACGTCTTCGACGGCCGACTTTGCGTAGTCTATGAACTGATCCGCTCCCAGATGGTGCATCAGCGCTTCGTTCTTAGCCGAAGCGACCGCGATGACCCTTCCGCCCTGCCATTTCACGAGCTGAACAAGGAGGTGCCCGACACCGCCACTGGCGCCGTTGACCACGACCGTCTTTCCCGCGAGCGGTACTGGCGCATGCGGCTCGGGCTGGAACGGATTGGGGGCGTCGTGCCCCACGTCTATCAGGAACTGCCAGGCCGTGAGTAGCGACATCGGGGCGCCGGCGGCATGGGCATGGTCGACAGCTACGGGCTTATGCGCCAGCTCCGACTCCGCCACCCGCACATATTGCGCGTATGCGCCGCTCCCCTTCATGATATCTTCGGGAAAGCGGACCATTGAGAACACCTCGTCCCCGACTTCGAAGCCCGTGACATCGTGCCCGACCGCTTCGACGACGCCTGACACGTCGGTGCCGATGATGAGTGGGAACTCCGGACTCGGTTGCCACTCTGGCGGCAAAGCCCGATATCCGTCGCGCAGATAGAGATCGGGTGGATTGACACTGGCTGCGTGGACACGGACCAGCACATCTGCCGATCCGATCACCGGCTTGGGCGCGTCCTCGTAAACCAGCACCTCAGGCCCGCCGAATGCGTGCAACCGCACTGCTTTCATCATATCGCTCATTTGTGATCTCCTCTCGGACGACTGCCGCTGTTGCCGAGGATATGGAGCGCCAGAAGAGACTTGATAATGTGGCCGGGTCTCGCTTCAGTCATTCCATGACGGAACGAATAGCGCTTGATCGTCTAACCGGGCTGGTCGCGTTCGCACGCGCTGGTTCGCTCGGGAGCTATGCAGCGGCAGCGCGCGCAATCGGGATCACGCCGTCCGCCATCAGCAAGAGTATAAAGCGATTGGAACAGCAGCTTGGTCTAACACTTTTTACGCGCACGACGCGGTCGCTGAAGCTCACATCGGAAGGCCGCGAGCTTCACGAAAGGACGCTTCGGCTGCTTCGTGATGCCGAGGAGATTGGGCAAGTAGCCGCACGCGCTCGCGCCGAGCCATCGGGTAATCTGCGGATTGCCGCTTCGCTGCCGATCGGCATGCATCTGATTGCCCCTATGCTGCCGAGGTTCCGCGCCCAATATCCTCAAGTAACGATCGATCTGCGGCTTGACGACCGCCATGTCGACCTCATTGAAGAAGCGATTGATGTCGCGGTGCGGATTGGCGAACTCGCAGATTCCGGGCTGCTGTCGCGACGGCTCATGACGATGCATCTCTGCGCGTATGCCTCACCCGGTTACCTTGCAGCGCGCGGCACTCCACAGCATCCGGAGGACCTCGCGGCACATGACACGATCAACTTGCGATACCAGAGCAACGGACAGATGTTCTGCTGGCCATTCAGGATGGGGGACCGCGTAATCGAGATCGTGCCTTCTGCCGCTATAGTGGTGGATGCGAGCGACGTCGCCTTGGCGACCATGATCGCGGGGGGCGGAATCGGGATGGCTGCAAGCTTCGCCGCGGCGGCACCCGTCGCGAGAGGAAGCCTCGTTCCGGTGCTGGCCGACCATGCTGCGGAAGCGCATGCGGTCACCATAGTCTGGCCGGAGAGTCGAAGGGCGAACCCTGCCGTCAGGGCGTTCGTGTCCATGCTTGTCGGGACGAGGGGACGCGGTGAATCGCTGTGACCAGACCGGCTTGCAGGTCACAGTTCGTGGTGCGTTGCTCCGGATCTGCTGGCCACGCCGCGAAAACCTTCTAAGAATGATTTGCGGACGGCTTACTCTGGTGTGGTCAAACGATAACCGACGCCGGGTTCGTTGCGCAGTAGCGTTGGTCGTGATGCGTCGTCTTCGAGCTTCGTACGAATACCACGGGCAGCGACACGCAGGTATTCTACGTCACTTTCGTGTCCCGGGCCCCAAACCGCCCTTAGTAACTGCGAATGAGTGATGACTCGGCCAGGATTGCGAGCGAGTTCTGCCAGAATGCCGTACTCCTTCGGCGTCAGGTGAATGGCAGCGCCCGCTTTTCGAACGCTGCGTGATGTCAGGTCGATTTCGACATCGCCGACATGGATCGCCTGTTCCGCGGTGCCCGAGGGAAGCCGCTGGCGCAACACGCGGCGGATGCGGGCCAGCAGTTCCTCGCTGTCGAAGGGCTTCGATACATAGTCGTCTGCGCCGAGGTCCAGCGCTGCGACTTTCTGTTCGGTTGCATCGCGCGCAGACACTACGAGAACCGAACTCCCCGCCGACTTGATCAAGGCAATGAGCTCCAAGCCGTCGCGATCCGGCAGGCCAAGGTCGAGCAGGACCAAGTGCGGTTTGACGATCTGCACCGCTGACAATGTCTCACGCGCGTTCGCCGCTTCGACGATGCGATAGCCCGCCCGGGCTAGGCTGGCGTGAAGCAGACGCCGGATCGCGGCCTCGTCGTCGACAACCAGCACTGTGTCCGAATTGCTCATTCTTCCGCCCAGTTCCTCAATTTCTCCGCCGGAAACCGGAGGCGGAACGACGCGCCCAAGCTGTCCTCGCGGTTGAGGGCATAGACGGACAGGCCCATGGCCTCTGCAAAGCCCTTGACGATGGCAAGACCCAGCCCGCTACCGCCGCTGCGGTCGGATCCCTCGATCCTGGCGAAAGTTTCGAAGATGCGTCGCTCCTGGCCAGGTGGAATTCCGGCGCCTTCATCCTCGATCGATAAAACAAGGTCATTCGCATCGTAGATTGTGCGAATGGTGATGGGCCCGTCGTGAGGTCCGTGTTTCGCGGCATTCTCGATCAGGTTGATTAGGCAGTGATGAAACAGTTGCGGGTCGACCATAACGAATGGAAGCGACGGTGCGATTGCGATCTTGGTAGTGTGACCCAGCAGCGCCGCTTGTAGGTCATCCAGAGCACTGGCAACCGCTTCTGCGATATCCACTGGTTCGGTGCTCTGTCGCAGCGAGCCTGCTTCTATGCGTACCATGTCCAGCAGGTTAGCGAGAAATCGGTGAAGGCGCTCGGCCTCAGCCCGTGTAACCGCCAATTGTTGTTCCTGTTCGGGCGACGCCGCGCGGATTTCGCGTAGAAGGCCCAGGATGGCGGTGAGAGGCGTTCGCAGGTCATGACTAACAGAGGACAGCAACGCGTGACGCAGCCGGTCCTGTTCGCGCACGTGGGCAAGACTGGTCATCTCGTCTTCGAGCAGGATGCGGTCCAGAGCCAATCCCGCCTGATCCAGCAGGCTTAGGAGAAGCGGCAACTGGTCGGTGCGGACAGGCGCACGGGCATCGGAACGTGACAGGCCAAATACGGCCAGAGCCTTGCCGCCAGTACCAACGGGATGGAACAGCCATTCTGATGCGGTCAGCGTATCAGACCCCCGTCCCGCTGGCTTGCTGTTGACCAATGTCCATTGTGCCGCCGCAAGATCGAGCATTTCCAGCGTACATCCCGCAGGCGAAGATGAACGGATCGTCAGGCCATCCTTATTGGCCATCAGCACCACGGCATTCCCCTCGAAAATGCGCCCCACTTCGGTGCAGAGCACGAGAGCCAGGTCATCAATCACGCGAATGCCGGTCAACTGGCGGGCAAAGCCGGCAAGCGCACTGTTCTGCGATGCGCTGGCCTGCGCGAGCAAGGCATGCTCGCGAACGCGCGAAGCCAGCTGGCTGGCGACCACTGCCACACCGAGCAGGACCAGCACGGTGATGATGTTCTGGGGGTCTTGAATAGTGAAGGTGTGCGTAGGGGGAATAAAAAAGAAATTGTAGGCGAGCGAGCATACGAGTCCTGCGATGATGCCGGTACGCAGGCCGTAGCGCGTGGCAGCCAGCATGACCGGGAGCAGGTATAGCAGGCCGATATTCGTGATGCTGCCACGTTCGAACATGACCTTGCCGATGAAAGTGATAAGCGCGCTCAGTCCGAGTGCTACTCCATAGCCCGATAGCGGTCCCCACGGTGAGGCAAGTCGCGGCGGCTTTGGCTTGAGCGACTGCGAAGGCACAGTGATCGGCAGGACGTGTACCGCGAGGCCGGGCGTCTGGCGGACAAGCTGGTCCACAATCGACCCATGGCGCAGTTCGAACCAGCGTGAGCGTGCCGATTTGCCCACGATCAGTTGGGTGGCACGCGCCTCGAGTGCAAAGCGCTTCAGGCCCTGCAGCACGGACTCGGCTGGGAGTGTCGCGACTTGGCCCCCAAGTTGCGCCGCCAGATGCATGGTTTCGCCCAGCTGCAGGTTTTCCGGGCCGCTGGACGCCACTGTTCGGGGCGTTTCGATATGCACGGCTGTCCAGGGAGCACGCAACGCGTCGGCCAGGCGTTTGGCGGCCCGGACAAGCTCTGATGCGCCTGCTTGCTCGCTGATCGCCACGACCAATCGGTCGTTTACGGCCCAGGCTCCACCCAAAGCATTGGCCCGCATGTAGTCAAGCATCTGCGCATCCACCGCCTGCGCCGCGCGGCGCAGTGCGAGTTCGCGAAGGGCCGAGAGATTGGGCTTGGAGAAGAAGTGTCCCAGCGCGCGGGTAACCTCCTCGGGCAGATAGACCTTACCCTCGCGCAGGCGCTCGATCAGCTCGTCCGGCGGGATGTCCACGACCTCGAGTTCCGCGCCATCGATCACGCGATCGGGCAAGGTCTCGCGCACTCGCACGCCGGTGAACGAGGCAACCAGGTCATTGAGGCTTTCGAGGTGCTGGACATTCAGCGTCGAGTAGACGTCGATGCCTGCCTCGAGCAGCTCTTCGACATCTTGCCAACGCTTGTCATGGCGGCTGCCTGGCGCATTGGTATGTGCTAGTTCGTCGACAAGGACGAGTGCCGGGCGGCGGGCAAGAATGGCGTCGATGTCCATCTCTTCCAGTACGAAGCCCTGATATTCCATGCGCCGGCGAGGGATCACCTCGAAGCCGTGAACCTTCGCTTCGGTCTCCTTGCGGCCATGGGTTTCGACCACGCCCACGATCACGTCGATCCCAGCTGCTCGGCGGGCCGCGCCTTCCGAGAGCATCTCGTAGGTCTTGCCAACACCCGGAGCCGCCCCGAGGAGAACCTTGAGGCGGCCCTTGCCCTTACGCACGGCAGCGCGCAGCAGGGCGTCAGGGTCAGGTCTGGCGTCTTTCATCAACGATGATGTGCGCGCGATGCACTCGTCCTGTCGAGATCAAGATTGAGTTCGAGCACATTCGCCCGCGGCTCTCCCAGGAACCCGATCAAAGGATTTTCGACGTGAGCGGGCCGCTACCATTCGGCGGCGTGGAGTTGGCATTATAAGGCCGCCGCCACCTGTCTTGAGCATCTTGATTGCCTCTTGCGAGATAGATCAGGTTGATCGGCAGCAGCAAATAAAGCGTCACCCGCGTGCAGTCGGCCCATCAATTGTCGACCGTCGCGATCTCGCGCCGAGCACCCCGCGGAACAGGGCAAATGCAATCGCGATGCCAGTCGCCGGGGCGAGGAAGGATCGTAAGCCCGATCATCTGGCTGAAGTTTGAACGTGTTGCCTCGTCGCGGGCCGGCAAGCAGCATGGATGTGGTCATCGCCTCAGGCTTTCTCGCAGAGCCGCACGAAGGCGAGCATCAGGGGAAGGGCGGCGAGAAGCGCCAGCCATGCAATGTCGTTCATGGCTTTTTGTCCGGATAGAGCGTGAAATGCGGTGGGAGAGGGACGTGGCGGAACAGGCCCGGTCCCACCCCGACCAGTGTCAGTCCGCTGCACAGCAGAGCCACGCTCGCGGCGCAAAGGGCCAGTTCCCAGAGGGAAGCCGGATGCCGAGGCAAAGCGGCCGTCAAACAATGGACGAACTGGGCAAGCCGCCAAGAAGAGACCAGCGCAAGCAGGCCGAGTGCGCGTAGTACGACTTCGGCGGCCCACCAGCGCTGGCCTCCGCGCAGCTTGGCGAGTCTGTTGTTCAGACCGGTTCCGGTCACGGCGGATTCTCCCGACTTTAAGATCGGGCGTCAATTGGACCCGGTCGGCGTTAAGTTTCCATGGGGAATGCGCCTGGGGGGCATAAAGAATTCATAAATGTCGTGGTTCCTCGTCGCCCTCGAGCGTAAAGGCGCGCGCATGGATATTCCCCAGGAAAAGGGTCACCGCGAAAGCCTGACCACGCTTGCCATCGGCGCTATCGGCGTGGTGTTCGGCGACATCGGCACCTCGCCGCTCTATGCGCTGAAGGAGAGCTTCATCGGCCACCATCCATTGGTGGTCGACCAGCCTCACATCTTCGGCGTGATCTCGTTGATGTTCTGGACGATGATGATGATCGTCACCGTCAAATACGTCTTCATCATCCTGCGTGCTGATAACCAGGGGGAGGGCGGGAGTCTTGCGCTGCTCGCGCTTATCCATCGCAAGTTGGGCAAAACCCGCTGGAGCCCGGTGATCGCCATTCTGGGCGTGGTAGCGACAGCCCTGTTTTATGGTGATGCCATCATTACTCCAGCCATTTCCGTGCTATCGGCCGTGGAAGGCTTGACCGTGGTGCATCAGGCTTTTGCTTCTTGGGTTCTGCCGATCTCAATTGCCATCCTGATCGGGCTATTTTCGATCCAGTCTCACGGGACGTCGACCATGGGCAAGTTGTTTGGCCCGGTCATGATCGTGTATTTCCTGATTTTGGCCGTGCTGGGCGCCCTGTCGATCGCACAGACGCCGCAGGTGTTAGCGGCGCTCAGTCCATTGCATGCCGTGACCTTTTTCCTGCTGAACCCCACGCTTGCTTTCCTTGCGCTGGGGTCGGTGGTGTTAGCGGTGACCGGGGCCGAGGCACTGTACGCCGACATGGGGCATTTCGGTCGCAAGGCGATCATGATCTCGTGGCTCTACGTCGCGTTTCCATGCCTGCTGGTCAACTACCTGGGCCAAGCAGCACTAATCATGCGCAATCCGGAGCAGATCGAGAATCCGTTCGTCCTGCTGGCGCCAGACTGGGGGCGCCTGCCTTTGGTCATCCTTGCGACGATGGCGACGATCATTGCCAGCCAGGCGGTGATATCAGGCGCCTATTCAGTATCCCAACAGGCGGTGCAGCTTGGCTATTTGCCTAGGATCAAGATCATGCACACCAGCGCAAAGGCGGCTGGCCAGATTTACGTCCCGCTGGTCAATTGGGGCCTGCTGATCATGGTCATCGCCCTCGTTCTCGGCTTTCGCACGTCGAGCAGTCTCGCGGCCGCTTACGGCATTGCGGTGACAGGTACCATGGTAATCACCGCCTGTATGCTCGGCGTTCTCGTCTTTGCGGTGTGGAAATGGCATCCGCTGCTGGCAGGGCTCGTCACCCTCGTATTCGTTGCGATTGACGGCCTTTATTTCGCCTCCAACGTCACCAAGATCCCCGACGGCGGCTGGTTCCCGCTCTTGGTGGCAGCCGTCGTGTTCCTGGTTTTGACGACATGGGCAACCGGCCGACGTTTGATGCGCGACAGGCTGGACGAGGACAGTATGCCGGTCGATGTTTTTCTGAAGTCCATCGCCGGAAAAGTCAGCCGTATAGCGGGCACCTCGGTGTTCCTTGCATCGACGGTCGAAGGCGTCCCTCCAGCGCTTCTGCACAATCTCAAGCATAACCACATCCTGCATGAGCGGGTCGTGATCCTGACCGTGCTGACCGAAAGCATGCCCCACGTTCCCGCCGCGCAGCGAGCGGAAGTGGGCGACCTCGGCCAAGGCTTTTTCCGCATGGTGTTGCGCTACGGTTTCATGGACGAGGTGAACATACCCGAAGCGCTCGCAATCGAAGACCGGGCAGGAGGTCCCTTCAAAGCGATGGAGACCAGCTACTTCCTGTCCCGTCAGACACTGATCGCCTCAAGTCGGCCCGGCATGGCCATCTGGCGCGAGAAGTTGTTCGCCTGGATGGTCCGCAATGCCCAAAGCGCTATGGAATTCTTCAAGCTTCCCACCAACCGCGTGATCGAGCTGGGAAGCCAGCTGGAGATCTAGGCTATTGCTGTCAGCCCAACTGCGGCGACGCTTCGGGCAAGTCAGGCGCCCAGGCTAACCAAGATCCTGTGCCATCCCGCCTAGTCCGCTTCGACGCTCCAACACCTCGCCGGAAGTGATCTACTTGGTCGTGCCCATTTGTATGCCTGCCTTACGTTGCGGCCCTCGGTCTGCCTAGCGGGCCGAGATAGAGGCTGCATCCCAATAAAGCGGCGCACCATCCGCATGCCACCCACAAAGCGGACAAATCCAGCAGTGTGAAGAGCTCGGCGCCGATCACCGCGCCCAGCACGAGGCTGAGCCACAGAAGCAGATGGGGCAGCCAGCCAAAGCGCGGCCCGGCCGTCAGCGCAACAGCGAGCGACTGGCCGAGCTTGACCAGTGCTCCGGTCATATAGGTGACGCCGATGCTGACCTCGCCGTCTCGCTGAAACACGTTATTCACCGCGCCCATCGCGGCGGCCATCAACAAGGTTGTCAAGCCTCCGCGGCAATGGGAGGACAGCGCGCCCAGGATCAACATCCCCAACACGCCAGCCAACACCGCCTGTATGCGCCAACGCCCGGCCAACTTACCGATCAGCGCCCCACCGACCACCCCGCTGACAAAGGCACCGATCAAACCCATGGCAATGCCAGCAACCGCCGTTCCGCTTACAATGCCTACCGCCATCCGGGTCGAATTGCCGCTCATGAAGGAAACGAACAGGCCGCCTAGCTTGAGTAGCCCGAAGGCATCCACCATCCCCGCCAACGCCGCCAGTCCAAAGGCGAGCGGATAGCGCGCCATAGGGTTAGCAGGCATCGGCCGACTCTTCCGCTATCATGTCCTGTTGCGAATGGGTCTCCGGCTGGTTCGTCAGCGAGAGCACCTGAGGGAGGCAGTGATCTGTTGAACGTGCCGCAAAGACCCGCTTGCAGGTCCTCGGCTGCGAGGGAATTGGGGGTGGAAGCATTGGGTGGTGTAGATCAGAAAAGTCGATGATAGGAAAGCGAGGGAGCCACCAGGGGACGTCCGTACCAGAGGCGGGGGTGCGGGGTAGCGGACGTTCACGCCGCATCGGATGTCGCGCAGCCCCCGCATTGGCCGTTCGACGACCGGCATGTGAATGGCCGCTCCTCCGCGGAAATTTGTAGTTGCGGACAGGCAGAGCGCGATAGTTGGAACTCGGCCGTACAGCTTGTACCTGATAGGCAAGTTACGGGTGGTTTTGGTGGGGGCAGGTCGGCAATGGACGAAACCACGGCAAACATCGGGCGCGAGCGTCTGGTGGTCGCTTTGGCGCACGTGGCCGATGGCGACCAGGGAGGGCTGCGGGAACTCTATCGCGCAACGTCCGCGAAGCTTTTCGGCGTGTGCCTGCGTATCTGTCAGGATCGCGAAGCTGCCGAGGACGTCTTGCAACAGGTTTACATCAAGGTTTGGGAGCGCGCTGGTCGCTTCGACGCAAAGCGGGGCAGCCCGATCACCTGGCTTTGCGCGATCGCTCGCAACACCGCGCTCGACTGGCGCCGTGCCAATCACGCCCAGCATCTTCCCGAGAGCGCAGCGAGTGCGGTCGCGGACGGTGCGCCGCTAGCGTGGGAAGCGATAGCCACCCAGCAGGATGCCGCCCGCATCTTCGCCTGTCTCGATGCGCTCGACGAGCGTCCCCGTCGCGCGATCCACGCCGCGTTTTTCGATGGGCTTACCTATCTGCAGCTGTCCCACGCCATGGCGGTCCCGCTTGGAACCTTGAAAAGCTGGGTGCGCCGGGGCCTGCTTCAGCTCAAGGGATGTCTTGGCCATGAGTGACACCTCACCGTCAGAGCTCGACGCCTTGGCCGGCGAATTGGCGCTGAACCTCCTCGACGGCGAGGAACGCGCGCGAGCGATCAGCCTCTGCTTGTCCGATCCCAGCTTCGCTGCCGCTGTGGAGGAGTGGCGTACGCGCCTCGAGCCTTTGCACGAGGCCTTTCAGGACAGCCCGGCCACAGATTTGTGGCCGGCGATCCAGCGCCGATTGTCCAGCTCCGGTGAAAATCATTTACGCCGTGCCGTCAATCGGTGGCGCGTGGGCGCCGTCGTTAGCGGGCTGATCGCGGCGTCGCTCGCGGCAATCATTGTGCTGCGGCCTCCGCCGGCGACCGTGGAGGTCGTGCGCCCAGCCGGGCCAGCAGCGATCGCGCAACTGAGCGACGATGGCGCGGCAGCGCTACTGGCGGCGAATTACGATCCGGCCGGCGGAGTGCTGCGTATCCGCGCAGTGCGCATGCCCGCCAGCGCGCTGGCGCCGGAACTTTGGGTGATCCCGGCCCATGGCCTGCCGCGCTCGCTCGGATTGGTAGCAGCGAGCGGCGTGAGCAAGGTTGTGGTTGCGCCGGAAACCCGGGCATTGCTGCAAGACGGTGCCACTCTGGCGATTACACTCGAGCCTCGCGAGGGTGCACCGCATCGCGCTCCCAGCAGCGCACCGATCGCTGCAGGAAAAATTTCGACGATTTGAGATCTTGATGCATCCGCTATCAGATGGCGGCCGTAGCTCCTTTCGCAGCCCGCCCCGTGGGTTGCCGGAGAAGGAATCTCAGATGCCCAATCTCAAGAAAATCGGCGTGATCGTTGCCGGCGCAGCCCTCCTGTCGACCGGCGCGTTCGCCACGACGAAGCACAATCCGATGGTCGGCGGCGCGGCGATGTACCCCACGAAGACCATCGTGGAGAATGCCGTCAACTCCAAGGACCACACCACTCTTGTTGCCGCGGTGAAGGCAGCGGGGCTTGTCGAAACGCTTTCTGGTCCCGGGCCGTTCACGGTCTTCGCTCCAACCAATGCCGCATTCGCCAAGCTCCCCGCCGGCACCGTCGAAACGCTGGTGAAGCCTGAAAACAAGGCGATGCTGACCTCGATCCTGACCTATCACGTGGTTGCCGGAAAGATGAGCGCAGCGATGCTGGCCAAGAATGCAGCCGCTCATGGCGGCAAGGCGACGTTGACCACCGTCCAGGGCGAGCCGCTGGTCGTCAGCAAGGGGCCGGGCAAGAGCTGGATGCTGACTGATGCGAAAGGCGGAACGGCCAAGATCACCATTGCAGACGTCAACCAGTCCAATGGCGTGATCCACGTTATCGACAGCGTGTTGATGCCCTGATCTAGAGATTGCGCGTAGCCCATGCGCGCAGACATGTCCGGCGGCGGTCCATCCCCCGGTCGCCGCCGGCATGTCACAAATTGATTCCCCCCCCCCAAACTATGCCTGTGGCGGCCGCCGGCGGTCGTTGCACTCACGAGAGTAAGCAGCTGCTCGAATACACGGTCCGCTGGGCGCGGCGGTCGGATACGGCGCGAGTCTCGATTTTGCGCTCGATCCCCGCCAGGGTAACAAGCGTCATGCCTACAATGATTTCTCAGCCGAATGCACGGCACATGGAATGCCGCCGATGATCTGGTCTTCGCCTACCGAAAGGTGTTCGCCAAGCGTGGTGCGACCCTGCGCATCTCGGAGCGGGCCGAAGAGATAAGCGCCGCACATCCGACAGGGCCTAAGCCCCATACCTAACTTTGCGTCTCTGTCGCCAACTCCGGTGCGGGCAGCGCATCAACCCGCTATCACTCTTGAACTGACGCCCTTGGGCTGGACTATTGGCGGTCTGTTCGCGGCGCCATACAAGAGCAAGTGGAGCACTGCACCTTGGCTATGATATCCGAGCCTGTTTCAGGAACGGCATCAAATCCCGATGCCGACGGCGTGAACGCACCCGAGTTGCAGGCCTTCGTCATGGCCTTGTTCTTCATCTTCGGAGGCATCACCAGCCTCAACGACGTGCTGATTCCCAAGCTCAAGGAACTTTTCACGCTCAGCTATCTGCAGGCGATGCTGGTGCAATCGGCGTTCTTCTTTGCCTACTTTGTGCTCTCGGTTCCAGGCGGGATGCTGGTCCGGCGAATCGGCTATATGCGCGGCGCTGTGGTGGGGCTGCTGACGATGATGGCGGGATGCCTACTCTTCGTCCCTGCATCGGCCAGCGCTACCTTTGGCGTCTTTCTGCTGGCGCTGTTCGTGCTCGCCAGCGGTATCACGATCGTTCAGGTCGTCGCCAATCCGCTTATCTCTTTGCTCGGTGCCGCCAGGACCGCGCACAGCCGGCTGACTTTCGCCCAGGCTTTCAATTCGCTGGGTACGACGATTTTCCCCTACGTCGGCTCGCTCGTGATCCTCGGCAATCTGGCAGCGGTTAATGCCGCAGATTTGTCTGGACCTAGCCTTGCCGCTTACCGCGTCCAGGAGACGCGCGCTGTCGTCCACGCCTATCTTGGTCTGGCGGGAGCTCTGGCGATCGTGGCTCTTGCGGTCTGGATGGCGCGCAAGCGATTGGTGGAGGGGCGGCACGATGATGTCTCGCTGCGCTCCAGCCTGGCGCTACTGCGCGAGAAGCGTTTCGCGTTCGGGATGCTGAGCCTGTTTCTCTATGTCGGTTCGGAAGTCGCTATCGGTTCGCTGATCGTCAGCTACTTGCGGCAGGATCACGTCCTCGGGCTCGATGACCGGACGGCCGGGACGCTCATTCCGCTGTACTGGGGCGGCGCGCTGATCGGTCGCTTCGTCGGTTCTGCGATACTGCGCAAGTTTGCGCCCGGGAAAGTCTTGGCCTTCAACGCCACCGGCGCCATCTTGCTGCTGGCGTTGTCGATGACCATGGCCGGCGCCGTGGCTGGCTACAGCCTGCTGGCGATCGGGCTGATGAACTCCATCATGTTTCCCACGATTTTCAGCCTGGCCAGCGAAGATCTGGGAAAGCGCGCTGCCGAGGGGTCCGGGCTTATCTGCGTCGCCATCGTAGGCGGAGCCGTGATCCCGCCGCTGACAGGCCAGATCGCCGACGCGAGTGGCAGCCTTGCCACGGCATTGCTGTTGCCTCTTGGGTGCTACCTTGCCATCGGCGGCTTCGGTCTTTGGGCAGTGCGTCAGCGGCGATAATCGCCCGGCGGGATGGCTTCGCTACCGTTCGCCTACAAGGGCGGGGGCGGCTGCTTGTTGATGAAACACATGCGCGGGACGGCGTCTGCTGACCGAGCGGCACCGGCTGCGTCTGACGGTCGGAAAAAATCCAGCGCGAGCATAGCAGGCTGCGAGCTTGTAGGAAAATCGCGCGCAGCGACGCGGCGACGGCGCCGTATGAACACGGTTGGGCTGCATGGCGGGCGAATCGACGCACTTATGGCGCGGGGCAGGGGTGCTTTCGAACAATGCCTGTGACGGGACGCACGGCCTTTGACGAGCCCGCTATCCGGCGCGCATAGCCGGCCCCCCGTTCTACGCTCCGGATCGTTCTTTCACCAGGCCTGCAAGCGGCCCCGCAGTTTCAATTTCGGCGGTGCTTGCCGCCGTAGTGCGAACCGATGAAGTCGCCGATCTTGGCCATTTCAGCCGCCGCCGCCAGCTTGCTCTGGGGGCAGCACTGCAGCGGATCGTGGTCCGTCTGGGCGGCGCGCGCCTGCACGCGCTCGCACAGCTCTTCGATATCGGCGCGGGTCAGCAGGTTCTTTTCGCGCAGAAGGCAGAGCAGCGTCTGCAGGATGACAAGGCTCTTTTCGCCGCTGTCTATCCCATCCGCACTCAGCGCCTCGATGTTGTTCATGGCTAAACTCTCCGTATTTTTCGGCGGATTGTATGCCATTTGCGGCGCGAGGCAAGAGGGCTACTGCAATCCCCCACCCAGGGCGCGATAGAGCTCGATCAGGTTGGCGGCCCGAGTCAGCCGCGTGCTCGCCAGTTGCTGCTCTGCGCCATAGGCGGTGCGCTGGGCATCGAGGGCAATCAGGAAGCTGTCCACGCCCGCGCGATAACGCGCGTCGGACAGGTGCGCGGCCACCCGTGCGGCTTCCGCCCGGCGGCTCTGGGCGTCGAGCTGCTCGCCGATCGTGCCGCGTTGCGCCAGGGCGTCGGCCACTTCGCGGAACGCCGTCTGGATCGTGCCTTCGTAAGTCGCCAGAGCGGCCTTTTGCGAGGCCTTGGCGTAATCGAGGTTGCCGCGATTGCGGCCCGCATCGAAGATCGGCAGGCTGACGCCGGGCGAGCCGGTGTAGGTGTAGCTTCCCGAGCTGAACAATCCGCCCAGCGCCGTCGCCAGCGTGCCCAGCGTGCCGGTGAGCGAGACTTGCGGGAAGAAGGCTGCGCGCGCGGCGCCGATGTTCGCGTTCTCTGCCACCAGCAGGTGCTCTGCGCGCAGGACGTCGGGCCGCTTGAGCAGCACTTGCGACGAGAGATCGGCGGGCAGGGCATCGCGGGTGACGGCAGTTGCACCCAGCGGGCCGGGCAATTGATCGGCCGGAACGGTCGTGCCGACCAGCAGATTGAGCGCGTTCTGATCCTGCGCGATCTGCTTCGTCAGCGCCGCGACATCGTTTCGCGCGCCTTCGTAGTTCGTTTCCGCCTGCCGGCTTTCCAGTTCGGATGCGACGCCGATGTGGAACTGCGCGCGGGTGAGCGTCAGCGTCTGCTCGAAGGTCTGGAGCGTCTCGCGCGCGATCCGCAACTGCTCCTGGTCGGATGCCATCGTCACCCAGGCGGTGCCGATCTCCGCGATCAGGCTGATGCGCGCCGTACGCGCCGCCTCCTCGCTTGCCAGGTACTGCTCCTGAGCCGCGCGGCTGAGGTTGCGCAAGCGGCCGAACAGATCGAGTTCGAACGACGAGAAGCCGGCGGTCACCGAATAGATGGAGATGTCGGACGATGTCGATCCCCCGCCCGTACCTCCGCCGGTGGTGGCCCCGCCATTCAGGGGACTGTTGGTGTAAGTCGCGCCCGCATTGGCCGTCAGCGTGGGAAGTTGCTCGGCGCGCTGCACCCTGTATTGCGCGCGCGCCTGCAGGACGTTGGCCGCCGCTACGCGCAAGTCGCGGTTGTTGGCCAGGCCGGTCTCGATCACCGCGACCAGCCGCGGATCGGTGAAGAAGTCTCGCCAACCCACTTGCGTGATATCGGCCGGGGCGTCGGGGCGTGCCGGTGGATAGGCTCCGCCGGCAGGGAAGCTCTCGGGTGCGGCCCCCACCGGACGGATGTATTTGGGCGCCAGGTTGCAGCCGGCCAGCAGCGAGGCTCCGGCAAGGAGGGCGAAGGTTCGTTTCGTCATTGTCAGGCTCATGCTCATGTCCGCTGCGGCGCCGGTTCGCCGGACGGCTCGTGCCCGGCGGCATTGTCTTGCCCGTCGGCAGGCTCCTCGCGGTCGCGCCGACCGAACAGGCGCAGGACCAGCACGAAGAACATCGGCACCATGAAGATCGCCAGTACCGTCGCGGTGAGCATGCCGCCCACCACCGCGCGCCCGATCGCGTTCTGCCCGCCGGCGCCGGCGCCCGTCGATACGGCGAGCGGCAGGACACCGAAGATGAAGGCGAGGCTGGTCATCAAAATCGGCCGCAGCCGCAGCCGTGCGGCTTCCATCGCCGCCTGGAACGGCTTCATTCCGCCGATCACGCGTTCCTCCGCGAATTCGACGATAAGGATGGCGTTCTTGGCGGAGACGCCGATCGTGGTGATCAGGCCGACCTGCAGGTAGATGTCGTTGTTGAGGCCGGTGAGCGCAGCCGCCGCCAGCGCGCCGACGATGCCCAGCGGCACGACCAGGATGACCGAGATCGGCACCGTCCAGCTCTCGTAAAGAGCGGCGAGGCACAGGAATACGATCAGCAGCGACAGGGCATAGAGCGCCGGTGCCTGGCCGGCCGAAAGCCGCTCTTCGTACGAAAGGCCCGCCCATTCCAGCTTGGTGCCCTTGGGCAGCTTGGCGTGGATATCCTCCATGATCTTCATCGCCTCGCCCGAACTGACCCCCGGCGCCGGCGCGCCCTGGATCTGCATCGCGGCGTTGCCGTTGAAGCGCGTCAGCTGGATCGGTGCCATGCCCCAGGAGACATCGGAGAAGGCGGTGTAAGGCACCATCTGACCGTCGCCGCCGCGCACGTAGAAGTCCTTCAGATCGTCCGGTTGCAAGCGATAGGGCGCGTCGGCCTGAACGTAGACCCGCTTTACCCGGCCGCGGTCGATGAAGTCGTTGACGTAGGTGCCGCCCCAGGCAGTCGCGATCGTCGAGCTCGCCTGGCTCAGATCCAGCCCCAGCGCGGCGGCCTTATCCTGGTCGATCGTCACTTTCAGCTGTGGTGCGTCGTCCAGGCTCAGCGGCCGGACCTGCGCCAGGCGCTTGTCCTGCGCCGCCATGCCCAGCATCTGGTTGCGTAGAGCGAGCAGCTTGTCATGCCCCAGGCCGGTGGTGTCGACCAGTTGCGCATCGAAGCCGGTGGCATCGCCCAACTCCTGCACGGCGGGCGGGATCAGGGCAAAGATCGTCGCGTCCTTGAAGCTGGGGAACGCCTTGTTCGCACGCGCGGCCACGTTCATGGCGCTGCCGGCACTGCCGCGGTCGTCGAAGTCCTTGAGCTGGACGAAAGCGGTACCCGCGTTCTGGCCCTGGCCGGAGAAGCTGAACCCGTTGAGCGTGAAGACCGACTTCACGGCGGGATCCTTGCTCAGATGTTCTCGCGCGTAGTCGAGCGCGAGTGCGGTCCGCGTCGAAGTGGCGCCGGAGGGCGCCTGGACCACGGTGAACAGCGAGCCCTGGTCCTCGTCGGGCAGGAAGCCGCCGGGAAGGCGCCAGAACAGCAGCGCCATGCCGCCCACGATCAGCACGTAGACAAGCGCCGAACGCTTCCAGCCGCGGACTGTACGCTTGACCCCGCGCTCATAGGCGCGCGTGCCGCGGTCGAAGCGATCGTTGAACCAGCGGAAGAACCGGGCCAGCAGGCCATTGCCCTCGGTCCTGGTCTTGTCGTGCGGCTTGAGGATGCTGGCGCACAAGGCCGGGGTCAGGATCAGCGCGACCAGCACCGAAAGCGCCATGGCGGCCACGATCGTCAGCGAGAACTGGCGGTAGATCACGCCCGTGGAGCCGCCGAAGAACGCCATCGGCAGGAACACTGCCGAGAGCACCAGGCCGATGCCGATCAGCGCGCCGCTGATTTCGTCCATCGACTTGCGCGCCGCTTCCCTGGGTGCGAGGTGCTCGTCGGCGATCAGCCGTTCGACGTTCTCGACCACGACGATCGCATCGTCGACCAGCAGGCCGATGGCCAGGACCATGCCGAACAGGGTGAGCGTGTTGATCGAGTAGCCCGCGAGCGCCATCACGCCGAAGGTGCCGAGCAGCACGACCGGCACCGCGATCGTCGGGATCAGGGTTGCCCGCCAGTTCTGCAGGAACACGAACATGACCACGAATACGAGCACGACCGCCTCGAACAGCGTGTGCACGACCTGCTCGACCGAGAGGCGCACGAACGGGGTCGAATCGTAGGGATAGTCGACCTTGACGTCCGCCGGGAAGGTGCCGGCCACCTCGCTCACGCGCGCCTTGACCTGGTCCACGGTCTCGAGGGCGTTGGCGCCGGGCGCCAGACGGATGCCGAAGCCACTGGCGGGCTTGCCGTTGAATTTCAGATCGAAGCCGTAAGTCTCCGCGCCCATCTGCACGCGCGCCACGTCGGACAGGCGCACGACCGCGCCGCTGGCTGCGCTCTTCAGACGAATGGCGCCGAATTCCTCCGCCGTCTGCAAGCGGGACTGGACCGAGACCGTGGCGTTCAGCATCTGCTCGCGCGGCGAAGGCTGAGCGCCCAGCTGACCCGCCGAAACTTGCGCGTTCTGCGCTCGCAGCGCAGCGGTGACGTCGGCGATCGTCAACTGATAGTTGTTCAGCTTGAGCGGATCGACCCACACCCGCATGGCATACTGCGAACCGAACGCCTGCGTCTCGCCCACGCCGGTGATGCGGCTGACGGGGTCCATCAGGCGCGAGCTGACGAGGTCGGCCAAATCGTTGCCGTCATGGCTGCCGTCCAGCGAGTAGAGGCCGACGATGAGCAGGAAGCTCGCGCTCGACTTCTCGACCCGGATGCCCTGCTGCTGCACTTCCTGCGGCAGCAGGGGCGTCGCCGCCTGCAGCTTGTTCTGCACCTGCACCTGGGCGATGTCGGGGTCGGTGCCCTGCTCGAATGTGAGCGTCACCGTCGCCTGGCCGGCCGACGAGGAACTCGAATCGAAATAGCGCAGGTTGTCGATGCCCTTGAGCTGCTGCTCGATGACCTGCGTGGTCGTATTCTCCAGGGTCTGCGCGTCGGCGCCCGGATACGTGGCGTTGATCGTCACGGTCGGCGAGGCGATCGCGGGGAACTGCGCGACCGGCAGGGTACGGATGGCGAGTGCGCCGCCAAGCATCAGCAGGATGGCGATGACCCAGGCGAAGATCGGCCGGTCGATGAAATAGCGAGCCATGGAAGGTTACTGCGCTCCGGTCGTCGTGGCCGCGGGCCTGGCCGCGCTCGGGCGCCAAGGGACCGCCCGCACGCTGGCGCCGGGCTGCACCAGCTGCCCGCCTTCCATGATCACCCGATCGCCGGTCTTGAGGCCGGACGTCACCAGCCAGGCGTCGCCGACCACGCGGTCGGTGGTGAGAATGCGCTGCGCGACCTTGTTGTCGCGGCCCACGACCGCGGTGACCGCCTCGCCGCGCTCGTTGCGCGTGACTGCCCGTTGCGGCACCAGCAGCGCCTGGCCCTGCACCCCCTCGACCAGCTCGGCGCGCACATAGGTGCCGGGGAGCAGCAACCCTTGGGGATTGGGGAACACGGCGCGCATCGCCTGCGTACCGGTCGCCGGATCGACCGACACGTCGGCAAACAGGAGCCGGCCCTCGATCGGATACACCGAGCCGTCCTCCAGCCGCAGCCGGACGCGCGCCGACTCGCCGCCGCTTGCCACGGCTCCGCTCATGAGCCGCTTGCGCAGGCGAAGCAGGTCGGCGCTCGACTGCGGCACATCGACGTATATCGGATCGATGCGCTGGATCGTCGCCAGGGCATCGCCCTGACCAGCCGTCGCCAGCGCGCCGGTGGTAACGAGGCTGCGCCCGATGCGGCCCGATATCGGTGCCTTCACGGTGGTGCGGGCCAGATCGATCTCGGCACTGCGCACTGCGGCCTGTTGCGCCGCGACATCCGCCCGCGCTTGCTGCGCTGCGGTAATCGCATTCTCGTAATCCTGCTTGGCGATCGCGTTGATTCGCACCAAGTCGCCGTATCGGCGCTGCAGCGCCGTGCTCGAGGCGATGGCGGCGCGAGCGCGCGCGAGCGCTGCGCGTGCACTGGCGACCTGCTGGACGTAGGGCTGGGGGTCGATGCGATAGAGCGGCTGCCCGGCATGCACCGTCTCGCCTTCCTGGAACAGCCGCGCCACGATCAATCCGTTGACCTGCGGACGCACTTCGGAGGTTTCGTAAGCATTCGTGCGGCCGGGCAGGGTGGTGGTCAGCGTCGCCGCTTGTGGCTTGATATCAAGAACGGCCACTTCGGGCGCGGGTTTTGGCGCCTGGGACGTGTCGCTCGACCCACAGGCAGCAAGAAGCATCAGCGATAGCGCCACTGCGCGGTTCAGGGGGGGCATCGGTGATCCAGCAATTGAAGTTGACAAGATGTGAATGATCGTTCACTCACAATGCTGCTACTGCGAAAAAAACAGGGCGTCAAGCAGAGGAAGGGGATAAATTGAAAGCGACCAGCGCCCAGTCAGGGGGACGGCGTTCCGCACAGGACAGGCGAGCGCGCATCATCACCGCCGCTCGCAGCTTGTTCGCGCAGCAAGGCTTCCACAACACCGGTATGGCGCAGATCGCGCGCGTTTCCGATGTGCTCGTCGGCCAGATCTATCGCGACTTTGCCAGCAAGGAGGATCTCATTGCCGCGATCGTCGAGCAGGACGTTTCCGGACTGCTTCACGACCCGGAGCTTCCCTGCACGTCGGACGCGACCGCGCATGACGACCTCATCGGTTGGGTCCGCAAATTCGTTTGCCGCAAGTTCGATGAGGAGACCCGCCGGGTGCTGGCCGATATCCTTTCGGAGGGGACGCGCAATCCGCGCATGGCAGATATCCTGACGGCGGCGCACCATCGGCTTCGCGAAAGCCTCGTCGGCGCGATCGCGGTCTGGGCACCTGATCCGGGCAAGCGGGCTGCCTGCGAAGTCCTGGCGGACCTGATCCTGACCGTGGAAGGTGCCATTACCCACAGGCAGATTGTGGGATTGCACTCCGGCTGCATGGTCGAGGCGAGAATGATGGAGATGATCGAGATGCAGATCGAGGATCTGCGCTCGCAGGCTTAGCGGTTTGGCGACGGTTTGGAGCTGCAGCCGAGGCAACGGACTTCATCATCGGCTCGGAGCTTCGGCAACGACTGAAAAAAATATTTTCGTTTGCGTGCAACGCGATTGCCTTATTTGCGTTACCGGGTAGCTACGTAGAAATTCGTACATGAGGGGCAATACATTGGAAAAGCGCGTCACGTCGCAGGGTGAGCCGTTGGTTCGGCGCACAAGCAACCTTTTGCTTGGATCGGCAATCGCAAGCATGGCGATATGCCTGGCCCTTCCGGCTCACGCGCAAGAGTGCGGGGCGCCGGTGAATGGGGCCGTGACCTGCGCGCCATCCGGCAATCCCTTCCCCGTCGGCATCGAGTACTTCTCGCCTGCCGTGAATCCCGCCCAGGATCCGGGTCTGGACCCGACTGCGCCGGTCTATGACCTGACCGTCGTCCTGCAGCCGGGCGTGCGCGTCACGCCGCTCAGCAGTCTCCCGGGCGTTGCTGTTATCGGGTTCAACGACGGCGCTGTGACGCTTGAAGCTGGGGTCGACACCGCCATTCAGGTGAGCGGCACCGGCGCGCTGGGCGTGCTGGGTCTCACCAACTATGGCGACCTGACGATCAACACCGACAGCATCGTTGCCACGGGTCGCGCGTCGGGCGGCATCAACGCCAATTCCAACGAAGGCGACATCTCGGTCAGCGCCAATACCATTGCGGTGACGGGCAACAGCGGGCTGGGCATCAGCGCCAATTCGTACCTGGGCGACGTGTCGATCAATGTCGGCAGCGTCGCGTCGACGGGCTACTACGTCGGCGGCATCAATGCCTACACTGGGCAGGGCGACATCTCGATCACGGCCGGCTCGGTCAGCACGACCGGCGGCAGCTTCTACAACTACGGATCGACCGCAATAGAGGCACGCTCGATCGGCGGCTCCATCGGCATGGACCTCGGCAGCGTGTCGACCGAGGCGGACTATTCCAACGGCGTCACCGCAGTCTCCTTCGCGCCCGACGGCGTGGTCGACATCAGCGCCGACAGCATCACCACCTCGGGCTTCGCGTCGCTTGGCGTGCTGATGCAGGGTGACACCGCCAACCTCTCGGTGGGCGACCTCACCACCACTGGCGACAGCGCCTATGGCGCGGTCATGTTCAGCACCGGCCTGGGTGGCGCGAACTTCACCTCGACGGGCACCGTCTCGACCAGCGGCGACAATGCGACCGGCGTGTTCGCCAAATCGTACTACGGTGGCGACACCGTGATCAACGCCGCCAACGTGACCACGCAGGGCAACAGCTCGACGGGCGTCTACGGCTATTCGCAGGCAGCAGACACGACCATCACGGTCGGCAACGTCTCGACCGTGGGCAACAATTCGCCCGCGGTGTTGGCAGCTGGCTATAACGCCTCCGTCACCGTGAACGGAAACGTTTCGACGCAGGGCAACAACTCTGAAGGCGTCATCGCGGTAGGCTTCCTTGGTGATGCCAATGTCGTGAACAATGGCGCGATCACCACCAGCGGCAACGGTTCGAACGGAATCTATGCGGCCGCCTTCTACGACGTCGCGGTGAGCGGCGCCGGCTCGGTGAAGACCAGCGGCGACGGCTCTACCGGCATTGCGGCCACCAGCCTCTATGGCGGAATCGACATCAGTGCCGGGTCGGTGACGACGACGGGCGATTACGCTCAAGGCATCAGCGCCTATGCCGGAAGCGTCTACGGCGACAGCGATGTCACGGTGAACGTCGGCTCGGTCACCACCAGCGGCACGTTCTCGGACGGAATCGGTGCCTTTTCGCTGACCGGCAACATCGATATCACGTCGACCGGCGCCATCTCGACTGCGGGTGACGGCGCTTTCGGCGCCTATGCATTCAGCCTGCTGGGTGACACATCGATCACCGTCAACGACCTGACGACGACGGGCGACGACGCCATCGGCGTTCAGGCCACTGGCTTCGACGCCCATGTCATCGTCAACGGCGACCTGTCCACCAGCGGCACCGTCGACGACTACGGCTTCGGCGCCGACGGCGTCCAGGCGACCGGCTTGTTCGGCATCGCGACGGTGGACATCAACGGCTCGGTAACGACCGCCGGCGACGGCGCTACCGCCGTTGCTGCGAGCGGTGCTTATGGCGCCACGGTGGCCAACAACGGCGCGATCACGACCGGCGGTGATTTCGCCAACGGCATCACCGCGGAATCGAATTTCGGCTCCGTTCAGGTGATCAACAACGGTACCGTCGCCACCAGCGGCACCGGATCGGTCGGCATCGCTGCTGCGGCCTACTACGACGTGTCGGTGAGCGGCACCGGATCGGTGCGGACCAGCGGTGACGGTGCGACGGGCATCGACGCTAGCAGCCTCTACGGCGGTATCGACATAACCGCCGCCACGGTCACGACCACCGGCGATTTCGCGCAGGGCATTCGTGCCTACGCCTCCAGCGTCTACGGCGGCAGCGACGTGACGGTGAACGTCGGTTCGGTCACCACCAGCGGTACGCTGTCGGACGGCATCGCCGCGCTGTCGCTGACCGGCGACGTGGACGTGACCTCCACCGGAACGATCTCCACGGCCGGCGATGGCGCCTTCGGTGCCTACGCGTTCAGCCTGCTGGGCGACGCCTCGATCACCGTGAACAACGTCAAGACCACCGGCGACGACGCGGTGGGCGTGCAGGCCTACGGCTACAACGCCAGCGTCACGGTCAACGGCGCCCTTTCGACCAGCGGCACCGACGGCGCCTATGGCTTTGGCGCGGACGGCGTTCAGGCGACCGGCTCGTTCGGCACGGCGGATGTCGTCATCAACGGCTCGGTGACGACCTCCGGCGACTATGCCACCGGTGTCTTCGCGCGCGGCTACTACGGAGCGACCGTCACCAACGCCGGCGCTATCACCACCAGCGGCGACTTCGCCAACGGCGTGACCGCGCAGTCCTACTACGATGTGACGGTCACCAATTCCGGCACGATCACCACCAGCGGTGATTTCTCCACCGGCGTGAACGTGCAGGCGGGCTACGGCCCTGGCATCGTCGTGAACAACGGTACGATCTCGACTTCGGGCGAGAGCAGCGCCGGCATTCTCGTCGACGGTTACAGCGACGTCGCGGTGCAGGGGACGGGCTCGGTCCGGACCACGGGCGACTACTCGGCCGGCATCGGCGTCTCGGCCTTCTCGGGCAGGGCCGATGTGGCGGCAGCCTCGGTGACGACCACCGGCAATGTCGCGACGGCGATCAACGCCTATGGTTCGCAAGGCGCCGTGGTCAACGTCGGCACCGTTTCGACCCAGGGCGACAGCTCGCTCGGCATCCTGGCTGGCAGCTACGCCAATGTCCGCGTGCTCGCGAATAGCGTTTCCACGACCGGCGACAACAGCGATGCGATCCGGGCGGCCACCTTCGGCGACGGCAGCACGATCGGCATCAGCGTGGGCTCGGTGAGCACCACCGGCGTCAACAGCAACGCGATTACCGCGCTCGGCTTCGGCGGCGACGTGGGGATCAATCTCAAGGGCGCGATCTCGGCGGCCAAGGATACGGCCGTGACGATCCAGTCCGCGGGCAACGTGGTCGTCGCCGTCGGCGTGGCCGGCTCGGTGACCGGTGCGATCAACGGTATCGAGAGCGATGCCGTGGGCACCACCACGATCACCAACCTCGGCACGATCAACACCGGCAGCGGGCGCGCCATCGTGGTCTCGGGCGGTCCGGCGGTGATCACCAACGCAGGCACGCTCAACGGACGGGTGCTACTGTCGGCGGGCAACGACACTTTCACCAACACCGGCCTGTTCCGCGCGACCGCCAGCAGCGACTTCGGTGCGGGTACTGACGTCTTCACCAACTCCGGCACGCTGCTCGTCGATGCGCCGGGTACCGCGCCGCTCAACGTGACGTTCACCGGACTGGAGACGTTCAACAACGCGGGCGGCCTGGTCGATCTGCGCAACGGCACGGTGGGTGACCAGCTGACGCTGCCGGGCACGTTCACCGGAGCGGGGGCGAGCCGTCTCGGCCTCGACCTCACGTCCGACGCGGCCGGCGTGATGACTGCCGATCGCCTGAATGTCGGCACCGCCGCGGGCTCGACGCAGATCCAACTCAGCCTTGGTGGCACCGTGTACGTGACGCCCGGCCTGACGCTGGTGCAGGCGTCTGCGCCTTCCTCGCCCACGGCCTTCACGCTGGCGCCCAATCTTGCCGATGTCGGCCTCGTGGCGCTCGACCTCGTCTATCGTCCGACCTCCTTCGCCTACCAGCTCGTGGGTACGCCGGGCGCGGGCGCCTATCGCGCAGGCAAGCTTCTCGAAGGCGCGCAGAGCCTGTGGTACCGCTCCGCCGACGCCGTCACGGCGCACCTCGCATCGGTGCGTGACGGCCGGTTCTCGAACGGCGCGAACTCGGGCGGCTTCTGGCTGGAGATGGCCGGCGGCGTCGACAAGCGCGACGAGAGCCGTGCGGTCAGCCAGTTCGGCATCGCTCGCACTTACGATCTCGACTACCGGCAGGACTACTTCGGCGGCCAGTTGGGGATCGACATCGGCACGATGGGCGAGAACGGTGGCGCCGTCTTCGGTGTGACCGGCGGTTACCTGAACTCCACGCTCCGCTTCTACGATGCCACTCGCTTCAACTACGATGCGGTCAACGTCGGCGCCTATGCCTCGCTGCGGGCTGGCGGGTTCTTCGCGAACGGCCTGGTCAAGTACGATCACTATTGGATCGACGTTAACGGTGGCTCCAACGGGTACAAGGACAAGCTCAGCGGCGACTCGATCGGCGCGCAGGCGGAAGCGGGCTTCCGCTTCGGCTCGGACAAGTTCTTCGCCGAGCCGCTCGCGAGCATCGCCTACGTGCGCACCAAGCTCGACGACCTGCAGGCGCTCGGCCAAGTGCTCGACTACGATCGGGGCGAGGGGCTGCGCGGCAAGGCTGGTCTGCGGATTGGCGGCACCACGGCGCTCGGCGGTGGCAACGTGATGACCTTCTATGCCAGCGGCATGGCGGTGAAGGAGTTCAAGGGCAAGGACGGCGCGACCTTCGTGTCCGGCCCCTATGCTCTCGATCTCGGCAACCGGCGGATCGGCACTTACGGGCAGGGCACTCTGGGCGTGAACGTGACTACGCCGAGCGGTATCGTCGGCTTCATCGAGGGGACGCTGGACGCCAGCAAGAAGTACAGTGGCGCTGGCGGTCGGGCCGGGATCAAGATTCCTTTCTGAGGAAATCCCGGCTAACAGCACGTCATGGCGGATCCGGAAAAGAAAGGCCCCTCGAACGGGCCGACCAACATCTCTGTCTCGCGCGGTCTGGCAGACTGGTTGCTGCGCAACCGCGCGAGCTTTGCCTTCACCTCCTACCAGACCGGCCAGCTGTTCCTGGCCGGAGTGCTGGCGAACGGGACCATCTCGTTCAACCAGCAGAACTTCACCCGAGCCATGGGCGTCTGCTACCAGCCCGGGCGGCTGTACCTGGGGTCGCTCCACCAGGTCTGGCGGCTGGAGAACATGCTGCGGCCGGGGCAGGTGGCCAACCAGCAGTTCGACATGGCGCTCGTGCCGCGCAATGCGCAGACCACGGGCGACATAGACGTGCACGAGGTCGGCACCGACCAGGCCGGCCGCGTGCTGTTCGTCAACACCAAGTACAGCTGCCTCGCCACGCTGGACCTCAACCACAGCTTCCGCCCGATCTGGAAGCCGCCCTTCATCTCGAAGCTGGCTCCCGAGGATCGGTGCCACCTCAACGGCATGGCGCTGCACGAAGGCCGGCCGCGTTACGTGACCGCCGTCAGCCGCAGCGACATCGTCAACGGCTGGCGTGAACGGCGCCACGAGGGCGGGGTGCTGATCGACGTCGAGAACGATCGCATCGTCACCGACCAGCTTTCGATGCCGCACAGCCCGCGGGTCGATGGCGCATCGGTGCTGGCGCTCGACAGCGGGCGCGGACAGATCATCCGCATCGACCCGGCGACCGGTGACAAGACCGACATCGCGTTCTGCCCCGGCTTCCTGCGCGGCATGGCGCTGCACAACGGCCACGCGCTCGTCACCGTGTCCAAGCCGCGCAACGGCACGTTCGCGGGCCTCGCGCTCGACGAGGAGATGAAGACGCGCGACGCCGAGCCTTGGTGCGGCGTGCTAGTAGTCGAGCTCGCCACCGGCAGCATCGTGGAATGGATCAAGCTCGAAGGCTTCATCACCGAGCTGTTCGACGTGGCGGTGCTGCCTGGCGTCCGGTGCCCGATGTCGATCGGGCCAGAAACCCTGGAGATCCGCTCGACGATCACTTTCGACGAGACGGTGCGGCCGCTGGATTAGAAGAGCCTGTCGGTATCGATCCGTCGCACCGGTTCGGCAGGCCGCAACTCGCCCTCGCACTTCGCCCGAGAGGTGGTAGATCGATGGCGGGGTCAGTTCCGCCCTGGTCCGCTTGAAACCGTCGTCAGTTCGGCGGCGCAGGCGGGACAGCACCGGTGTGAATCTTCGCGTCACGAGGATGCGGCCAGAAGGATGTCGAGCCCCGACGCCTGGGCGGCTGCGCCGGTCTGTCCCGAGCCGCCGGACCACAAACCGTCGATAGGCTCCTGGCCGTGGTCGCTGATGGCCCAGACCGCCTCGCCGTTGCGCCGAGCCCAGGCCAGCAGTTCGGCGCGCTCGGCGCCGGCGGGCATGGCCGGGATCAGCCGTCCAAGGTGGTACGCGAACACGCCCTTGAACATCGGTCCGTCGCGTCCAAGCGCGTCGAACGGCTCTGTGAGGAGGCCTTGCCCCGTCACCAGCGCGCGCGTGGCGGCGAGCGCCGTCCTGACCGCCGCGGCGCGGTATTGCGGGTCGCCGGTGATCGCCGTCAGATCGTTGAGGCCGCCAAGCAGCACCCCCTGGTTGTAGGTGAAGCGCGGCGCCGCATTGTTGCGGCACTGCGCGTCGAGGCCATCGTTCACCAGGCCGTCGGGCGTCATCATCGTCGAGGTGGAGAACCACGACCAGCTCCGCAGCGCCCAGTCGCGGTAGGTCTGCTGGCCGGTAGCGAGGTAGAGCCGGGTCGAGGCGTACAGCAGCAGCTCGTTGGTGATCGCGTTCTTGTACGTCCGCTCGTGATCCCACCACAGGCCGCCGGCGCAGCGTTCGTCCCAGTAGTCGGCGACGATCCGCCGGTAATTGGAGGTGGCCCAATCCAGCCGCTCGGGATCGTGGTCGACCTCCCAGGCATGGACGTTGGCGATGATCGCCCAGAGATCGTCGTCGTTGAGGTAGAGCCCCGAGCGATTGCTCGCTGCCGCCTGGATAGCCATGGCGAAGCGCAGGTCGCCGGTGCGGCGTTGGTATTCCAGCAAAGAGTCGACGATCGGGAAGCGCTGCCAGGCCTCGCTGGCGCTCCAGCCATTGGCAGTGCCCCACTGGCGCTGGAGCGTGGCAGCGGCGGCTTGCGCCCGGGCGTGCCAATCGGGCGCCTGCTGGGCCTGCACCGGCGTCGCACCGAGAAGCAAGGCGACCGCTAGGGCGGCGCTTCGCATCGGCGTTCGAGGTGCTATCTTTCCGGTAATCTTCGATTTCGTCCGCATCATAGGGGTCGAAACTATCGGGGGCTGAATGAACCGACCTCGAACGATACCCTTGGTCGAGTGCAGCCATGCGGTGGCGTTGCCAAGGAGGCCTTCAACACACTCAGACTGGGGTGGGATGGACTGCGGTCTTGCTGCGGAATCGGAACTGAAGCGCCGCGGCATACCAATCGCTGCCGGCGTAACCATATAGCGCCGATGCGTATTTTCACGATTGGTTACGAGAGCGTCACCCAGCCGGCTCTTATCGAGGCCCTGCAAGCGGCGGGCGTCACGCTTCTCGCCGATGTCCGCGCGGTGCCGCTATCGCGCCGGCCCGGGTTCTCGAAGAACGTGCTTGCCGCAGGCCTGCGCGAAGCCGGCATCGGCTATGTCGGCCTCAAGGCGCTCGGCACGCCGCCCGAAGGTCGCGAGGCGGCGCGCAAGCACGACCATGCCAAGCTTGCCTCGGTCTACGCGGGGCAGCTCGAGCTGCCCGAAGCCCTGGCCCAGATGGCCCAGCTACGCAGCCTCGCAGCCGAGCAGCCCACCGCGCTGCTGTGCTTCGAACGCGATCCGGGCGGGTGCCACCGTGCGCTTCTCGTCGACGCCGCGCTGCCCGAAGCGGAGGTCACTCACCTGTTCGCCTGAGCCCGCGAAAGCGTCGGCGAAGCCTGTGGGCTATAGTGGAGGCTCGGCGCGCCGCGGCAGTCGTGCGGAAAAAGGCGATAGGCGAACCGCAAGAAGACCAGCCCCACCAGCAGCAGGCGCGGCCCGGTTGGCAGTGGTCGAACATGGCGAAGGGATTGCCGGTCATCTCGTAGCGCGCGCGGCAGGCGATGATGTGGACGACGTGCCCACCAGCGTCATTAGGCTGAAGCAATTGCTTCAATGGCTTGTGCTGCACCAGTTGCTGGTGGGTCTGCGCCTTTGCCTTACGCGAACACCGCCTTGGGAATGTGGGTGATCCGGCACGCGAGATCGGCCTCGCCCGAGGCCACGACATAGTGATCGCCGCCATCGGCGATGCCGGTCGTGAAGACCACGTCGCGGACGTACATTTGGTCCTCGATCGGCCGGGTCAGTTCCGGACTGGCTTCGAGCAAAGGTGCGTGCTCGGTACGCAGGACCTTGCTCGGGTCCTTGGGATCCAGGATCGACCAGTACGTGCGATAGATGCCGACGATCTCCTTCGGCTCGACTCCATGCCACAAGCTGAGCCAACCCTCGTCGGTGAGGATCGGGGGAGTGCCGCCGCCCATCCGTGCCGTCGCCACCGTGGCGGCATGCGGCCGGATGCCGGGCTTGTCGAAGGGCTTCCAGAAGCGCCCGTCCGGCGATGTCGCCAGGTTTATCGACGGGCCGGCCCGCCACTCGCTGCCGGGCGGGTAGGCGAAGTAGAGATCGCCCAGCGGCCGCGTCTGCGCCCAGTAGTAGCCATCGATCTTCCCTTCGAAGATCAGCATATCCTTGTTCTGGTGATCGAGCACGATCCCCTCGAAGGTCCATTCCAGGCCATCGACAGAGCTGTACAGAGTGGTCGAATGCCGCTCGGGACTGACCGAGCAGGTGGTCATCAGGTAGGTATCGCCGACCTTGCTGAGGCGCGCGTCCTCGATGCCGTAGCATTGCAGGCTGCGCGTGGGCGCGATCGCCCGCTCGTAATGCAGCCGGACGACTTCCAGGCCGTCCGGGGTCAGTTCGACGGGCAGCAGCCATGAAAGCGACGTCAGCGCCATGACCTTCCAGCCACCGCCGCGCAGCATGAACTTGCGCGGATCGGCCGTGTCGGCGTGCTCGAGCGGCCAGGCATCGAGCACGTATCGGCCCGGGGCGGTGTCGTCGTCGCCTCCGTCCCAGCGGATGGCGTGAACGTGTCCATCGTGCACCGGCCGGCGCAGCGCTTCGGCAACCCGCACCATCATCAGCAGGTTGCCGTTGGCAAGTCGCGTCAGGCCTGGATTGAAGGCGCCCAGGACGTAGGTCTCGACATCGAGATGACCCGCCAGCGGTGAGCGCGAGAGGTCGATGTCATCGGGAACGAGGACAAGCCGGTCGACGTCGAAACTCATTCGGACTCCTGTGCACGGGGAGCGATGGTGATCTGCCATCTCGCGCCGCTTTTCGGCCGGGATGTCGGGATACTGGAAGTCGGCAGACCCTCCGGCTTGGGCATAGCAGTGTAAGCATCGCTCAAGTCCGTCATGATCGTTCCTTGCTGCGACTGTGGTCTGGGAGAACGAACTCCTGCCGCAAACGACAATGCTGCGTGCGCAGAAAAGGTTTCGGCCGCGCCGACAAGACGAGGCGCGGCGCCTCGTCTTGTCGGCGGAGACTGGTCGGCCATCCTCCGGTGATGGTTGGCAAACGCCGCCGGCCGCACGCCGCCTGCCGCGGAGACCTGCGCCTTCTTGCTCCCCAGAAACGACGTGTCCCGCCCCTCCTCACGGCTCAACGCACCGGGCGTGTCCGGCGCCCGGTCCGAGTGCTTGGACGTCGTGATCGGCGCATCATCGCAAAGTCAGCTATGGCTTTGTCTCCGGATCATCATGCCGAGAGCGCGTCGAGATCCACGAGCGGCTCGCGGGCCCAAAAGCGCAAAGGGGCCAGAGCGGCGACGAAAGACTTGGCGTCCTTGGCACTGGTCAGCGCAAGGCAGCCGTCGTCCACATCGGACGCGAGGCCGGTCTTGGCGAGCAGCGGCTCGGTCCCGGCGCCCAAGCCGATGAACTTGCAGTGCGCGAAGGCGTCGGTGAGGAAGTCTTTCGCCGCCGCGTCGAGCGCCAGCATCTGCCCGCCTTCCTCAGAGGCGATGATCGCTACCGCATCGTAGAGGACCGAGGGGCCGCCATCGATCTTCTGCTGGGCCGGCAGCATCTCGCCACTCGACAGCGTCACGCCGCCGATCTTCGGAGCGACGATCTCCACCATCGCGCCGGCATCCTGGACCGCTTTCGAGAGCGCTTCGACCAGCGCCGCGTCGGCCCCGTCGGTCAGCAGCAACCCAAGCTTGCGACCAGCGAAGCTCTGCGGGCCGCGCTTGACGATGCTCAGGGCATCCGAGGGCGGCAGGTCGGTGCGAGGGGTGACGGCGACGGTCGCAGGCTCCGGCAATGCCATGCCAAGACCGTTCGCGACGGTGCGGGCAAGGCCCTCGTCGATATGGATCAGGTGAGACAGCATACGCGAGCGGATGTCCGGCCGCTCCACCTTCGACAGTTCGAACACGAGCGCATCGCCGATGTGCTTCTGCTCGATCGGCGTTTGGCTCACGAAGAATTGCGTCGCCTGGCTGTAGTGATCGGCGAAGCTCTCGGGCCGGATGCGCAGCTTGTCGCCATCCGGCGCCGCGGCGAAGCTGCGATAGCCGCGCTGCGGGTTTTCGCGTGGGCCGCCCGCAGTCGGACCCCAGCTGTTGGGTTCGTAGTTGGCACGCCCCACCGGGTTGCGCATCGCCATGTGCCCGTCCTGCTGGAAATGCGCGAAGGGGCAGCGCGGTGCATTGATCGGCAGGTGCGTGAAGTTGGGCGAGCCCAGCCGCTTGAGCTGGGTGTCGAGATAGGAGAAGTTGCGGCCCTGGAGCAGCGGATCGTTGCTGAAATCGATGCCGGGCACGACGTTCTGCGTGCAGAACGCCACTTGCTCGGTCTCCGCGAAGAAGTTGTCGACCAGGCGGTCGAGCACCAGCCGCCCAACCACGCGGATCGGCAGCACTTCCTCGGGAATGATCTTGGTGGCGTCGAGGACGTCGAAGTCGAACTGCTCGGCGAACTCCTCGTCGAACAGCTGGAGCCCGAGTTCCCACTCGGGGAAGTCGCCCGCCGCGATCGTATTCCACAGGTCGCGGCGATGGAAATCGGGATCGGCGCCGTTGATCTTGACCGCCTCGTTCCAGGCGACCGACTGCAGGCCCAGCTTGGGCTTCCAGTGGAACTTGACGAAGGTGGACTTGCCCGCTTCGTCGACCAACCGGAAGGTGTGGACGCCGAACCCTTCCATGAAGCGGAAAGAGCGCGGGATCGTGCGGTCGGACATGATCCACATGACCATGTGCATCGATTCCGGCGTCAGGCTGATGAAATCCCAGAAGTTGTCGTGCGCGGTTTGCGCCTGCGGGAAGGCGCGGTCGGGTTCCGGCTTGGCCGCGTGAATGAGGTCGGGAAACTTCATCGCGTCCTGCACGAAGAAGACCGGGATGTTGTTGCCGACCAGGTCCCAGTTGCCTTCCTTGGTGTAGAGCTTGACGGCAAAGCCCCGCACGTCGCGAGCGAGGTCCGGCGAGCCCTTGGAGCCCGCGACGGTCGAGAAGCGCACGAAAGCCTCGGTCTTCTCGCCCACGCGCTGGAAGATGTCGGCGCGGGTGATGTCGGAGAGGCTCTCCGTCAGTTCGAAGAAGCCGTGCGCGCCGTAACCGCGCGCATGAACGACGCGCTCGGGGATGCGCTCGTGGTCGAAGTGAAAGATCTTCTCGCGGAAATGGAAGTCTTCGAGCAACGTCGGGCCGCGAGCGCCCTGCCTGAGGCTGTTCTGATCGTCAGCGATCGGCACGCCTTGCGCGGTGGTGAGCGTCGTAATTTCCCCGGAAGCGACTTGGTGCGTTGCACCCCCGTCGCCGAGCGGGCCCTGAAACGCTGGGATTTCGTCGATATCGGCGGCTGCCGGTGCGGCAGGCGAATTCTGTTTAGCAGGCACGCGCGCTTTTGCGCTGCGCGAGGGGGCTTTCGCCATCGCGAGGTCCGATCTGTTGTAAGGGTTGGCGCCGCCGGTCGGCGGCTGTCCTTTCGTGAACAGCTCAGACAGCTTTCAGTTGCGCCGCGAACACGCATTGCCGGTCGCTGCTGGAAGAAGATCGACCGATCGCAGGATGCATGCGTCGAGCCGAGTGGATAAAATGCCGGCAATCAAAGGCTTCTACAAACGAGCCAGGTCGCATTCTGCCCTGCTTACGAAGGCGCCGATCGATCGAGCGCCTCTTGATCACAACGGATTAGGCGCTAGGCCCTGTGCCATCCCCAATATGCGAGAGCACGTCTTGGCAAAGAGTACCAACCTGGCAGAGATTCGCAGCAAGGCCGATTTCTGGGCGCTTGCCGGCCTCATCGTGGGTCTCGCGTTTTTTGCCGTGAGCGGTTGGACCTCCTACCGCAACGTCGACAGCTTTGGCCGGAGCGACAGGGCCATCCGCCATACGCACCAGGTACTGATCGCTCTCGACGAGTTGCTGTCCGCGATCCAGGACGCCGAGACCGGCCAGCGCGGCTATTTGCTCACAGGTAACTACCGCTACCTGGAACCTTACAGGATGGCCATGCGGGACACCGGTGCGCTGCGCGGCAAGGTTGCGGCGTTGACGCGGGACAATCCCACGCAGCAGGAAAACCTGTCGAGCCTGAACCGCCATATCGATGCGAAGCTCTCCGAACTGGCCGAGACGATCGAGTTGCGTCGCACCCAAGGCATCGGCCCGGCGCTGGCGGTAGTGCAATCCGATCGCGGCAAGAACGAGATGGATGCCCTGCGCGCCAAGCTGCACGACATGGCGCAGGAAGAATTGCGTTTGCGCGAAATACGCTCGGCCGAAATGGCGCAAGCCTCTCGCACGGCAGTGACGGCCACGCTCGTCGTCAGCCTGATCGGCTGCCTGCTGACGATCGCGATCTACCTGTTGATCTCCCGCAACACGCGCAGCCGCGCCCGCCAGCAGTGGCTTCAGGCCGGTCAGGTGAACCTGGCCGCGGCGATGATGGGCGACAAGACGGTCGACCAGTTGTCGGAAGCCATCCTCGCCAGCCTGCACCAGCACCTCGGCTTTCAGGGAGGCGCCTTGTTCAAGGGCGAGGGTGGTCGCTTCCAGCGCACCGCGACCCTTGGCCTGCCGTCCGACGCGGCGGTGCTGAGCACATTCTCCATGGGCGAAGGTCTGCTGGGGCAGGTCGCCGGCAACGGCAAGGCGACAGTCATCAGCGATGTCCCCGAGGGCTACCTGACGATCGGCTCGGCACTGGGCCAGCACAAGCCGCGTCACCTGGTGATCGCGCCGGCTTTTGCCGACGACGTCGTCAACGCCGTGATCGAGCTTGGCTTCTTCGACCCCGTCGACAACCTGACGCTCGAGCTGCTGGAGCAGCTGGGACCATCGATGGGCATCGCCTTGCGCTCGGCGCGGTTCCGGGCGCGGCTGCAGGACGCACTGGAAGAGACGCAGCGCCAGGCAGGCGAGTTGCAGGCGCAAAGCGAGGAACTGCGGGTCTCCAACGAGGAGCTGGAAGAGCAGGGCAATGCGCTCAAGGAATCGCAGGCCCGGCTCGAACAGCAGCAGGTCGAACTGGAGCAGACCAACAGCCAGCTGGAAGAGCAGGCGCAGACGCTCGAAGCCCAGCGCGACGATCTCGAGCGGGTCGGCGCGTCGCTTCAGCTCAAGGCGCGCGAGCTGGAGCAGGCGAGCCGGTACAAGTCCGACTTCCTGGCCAACATGTCCCATGAACTGCGCACGCCGCTCAACTCGCTGCTGATCCTCGCCAAGCTGCTCGCGGACAATCGCGAAGGCAATCTGACCGACGACCAGATCAAGTTCGCGCAGACCATCGAGGCTTCGGGCAACGATCTGCTCACCCTGATCAACGACATCCTCGACCTGTCGAAGATCGAGGCGGGCCACGTCGAGATGCAGGCGGGGCCGGTGCAGCTCGAACGGCTGGTCACCGACATGCAGCAGTTGTTCCAGCCCGTTGCCAACCAGCGCAAGCTCGATTTCGCGGTGGAGATCGCCGAGAACTGCCCGCGCACGATCGAGACCGATCGCCTGCGGCTGGAGCAGGTGCTCAAGAACCTCCTGTCGAACGCGCTCAAGTTCACGGAGCGCGGCGGCGTCACCTTCTCGATCGCGTGCAGGGGTGATCGCGTGAGGCTGGTGGTGAAGGATACGGGAATCGGCATCTCCGAGGAGCAGCAGCAGCGCATCTTCGAGGCCTTCCATCAGGCGGACGGCACGATCAGTCGCAAATACGGCGGTACCGGGCTCGGCCTCTCGATCTCCCGCGAGCTGGCGCGGCTACTGGGCGGCAAGATCACGCTGCGAAGCAAGCCGGGCGAGGGTAGCACCTTTACGCTCGACCTGCCGACCACCTACGACCCTGCGGCCGTCGCGCCGCGCCAAGAGCCGCAGGCTGCGCCGGCAAAGCCCGCGCCGGTGCTGCCGCGAGTGCAGGACGTAGCGCCGCGGACCGTCACCCCGCGCCCGCCACGCGGACCGGTCAGCCACGACAAGCGCCTGCTGCTGGTGATCGAGGACGACGCGGTCTTCGCGCAAGTCGTGTGCGATTTGTCGGTCGAGATGGGCTTCGAGTGCGTGATCGCCTCTACCGGGCAGGAAGCGGTCGAGCTTGCCCGGGAGGCCAAGCCCAGTGCCATCGTCCTCGACCTCGGCCTGCCGGACCAGTCCGGTCTGACGGTGCTCGACCGCCTCAAACACGACGACGAGACGCGGCACATCCCGATCCACATCGTCTCGGCTGCGGATCACAGCCAGACCGCGCTTTCGCTCGGCGCGGTGGGATACCTGGTCAAGCCGGCGAGGCGCGACCAGCTTGCCGAGGTGCTCGAGGCGTTGCAGGCCAAGCTCGCCGCGCGCGTGCGCCGCGTGCTGATCGTAGAGGACGATCTCGTGCAGCGTGACGCGGTCAGCAAACTGCTTCACTCCGACGATGTCGAGACGGTGGCGGTGGGCACCGCAGCCGAGTGCCTGGAGCAGCTGCGCCAGCATACCTTCGACTGTATGGTGCTCGACCTGTCGCTGCCCGACGCCTCGGGCTTCTCGTTGCTGGAGACGTTGAGCCAGGAGGGCGATCACGGCTTCCCGCCCGTCATCGTCTACACCGGCCGCGAGCTCTCCGCCGACGAGGAGCAGCGCCTGCGCCGCTATTCCAACTCGATCATCATCAAGGGCGCGAAATCGCCCGAACGCCTGCTCGATGAGGTTTCGCTGTTCCTTCACCAGGTCGTCTCCGAGCTTCCCCCCGAGCAGCGCCGGATGATCCAGAAGGCGCGCCACCGCGACGCCGCGCTCGAAGGCCGGAGAATTCTCATCGTCGAAGACGACGTACGGAACGTCTACTCGCTGACGAGCGTTCTGGAACCTCGCGGAGCGATCATCCAGATCGCGCGTAACGGGCAGGAGGCACTCGACGCGCTGGAAGCGGCGGGTGACGATCCGGGCAAAAGGGTGGATCTCGTTCTCATGGATGTGATGATGCCGGTGATGGACGGGCTGACCGCGACCAGCACCATCCGCAATGACGCGCGCTGGACCAAGCTGCCGATCGTCATGCTAACCGCCAAGGCCATGCCGGACGACCAGCAGACCTGTCTGGAAGCCGGCGCCAACGACTACATGGCCAAGCCCATCGACGTGGACAAGTTGCTTTCCCTCGTTCGCGTCTGGATGCCGCGGTGAGCGGGAGCCGGGCGGGACGAGGATGACAGCCGGAGGCGCGGGCACCGTGCGCGAGAGTGTCGAGGATATCGAGATCCAGCTGCTGCTGGAGGCGTTGTACCAGCACTATCACTACGATTTCCGCCACTACGCGCGGGCGTCGATCAAGCGGCGGCTGACCCAGGCGCGTGCGCAGCTCGGCTTTTCCAGCATCTCCGAGATGCAGGCGCGGCTGTTGCACGACGGCGCGATCCTGCCGCGCTTGCTTGACTACCTGACCGTCAAGGTCAGCGAGATGTTCCGCGACCCTTCCTATTTCCGGGCGCTGCGCGAGCAAGTTATCCCGCACTTGCGGACCTATCCCTCGCTCAAGGTCTGGGTGGCGGGGTGCAGCAATGGCGAGGAACTGTATTCGCTGTCCATCCTGTTCCGCGAGGAGGGACTGGATACGCGCACGCTGTTCTATGCGACAGACATCAACCCGGCCGCGCTGCAAGCGGCGGAAGCGGGCATCTATCCGCTCGACCTGATCCGAACCTTTACCGAGAACCACCAGAAATCCGGCGCGCGCTCATCACTTTCCGACTATTACGTGGCGAACTACGGCCGCGCCGCCTTCGACCGCAGTCTCATCGAACGGGTAGTTTTCTCCGACCACAGCCTCGTCACCGACGCCGTCTTCGCCGAGATGCACCTGATCTCCTGCCGCAACGTCCTGATCTATTTCGACCGCGAATTGCAGGACCGCGCGCTTGGCCTGTTCCGCGATTCCCTGGTCCGCAAGGGCTTCCTGGGGCTCGGGTCCAAGGAGAGCATTCGCTTTTCGGCACATGCCGCGGCGTTCAGCGACTTCGTGCGTGCGGAGAAGATCTACCAGAGGGTGGGGCGATGACGGCGCCGTCTGCTCGTGCCATCGCAATCGGGGCCTCGGCGGGAGGCGTGCAAGCCCTTGCCCGTATCCTGCCAGAGCTGCCGGAGGACTTTCCCGTGCCGGTGCTGGTGGTCGTTCACGTGCCGCCGAACCGCGAAAACGCGCTGGTCCCGCTATACCAGTCGCGATGTCGCGTGACTGTGAAGGAGGCGGAGGATAAGGAGCCGCTGGAGGGCGGCACCGTCTATTTCGCTCCGTCCGACTACCATCTGCTGGTCGAAGCCGACCGAACCGTCGCGTTGTCCTCGGAGGAGGCCGTCAACCACTCGCGCCCTGCCATCGACGTGCTGTTCGAGACTGCCGCCGATGCCTATGGCCCGGACCTGACGGCGGTCGTGCTGACCGGGGCCAACCACGATGGCGCCGCGGGCCTTGCCGCGGTGTGCGCTGCAGGAGGGGAGGCGATCGTGCAGGATCCGAAGGAAGCCGAAGTCGCGACGATGCCGGCAACCGCGCTGGCGGCCTGCCCGACCGCGCGCGTCGAAACCCTGGCGCGCATCGCGACGCGCCTTCTGCGCCTGGCCCACCGATGACCACCCTGGACCAATCCATCAAGTTCCTGCTGGTCGACGACCTTGAGGAAAACCTCATTGCCCTGAAAGCCCTTCTCAAGCGTGACGGGCTTGAGTTCGAGACCGCGCGATCGGGCGAGCAGGCGCTGGAGCTGCTGCTGGTGCACGACTTCGCGCTGGCGCTTCTCGATGTTCAGATGCCCGGCATGAACGGCTTCGAGCTCGCCGAGTTCATGCGCGGCAGCCAGCGTTCGCGCCACGTGCCGATCATCTTCCTGACCGCCGGCACCGCCGATGTCGGTCGCCGCTTCCAAGGCTACGAGGCGGGAGCGGTCGACTTCATCCACAAGCCGATCGAGCCGGACGTGCTGCGCTCTAAGGCCGAGGTGTTCTTCGACCTCTACGCCCAGCGCCGCCAGCTTGCGGCGCATAGGGACGAACTGGCGGCGCTGGCGGGCGAGTTGCAGCTGTCCAACCGGCGCAAGAACGAGTTCCTCGCCGTGCTCGGTCATGAGCTGCGCAACCCGATCATGGCGCTGGGCAGCGGGCTGGAACTTCTCAAGCGGCGCCGAGGCACCGACGCGGCCGAGACCATCATCGACCAGATGGGCCGGCAGGTGCGGCAGGTCTCCCGCCTGGTGGAGGACCTGCTCGACATCGCCCGGATCGACCAGGGCAAGATTTCGCTGAAGAAGCAGCGGACGGCGCTGCAGGACGCGATACAGTTCGCTGTCGAGGCGAGCCAGAGTCTGATAGAAAAGAACGAGCATCGCCTGACGCTGAACCTCGTGCCCGAGCCGATCTGGCTCGACGCCGACCATGCACGGCTGACCCAAATCTTCGGCAACCTGCTGGGCAACGCCGCGAAGTACACCCCGGCTGGAGGTGAGATCGCTTTGACCTTGCGCCTCACGGCCGAGGGTGCGGAAGTCGAAGTGAGCGACAGCGGCATCGGCATCCCCGAAGAGATGCAGGCGAAGATCTTCGACTTGTTCGAGCAGGTCCAGACCGCAGGGCGGGCCCGCGAGGACGGCCTCGGCATCGGACTGGCGCTGGTGAAGCAGCTGGTCGAGCTGCACGAGGGCGCGATCGTGCTGAAACGCAGTGCGCCGGGCGAGGGCAGCACCTTTCTCGTACGATTGCCCCACGTGCCACCGGAAGATTGAGCGGTAAGGATCGGCTGCTCGCGGCGGAAAGAGGCCGATGTTTACCGTGAACGAGCTTTGATAAGCCGCTTATGGCCTGCCCGAACGATCGCAATCGCCGCTTTGCGGCCGGGAAGGGCAGCTAGCCCGTTATTGGCGAAGCGCTACCTGCAGGGCCTTGAGCGTGTCGCGCAGCTGGTCGAAGCCGTAGGGCTTGCCAAGCACGATGCCGCCGCTGGGCCGGGTCAGCGCCGCATCAGCGCCACTGGCTATCGCAAAGGGGATAGCCCTTGCCGACAGCTCCGCCACGATTGGCTCGGCCGATTCGCCGCACAGGTTCATGTCGATCAGCGCCACGTCGAAGTCGTCAGCCCGACTGGCCACGAGAGCGGATTCGAGCGTGGCGTGCGTACCCACGGTTTCGCACCCGAGATCCTCGAGCATTTCCTCGAGCATCATCGAGACGAGAGTCTCGTCTTCGGCCACGAGCACACGCATGCCCTGGAACGCCGCAGCGTCGTCCACTTTGGTCATGAGTTCCATTTGAACCAAACACGGCTGCGAATGCAACAGATCATTCCTCGATGATCTCGCGAATCCTGCTTGCCATGGCATCCATCGCGAAAGGCTTAGTTATCATGGCCATGCCCGGTTCGAGAAAGCCCGAAGCCAGCGCCGCATTCTCCGCGTAGCCGGTCATGAAGAGGACCTTCAGGTCCGGTCGCGAGACCCGTCCGCCATCGGCCACCTGCCGCCCATTCAGGCCCGGCAGACCGATGTCGGTGACCAGCAGGTCGACCCGGCGATCCGACTGCAGGATGGCAAGGCCAGTGGGACCATCGCCCGCTTCGATGGCGCGGTAGCCCAGTTCGCTGAGCACCTCCACGATCAGCCCGCGCACGACCGGCTCGTCCTCGACGACCAGGACGACCTCGCCATGCTCCGAGCCTGGCATGTCGTCCAGCGCCGCTGCCGGCTGCTCTACTTCGTCCGCGCCGCGGTGGCGGGGCAGATAGAGCTTGACCGTGGTTCCTTGGCCCGTCTCGGAGTATATGCGCGCATAGCCTTCCGATTGTCGTGCGAAGCCGTAGATCATCGATAGGCCAAGTCCCGTCCCCTGGCCGATCGGCTTCGTGGTGAAGAACGGCTCGAAGGCACGGGCCACCGTTTCGCGCGTCATGCCCACGCCCGTATCGGTCACGCAGATGCACACGTACTGGCCGGGCTTCACGTCGCGCTGGCGGGCAGCGTAGTGGTTGTCGAGGTGGGCATTGCAAGTCTCCACCGTCAGCTTGCCGCCCTCCGGCATGGCGTCCCGGGCATTGATGACGAGGTTCAGGATAGCGCTTTCGAGCTGGTTGGGATCGCACTTGGTGAGCCACAGTCCGCCCGACAGTACGAGCTCGAGCTCGACGTTCTCTCCCAACGTGCGGCGGAGCATGTCCTCCATCGAGGCGATCAGCGGGTTCGCGCGGACCGGCCGTGGGTCGAGTGGCTGGCGCCGGGAGAAAGCCAGCAGGCGGTGCGTCAGCGCCGCTGCCCGCGCGGCAGAGGTCTTGGCCCCCGTCAACCAGCGGTCGAGGTCCTTGGTCCGGCCTTGCACAAGGCGGTTGTGCATGATGTCGAGACTGCCGGTGATGCCCTGCAGGAGGTTGTTGAAGTCGTGCGCGATGCCGCCGGTCAGCTGCCCCACGGCTTCCATCTTCTGACTCTGACGCAAGGCTTCCTCGATGGCCCGGTGGTCGGTGATGTCGCGGCCGATGGCATGGATGCGACCCTTGTCGGGCACCGCGGTCCAGGCCAACAGCCTGTAGTCGCCCTCCGTGGTAAGATAGCGGTTCTCGAACGCCAGCGTGGTGGCGCCGCGGGACAGTTTGGACACTTCCTCTTCCGTCAGGGGCAGATCGTCGGGATGGACGAAACTGTGCAGGTTGTGGCCGACCATGTCGGCTTCCTGCCAGCCCAGGAGACGCTCGGCGGAGGGGTTCACAGCCGTGATCGTGCCTGCGAAATCGCAAACCAGCATGATATCGCGGCTGATCGTCCACAGCCGGTCACGGTCCTGCGCGTAGGCCGCCTCCGCCTGCTTCTGCGCTTCGATCTCGGTGTTGGTTCCGACCCACGAGGTGATCGTACCGCGCGGGTCAAGCAAGGGAACGGCGCGCGAGAGGTGCCAGCGATAGAAGCCCTGCAGGTCGCGCAGACGGAACTCGACCTCGAACACATCGCCGGTCGCGAGCGAGCGGTCCCAGTGGCGGGAGGCCGTGGGTTGGTCTTCAGGATGGACTAACGACAGCCAATCGTCATTGCTGATTTGTCCTCGGGTGAAGCCGCTGTAGGCGTAGAAGCGATCGTTGAACCAGTCGAAGAAACCATCGGGGCGCGCCGTCCATACGTGCGCGGGCAGGTTCTGCGCCAATCCCTTGAACTGCGCCTCGCTGTGCTCCAGCGCCAACTGGACACGCCGCCGATCGGTGATGTCCTGGGCAACGCCGATCATCCGGATCGGCGTGCCGCTGGCATCGCGCTCGAACTCGGCCCTGCGGGCGATGATGCGCTCCTCGCCATCGTCGGCGCGGCGGATGCGGTATTCGACGTCGAGTTCGGAGGTCCCTGCGCGGCGGCCCTGGCGATCCGAGACCAGGTAGTGATCCTCCGGCAGGACCAGGGCCTCGACTTCCTCGCCGGAAATCTCGCCCCGCGGTTCGATGCCGAACAGGCGGCAGAACTCGTCGGTTGCGCTGATCGTGTTGGTGGCGGTGTCGATGGCGAAGACGCCGACGCCGCCCGCAGCCTGGGCCCGGCGCAGGCGCTCTTCGCTAAGACGCAAGGCTTCCTGTGCCTTGTGCTCGTCGGTACGGTCGCGCATCAGCTTGACGAAGCCGATCGCCTGACCCGCCGCATCGCGCAGCGGCGCCATCTCGCTGAGCCCCCAGAAACGTTCGCCCGAGCGCTTCTGATGCCAGCGCGCGTCCTGGGCCCGACCAGTCTCGAGTGCCTCGCGCCTCTTCGCGGCGGGACGACCGGTCTCGCGATCCTCGGCGGTGAAGAACAGGGCCATCGGCTGGCCGAGCATTTCCTGCTCGCTCCAGCCGAGCATTTTGGCGGCGCCCGCATTCCAGACCGTGACCAGGCCGTCGAGGTCGGTGGCGATGATCCCGTAGTCGATCGCACCGTCCAGGATCTGGCGGTGGAAGGCCTCGCGCTCGCGTAGCGCGCCCTCGGCACCGACACGCTGGACGTGCGCCCACGAACGCTCCGTCACCTCGCGGATGACGCTGAGCTCGTACTCGGTCCAGGCGTGCGGGTCCTTGTCGTGGATCGCCATCAGCGAGACGAGCTTGCCGTCCTTCACCAACGGCATGCAGATGGTGGCGGCAATGCCGATATCCTGGAAAGCCCTGGCCTCTTCGGGCGCGATCTCCGTGGCATTGTCGTTGATGATAAGCGGCCGGCCGGCGTTGAGCTCCTGCACCGCCAACATGCCGAAGTCCGCCAGGCTGTAGTGCCCGACGATGGAAGGCGACCCTTCGGCATGCCAGTTGCCGCGAATGGTGAAGCCGTCGCCATCAGGGTCCATGTCGGCATAGGCGCAGTTCGACAGGCCCAGGTGAGCGGCCGTCATCTCCGTCGTTATCGCAAGGATCTCCTCGGCAAACCGGCAGCTCGCGACGGCACGGCCGAGCCCATCGAGGAAGCGCAGCCGCTGCTCGCTTTGCTCCAGCACCGCGCGTGTATGGTGCGCTTGCGTCGTTTCGACGACGATCGCGATGACCCCCGCCGGCGTGCCGTCGTCGCCGAGGATCGGTGAGTAATCGAGGTCCATCCAGACGCGCTCGGGCTTGCCGCTGCGGTGCAAGATAAGGACATGATCCCGGTAACTTAGGGTGCCCCCGGCCAAGCCCACGCGCATCACGTTGTCGTTGAAATCCGCGACTTCGTCCCAGCCTTCGCGCACTTCGGATCCCAGCAGGCGGCTGTCGCGGCCACCCGCGAATTCCGAGTAGGCGTCATTGTAGATCATGATGCCGCGCTCGCCCCACAGCAGCACCATCGGCACCGGATTTGGCAGCATGAATGCCACCGTGTGCATCAGGCTGGTCGGCCAGCCTTCGATGGGCCCGATCGCGGTCGCACTCCAGTCATGCTGAGCGATCCGCCGGGCCAGTTCGCCCCCGTGGCCGAGGAACGTGTCGGCTATCCCCATCGACTGCGCCATCAATCCCTCACCGGCGAGCGCGCAAGTCGCACGCCCGCGTGCCCCAAAGCCAACTTCCGCGCAGCCAGAACTATTTGCTCCCCGTAGAGTTCCCGATGTGAAAAATTCCACGCCCGCATCGGTTGTGGACCTGCGCCTCGCAAGCGGCCACAAGGCCCAAGGCGGTACGAGGGAGCACGACACTTTGACGCAAGAGGCGGCGGGTCTCCCCGAACCGGTGCTGAGCGACGCGATGCGGCTGCGCGCGATCTTCGCGGGGTCGGCCGGCAATCTCATCGAGTGGTACGACTTCTACGTCTACGCTTTCACATCGCTCTACTTCTCCTCGGCGTTCTTCCCGCAGAGCGACCGGCTGGTGCAGGTCATGGCGACCAGCGGCATCTTCGCGGTCGGTTTCCTGATGCGGCCGATCGGCGGCTGGTACTTCGGGCGCTACGCCGACCGGCACGGACGGCAGCGGGCGATGGTGGTCTCGGTGCTGATCATGGGCGTGGGCGCGCTGCTGATCGCCGCGCTGCCGACTTACGCAACGCTGGGGCCGGCGGCGCCCGCGCTGCTGCTTGCGGCGCGGATGCTGCAGGGGTTCTCGACCGGTGGGCAATACGGCACCGCCGCCACGTACCTGAGCGAGATCGCCGGCAGCCGCCGACGCGGTTTCTGGTCCTCGTTCCAGTATGTCACTCTGATCGGCGGACAGCTGTGCGCGACACTCGTCATCCTGGTCCTGCAGCGGCTGCTTGGCGAAGCGGGGATGACGGCATGGGGCTGGCGGATCGCCTTCCTCATCGGCGCCTTCGCCGCCATCGGCATCATCCTGTTCCGGCACCACATGCACGAGACCGCCAGTGCGGCAGACCGCGCAGGAGCGGAGGCGGGAAGCCTGCGTGAGTTGTTTCGCGGCTCCACCCGCGCCTTCCTGATCGTTGCCGCGCTGACTGCCGGCGGCAGTCTGATGTTTTATGCTTTTACCACCTACATGCAGAAGTTCCTAGTGCTCACCGTCGGCCTCACCAAGCCGGACGCCACGCTGCTGATGACCGTCGCACTGATCGGTTTCATGGCATTGCAGCCGTTGATGGGACTGCTGTCCGACCGCATCGGGCGGCGACGCAATATGGTGCTGTTCGCGCTGCTGGGTGCGATCGCGACAGTGCCTATCTTTTCGGCGCTGGCGAAAGCGCAGTCGGCCACGGAAGCGCTGTTGCTGGTGAGTGCAGGCCTGGTGATCTGCAGTCTCTACACGTCGGTGAGCGGCCTGTTCAAAGCCGAGCTGTTCCCTATCCATGTCCGCGCGCTCGGCGTCGGCCTGGCCTACGGCATCGCCAACGCGCTGTTCGGTGGCACCGCGGAGAACATCGCGCTCGGCTTCAAGCAGGTGGGCGTGGAGAGCGGCTTCTACTGGTACGTCAGCGCACTGTGCGTGGTTTCGCTCGGCGCAGCCTTGCTCCTGCCCGATACGCGGCGCGACAACCCGCTCGATCGCCCGACCGACCGAGCCATTGCTGCATAGCAGCGAAGTGGGTTGCGAAAACGCGAAATGCCCGCCTTAATGCGTTTGCCGGAACACTTCGCAAGTGCGCCGCGTTCTTCTTAAATGCCAAACGGGGTTGCAGCAGACAATGACAGAAGGACGTGGAGCCATCTCCAGACGCAATCTCTTGAAATCCGGAGCGGCCGGCGCAGCCGTCGCCGGGTCGATTGGGCCGGGTGGAGTGGCACTGGCTCAGGCTGAAGCCGAGATGCCGCCGCACGCACGCGTGAACGTCAAAGTGAATGGCGCTGACCATTCGCTCGATCTCGACACGCGCACGACGTTGCTCGATGCCTTGCGCGAGCATCTCAAGCTCACCGGCACCAAGAAAGGCTGCGACCACGGCCAGTGCGGTGCCTGCACCGTGATCGTCGACGGACGCCGCATCAATTCGTGCCTGACGCTGGCAGTGATGCACGAAGGCGCTGCAGTCACCACAATCGAGGGCCTCGGCACCCCGGACAACCTGCATCCGATGCAAGCCGCGTTCGTGAAGCACGATGGCTACCAGTGCGGCTATTGCACGCCCGGCCAGATCTGCTCGGCCGTGGCAGTGATCGAGGAGATCCGCGCCGGCATTCCCAGCCACGTGACGCAGGATATCGCCGGCAAGCCGCCGCTCACCACTTTGGAGATGCGCGAGCGGATGAGCGGCAATATCTGCCGTTGCGGCGCCTACTCCAACATTGCCGAGGCCATGGCCGAAGTAGCGGGGGTAAAGGCATGAGGCCCTTTACCTACGAGCGCGCCACCAGCGCACAGGCAGCGACGGCCAAGGCTGCGGCTACGCCCGGAGCGCGCTTCATCGCCGGCGGCACCAACCTGCTCGACCTGATGAAGCTGGAGATCGAGACGCCCACTCACCTCATCGATGTCAACGGCCTGGGCTTCGACCGGATCGACGCGACCGAAGATGGTGGTCTGCGCGTCGGCGCACTGGTGCTCAACACCGATCTTGCTGCCGACAAGCGCGTGCGCAAGGACTACGCGGTGCTCTCGCGGGCGCTGGTCGCCGGCGCCTCTGGGCAGCTGCGCAACAAGGCTACGACCGCCGGCAATCTGCTGCAGCGGACGCGTTGCCCGTATTTCTACGACCCGAACATGCCGTGCAACAAGCGCAAGCCCGGCTCGGGATGCGGCGCGATCGGCGGCTTCGCGCGTCAGCTCGCGGTCATCGGCACCAGCGATGCGTGCATTGCCACGCATCCGGGCGACATGCCGGTCGCCCTGCGCGCTCTCGACGCGACGGTCGAGACGATCCGGCCCGATGGCACCACCCGCGCGATCCCGATCGCGGATTTCCACCGCCTGCCCGGCGACACGCCGCACAACGAGACGGTGCTGGAGAAGGGCGAGCTCATCACTGCGGTGACCTTGCCCAAGCCGAAGAAGGGCCGGCACATCTACCGCAAGGTACGCGATCGCGCGTCCTACGCCTTCGCGCTTGTTTCGGTGGCAGCAGTGATCGGCAAGGACGGGCAGGGTGTCGTCGCGATCGGCGGTGTCGCGCCCAAGCCCTGGCGGCTCGACACGGCGGATGCAGCGCTGCCCGAAGGCGCCAAGGCCGCTGCGCAGCGCTTGTTCGAGGGTGCGCGCCCGCAACCGGATAACGCATTCAAGCTGACCCTCGCCGAGCGCACGATCGCCTCGGTCATCGCGGAGGCGCGCGGCGCATGAAGTTCGAAACGCCTGCGGGCACCAACCCGATCGACCGCCAGAGCGTAGTCGGGCAGCCGACCCAGCGGATCGACGGCCCACTCAAGGTGACCGGCACCGCACCTTACGCCTACGAGCACCACGACGTGCCCGGTGATCACGCCTACGGCTACGTGTTGGGCTCTGCGATCGCCAAGGGCTCGATCCGCTCGATGGACACCAGCACGGCCGAGCGCGCGCCGGGCGTCCTTGGTGTCGTGCATTGGCGCAATGCGGGCAACTTGGGCAAAGGCAGGAACAACACGGCGCGTCTGCTCGGCGGGCCGACCATCGAGCACTATCATCAGGCGATCGCCGTGGTCATCGCCGAGACTTTCGAGCAGGCGCGCGCCGCAGCGGCGATGATCGACGTCGATTACGCGCGCGATGCCGGGCGCTTCGATCTGGAGGCGGCAAAGGTCGATGCCAAGGAGCAGCCCGGCCCCGATGCGCCCACCGCGGTGGGCGACTTCGCCGGTGCCTTTGCCGCCGCGCCGGTGACGCTCGACGCCACTTATTTCACACCCGACCAGAACCACGCGATGATGGAGCCGATGGCGACCATCGCCAAGTGGGACGGCGACGCGGTGACCGTCTGGACGTCCAACCAGATGATCAACTGGGGTCTCAAGGACCTGGCCGCGACGCTTCAGCTGCCGGTCGAGAAGGTACGGCTGATCTCGCCGTACATCGGCGGAGGCTTTGGCGGAAAGCTGTTCCTGCGCGCCGACGTGGTGCTGGCGGCTCTGGGGGCAAGGCAAGTCAAGCGCCCCGTCAAGGTGGCCCTGCAGCGCCCGCTGATGCCTAACAACGCGACGCACCGCCCGGCGACGATCCAGCGCATCCGGATCGGCTGTGAGCGGGGGGGCAAGATTACCGCCATCGGTCACGAGAGCTGGAACGGCGATCTTCCCGGCGGCGGTCTTGAGGCGGCCGTGCAGCAGACCAAGCTGCTTTACGCCGGCGCCAACCGCATGACCGCGATGAAACTGGCGGAACTCGACTTGCCCGAATCCAACGCAATGCGCGCGCCCGGTGAGGCGCCCGGCATGATGGCGCTTGAGATCGCGATCGACGAGATGGCGGAGAAGCTGGGCATGGACCCGGTCGCCTTTCGCGTCCTCAACGATACGCAAGTCGATCCCGAGAAGCCGGAGCGGCCTTTCTCGCAGCGCAATCTCGTCACCTGCCTGCAGCAGGGTGCCAGGCAATTCGGGTGGGACCGTCGCTCGGCGAAGCCCGGACAGTGGGTGGACGGGCGCTGGCTTGTCGGCATGGGCGTCGCCGCAGCCTTCCGCAATAACATGAACGGCAAGTCCGGCGCGAGGGTGCGGCTCGGCAGCGACGGGCGGGTCACGGTCGAGACCGACATGACCGACATCGGCACCGGCACCTACACCATTATCGCACAGACGGCGGCGGAGATGATGGGCGTGCCGCTGAAGGCAGTGCAGGTGAAGCTGGGCGACTCCTCCTTCCCGGCCTCAGCGGGATCGGGTGGGCAATGGGGCGCCAACAGCTCGACATCGGGCGTGTACGCCGCGTGCGTCAAGCTGCGAGAGGCGGTCGTCGCTCGGCTCGGGTTCGGTCCCGGCGAGGCGGATTTCCGCGACGGCCAAGTGCACGTCGGCAACCGTTCCGCCTCGCTGGCGGAGGCAGCCCGCGCCGGTGAGATCGTCGCTGAAGACACCATGACCTACGGCGACCTGGCCAAGAAGTACCAGCAGTCGACCTTCGGCGCCCACTTCGTGGAGGCGGCCGTCGATCGCTACACCGGCGAAGCGCGGGTGCGGCGGATGCTGGCGGTGTGCGCCGCCGGGCGCATCCTCAATCCCATTTCGGCGCGCAGCCAGGTGATCGGCGCGATGACGATGGGCGTCGGCGGTGCGCTGATGGAGGAACTGGCGGTCGACAAGCGCTTCGGCTTCTTCGTCAACCACGACCTTGCCGGCTATGAAGTGCCGGTCCATGCGGACATTCCGCACCAGGAAGTCGTGTTCCTCGACGAGGCCGACGACAAGGTCTCGCCGATGAAAGCCAAGGGCGTGGGCGAATTGGGTCTGTGCGGCGTTGGCGCCGCGGTGGCGAATGCGCTCTACAACGCGACCGGTATCCGCGTTCGCGAGTACCCGATCACGCTGGACAAGATGATCGACAAGCTTGGCGCCGTGGCGTGAGCTTTCTCCCGCTCTGATTTTCGCAACGATCCGTTCCGATCATTGCGTTTGATCGAGCGGGGGTGAGCGGGCAGGGTGCTTCGGCATGCGGCGCCCCTCGTTCCTTTCTGTCTTTGCGTCGCTATCGCCCTGCGACGGAGGCGTATCGAGGCGTCTGCCGGGCGCAGGTGCGCATAGCGATGCGTGACGTGAAGCCTGCAAATGTGCCCCTGGCACCCGACGAGATCGCCGCGGCCAGCGCCCAGCGCGACCTGCCGGTGCCGGCGGCTTGCGCAGAGGGCGTGGCAGCAAACCTCCAGCTTCTCGAGCGCCATCTGAAGGTCCTGCGCGCAGCCGCCACCGGCGAGCGCGCGGCATGAGATCGGTGCGCGCCATAGCCGCGGACGTGCGCGCCGGCCGCGACAGCGCGGTGCGTATCGCCAGGGAGGCGCTAGCGTCCTTGGAGGCCCGCGGTGACCTCGTCGCCGTGACGTGCCTGCTGCCGGAGCGTGCACTGACCGAAGCGGCGCGGGTGGACGCTCAAGTCGCAGCTGGCAGCGATCCGGGGCCGCTCGCCGGCGTGCCCTATGGCGTCAAGGACCTGTTCGACCTGGCCGGCCTGCCCACCACCGCCGGCTCGCGGCTCTACGCCGATGCGCCACCTGCGGCTACGGACGCGGAGGCGGTAACACGCCTCGCCGCGGCCGGCGCCGTGTGCGTCGCGACTTTGAACATGGATGAGTTTGCCTACGGCTTCGCGACGATCAACGCGATCCATGGCACCACTCGCAATCCACACGATCCCTCCCGCCTGGCTGGCGGTTCCTCGGGCGGCTCGGCGGCGCTTGTCGCCGCCGGGCTGCTCCCTTTGTCCCTGGGATCGGATACCAACGGCTCGATCCGCGTGCCCGCCAGCCTGACCGGGATCTACGGGCTGAAACCCACCCACGGCGATTTGCCGCTGGGCGGCGTCTTTCCCTTTGCCGAAAGCTTCGACGACATCGGACCGTTCGCCGCCGACGTGGCCGACCTGGCGCTGGCGTGGCAGGTGTTGTGCGGCCGCGAAGCTCCCGTCGCGAGCACCGACCTGCGGGTCGCGCGCCTGGGAGGGCGCTTCCGCGAGAACGCCGAGCCGGATCAACTCGCCGCCATCGACGCCATCGCGCCCGATGCCCCCCTGATCGAGCTGCCCGAGATCGCGCGGGCGCGGTCGGCCGCGTTCCTCATCACCGCTTGCGAAGGCGGGGCGCTGCACCGCCAGGCGCTGGCCAGCGATCCGATGGCGTTCGACCCGCAAGTCCGCGACCGGCTCATGGCCGGCGCGCTCCTGCCCGATGCGATCTACGCCGAGGCGCAGACCTTCCGTGCCGAGTACTGCGCGCGCATCGAAGCGCTCCTGGTCGACGTCGAGGTTCTGCTGGCGCCGGCGACGCCGACCGTCGCACCGCTCATCGCCGATCCGCGCATCACGATCGACGGTGCGCTGAGCCTAGCGCGCGCGGACCTTGGCATTCATACCCAGCCGATCAGCTTCACCGGATTGCCGTCGCTGGCGGTCCCGCTCTATCGTCCGGGCAAGCTGCCGATCGGGCTGCAGTTGATCGGGCGGCGCGGCAGGGAGGTCGACCTGTTCGCTTTCGCCGCCCGGCTGGAGGCACAAGGGGCGATCGGGTTCAGCCCGCCGCCGTTCGTAGAAGTGAAAACGCCGCAGGGGGCGGCACTAGGGGCACACGCGTGACGCAGACACAAGTTCTTGGCGAAGCACCGGAGGCCCCACCGCCGTCCGGAGCGCTCGATCGCTACTTCGCGCTGGCCGCGCGCGGCACCACGGCGCGGACCGAGGTGCTCGCTGGGATGACGACGTTCCTGACGATGGCCTATATCGTCCTGGTCAATCCTGCGATCCTGGGCAGCGCCGGGATGCCGGTCGCCTCGGTGGCGGCGGCGACGTGCTTTGCCGCCGCCTTCGCCTCGATCCTGATGGGCCTGGTCGCCAATACGCCGCTGGCCCTGGCGCCGGGGATGGGCCTCAACGCCTACTTCAGCTTCACCGTGGTGCAGCAGATGGGCGTGCCCTGGCCGGTCGCTCTGGGCTGCGTCTTCGTCTCGGGCGTCGCTTTCCTGGTGTTGACGCTGACCGGCGTGCGCCAGCTGATCGTCGCCTCGATCCCGCAATACCTTTTCGCCGCCGTGGCGGGCGGCATCGGCCTCTTCATCGGCTTCATCGGCTTCAAGGACGCGGGCATTATCGTCGCCAACCCGGCGACGTTCGTGGCGCTGGGCGACCTCAGGGCTCCGGGGGCGGCGCTGGCGCTGTTCGGCCTTGTCGTCATCGGCGCGCTCAGCGTGTGGAACGTGCGTGGGGCGATGCTGATCGGCATCGTCGCGACGACGCTGGTCGGCTGGCTGGCAGGCATGGTCGCGGTCAGCCCCGAGCCCTACAGCCTCGCGGCGCTGACCGGCACCGCTTTCAAGCTCGACCTTGCCGGCGTGTTCGGACTCTCCGGCAGCCACGGGCTGGGGCTGCTCGAGATCCTGTTCGTGTTCCTGTTCGTCGACCTGTTCGACAACATCGGCACGCTCGTCGCCGTCACCAAGCGCGCCGGGCTGATGGACGCGGAGGGGCGCATCCCGGGCCTGAACCGCATCCTGATCACTGACGCGACGGCGACGATCGTCGGCTCTATGGCAGGTACCAGCACCGTCACCAGCTACGTCGAGAGCGCAGCGGGCGTGCAGGCGGGCGGACGCACCGGCTTGACCGCGGTCGTTACCGGCCTGCTGTTCCTGGCGACGATGTTCGTGGCGCCCTACGCGCAGCTCATTCCGCTGGCAGCTACCGCGCCGGCGCTGATCATCGTCGGCGGCCTGATGCTGCTGCCCCTGACCGAGGTGGAGTGGGAGGACCCGCTCAGTGCCATTCCGGCGTTCCTGACCGTGGCGATGATCCCGCTGACGTTCTCGATCGCCAATGGCCTCGCCTTCGGCATCACCGCTCACGCAGCGCTGAAGATCGTGCGGGGTACGGTGACGCGAAAGGACTGGTTCCTGCTGGTGCTGGCGCTGCTGTTCGTCGTGCGCTTCGTGTGGATGGGGGCGGCCTGATGCGCGTGCTTGCGACCATCCTGGCCGGCCTCGCCGCGCTCGCCTCCAGTCCCGCGCTGGCCGAGCGGCTCGACGCGACGCCGCGCACCTTGGTGATGACGGCCTACCAGCCGGAATGGAACGCGCTCGTCCACGCGATTTCGGGCGGGCAGGAGTATCAGCTCAACGGCATGACCTATCGCACCGGTACGCTGGAGGGCAAACCGGTGTTGCTGATGCAGAGCGGCGTCTCGATGGTGAACGCGGCGATGAACACGCAGCTGGTGATCGACCGCTTCGCGGTGAAGCGTATCGTCTTTTCAGGCATCGCCGGGGGCGTCGATCCCAAGCTCTCGATCGGCGACGTGATCGTTGCGGAGAACTGGGGCCAGTATCTGGAAGTGAACTTCGCGCGCAAGGCCAAGCGCGGCTGGAAATCGCCCGAGCCGGTCGATCCCAAGGCGCCGGGCAACTGGCAGTTCATGTACCCGCGCGGCGTCAGCCTGCCCAATGCGGCGACACCGCGCCAGCGCTACTTCACTCTGCCGATGGACCCGCAGCTGCTCGAACTCGCGCGCAAGGTCGCGCCGACGATCAGCATGGAACGCTGCGTTCCGCCGTCGCCCAGCCAGCTGCCCGACACGAAGCTGTGCCTGCACAAGGAGCCAAAGGTGGTGGTCGGCGGCACTGGCGTGAGCGCCGGCGTCTTCGCCGACAATGCCGCCTTTCGCGAGTATCTGTACAAGGCCTGGAACGCGCGCGTGCTCGACATGGAGAGTGCGGCGGTGGCACAAGTGGCCTATGCCAACCAGGTCCCCGCGATCGTGTTCCGCAGCCTGTCGGACCTCGCCGGTGGAGACCGCGAGAAGAACATGGAAGATACGTTCGAGCATCTGGCCTCGGTGAATTCCGCCCACGTCGTGCGCGCCTTCGTCGCCGCACTGCCGGACTGAGCACGGCGATGAGGACGGTTACCGGCACCCGGGGCATCGTTACCGCCCCGCATCATCTCGCCGCCGAAGCCGGCTGCAGCGTCCTGCGCGATGGCGGCACCGCGGTAGAAGCCTGCGTCGCGGTCGCTGCGGCGCTTGCGGTGGCCTACCCGCACATGACCGGCATCGGTGGCGATGGCTTCTGGGTCATTCGCGAGCCAGACGGACGCGTCCATTCGATCCACGGCTGCGGCGGCGCGGCCACTGCTGCCGATCTGTCGCTTTACGAAGGGCTCGATGCCGTGCCCACGCGCGGGCCGCTCGCAGCGAACACCGTAGCGGGCACGATCTCAAGCTGGGAAGCGGCGCTCACCGACCCGGCGTGCACGCTCCCGCTCGACCGGCTGCTGCGCGATGCGATCCGGCATGCCGAGGAAGGCGTCGCCGTCACCGCCGGCGGAGCCGGGATAGCGTCGGCCAAGGGCGGCGAGCTGCGCAGGCAGCCTGGCGCCTACGCCAGCGTGTTCGAGCCCGAAGGCCGCCCGCTCGCGCAAGGCGAGGTGCTGAGGCAGCCGCTGCTGGCCGCGACGCTGCGCGCCTTGGCGGCCGAGGGCCTCGATTCCTTCTACCGCGGCCCGCTGGCTGCCACGATCGCGCAGGACCTCGCCGCTCTCGGCAGTCCGGTGTCCGCCGCCGACCTCGCGGCGCATGGCGCGAGCCGGCCCGATCCGCTGCACACCGCGATCGCCGGCGCCACGCTCTACAACGCGACTCCGCCAACGCAGGGCTTTGCCTCGCTGCTGATCCTGGCGCTGTTCGACCGGCTCGAGGCTGACGCGGCCGATGGCTTCGCGCATGTCCACGGTCTGGTGGAAGCGACCAAGCAGGCGTTCTTGCTGCGCGATGTGCATGTCGGCGATCCTGCCTTTACCGAATTCGACTTCCAGGCTCTGCTCTCGGACCCGAGCGCTCTCGACGATATCGCCGCGCGCATCGATACCGCGCGCGCGTTGCCTTGGCCGCAGCCGCCGCAGTGGGGCGATACCTGCTGGTTCGGTGCTGCCGACGCCGACGGGCGCATCGTCTCATGTATCCAGTCGACCTACTTCGAGTTCGGCTCGGGCCTGGTGCTGCCGCAGACCGGCATTACCTGGCAGAACCGCGGCAGTTCGTTCCGCCTGGCAGCGAGCGGCTGGAACGCCCTCAAACCTGGCCGCAAGCCGTTCCACACTCTCAATCCAGCGCTCGCGGTGTTCGCGGACGGGCGGGTGATGGCCTACGGGACCATGGGCGGCGAGGGCCAGCCGCAGACACAAGCGGCGCTGTTCACGCGCTATGCGCGCTTCGGTGTCGACCTGCAGGACGCGATCAGCGCCCCGCGCTGGCTGCTGGGCCGGACCTGGGGCGAGCAATCGACCACGCTCAAGCTCGAGGACGGCTTCGACGAAGGGCTTTATGCGGAGCTTGCCGAGGCCGGGCACGATGTCGAGCGCGTCGGCCCGCTCACCGCGACAATGGGTCATGCCGGCGCAATCGTGCGGCTGGCGGACGGTTCGTTCGCAGGCGCAACCGACCCGCGATCCGATGGGGGCGTGGCGGGATGGTGACCTTGGCCCGCGGTTCTGCCGGATGCGCCATTTGAGTGCGCCGTTTCCCTCCACCACCGCTGCCGGCGGCGCCCGCGCGGTCGAGCGGTGCGACCGGCTCGGCATCGCGCCTTACAGCGACATGGCCGGCGGCCTGTTCCGCGCCTATCTCACGCGCGGTTACGCGGCGGCGCAGGATGCCATCGCGCAGTGGATGGAGGAGGCGGGCATGCGCGCGCGCCGCGATGCCGCCGCCAACCTCGTCGGCCGCTACGAAGGAACCGTCGAGGATGCTCCGGCGCTCGTGATCGGCAGCCATCTCGATTCTGTGCGCGACGGCGGCCGCTACGACGGGCCCTTAGGCATCATGCTCGGTATCGAATGCGTTGCGGCGCTTCAGGCACAAGGCCGGCGCTTGCCGTTTCCGATCGAGGTCTATGCTTTCGGCGACGAGGAAGGCTCACGCTTCCCTGCTGCGATGCTCACCAGTCGCGCCGTGGCCGGCACCTTGCGCAGCGAGGAGCTCGTGGTGGCGGATGCGGACGGCGTGAGCCTCACCGAAGCGGGTGTCGATGCCGCGCGCTATCTCGATGCTAGGCGGCCGCAAGGCTCCACGCTGGCCTATCTGGAAGCGCATATCGAGCAGGGGCCGGTGCTGGAAGCCGACGGCCTGGCGGTCGGCACCGTCACCGGCATCGCGGCCCAGTTGCGTTATGCCGTCACTGTCAGTGGTATGGCCGGGCACGCAGGGACCACCGCGATGCGCTTGCGACGCGATCCCCTCGCGGGCGCGGCGGCGATGGTGCTGGCGGTGGAACAGGCAGCGCGCAGCGACAACTCGGACGCGGTCGCCACGGTCGGCTCGATCGAGGCGCTACCGGG